>Ga0210388_10004709_pt1 | contig 10669 bp, 7 predicted proteins | sample IncBWC19OmetaG_FD_155485 | JGI IMG/M metagenome (GOLD analysis project Ga0210388, IMG submission 155485) | Forest soil microbial communities from Barre Woods Harvard Forest LTER site, Petersham, Massachusetts, United States - Inc-BW-C-19-O ...
GGAATAGAGCATCACCGGAAAAATAGCGGCGCCGCCCGTGGTCAATAAGCCAACCAAGATGAAATTCGAGCCTAGAAACGCCCTCATCTCATGGCGGGCCATAAGGCCGGAAATCATTGTGCCGGTCGCGATCAAGATGAGGAACACTCCCAGCCAGCAGAACGGATTGTGAATCGCGCGTCCAACGACTTCGTTACGGACCACCCAGGACTCAACCGAAATCAAGAGAAAGAGCGGAACAGCCGCAGCCCACAGATACGTTGCATAACTGGAACTGCGATCGTGGACTGGGCCTTCGGTTTTCAGAACGAGATAGGTCGCGCCGTGAGCAGCGAGAATGGTGGCTGCGAACACTGCAATGGAGATGGTGTACCAGTCGAGCAGGCCGACCTGTCCGCGAACGTTGAAATTTGTGAAAAATGCCATCGAGAAGTTTCCGTCGGCATCGACCGGCACTCCACGTGCGACGTTGCCCGCGGCAGCACCGAAAAGGATGGCCAGGAGACAATTGGAAAATACGAAAACGAAATCCCAGAACCCTTGCCACATGCGATCGTCGATGTGGCCGCCAACTTCGATGGAAATTCCGCGCAGAATCAGGCTCCAGAGAATGAGAAAGAGCGCGAGGTAGTAGCCTGCGAAGGCCGAAGCCAGGATACGCGGAAAAACCGCCAACATTGTGCCGCCAAAACCGACAAGCCATACTTCATGCCACGACCAGAGCGGCCCGATCGCGGCAATCACCTGCCGGCGCTCCTCGGGCGTTCTGGCGACAAACCAGTGAAGCATCCCGGCGCCGAAGTTACGCCCATCCAAGACCACATAGATGATGAGCATCAAGCTGACGATGGCGTACCACATTGCGATCATGAGAAATCCCTCTCTTCAGGCTATGACCGTTGCTTCGCGCTCGGCCGATTCATGGTCCGGACCGATGCCGATCTCACGACCGACCAGATATAGAAAGAGCAGACCGAACACAAAGTAAAGGCCGGCGAAGCCGATTAAAGTGAAGAGGGTGTCCCCGCTGCTCACTACTTTGCTATAGCCGTCGCTGGTGTGAAAAAGGCCATAGACGAGCCAGGGTTGACGCCCCAGTTCTGCCGTCATCCATCCAAGAGTGTTGGCGATGTAAGGGAAGGGAAGCGCCAGCATCAGAACCCACAGGAGCAAGGTGTTGGATTCTAATCGTCGCCGCCAGTCTTCGAACCTGGCGTAGGCCATCAGCACGATGAAAGCCGTGCCGAGAGTGATCATCAAGTGGAAGGAGTAGTAGAGAATCTCGATGTTATCGGGCCACGCATTTGTGGGATATTCGTCCAACCCATGGACGTAACTTCCAAAGTGGCCGTAGGCAAGGAAGCTTAGCGCGCCGGGCATTTCGATAGGATTGTCGAGCCGCCGGGCCGCAACATTGGGTTGCCCGATCATCGCGACACCCGCATTGGCTCCGCCCACGAACTTACCTTCCATGGCGGCGAGCGTTACCGGCTGGTGCCTTCCGACCATCTTGGCCTGCTGGTCGCCGGTTGGAAAGGCAACCAGAAGGGACGCGACGAGCCCGGCGCACGTTCCCGCGCGCAGATAAAGCTGAGCCTGGACAGGATGCAGCCGGCGCAGCGCATAGAACGCTCCAATCGCTGTAACTACGAATGAGCCGGTTACGAGGGCCGCTGTCTGATTGTGCGAGTACTGAATGAAGGCCCACGGATTCAGCAGGTAGTCACTGAAACTCCCGATGCCAAGTGCTCTTCGCGAATCGAATTGATAGCCCACCGGATGCTGCATGAAGGCATTCGTGACCAGAATGAAATAGCCGGACAGCCAGCTTCCGAGCGCTACCGCTATCGCTGCGAGGAAGTGATAGCGCGGCCCCAATCTCTTTTCGCCCCAGATGAGCGCGCCGACGAAGGCGCTTTCCAGGAAGAATGCGAACATCCCTTCCATCGCCAATGTCTGTCCGATCGCGCCGCCCGCATAACGGGAAAAGCTGGCCCAATTGGTTCCGAACTGAAATTCCATGGGAATGCCGGTTACGACGCCAACGGCAAAGTTGAGTCCAAAAATCTTGGCCCAGAACCGGACGGCTTGATTGTATTTTTCATCTCCCGTTTTAAGAGCGCGCCATTTCCAATACACCAGGAACCAGGCCAACCCCATGGTGAGTTGAGGAAACAGGTAGTGATAGATGAGCGTGAAACCAAACTGAAACCGGCTCCAAAACGCTGGATCTGAAAGGCTTGCATTCATCGCAGCACCTCGTCTGGAATCCAAATTCTGTATCAACAGCGGCAAGGATGCGCTGCCGCCGACAAAAACAAAGTGGCCTATGTCTCAGTGCTCGCCGCTGTTTGTAGTCCCCAACCTAGAGATTCCAGATACTGCGCTGGGGACCCGTACCGGCTGAAGAAATAAGTGGAAAATTCATCTCTCGCCCGGAGTAATTTCGGTCGTTGGTTGACCGTTGTGATTAGGCCAGCAATTCCGAGACAAGTCTATTGGACGATGGTATTGGCGATATTGAGGCATAGGCCGGGAATTGGTCAGGCCGCGCAGGGGCTCGGCAACTGGCCTTGAATCTCCGTTGCAAAACCAGTATGCGGTGGTAGAGTCGTTGGCGAGTGATGACCAGCGTGCCGCGATCCCCTGTCTTCACTGACTGAAATGCAAGGAGCCGGAAGAATGGCTATCTCTGAAAGCGGGTTGATGCTCGATCAGATGCTGGACGATATGGATGTCGAAAATCGTTGGTTGTCCGGCAAATTTGTTTACTGGCAGACCGGAATCACGATGCCGTCCGCGCCTCCGCCGGTGGAAGGCTATGAGAAAGATACGCACTGCAGCGCATTCGCCGCGGCAGTTGCGCTTCGACTGGGCGCTTCGCTGCTGAGCCCTCCGCCGGAGAAGTTTCTCGCGAACAGGCAGGCGGAGTGGCTGGAGGCGCTGCCGCCGGGATGGCGACAGGTGAGCGGTCCGATTGAAGCGCAGCACCTGGCGAACAAGGGTTTCATGGTGGTGATTTCTTATTTCAACCCCAACCCTCCGGGCCCGGACGGCATTCCACCCTCGGGCCACATTCAGGTTGTGCGGGCGCATGAGGGGCGATCGCATGGCGAGCTCGAGGCCGTGGGTCCGCAGATCAGCCAGGCAGGCGCGGTGAATTTCGACTGCACGACGGCTTCGGAGGGATTCGCTTCCGGATACGCGCTTTCTTATCCGTCCTACCCGTGGCCCAAAAACGTGAAATATTATGCGTTCGCGCTGGGCTCGGCGTAACGGGCTGGATTCAGATCGAGGGCGCAGGCGAGGCCGAGGGAGCTTCGGCGGGCGGCGTTTCGCCGGGAAGGGTGACGGGCATGACCTTGCCGTCGACGTCGTCGCCGATCTCGAACATGACGGCCTTTTTGGGAAGATGCGTGCGGCCCTGGACGAGGTAGTCGGCGACCAGCGCGCCTGAGACCTCGGGGCTGATCACGGCCAGCGGGATGATGTACTTCTTGCTCTTCACGAGAGATTCGGCGACACCGTCGATCTTGGTGCTGCGCCGCATGGTTCCGGGCACCTGCGGGATGATGAAGGCGGTCATGTGCAGCTCGGGGTGTTTCTTTCCATAACTCACGAGCATGTTCGCGGCCTGCTTGGGAGTCATCACGCCCATGTCTCCGACGTAGTTGCGGTGGACGGCGTGGGGGAAGTAGGTGTCGAGGACCTCGCGCGAGAAGTCGGCGCAGTTGTGGAAGAACAGGTTGAAGTGGCCGACGTTGCGGCGATCGTCGAAGATGGCCATGAAGCGCTCATCCTGCTCGGTGGTGGTGTCGACCTGAAAGCCGTGGATGGTGCGATCGTAGGAGGCTCCGACGAGCTGGGTCCATTCGCCTTTGGGTGGTTCGCCGCTGCTGGTTGCGGGCACGAGATTCTGGAGGTGAATTCTCCACGCGGCGTCGCGCAACTCCTCGACCTTGCCCTTATCCACGGTGGAGGGGATGTCGCTGATGTTGTCGACGGCGTAGAGGTAAGGGATGAGCGGGATGGCGATCCAGTCGTCGTGATGGATCTTGTGATAGCGGCTGATGACGACGCCGTATTCTCCGGGCTGGCAGGCGCGCAGGCGAGTGGGCGACTCGGCGCAGACGTGATTCAGGTAGACCGCTGCGTGTCCGGTGGGATTGTAGGCACCGAACTCGCCGTAGGGCTCTTCCATGAGGAGGGCTACGGAGGCGTGGAGATGGATGCCACCGAGCAACATGCTGAAGGTGATGAGTATCCGGAGGGCGTGCGTGCAGGTTTGCCGCCGATACGCCTGATGCCATTCCACGTTGCTGATTGCCTCGCTGTTTGAGCTTTGTTCCCAGGCTTTCGGTCGATCGGTGCTGCAGATGCTGTCGAAGTGATGCTGCGAGGAGGCATTCCGCTGCCTGGTACTGCGTCAGTTTAGAGAAGGCTGGGGTGGATGGCAATGATGGTGGCGGGTCCCTCAGGGGCTAAAGCCCCTTGATTTTGCAGGGATAACGTACGGGCTGAAGCCCGTACCCTTCAAGACTCACTCATGTGTGGGTTGAAGCCATAACCTTCAAGATCCACTAATGGGCAGACTGAGGGTAAGCGTACGTTGATTCCCGATTGACATTTGTGCCTGCTTATAGCGGTTGTAGGCAAGCTGTGCTCTGTTGGCGGAGAGGTGCGACTGGAGATGAGTAAGAGCCAGAAGGTGCGCGAGGGGAAGCTCGCCGAGCTTGAGAGCGAATTTCAGCCGCTTCTTCTCGCTTGTCTCAGGGAATGTGCTCGAGGCCGTTGGGGATTATTTGGTCAGAATGATCACTTGGATCCTGAAGGGAGACATTTGGCTTGGCTTGAAGCGGCGCGGCTGAAGAGCTTGGCTCAGGAAATCAGGTCGATCCGCCTCGAGTTCGGTCAGGTCAATGAGTTGAGCGAGCGATTTCTCCGACTTTGCTCATTGCGCGGCGCAAACGTGCCAGGAGAGCCAAAACTAGCCAGCAAATTCCTTGCTGAGATCGATCAGAATAAGCACTCTTCTTCTCTTCTGCACGAAAGCTAGAGTGTGTCCTCAGGTGTCCGCTTGTTTTTTAGTGGGCACCTATTAAGTGTGTTTTAGGCCGCTTCAGAAGCGCAGGTCTGAAGAGACGGCGCCAAGTTCCACGGCAGCAGGTTGTGGATTTTGGGACTGAAGCCCCAGCCTTCAAGGATCACTGCGATGTGTGGGCTGAAGCTCGTACGTTCAAATTGACTCGGTGACTGGCGGTGTTGGAGGGCGGAAATTACTGGTTTTATGCGCACATTATGGGTTGGCGTGCCGTTCGCCTACATGCAGTCTTACGATCTGTCCGGGTTCCGCACTGACACGGAAGAACGCTGTGGCGTCGACGATCTTCGCCGGCTTGGGATCGGAGTCGATCTTCCAGTTCTCAGGCAGAGGTTGCTCGACGACAAATGCCACCGGCTCGGATGTCACGTTCTGAAGCAGGTACTCCCGCTCCGCAATTGTGACTTTGCTGCGCTGTTTCCCGCCCTGGAGTGTTTCCTCGACATGCTGGGAGGTGTGCACGCTCGCGAGGCGGCAAATGGCGTGATGGTGCTTCAGGTCAGATTTCGTGAATCCGGTGAGTGCGTCGCTCTGATCGAGCAATACCTTGCAGCGCTGGTCTACGTGAATCTCCTTGAGGGGAGCGCTGTTGGATGAGTCGGCTTGCCGAGGGGCAGCGTGGAGCAATCTGGCCGAATGACAGACGGTGAAAGCAAGCGCTATGCCGGTGCCTACGAGCGCTGCAACGGTGCGGCTTGCCTTAACCATGCCCAGCAACTTACTCGTCCGTGTGGAATCGCGTCAATTACGTAGTCTGCTGTGCGGTCCGGAAATTCGGACTTGCGCGCTGGTGAATGGAGACCAGCGGCGGATGGAAGTTCGCAGCGTCGAAGGACTTGCCTAATCTTTGACGGGCGAAAGCCGATGGGCGCCGGAGAATGACGTTGACTAGGTCGCGGAATCTGACTATAAATCCGCCCGCTGGTAATTCCCTGGAAACAGCGGAGCGATGTTGATGCCGTCAGGGAACGCTGAGTGCTGGCCCTGACTTTCGTGGAGATGCTCGCCGAAACCCCGGTGAATCCATCTCTGAACGGTAAGAGCGGAACGGAGGGGTTATGCCCGAGCATGATGCCGTAAAGAGTCTTGAGGCCCGCGTGGCGCGTTTGGAGGCGCAGTTGTCGAGTGGAGCCGCCGCCTCAGCGCACATCCCGATTTACGCCGATCCCCCGCCGTGGTGGGGTTGGGGTGGATACGGCGGCTATCGTCCGCCGGTTTCATGGCCGATCGGCGATCCCGCGCCGGTCGATTACACCCGCGTTTACGCAGATCCCGGACCTTACGGTGGAGGCTACGGAGGCTATCGGCCACCTGTGCACCGTCCGATTGGCGATCCGGCGCCGATAGATTACAGCCGGCTTCCGGTGGAGCAACTGGAGGCGACGCTGCATTCCATCAACGCTGAGAAGGCGCGTCTCGCGTCGATCGAGGCGCAAGTCACCCAGCATCTGGAAAAAGCGAAGAAGAAGTAGAGCAGTCTTTTTTACTTCTGCAGGCCGAGTTTGCCGCAGCGTGGCTTTTCCCGGTGGCGAGAAGCCGCGCTGCGTCTGTCGGCTAGAAGGTGAATGCGGGCGATCCGATGCGTTTGTCCGTTGGGTTGTGGTGGGGCTTTCCTGGATTGACTTCAGGCTTGAAAGGTTGGTGCGCAGGTGCGAATCCTCTCGGATGTTCCGGTGCAGATACCGGTGCTCGGGCCGAACGACCGGCCGCAGAAGGTTCTTCTTCTTGGTTTTCAGGATCAGGACAATCTTGGTCTGCGCTATCTGATGGCGGCGATCAATGCTTCGGGTCATCAGGCATCGATCATGACTTATGGTTCCGATCCCGAAGCGATTCTGAAGCGAATCCGGCGGGAGACGCCGGACGTGGTTGGATTCTCGCTGATTTTTCAATACATGGCGCCTGACTTCGGCAGAGTGATCAAGGCGCTGCGCGACAACAACGTGACCGGCCACTTCACGATGGGCGGTCACTATGCGAGCTTCGAGCCAGCCGAGGTTTTACGGCATACGCCCGGCCTCGATTCGGTGGTGCGGTTCGACGGCGAGATGACGACGGTGAAGCTTCTCCATTGCCTCAGCACGGGGACGGAGTGGCGGACGCTTCCCGGCATTGCGTTTCATGGCGAGGATGATCAGATCAGCGTTGGGGCGCCGGCAAACGTGGTTGAGGATCTGGATATCCTGCCGCGGCCGGACCGGCGATCGATCGATTATGAGAGCCATCCAATGCCGACGGCTTCTGTTCTGGGCAGCCGCGGATGTCCCTGGGATTGCTCTTTCTGCAGCATCCGGCCGTTCTATGAAGATCAGGGCGGTCCGCTGCGCCGTTTGCGCAAGCCGCGGGAGATTGTGGACGAGATGCTCGATCTGCACATCAACCGCAAGGTGCCGATCTTTCTCTTTCAGGACGATGATTTTCTGGCGGGCGGAAAAAACGCGAAGCTGTGGGCCATGGAGATTGCCGATCTGGTGGCTGCGGCGGGCTTCGCCGGGGAGATGTGTTTCAAGGTGAGTTGCCGCTCGGATGAGATTGACGAAGAGATTCTGAAGCGGCTGATGGCCGGCGGCCTGACGCACGTCTACATGGGCGTGGAATCAGGCGACGAAGAAGGGCTCATCAACATGAGCAAGCGGATGAAGCCTGAGGCGCATCTGCGGGCGGGCCGGATATTGAAGAAGCTGGGGCTTTCCTTCGACTTCGGATTCATGATGGTGGAACCTTACTCGACGTTTCGCAGCATCCGACAGAACATTTCATTTCTTGAAGAGTTCATCGGCGATGGCTGGACGGTTGCTCCGTTCTGCCGCATGCTGCCCTATGCGGGCACTCCGATCAAACGCAGACTGGAGGCGGAGGGCCGCCTGCTAGGCACTTCGTTCGAGCCGGACTATAAGTTCCTCGACCCCAAGCTGGACCTTTTCTACGAATGGATGATCGAGACGTTCTATGAAAGGAACTTTACGAATCAGGGTCTGTGCCATCTCTTCCGCGGTCTGCTCTTCGAAGCGCATCTGCGGCTGACGACGCGCAATCGAGTGTCGGAAGGTCAGAGGGGCTACCTGCACCACCTGACTTCGGTTTGTAACCGGGTCGCCTGCTACACGCTAAACTGCGCGATCGACCATATCGAGACTACGCCGCTGTCCGTGCTGGAGCGCGATCGAGGATATCTGGAGGGACTGACGGCCCATGAGAAGCGTGAAGAGGCCCGGCTCACGAATGAAGTCGGGCAATACTACGAGTGGGTCCATGAAGACCGGAGTCCGCTGCCCGGTCCGGTAGGTGGGTTCGAGAAATCCTGGACGTTCTACGAAGGTGACCGCGAGGCGTCCGGCGTCGGCGCGGCTTGATGGCTTAGCGCCGGATTCTCTGCTTCTGTCCCTGTGTCCCGGGGGATAAGGCTGTGCTCTGCCTTATCCCCCAGACTTCAGCGTTCAGTTTCCGGGGCCTTCCATTTGCTGCTTCATGCCTGGGGGCATGGGGATGGTTATGTCGATGGGGTGGGGCTGGCCCATCTTGAGGTCGGTGAGGGGTGTGCCGTACTGCGATTCGTTGCCTACGGTGAGAACCGCGAGCTTCGATGGGTCGATGTATTTCTTTGCGACTCGTTCGAGGTCGGCGGTGGTTACGGCTTCGACGGCGGTGCGGTATTTCTCGAGGAAGTCAGGCGGGTAGCCGTAGAACTCGAGGGTGGTGGCCTCGGTGAGCACCTTCTCCTTGCTGTCGTAGCGGAAGATGAAGGAGTTGAGGAGCTCGTCCTTGGCGCTGACCAGTTCGGCCTGGGTGAAGGGTTCGGTCTTGAGCTTCTGGATCTCTTCGAGCATGGCCTGCGTGGCCTGGACGGTGCTCGGGCTCTTGGTGATCGCCGTAGTGTAGAACATGCCGGGATGGTCGTAGGATGCGCCGTAGCCTCCGCTGACGGAGTAGGCGAGGCCGAGTTTGGTGCGGACCTGTTGGAAGAGACGCGAGCCGAAGCCGCCGGAGAAGATTTCGTTCATGACGGAGAGCGCGTAAAAGTCGGGATTGGTGCGCTCGGTTCCGAGGCCGACGATCCAGACGTTCGTCTGGTTTACATCGGGCTTATTGATGGAGTAGATGCCGGGCGTGGGTCCGGGGAAGTTGCCGCCCGGTTTCGGCCATGCGGCTCCGCGGGGCAGGCCTTCGAAGGCTTCACGGAGCTTCTTCTCCATTGCTGCCGCGTCGAAGTCGCCCTCGACGGAGATGATGATGTTGTTGGGGACGACAGTCTTGTCGTGCCATGCCTTCAGGTCGTCGACATTTACGGACATGACGGTGGAGATTTCAGGCTGGCGTGCGTAGGGGCTGTCGGGACCGAAAACTAGCCTGGTGGCTTCGCGCTGCGCGATCTCCTGCACCTCGTCATTGCGGCGGACGATTCCGGCGACGGACTGCTGCTTGGCGAGCTGCAGCTTGTCATTGCTGAAGGCGGGGTGTTCGAGGAGATCGACGGCGATGCCGAAGACCTCGTCCTCATCTTTTGTGAGACAGGACCAGGAGACGGAAGTGGAATCGACGTCGCCTCCGGTTTCGACCTTGGCGGCCTTGGCTTCGAGCAGATCGTCGAGCTTGTCGCCGTTCTGGGTTGCGGTGCCGCTGGTGCGCCAGGTTTCTCCGTAGAGGCCGACGAGTCCTACCTTGGCGGCGGGGACGTCGCGCGAGCCGCCGCGAATGTTGATGGTGCCGTTGATGAAGGGCAGCTCGTGATCCTCTTCGAGCAGGATGACGAGGCCGTTCTTCAGCTCGACGCGTTTGGGCTGATCGGGGTGGAACGGCGGCAGCGGGGGTATGGGGATTTTCGTCCAGGGCTCGGGCTGGTGCGCGGCTTTGGCGTCGGCGGGGACAGTGGCTGTCTGCTGGGCGAGGGCGATGCCGGTGGTAAGGGCTGCGGCGAGGAGCGATGCGGCAATTTTCTTCGGCATGATGCAGGTCGTCATTGCGCACCTCCGTTGGAGGCGTTGGCCTGGGCCTGCTGCTGCTGGTTGGGTGCCTGGAATTCGATCATGGCGTAGGTGCGGTTGGTGTCTACGAAGACTTTGTTGGCCACTCTGCGTATGTCTGCTTTCGTTACGGCGTCGATCTTCTGCAACTGGTTGAAGAGCTCGCGCCAGTCTCCGTATCGCAACTGATAGATGGCGAGCTGCTGGGCGAGTCCTTCATTGTCGCCGAGGCCGCGCAGGAGGTCGGCGCGGGCGCGGGTCTTGAACATGGCTAGCTCTTCGTCGGAGACATCGGAGGTCTTGAGCTTGTCGATCTCCTTGTGGACGGCGGTGCGCATTTCCTGCGGTGTGTGGCCCTGGTTGGGCACGGCGAAGAAAGCGAATAGGCCGGGGTATTTGTCTCCGGGAAAGCCGCTGAAGCCTTCGGCCTGGGCGGCGATCTGCTGATCGCGGACGAGCGAGCGGTAGAGGCGCGAGGTGCGGCCGTTGGAGAAGATGTCCTGGATGGCGTCGTAGACGGCGTCGTCGGGATCGCGGTAGTCGGGGCGATGGTAGCCCTCGAGGTAGAGCGGCTGCGTGGGCTCCTTGATGGTGACGGACTTCTCGG
>Ga0210388_10004710_pt1 | contig 10669 bp, 10 predicted proteins | sample IncBWC19OmetaG_FD_155485 | JGI IMG/M metagenome (GOLD analysis project Ga0210388, IMG submission 155485) | Forest soil microbial communities from Barre Woods Harvard Forest LTER site, Petersham, Massachusetts, United States - Inc-BW-C-19-O ...
TCGGTCTACGAGGGCTGGGGCGCCAGCCACTTTGCCGAACTATGGTATGTATTCGACCATCTGAACCAGGCGCCGTGGCGCTGGACCGACGAAGATCGACATCTCGCGGAGCAAATGTCGGACTACTGGACCAACTTTGCGAAGTCCGGCGATCCAAATGGCCCCGGGCTTACCTACTGGCCGGCGTTCGCGAACGGCGATGGCAGGGTTCTCTCGCTCGGCGAACCGATCGCAGTGGGTGGAGTGGCGAATATCAGTGGTCTGAACGTCTTGGATGCTGTCTACACGTCGGTGCGCGGCAAGCCCTTTGCCGTGCCTTAGCGATTCGCGTCAAAGTTTCGCCGCCGCCATGATTTCGCGCGCGAGACCGGCGTAATCGCCGTCGAAATGATGGCCGCCTTTGACCTTCACCACCTTGAAGCGGTGCGCGTCGAGCTTCGGACACAAGGAGTCCTTCTCGTCTTCTCCGTAGATGCACAGCACCGGCACGCCGGTAATGCGGTTGACCTCGGGCAGGGTCGGCGGTCCGGATTGGTCGTCCGAGATCCAGCTGCTGACGTGAAATTCGAACAGCGCGTGCTCGGACATCCCCAGGATCGCGGTCAAGGCCACGCGCGCGCGGGTTGCCGGCGGCAAGCGGTTGACCGCGAAAGGCAGCACGTCGGCGCCCTGTGAATAGCCGATCAGCAGCACGTTTTTCTTGCCGAAGCGCGCCAGGTAGTAGCGAATGATCCGGTCGGTATCGGCGGCCAGGCTGTCCGGGGTGCGAGGGGTCCAGTAGTAGCGTAAAGAATCCAATCCGACCACGGGAATGCCTTTCGCGCTCAACGCCGCTGCGATGTCCTGATCCAATCCCGCCCAGCCACCATCGCCGGACATGAGGATGGCGAATGCATCGGAAGACTGAACGCCGGGTCGTGCCGCGACCTCGATCACCGGCAGGCCGCCCAACGCCGCGGGCGGCGGCGCGACTTGCAGGCTCGGGTTTGGCGTGGCGAGCTTGGCGAAGGCGGCGCTGAAGGCCGGCGCACTTAAGTTTGGCGGAACCGCCGCGATCGCCGCACCGTGCACCTGAGCCACGAACTCGCGGACTTCGCTTAAGGGGCAGCGTGCATCCTGCGGGCTTTGGATGGTGACCCATGGATTGTTCAAATGTTTGATCGGCAGGAGATCCACGCCGAAGCCAAGCGGGCGGCGGGCCGATTCGAGTCCCGAACCTTTGCATAGCGGCTTGTCCCAATTGAAACTGGGGCAAAAGCCCGAGGTCAGCGCTCCCGCGAATGTATCCTTCGGTGCCTGCGCCAACGCCGCGTACGCCAGAGCTCCCCCGGATGAAATCCCCGCCAGCAATGGCGCGAGGTAGCTGGGGTTGTGCAGGTATGCCTGTATGTAGTGACTCAAGTTCTCCAGATCGCCGTCGGGAGATACGCACTCCGCGCCGTCCGCTGCCAGCATCGCTTTGAACTTCGGCAAATCGATGCCGGCCACCATCGCGCCCTGCCGCACCAGTGCAAGTGCCATGGCCTGCGCCGCGGTGTTCCAGCCCTCATCGGGGGATATGAACAGCACAAAGCTGGTTGCAGCGCCAATTGGCGCGTAGACCACGACATCCTTGAATCGCCCGTGATTCAGGCGCGTGGCATTGGTGGGCAAACCGGCGGGCGCCTGCGCCAGCACCATGGCGTTCACGATGAGCGCCATGGCGCTCATCGCTAAGCGGAATTTCATAACTTGGTCACACTTCTCGCGCAGTATGCGAAGGTCAGATGAAAACAATCGATCTCGTCTACATCAACGCGGGCGGAGGGCATCGTTCGGCCGCGACTGCCCTCGAAACGGCGATTCGCGATCAGGCTAGAGACTGGCAGGTCAGACTGGTCAATCTGTTCGAAGTCCTCGATCCGCAGGATATGTTTCGCAGAACCACCGGCGTCAAACCGGAGCACTATTATAACGTGCGCTTGGCGCGCGGCTGGACTTTAGGGCTGGCGCAGGAACTACGCATCCTGCAGGCGCTGATCCGTTTGAGCCACAAATCGCTGATCAGTCAATTGCGCCGCCACTGGCAGCAGACACAGCCGGATCTGGTGGTCTCGCTGGTGCCGAATTTCAATCGCGCGATGTATCACGCCTTGGGATCGGCCCGGCCGCATGCGCCGTACGTGACCATATTGACCGACTTTGCGGATTTCCCGCCGCACTTTTGGATAGAGCCCCATCAGGCGCAGCATCTGATCTGCGGAACGCCGCGTGCGGTATTGCAAGCGCGCGCTGCCGGCTACGACGATGCGCATATTCATAAGACCTCAGGCATGATCATCAGTCCGGATTTTTATCGGGATTTCGCCGTGGATCGGCGCGCCGAAATGCAGAAACTGCAACTCGATCCGGATCGGCCCACCGGCATGGTGATGTTCGGCGGCCATGGTTCCCGGGTGATGCGCGGTATCGCCAAGCGCCTCGATGACACCCAGCTCATCTTGGCCTGCGGCCACAATGCGCTGCTCGCCGAGAGGTTGCGAGCCATGAAATCGGCGGCGCCGCGCCTGGTGGTCGGTTTCTCCTCGCAGATCCGCTACTACATGCACTTAAGCGATTTCTTCGTCGGCAAACCGGGTCCCGGCAGCATCAGCGAGGCGCTGCAACAGGGCCTGCCCGTCATCGTGGCGCGCAATGCCTGGACCATGCCGCAGGAGCGCTACAACACCGAGTGGGTCGAGGAGAACGGCGCCGGCGTGGTGCTGGAATCATTCAAGGCCATTCGCGGCGGCGTCGCGCAGGTGGCCAATGACATCGACGCATTTCGTGTGAACGTGCGGCGCATCCACAATCGCGCGGTCTTCGAGATTCCGGAAATCCTCGAGCGAATTCTAGCGGCGCCGGTTCGGGTAGGCGTCAATCTCGCCAAGCATTTCCGCGCCGCCGAGCGCCTGCATCTGCACTAGAATCTCGTCGCGCCGCCGCTGCACGTAAGCCGACGGCTGCGCCGCGGATAACAGCTTTGGATTCGGCAGCACCGCGGCCAGCAATGCTGCATCATTGCGCGTAAGCCGCGCTGCCGAAACGCGGAAGAAGCGCTGCGCGGCGGCCTCAGCGCCGTAGGTGCCGTGGCCGAATTCCGCGGCGTTCAGGTAGATCTCCAGGATCCGCCGCTTGGGCCAACAGGCTTCGATCAACAGGGTGAAATATGCCTCCAGCCCCTTGCGTAAGTAGCTTCGGCCGGACCAGAGAAATAGATTCTTGGCAACCTGTTGGCTGATGGTGCTGGCACCGTGCACCCGATGGCTGTGCTGATTCAGTTCGTAGGCTTTTTCGATGGCCTCCACATCGAACCCCCAGTGCTCGGGAAACTTCTGATCCTCCGAGGCAATGACCGCCAGCGGCAGGTTCGGCGAAATCCTGTCCAAATCCATCCAGCGATGACGCACCACGTAGGTGGGGTCGCGCCTCGTCCAGGCGTCGATCTGCGCCTCCGCCATGTACGCGGTAAATGGGGGATTGATCCAGCGCAGCAGCAGGACGCAGAAAACGCTGCCAGCCACTGCGATCAGGGCCAGCGACAGAATCCACCGGGCGAGTCGGCTGAATAATGAGCGCTTTTGGGCCACTCGCGTTAGGCAGGGACTTCGCGCACGCTCTTCATGATCACCGCTTCCACCGGGACATCGTCGAATCCGCGCTTGCGGCCGGTTTCCACCGCCGCGATCTTATCGATGACATCCATGCCCTGGGAAACTCGGGCAAAAACCGCATAGCCGAAGTTGCCGCGTGAGTGGTCGAGGAAATCGTTGTCCTTCAAATTCACGAAGAATTGCGATGTGGCGCTGTTGATGTCATTGGTGCGCGCCATGGACAGCGTGCCGCGCGAATTCTTCAAGCCGTTATCGGCCTCGTTCTTGACCGGCGGTTTGGTGCGCTTCTGGCTCATGTCTTCGGTGAAGCCGCCGCCCTGGATGACAAACCCGGGTACGATTCTGTGAAAAATCGTGCCGTCGAAGAAGCCATCGTCGATGTAGCGTTTGAAGTTCGCGACCGACTCAGGCGCCTCTTTCTCGTAGAACTCAATGGTGAAATCGCCGAGGCTGGTTTCGAAGCGGATCATGTTCTTTCCTAGTGTTGTGTATGGATGGTTGCGAGCGTCACGCGCGATTTGCCGAAAGCATCGGGATGGGTGCAAGCCTGCGAGAAACCGCGTGTTTCCAGCAGGCGGGCGACATCAGCCGCTTGCGTCGCCCCATGTTCCAATGCCAGCCAGCCGCGAGAACGCAAATGCAGCGGCGCCGCCGCGGTGATTGCCGCGAGCGCTTCGAGTCCCGTAGGGCCCGCGTGCAGCGCGATGCGGGGCTCGGCGGCAAGATTCACGAGGGCCGGGTCCGCGGTGGCGATGTAAGGTGGGTTGGCGACGATCAGGTCGAAGCGCTCGAGGGGCACGGCGTCGAACCACCACCCCAAGCGCCAGTGAATCCGCGCCAATTCGAGCTGCAGGGCATTTTGCGCCGCGACTGCAAGCGCTTGCGGCGAAATATCCACGCCCGTGACCTGCCACCCCGGGCGCTCCGCGGCGATGGCAAGCGCGATGGCGCCGCTGCCCGTGCCCAGATCCAAAACCGTGCATGCCTCGTCGGCGGATTTGAGCTGCAACGCACGCTCGATCAGGGTTTCGGTTTCGGGCCGCGGCACGAGCACCGCCGGCGTCACATTGAGCGTCAAGGACCAAAACTCGCGGCTGCCCGTAAGATATGCGACCGGTGCTCCTTGCGCGCGCCGCGCGATCATGTCCGCATAGGCGCGCCCACATTCCGCCGAAACTGCTGCAGCGTCGCGTGCGATCAGCGCCGCGCGGGACAGACCCAGAACCTTTCCCAGCAGCAATTCCGCGTCGAGTCGCGGCGAGTCGCTGTGCGCGCTCAGCGCGCGCGCGCCGGCTGCGACGGATTCGGCGATGGTGGTCATGTGACTCATTCCACCTGCTGCGCCAGCTCTTCCGCCTGGTGTTCCTGGTTGAGCGCGCGTATCAATTCGTCGAGATTGCCGTTCATGACGTCGTCGAGCTTGTACAACGTGAGATTGATGCGGTGATCCGTGACGCGCCCTTGCGGAAAATTGTAGGTGCGTATGCGCTCCGAACGATCGCCGGAACCCACTTGCAGCTTTCGCGACTGCGCTTGCGCGCTCTGCTGCTTTTCGCGCTCCGCGGCCAACAACCGGGCCTTGAGCAGCGACAGGGCGCGCGAGCGGTTCTTGTGCTGCGAACGCTCATCCTGGCATTCGACCACGATGCCGGAGGGCAAATGGGTGATGCGAATGGCCGAGTCGGTCTTGTTCACATGCTGGCCGCCCGCCCCGGAAGAGCGGTAGGTATCGATGCGCAAATCCGCGGGGTTCAGGTCGACCGCCTCCACTTCCTCCAGTTCGGGCAGGATCGCCACCGTGCAAGCGGAAGTATGAATTCTTCCCTGCGCTTCAGTCGCGGGCACGCGCTGCACGCGATGCGTGCCGGATTCGAATTTCAGCAGTGAAAACGCGCCGCGGCCAATGATGCGGCTGATGATTTCCTTGTAGCCACCATGCTCGCCGGGGCTTTCACTCAGGATTTCGACCGACCAACCCTTGGACTCGGCATAGCGGGCGTACATGCGGAACAAATCGCCGGCAAACAGTGCCGCCTCATCGCCGCCCGTGCCGGCGCGGACTTCCAAAAAGATATTGCTGTCGTCGTGCGGATCCTTCGGAACCAGCAGCCGCTGCAACTCGAGCTCTTCGCCCAGGATGCGGGGATTGAGCTCCGCGAGTTCCTCCTCGCCCAGATTCTTGGTGGCGGGATCGGCATCCTCGGCCAATTCGTGCGCAATTGCCGCGTCGCCCTCGAGCGCGACGAAGCGGCGATAGCGATCGATCAGGGGTCCCAGGCGCGCATATTCCATCGACAGTTCGCGAAACTGGTTCTGACGCCCGATGACACCCGCATCCGACAACAGGCGGCTGATTTCCTCGAAGCGCTCGTCAAGTTTTTCCAGCTTGCGCCGGATAGAATCTTTCATGGCCGCGAATTATAGCGGCCCCCGTCTCAATGCGAATCGCGTTCTTCGGTCAAAAGCCGGGTTACGGTCTCCGCCAATGCCAAATCGGCCAGCTCCGAGGCCTGGCGCAAGGCCTGCGTGGGGGCATGCAGCAGCCGGTTCGTCAGGGTGGTTGCGAGAAACTCGATCACCTCGTCGCTGGATTTGCCGGCAGCGAGCATGCGCCGCGCCTGTTCCACGGTTTGACGGCGAATCCCGTCGGCGTGCTGGCGCAGCGCGCGGATGGCCGGCGCCGCGTCGTGCGCGCGCGCTTCCGCCAGAAATTTTGCCACCTCCTCGTTTATGACGAGGCGCGCCCCGCTCGCAGCCTGTTCGCGCTGCTGTCGATTCTCGTCCACCAGCTGCTGCAAATCGTCGATGGAAAATAGGTAGACATCCTCCAGATCAGCGACCTCGGGGTCGATGTCGCGCGGCACCGCCATATCGACCATGAAGATCGGCCGGCGACGACGGGCCCGGATGGCGGCCGCCACCGCCGGTTTGCTGATGATGGGAACGGCGCTTGCGGTACAGCTGATGACAATATCCGCTTCGGTCAGTTCATGCCCCAGATCCGCGAGGCCCACTGCGTGGGCATTGAGCTGCGCTGCGAGGCTCTGCGCTCTGCCCAAGGTGCGGTTGGCGATAACCATGCGCTTGACGCCGGCAGTCGCGAAATGCCGCGCGATCAGCGCGTTCATGTCCCCGGCGCCCACCAGCAAGGCGTTATGTACGCTCAAATCCGAGTAGACGCGCCGCGCCAGACTGACCGTCGCGGAGGCCAGGGACACCGCATTGGCGCCGACCTTAGTCTCGGAGCGCACGCGTTTGGCGGCCGAAAAAGCCGCCTGGAATAGCCTATTGAGCGTCGGCCCGGTACTGCCGGCTTCCTGCGCCACCCGGTAGGCGTCTTTCAGTTGACCGAGGATTTGGGCCTCGCCGAGCACCATGGAATCGAGGCCCGAGGCGACGCTGAAGGCATGCTCGACCGCGCGGGATTCCTGATGCAGGTAGAGACTGGCGGCAAGGTCGAGATTGTTGCCGTGGTGGCGCTCCAGCCATGAAGATAGGTCCGCGCCGCTGGCGCTGCCGGCCCAGTACAATTCGGTGCGGTTGCACGTCGACAGAATCACCGCCTCGGCAACGCCGCTTTCCCCACGCAAAGTGCGCAAAGCCGCGACCAGCCGATCCTCGCTGAACGCGACCTTCTCGCGCAGCGCAACGGGTGCGGTTTTATGGTTGATACCGAGGATGTTGAATGCCATGGAAGCGCTTTGGCCCTAACTTTCAGGATTCTGGTGGATGACACGCCGCGAGATCAAGGATGAATCCGCGGCATCATGGTATTCATTTCGCTATAGTGCGGCCGTGTTCTCGCTTTCAATCCTTACCAGAGCCTCAGTGGGGCTTGTTCTGCTCGCCTGCTGCGCCTGTGCCGGCGCGGGACTCAAGCCCGATGACAAGCCACCGCAGGCATTTTATACCGTCACGGGCGAGATAGCCCTTGCGCGCGGCGAGCCGCGCGTGGCCGCGCTCCAATATGCGACCGCTGCGGCAACCGAGACCGATCCGGCGATATTCAAGCGCGCGGCCGAAGTCACCACCGAGACCCTGCAGCCCACGTTGACCGCAGCAGTCGCGGCGCGCTGGATCCACCTGGATCCCAGATCACTGGACGCGCAACGCGCCGCGGCCAGAGCCGCGCTGGCGCTTTACAACATCGACGAATCGGCCGCGCACTATCGCTTCATCTTGCTGAATTCGCCGGCAGGCGCGGATGCGGAATTCGCCGATCTGGAAGTCGATTTGAGCGCCGAAGAGAATGTATTTGGCGCGCGCCAGGTCGCGGATCGATTGGCGGTGTTTTTTCCAGCCTCGCCGGCCGCACTGCGAATTCAAGGCGTCACCGCGTTGCGCGCGGATGATCCTGCCGCGGCGGTGAAGAGCCTGCAGGGCGCAATGGCGTTTGCAGCCGGCACCGATGAGGGCGCGCGACAGGCGCGCCGCGAATTGGCGCAAACCCTGGCGCGCGCGCAAATCATGGCCGGCGATGTCGATGAACCGCTTAAATCCGTTGCGGCGCAGCTTCAGTCCGATGCAACAAGCGCCAATCGCTTTGACTACGCGGTGCTGCTGATGACGGCACAGCGCTATGCGGAGGCAACCGAACAATTGGAAATCCTGGCGCGCGATCCGGAATCCAAACCGATGGCGCTGCGGCTGCTGGCGCTGCTCGAATTTGAGCAGGGTCATCTCGACGCGGCGGCGGCGAAATTCAGGCAGCTGCTGCGAACCGGCAAATTTCTGGACGACGGATTCTATTATCTCGGTGTGATCGCGGATCGTCGTGAGGATCCGGAGCGTGCGCTGCGCTTGTACGCACAGGTGCAAAGCGGCGACAATGTGGTGCCCGCCTTGCTGCGAGCTGCCGCGCTGCTGCAGAAGAACGGCGCCCCGAGTGCCGCCGATGAATTGCTCGACCGGCTGGTCGAGGATGAGCCGCAGCGCGCACCGGAGATTCTCACCGCCCGCGCCCGGATGTACGCGCGCTCCAGCGACGTGCCAAGGGCGTTCGCGGTTTTGTCAAACGCCGTCTTGCAGTACCCCGACAGCGTGGAATTGCGCTATGCCACGGCCTCCGTGTACGAGGAGCAGGGCCAAACCCGCGCCGCGCTGCGTGAATTGCGGCAGGTCTTGAAGACGCGGCCGAATGATCCGGCAGCGTTGAATGCGCTGGGATTTACCCTGGCCGATCACGGCAAAGAACTCTCGAGGGCACGCAAGCTGATTGAACGCGCGCATGCCGCGGCGCCGAGAAATGCGGCAATTCTCGATAGCTTGGGCTGGGTGCTGTACCGGCAGGGCCGCACGGCCGAGGCATTGCCGTACTTGACCGCCGCTTATGCGGATGATCACGATGGCGACATCGCGGCGCATCTTGGGGAAGTGCTGTGGCGGCTGGGCAAGCCGGACGAGGCGCGGCGAATCTGGGACGAAGCCAGCGCCTTTGACGCCGACAATCAACTGCTCAAGTCAACGCGACAGCGCCTGAACGCGACCCACTAGCTATGCGGCGCATTGGGTTGATTTTGCTTTGCTGCGCGGCGTTGCCGGCCTGCGTGACTAACCGGCCCGCGGCTCCCGCGATGCACTGGGACCAGCGGGTGAGCGAGTTGCAGCAGGCCAATGCGTGGCAACTCGATGGCCGCGCTGCCGTCGCCCTCGGTACGCAGGGCTGGCAAGCGACGTTGAATTGGCGGCAGGCCGACAGGTATGCCGAAGTACATCTCGCGGGGCCGTTCGGCATCGGGGCGCTGCTGCTCCGCCAAGAACCCACTGGACTGTCCTTGAATGGCGCGCCGCCGAGCGACGCGGTGTTGTCGCAGTTGCAGGACCGCCTGGGATTCGCGTTGCCGCTCGACGATTTGCGATTCTGGCTGCTGGGAATTCCCGATCCCGATACTCCGTTTGCGGTTACTCGCAATGCTCAAGACCGCGCGCAACAGGTGAGCCAGGATGGCTGGAGCGTCGTTTACGATCGCTACATGCCGGTCTCCGGCGACTTGCTGCCTGCGCACTTGACCTTGAGCCGCGACGATGTGCGGGTGCGCATCGTCATCGATCATTGGGATTGGCATCCATGAGCGCCCCCAAGCCACCCCCATGGCCGGCGCCCGCCAAGCTCAATCTGTTCCTGCATATCTTAGGAAGGCGGCCCGACGGCTATCACGAATTGCAAACCTGCTTTCAGTTCGTCGATTTGTGCGACGAGATTACTATCGAACCGCGCGCGGACGGGGCGATCCGCCGCACGGTCGAGATTGCCGGTATCCCGCCGAGCGCGGATCTCTGTATGCGCGCAGCCGCTGCGCTCAAGGAGGCATCGGCCTGTCGGCTGGGAGCCGACATCGGCTTGAAAAAGCGCATCCCCGTTGGCGGCGGTTTGGGAGGCGGCAGTTCCGATGCTGCCACCTGCCTGGTGGCACTCAATCGCCTGTGGGGACTTGATTGGCCGCCGGAAAAGCTCGCCGCGCTGGGTCTGAAATTGGGGGCGGACGTGCCGGTATTCGTCCATGGCCGCGCGAGTTGGGCGGAAGGGGTCGGGGAGCGCCTGACCCCATTGTATCCGCCGCTGGCGCCGCCGGAGACTAACTATTTGATTTTAAAGCCAAATGTGTCTGTGAGTACCGCGGAAGTATTTCAAGATCCTGAATTGACAAGGAATTCTCCGCCCATCACAATTCACGGTTTCCTGGCGTCCGGTGGAAGGAACGATTGCTTGAGCGTGGTGCGGCGCCGTTATCCCGAGGTCGCACATGCGCTCGATTGGCTGTCGCTCTTTGGTTCTGCGCGGCTGACTGGCACTGGGGCCTGCGTTTTTTTGGCCTGTGAAACTTATGATCGCGGCCGTGAAATATTGCGTGAGTTGCCGCCGGCGTTTGCGGGATTAATGGCTCGCGGGATGAACGACTCGCCCTTGCTTGAAAGATTGCGGACTTGAGCGAAAGCGAGTTCGTCGATTGTGGTTTTCCAAGTTGGGGTGTCGCCAAGCGGTAAGGCAGCGGGTTTTGATCCCGCCATACGGAGGTTCGAATCCTTCCACCCCAGCC
>Ga0210388_10004711_pt1 | contig 10667 bp, 12 predicted proteins | sample IncBWC19OmetaG_FD_155485 | JGI IMG/M metagenome (GOLD analysis project Ga0210388, IMG submission 155485) | Forest soil microbial communities from Barre Woods Harvard Forest LTER site, Petersham, Massachusetts, United States - Inc-BW-C-19-O ...
TTTACTCAGGCGGCGCTGGCCTTTGTTCCACGGCCGAAGATTATGCCCGCTTTTGTCAATTGATGCTCGATGGCGGAAAGGTTGGAAACAAGCGTTTGCTGAGCCGCAAGTCGGTGGAGCTGATGACTCACGATCAATTGGGAAAGATCGACGGCAACCAGGCTTTTGGGCTCGGCTTCGGCATCCTGGGCGTGAAGGGACCATTAGCGGAACTCGGTTCGCCGGGAGAATACAACTGGGGTGGTTTTTTCTACACTTCCTTCTCCATCGACCCTACTGAGCAGATGATCACCGTCTTCATGGCCCAAGTCCATCCTGATAGCGGGCGGAATTTGGAAGGCCTGTTTCACACGCTCGCCTATCAGGCCATCATTGACTAGGCTAAGGTAGCATTAATACATGACTTCTCCAGGCGGATCATCCGAAAAACCCGTACTTATCCGGCAAGTAACCAAGGACGAAATCACCAGCCGCTGTGAGATCTGCAACCAACTGGCGCTCTGGATCGCCGAGAGCAGGATAACCGGAGCCACCGCTGCTTACTGCCAGGCGGATATCCAGATGTTCGTGAACGACCCCGATTACGAGGTCCCCGCACAACTCCGGACCGCGGGCAGATAGCTCAGCGCTTGGCCGTTTTTTCCAATCCCGGCGACTCGCGGCAGCTTATCATCGGAGCATGAACGCGTCTGCCTTAGCCGATTTGTCCCGAATTCCAGGAGTTGGACCATCCATCGCTTCCGATCTTTACCGGCTCGGCATCCGCCAGGTTGCTGACCTGCGCGGCCGAGATCCGGAATTACTTTATTCCAAACTGTGCAAGGAAATGGGCCAGCACGTGGATCGCTGTGTTCTTTATACCTTCCGCTGCGCCGTTTACTTCGCGTCCGAATCGAAGCCCGACCCGGAGCTGCTGAAATGGTGGAACTGGAAGGATGGCACGAAAGCTGCAACACAGAAGCCGTGCTTAAACTCCTTAAACTCAAAGACGACCCCCAACCCCCGAAACCAGACCCGGACCCGGAGCCCCCGAATCCCCTGCCCGGACCAGAACCTGACGAACCCGGGCCGGATGTAATTGATCCGGTTCCGCCAAAGCCGATGTGGATGTTAGCCGCGTAATACCGTGCCATAATTTTGTTGGTGACATCACCTCCCAAGACTTTACCCGCGCGCTATTACACTGACCCGGAACTTTTCCAGCAGGAAATGGAACGATTCTTCTTCCGTAGCTGGATCTGCGCGGGAAGAACCGGGCAAATTCGCGAGCCCGGCGAGTATTTCTTGCGCGACGTTAGCGGCGAAAGTATCATCGTTACTCGCGATACCGCCGGCGTCCTGCGCGCGTTTTACAATGTTTGCCGGCACCGCGGCACACGTATGTGCACGTCTACGGAGGGTAAGCTCGCTGGCCGCATTCAATGTCCCTACCATGGCTGGACCTATGGATTGGACGGCCGCCTGATTGGCGCGCCCCAAATGGACGAAGCTGATTTCTCGCGCCAGGATTATCCGCTGCATCCGGTGCACTGCGATGTTTGGGACGGCCATATCTTCCTGAATCTCAGCCCGCCCAAGGATTCCTTGGCCCACCAGCTAGGCGACTTGCCGCAGAAATTCGCGCCGTGGCAAATGCAGGATCTGCGCCTGCACCATCGCGTGGTCTACGATGTCCAGGCCAACTGGAAGTTGGTCACGCTCAACTACAATGAGTGCCTGCATTGCCCGCTGCTGCATCCGGCATTGAACCGGCTCACCGATTATCTGGGCGCTGCCAATGAACCTCCACAACCTACGTATGTCGGGGGCAGCATGGGATTTCGCGGCGGAGCGGAAACGATGAGCATCGACGGTAAGCGGCGCCGAAATTATTTACCCGCGCTGAACGAAGAGGAACAGAAGAAAGTCTGCTACTACACCATCTATCCGAATTTTCTTTTGAGCCTTCATCCGGATTACATGATGACCCACACGCTGTGGCCGAAAGCAGTGGACCGGACTCAGATCATCTGCGAGTGGCATTTCCATCCGGACGAAATGGCCAAGCCCGATTTCCAGGCCAACGATGCAATCGACTTCTGGGATCTGACCAATCGCGAGGACTGGGGCATCGTGGAACTCTCCCAAGCCGGAATTCGCTCCCGCGCCTACACCCCCGGCCCCTATTCCCGCCGCGAAGAACTCTTGCATCAACTGGACCAAATGGGTCAGTAGCCGGCGTGGCGCACGCACTCCTCGAAAACATCTTGAACGCAAAGTGGGGCGGACCCCCGGGTCCGCTGCCGACGCCCCGTCGGCCTGCTCGGAGAGGCTGGCCCGGCGGACCCGCGCGGACGGGTGCGTCCGCCCACAGCGCCGTGAATCGTTTTCATCACTATGGCTATGCGGAACGCGATGGGAACGCTCCTGTCGAGTACTCTTGTTAGCGATTCCTCGGCTTGAATTTCAACGCTGTATGCGTGGCAGAAAACGACGCCACCTTTATATCCGCAAATCCAACCGACCTTCCGGCCTTGATCACGTCGTTTTCCGTGACGACTTGAATGCCCTTCGGATAAATCACCCAGACTGGGACGCCGCCGGTGAGGTAAGCCATCTCTACAAGCTCGTCTTTGTTCTTCACCGCGAGAAAAATCAGATCAGGCTTCGATTTGTCCAGCACGGCGCCGCGCTCGGCCAGCTCCCGCCGGAAATCCGCGTCGTGTTTGTTGATCAGGTGCACTTTTGTTCCCGGCTTGACGCCCAGCTTGTCCAGGCGGCTGGGCGGATTGCGGATCTTCGCCGCCCATTTCTCCGCCGCCGGACCCAGATGAAAAACCGCCGATTCGTTTCCAAACTGAATTTTCAATTTCCCGCCCGCCGTTTCCATCGCGGTGATGCTTTGAAACGGAATCTTCAAGCGGAAACCGCCGCGAAACAGCACTTCGGCGGTCTCCAACAGCGCCTTACCTTCCGATGCTTCTCTGCCGAATTCAACCCTGCATTTAATCTCCTGGCCCATTTAGCCCCCTTCCACTGTCTCACCGAACTTGCCATGTAACGCCTTCAAGTACGTTTCGATGGTCCCGCTATATCCCAGAACGAAGCGCGCCATGAAGCGGAAAATCGGATTGTAAATCTCGCCGGCTTCTGTGATGGTAACTTGACACCCGGTTGATTCCGGCTCGATCGTGAAGGTCCAAGTTCCGCCGAACGGCAGCGAGGGATCGGCGATCCTGGTTACCAGCCGATGCGGTGGGTTCTCTTCGACACTCTCGTAGGCGATGGCATGCCGGTGTTTGTCGATCTCCTTCCACATCCGACGGCCATCCCGCGGAGCAAGTTTCTCCCAGCTCCGAATATCCGGACGCCAATCCGGAGGGCCGGTAATCAGATCCCAAATGGCCTGCGGCGGCTGCCGGAAATGCGAGGAGCGCGAAGCCAGGTGATTCTTCGGCAACATATATCCAATCACCGCGACCACCGCTACTAATAAAATCAAAATCGCAATTGCGATCGCCGCCGCCTTGGCCGCGAGCGAAGTCACACTTACCTTCAGCACCTGACCGCTATTGGGATTCATCATCAGCGGCGCAACGTCGGCGGCTTCGAAGTTCGAGCCGTCAATGGTATTCAGAACGTGCAGGTCGTCATTGTTCCAGCCTGGATCCGGCGCGCCTGAGATGTACCACGATGACCCATTGTCGGCCAGCATCATTCCGTAGAGTTTGAGCCCCGTCAGAATCACTTGATTGGTTGTGGAAAAACTGGAAATGTCGAAACTCGCTTTCAGCCGGAAGCGCGCGCCCATGGGAGGAAAAATCGTGTTGGTGAAAGTGGAAGCCCCATGCCGCGCCGGCCAAACGTACAGATCCTGAGTTTGGGGAGCGGTGAACCGAATGGCGTGATTGATCTTGCCAGCCCTGATTTCCGCATATTTGACCAACCCGGGAAATATGGGCAAACCCGCCGCGTCGGCGGAGGTCCCGGGGGCGGGGCGCAAAGCGTCCGACAGCAAATTAAATATGGCCCCGGAGCCACCTTGCCAGCCCGCCGTTTGCGGAAATGCGTCGTAGATCTCGTAAACGATGCAGTTATCGGTATCCACCGTGATCACATGCCGATCTCCCGCGCTGGAACTACCGCCTTCGATGGGAGCATCGAGCGGGATAGCGTAAGGACCAGGGTCGATATTCCCCGGAGAGCTAAAAGTGGCCGGAAATTTGGTTTGTTTCCCCGCAACTGTTATATAAGGGATTCCACTCGGCTCGCCATGATACAGTCCAGAACCAAAATCAGGATGCAGATGCGCCGAGGTACCTATCGTATTCACCCAGGTGCTGGAATTCGGGCTCACCGGCAACCGATCGATGCGCGTGTTCCAGATATTGTCGGCTGGAAAAACCGGACAATTGCCAATAGTTGGGGGTTGAGCTACAGCCAGGCCCGCCAGCGCACCCGCAACCAAGACCCATTTCATGCGTAGCTCCGAGCAAGTTTGGCTTGTTGCATCGCTTGTCCGGACGCGCGAGCCAGCAGGGCCAATCCGTGAATTGCTTCCTTTCTTTCCTGGGCGGTGAGCTGCGCCAGCACATTTCGCACGCGCGCGGGATCGAGCACCGACTTTTCGGATTTGATGCGAACTCCCGCTTTGGTGAGACGCAGATTCACGCGCCGGCCGTCTTTGGAATCCCGCCCTCGAATCACGTATCCGGCGCGCGCCAGCCGGTCAATCATCAGCGACATGGTCGATGCGGTGACGCCCATGTGCGCCGCCAGCGCCAGCATGCCAGTGGGTTCGATCTCGTCCAGATGATCCAGAACGCTGGCTTGATGCGAGCTCAGCACTCGCTTCCGCCGGGGGTCTACGACGTGCCGGGTGTGGCAGGCGAAATAGATTCGCGGGTACAAAGACATCAGTTCTGCGGCTTGGTCGGGCAATGAGGATATTTTACAGTAGGTAGTTTGCTTTGTCAAAGCAAATTACTACTAAAAACGCCGCATGCAGAGCGATGACCGCAAGGGAGTGATTCCACGATCGGTGCAACGCTCCGTTTAGTGTCGATGTCCGCCCGACGCCGAGACGAGTCTCGGCGCTGCAGACTGAGAGTCCGCGCCACGGCGTGGGCCAGCAGCGTCCCGTATATTTGTCTGGTGCGGGATTTATGCTAGCGACTTCAGATAAGCTACAGCTTTGCGGATGTCGGCGATGCGCTCCGCCTGGTTTTCGGCCTCGCGTTCGATGTTGAGCGGGCCTCGGAATCCGATTTCCTTTAACTTGTCCACAAAGCGTGGAATCCCCACCGCTCCCTGCCCCAGGGGACGTTCCACGCCCAGCGCGCCGGGTTGATCGCGATTGGGCCAATCGCCGTCCTTGGCGTGCACCGAAATCACCTGCGGGCCAAGGACTGCAAGCGTCTCGATTGGATCGCCGGTGCCGTACAGAATCATGTTGGCGGGATCGAAATTGATTCCAACATTGGGGCGATCCACGTCTTTCAAAAAATGTTGCAGCACGTGCGCGGGCTCTTGCCCGGTCTCGAGCGCGAAGCTCTGCTTGTTCCTGGCCGCGTGATCCGCCACGCGCCGCACCATCCCGCGTACCTCAATATAATCGGGATGCGTAGTGTCCTCCGGAACGAATCCGATATGGCAAGCGAAACTCCCGACACCGATTGCATCCGCGAAGTCGATCACTTGACAGGTGCGAGCTTCGCGCTCCGCGCGAGTATCCCTGGGAATGAAGCCGACCGTGCGTTGAACTGTGGGAATGTCGGCGTAGTTCTCGCCGTCATAAGCCGCAAAAACTGTGACCAGCGGAAACTGCGCCTCCTCCAGCGACGATTTCCACCCAGCAGCTAACTCGTTGGTCAACTCCAGATCGCCCGGAATGCCCAGCTGTCCGCATTGGACGCCCAGCGACTGAATTTCGGCCAGGTTATCGCGCCCGGCCCAGAACATTACTCCTACTTCGCGGTCTTTCAAAGATCGCACGGAATTTTCTCTCCATTTCTTTTTCGCGCTTCCAGCATCAGGCGGGTTAGAGCCACAGCATTAGCTGAATCTTCGGGACGGCACAATTCCGGACTTGCGTTACGGCGGCAGCAATCCAGGAAATATTCGATTTCGGAACGATATCCATCGGTGTCCGCCATGGGGAGCGCTTCCCGCTCGCCATCCGCGGAATATAGCGCAGGCGGGCTATTCAAGGAACTGTACTCCACCGTGCCTCCGTCCGCGACAACTGTATAACCCATGGAAAACGGATACGACTTGGGATGGTGCCAACCACCGGTGATGATCGCGGTCCGTCCGCCGGGATAGTGCAGGCTCGCTGTAATGACGTCGATGCCGGAAGCGAGCGCTTCATATCCGGTGGCTGAAACGGCTTCAGGAGCGCCGAACAGGTGCAAGCACATGTCGACATCGTGGATCAACAGGTCAAACACTCCTCCGCCGCTTTGTTCCGGATCGGCAAGCCACGCGCTCCAGGCCGGCGCGGCGCAACGGCGGCGGAAAATGGCCGATCGCATGGCGCCCATGGAGTCCCGCTCCAGCACCCCGCGTAATGCCTGATACATCGGAAAAAAGCGCAGCACCTGAGCAACCATCAATACGCGCTGGTGCTTTTTGGCTTCGGCAATCATTCGCCTGGCGGGTTCTCGATCCAGCGCCATCGGTTTCTCCACCAGCACGTGCTTGCCGGCTTCCAGAGCCTGGATGGCCGCCGATGCGTGCATGTGGGTGGGCAGGCACAGATCCACGGCATCGACACTTGGATCTTCCAACACTTGCCCGATGTCGCTGTATTTGGAAACGCCGCTGAAATCGAGGCGCTCCCCGGGGCCTCCCAGGTTTCCTTGAATAGCCGTTAAATCGCCCGCCAGCTTTTTTTCATCGCGGCTGCACACGGCAACAAGTTGCGCTTGTGGAATGGACTGCAAGGCCCGGACATGCGTACTGCCCATGAATCCGAGCCCGGCGACGGCGACGCGCATAGACACCCATCCTAGCAAGTAGGCAAGGCGAACTCGGCGAGATACGCCCGTAGCTCATCTCGTACACGCCGGAAGAGCGCCAGGCGTTCCTCGGCGGTACCGTGGAGCGCGGCCGGGTCTTCGAAGTCATGATGCAGCCGTTGTGCCCCGCCGAAGAACACGGGGCAGGACTCCCGGGCGCTGTCGCATACGGTGATGACGTAATCGAATTTCCCTCCGTTGAATTCCTCGACGGACTTGGAGCGATGGCCGGAGATATCAATCCCTAATTCGCCCATAACGGCAATCGCTTCAGGCCGAACAGCGCTCGGTTTGGTACCCGCGCTTTCCACCTCGAAACGCTCTCCGGCATCGTTGCGCAACAGCCCCTCCCCCATCTGACTGCGGGCGGAATTTCCGGTGCACAAAATCAGCACTCGCTTCTTATCGTTCATGTGTTGCCAGGACGGAGTCGGCGTCTTTGGGCAGAGACGGCACCAGCCAGCGAAACAGAAATGTCGCGGCCGCCGCGCCCAGTAGCTGAGCAAGTATAAATCCGGGTGCATCCGCGGGCCGGATTCCGGCGAAGGTGTTGCTTGCCGAGCGGGCAAGGGTGACGGCAGGATTTGCGAATGAAGTGGACGCCGTGAACCAGTATGCGCCTGTAATGTAGGCGGCAACTGCGAACGGAAGTGCGGCCGAGCGCAGGCGGGCGCATCCCCAGATGACAGTCAGTAGTCCGAACGTGGCAACGAACTCGCTGAAAATCTGCGCCGCGCCCGCCCTCACGTGGCGCGACGGGCTGAACAGCGGCTCGCCGAACATCAAATGCGCGGCCGCTACACCTAGGAACGCTCCAAGAATCTGCGCCGCCACGTAACCCGGTACTTCAGGCCACGGCAACCCGCCTTGGGAAGCGTCGGCCAGTGTTACGGCGGGATTGAAATGCGCTCCCGAGATTGGGCCGAAGGTGAGGATAAGCGCGGCCAGCGTGGCTGCGGTTGCCAGTGTGTTGGCTAGCAGCGCAATCCCGACGTTTCCTCCGGCCAGGCGTTCGCCCATGATGCCGGAACCGACCACCGCCGCCAGCAGCAGCGCCGTCCCTACCGCTTCCGCGGCGACGCGACGGGTAAACGTCACGCGCAGCAGCCGGGAGCACAGCAGTTAGCTGGCTTCGTCGCTCGAATAAAAGCGCTCATAAACTTTCCTTGAACCTGCGGCGCGATAGCGTCTACATCAACGCATTGCCAGGACAGAAACGCTCGCGCATCTTCGATGTCGTAAATGCGGGTAGGCTCAATGTCGATGCCCTCAAATCCCGCTTTTGCCAGCTTGGTTACATATTGATATTCCTCAAGAGCGCCGGCGATGCAGCCGACCCATAGCAGCATACTCTCGCGAACCTGCTCCGGAACGGCGCCACGCACCACTACGTCAGACACCGCGAACCGGCCGCCCGGCTTCAAAACCCGGAACGCCTCGCGCAGCACGCGGTCTTTGTCGGCTGATAGATTGATGACGCAATTGCTGATGACTACATCGAGGGAATTATCGGGCAAGGGGATGTGCTCGATTTCACCTTTGAGAAACTCCACGTTCTCAACTCCGGCCTTGCGTTGGTTCTCACGGGCCAGGGCCAGCATTTCATCAGTCATGTCCAGGCCATAGGCTTTTCCCGTGGGTCCCACCCGGCGCGCGGAAAGCAACACGTCGATACCGCCTCCCGAGCCCAAATCTAAGACCGTTTCGCCGGCACTGAGCTGGGCCAGCGCCGTGGGATTCCCGCAGCCGAGCGAGGCCAGCACTGCTTCTTCCGGGAGAGCACCGGTCTGTGCGGCGTCATAAAGATTGGATGTGATAGGGTCGCAGCCGCAGCTTTTGTCGGGTGGCGCGGCCACGGCTCCGCAACAGGAGCTCCCGCCGCTGTGGACGCGAAGCGCCGCTTGTCCGTATTTCTCTTTCACAACTTCTTTTATGTCCATGGATCAACTCCTCAACGGCACAGGCGCACAATGGCCTGTGGTTCAACTGCCTTGTTACGAGTACAGCATTCGGCGTAGAGGAAGCCCAACAATTCTTGCAGGGCCTCTGCATTTGCGGAATACCAAAGATAGGTGCCTTCGCGCCTTACCTTGATCAAGCCTTCGTTCTTGAGTTTTTCCAAGTGATGCGAAAGCGTGGAGGCGGCTATGTCCAGCTCGTTTCCGATATCGCCGACCACCATCCCTTCGGGATGGGCGGAAAGTAACACGCGCATGATTCGCAGGCGCGGTCCAGTTCCCATGGCCGAGAACATATCGGCAAAGCGTGTGATTTGGTCTTCGGTCGGTTTGGCCGCCATCAGCATAATTCTATACTAATAGAATTATAGAAGCAAGGGAAAAGATTTGTCCCCTTGCTTACGCGCGGGGCTACAACTCGGGTGCAATGGTTACCGGTCAGAAATGTAGCCCTGCGCGTAAGAGTCAGTGTGAAAACTCGAAAACAACGTCGCGTAACCACGACCCATAGTAGTCGAGGCGTTCCCGACGCGCGATATGTGGACGCGATGAGGAGTTTTCACACAGACTCGTCAGCAAGGGGACGACCCCGCTTTGGGGACGAAATCAGTCGTACCGCAGCGCGGCCATTGGTTCCACAGACGATGCCCGCCGGGCCGGAATGAACGCCGCCAGGGCCGCTGTGATGATCAGCAGCAGCGTGACCGCCGCGACGAGTAGTGGGTTATGCGAGCTTCCTTCCGCCCACGTCGACAAGATCTTGGCGGACAGCAAGCTCAGAAGACAGCCGCCTGCCAGCCCGCCGATCACGCTGACGGCTGTGCTGGCTAAAACCAACCGTACTACCTGCCAGGCGGAAGCGCCCAGCGCCATCCGAATACCGAATTCGTTGGTCCTCTGCGCTACCCCATATGAAACCACGCTGAACAATCCGATTGCGGCCAGCAGCAGCGCAACGATGGAAATTCCGCTGAACAGCGCGGCCACCAGGCGTCCATACGCATATTCGTTCTCGCGGCGAATCCACTGCTCCAGGTCACGCGTCCGGCCAAACACCTGTTGATCCGGATCCACCGCTTTCACCTCAGCTCGAACACGATTCAAGATTCTCAATGGCGAGGTGTGGGACCGCACCAGAATCTGAGTCCACATACCCATCTGCACCGAGAACGGGACATACACGGCCGGCTTGATGGGCTTGCGCAAGCCGTCGTCACGCGCATCGGCCACTACACCGATGATCTGCATCCATTGGTTGCTGTCCTTAACGGCCAGCCCGAAGGGAGGCTCCCCTTTCAGCTCGGGGAGCCGCAGTTGTTTCCCCACAGCGTCGCCGTGCGGCCACAATTTCTGCGCCAGCGTTTGATTGATCACCGCCAGCCGCGCGCCGCGCACAATTTCAGGACGCTGCCAGAGACGCCCTTCGAGCAGCGGAATGCGCAGCACGGAAAAGTATTCCGTGCTCACAAAATTCAACCGCAAATGTTCCTGCTGGCCCGAGGGGCGCCCAAAAACCTCGTAAGGCATCTCCCACCCGTTGGAGGGCGGCGTGGCATTCGACGACATTCCGGCCGACACAACTCCCGGAAGAGCTTGAACGCGCGTCAGGAGTTGCTCGAAGTACGCGGAACGATCCTCCCAAGTACCGTGAGTGTTCTGGTGAATGGGAATGCCCACCGACATTACGTTGTGCGGATCGTATCCCAGATTG
>Ga0210388_10004712_pt1 | contig 10664 bp, 7 predicted proteins | sample IncBWC19OmetaG_FD_155485 | JGI IMG/M metagenome (GOLD analysis project Ga0210388, IMG submission 155485) | Forest soil microbial communities from Barre Woods Harvard Forest LTER site, Petersham, Massachusetts, United States - Inc-BW-C-19-O ...
CGGTGCTCGCCGCGGCGTCACTCTTGGTCGTCGCGTCGCTTCCGGCAGAGGCGTCCACGCCCGACGGAGGGGACGACCTGGTTCCACAAGCGATGGCGGCGAGGCAGAGACCGGCGAGCGCCGCCACCGCGGCCCGACCGGTGCGAGTTTCCCCTCTGTCGACCATGGACGACCTCCGTTCTTGGACCCGCTACTGGCGGGCCAGCACGATGTACGTGGTGCTCGACGCCCCGCTCACCGCGACCCAAAGGCGCTGCGACCCGTCGACCAGGAACGAGAGACCCTGCCCGGAAGCCACGCTCAGCAGCTTCGTCGGCGTACCCATCGCCACCAGACCGTTGCTGGTCGTGAACTTCTGTTCGACGACGTCGATCGGCGTGAAGCTCGAATCGTCCGGCTGGAAGATCACCAGCCCCGGATCGCCCGCGCTGGGCGCCAGGGCGGCCAGCGCGACCGCGGAGCCCGTCATCGTGAACAGGGACACCCCGGCCGTTGCGGCTGCGCCGCGCGCGATCGAGCTGGCCAGGAATCCGCGCGCCTCTTGCATGCCCGTCGCGATGGTGGGCATCACAGCGAACGCGTCGCCGTTCGAGTCGGTCACAATCGGTCCAGTGCTGTCTCCCCAGGCGGCGACCAGGGCCGAGGCTGAGCAGTCTGTCCCGGTCCCGAGAGCCTGCGCCGGCGACGAACAGGCGTCCGCCGCGTACAGACCTGCCACGCTCGTGGCGGGCACGCCGAGAGGTGACAAACCGGTGTAGAGGAGCCGTCCGAGCGACGACGCAGCGGGAACCGCGGCCACGCCATAGGGTCCATTCAGCATGTAGCTCGTCGCGACGGCCCCGCTCGCGACCATCTCGAATTGGCCGGTGCTGTCGGGGAACGGGTTGGTCCACGAGATCGCGGTCCACCCGAAGAACGGAAGATCGAGGGCCTGCGCCCCCAGGAACGTACTCGCGGGAAGCGCCGCCGCGACGGTCGTCGTCTGAACGGTCATCGTCCCCGTGGTCCCCGTGGTGGGGGCCGTCCAGCGCTCCAGGGTGGCGCCGGTGCCGGTGGCCGGCTGAACGACGAGAGGTCCGCCATGCGATCCCCAGGTCGGAACCTGGTAAGCGATCGACTCGGGCGCGGCGTAGAGCGCAACGGCGCAGAACGAAGAGTCGGCGATGGCGAAATTCGAACTGAACATCGACGGGTCGAGGCAAGCCCCGGGTGCTCCGCCCACGGACTGTCCACCGGCTCCCCCCGCGGGCTGTCCGCCCGCTCCGCCAGAAGCCTGGCCAGCGGCGCCGCCCGCCGGCTGTCCGCCAGCGCCGCCGCCGCCCTGCCCGGTCATGCCTGCGGCCGCGCCCGCTTGGCCACCTCCGTCCGCCACGCCGCCACCACCGCCAGTGCCACTGGGTGGCGAAGAGCTGCTGCCGCAGGCGGCAATCAGGCCACTCGAAAGGATCACACCGAGACCAAATAGACGACGCATCGAATTGCTCCTTTGAAAAATGGACTTTGGACATCGGGCTCGGCCCGGACCTCGGGCGTCGCCGTCCGCGCGGCACGCAAAAAACCCCTCGCTCGGGCACGAACGAGGGGACGGGGCCGGCCTCTGGGGAGCAAAGGACCGACGGCCGCTCTCCGTCCGCGCGGAGAAAAAAGCTTCAGCCTTCGGTAGGTCTCCTGGCTCGTGGATCGCAAACCGCAGACTTCGCGACTTGCGGCCACCCTCCCCTTCCCCGACCGTTGGTCGAGTGGGTTCGTGAGGGCAGCCTCCACTTACAGTGGCGGGACCGCGCCGGCTTCGACCGGCTTCCCTGTTATGCCCGACTGGGCACCGAAGGCACCTATTCAGTTTTCAAACTACGCCTGCTTCAACCACCGCGCGGCGGACCTGTCAAGCGACCGCCGAACGGTCCGCCCTTCGACGTCGCCCGCTCCGTGGCGGACGGCATTGCGCAACATGGTGGACGCCGCGCGCCTTTTCCGCGAGCGTCTGGCCGGTAGTGGCATGACGGAACCCATCCGAACCCTGGAAGCGATCGGCTTCGACGCGCACTTTCGAAGCCAGGTGGCCGCGCTGGGCGACGATCTCGTCCCGGCGCGGATCGCGATCGCCCACGGCGAGAGTTACATCGCCTGGACGGACCGAGGCTCCTGCAAGGCCATCCTGGCCGGGAGCCGCGTCACCGATTGGAAAGAGGCGATCGATCGTCCCCAGGTGGGAGACTGGGTGGCAGGGACCCGTTCGGAATCCCTCGACGCGCTCCTGGTCACGCACCTGCTCGAACGTCGCACCTGCTTGATCCGTCAGGCCTCCGGCAAGCGCCCCGAACCTCAGGTGATCGCGGCGAACGTCGACGTGGTGGGGATCGTCAGCGCCTTCGGCGAAGGCAAGAGCGCGCGCGATCGGCGCCTCATCAACGAACCACGCGTCCGGCGTTTCCTGGCGGTCGCCGAGCAGAGCCGCGCTCAGCCGATCTTGATCGTCAACAAGGTCGATCTGAGCGCCGATCCGAAGGCGGCGACCGATCCATTCGCGCAGACTTTCCCTGGCGTGCCGGTGGTGCTCACCAGCGCCATCAGCGGGCTGGGCCTCGACGCCCTCGCTCCCTGGCTGCCGCCCGGGAAGACGCTGGCCTTGATCGGGATGTCGGGCGTCGGCAAATCGACGCTGGTCAACGCCCTGGTGGGCCGCGCGACCCAGCGCACGGGCGAGGTGCGTGAGAGCGACGCGCGGGGCCGCCACACGACGACCCACCGTGAGTTGATCGTGCTCGCGAGCGGGGCGCTCCTGATCGACACGCCGGGCATGCGCGAGCTCGGGCTCTGGGAGACGGAGACGGAGATCGACAAAGGATTCGAGGACGTCATCGCCATCGCGGCCTCCTGCCGCTTCGGCGACTGCCGACACCTGACCGAGCCGGGCTGCGCCATCCACCGGGCGCTCGAAACCGGCGAGCTGTCTCGAGCGCGCTGGACCAGCTACCAAAAGCGGGGTCAGAAGGCCGAGGGTTTCCAGAGCCGCCCGCCACGCCGAGGGGGGCGCGGCGCCCGCGGCCCCTCCGGGCCTCACAAGCGCTGAGAAGGCATCGTTTCACCGCACGACACACGTCGTACGACGGCGGTCGTGCTACGACGTGCGTCGTATCGTGTCGTTTGCGCCCTTATTGCTTGACGGAGAACCTCCGTTGCGATGATTTGAGCGCGTGCCTCGGCCGTTGACGTATTTGTGCACAGGGCTCGGGGCTCTCTTGATTGCAACGACGGCTCGGGCCGCCGATCCGCCAGCAGCCGCCCCGGCGGACGCCGAGCCGGTCGTCGACCCGAAATACGAGACGACCGTCGTCGCGGCGACGCCGTTGCATGGATCGTTGTTGCCGAGCGATCGCGTCGCGGCGAACGTGCAGACGGCGACGGGGAAAGCGATCGACGGCAGCCACGACCTCGACATCACCCAGTTCATGAACGAGTCATTGGGAAGCGTCACCATCAATCAGGTCCAAGAGAACCCGCTGCAACCTGATTTTCAATATCGTGGCTTCGTCGCTTCGCCGGTATTGGGCGCCTCCGAGGGGGTGTCGGTCTTTTTGAACGGCGTCCGCCTGAACGAGCCGTTCGGCGACATCGTGAACTGGGATCTCATCCCGCCGGGCGCCATCCGCTCGCTCAACCTGATGCCCGGCTCGAACCCGCTGTTCGGACTCAACACCCTCGGCGGAGCTCTGTCGATGGAGACCAAAACCGGCTTTTCCGATCCCGGCGCGCAGGCCGAGGTGTGGGGGGGATCTTTCGGTCGCGCCGTCGTGGAGGTCGAGGCGGGTGGGCACGGCGAACACTGGGCGTACTTCGGCGCGGGGCGGTTTTTCACGGAGAGCGGCTGGAGGGAGCACTCGCCTTCCCAGGCGCTGAACGGATTTCTGTCGGCCACCTATCGAAACGGCGGCTCGACCCTCGATCTCTCGCTCATCGGCGCCAATACCGCGATGGCCGGCATCGGCGCCACCCCGGTACAGCTCCTGGCGGTGGATCGCAACGCGGTTTACACCTATCCCGACGAGACCCACAACCGGATGCTGATGGCGATCCTCCGGGGAGACCAGACGCTGTCGCTCAACAATCGTCTGTCTGCGACCGCCTACTTCCGGCTCAGCCGTACGCTGACCGCCAACGGCGATCAGGGCGAGTGGGGTCAGTGCATGTCGCCCAGCCCGACGGCCGACGTCTGCGCCGACGATATGACGACGGTCATCCTCGATCCAAATGGGAACCCCGTCCCCTTCGACCCCAACAATCCTTATGACGGGTCGGACAACACCACCTACACGCGCCAGATCGGGTTTGGCGGAAGCGTCCAGGGGAGCTTCGAGGCGCCGATCGCCAAACACGAAAACCATCTCTTTGTGGGAGCCAGCGTCGACGAAGGGCTGATCCGTTTCAGGTCGCAGACCGTTTTGGCCCAGTTGAACGGCTCCCGAGAAACGATCGACACCGACTTTGTCGATCCGACGTCACTGGTGGCGGTCGATGGGACCGTGACGACTCTCGGGATCTTCGCCAGCGACACCTTCGCTCTGGTGAAGGACCTGTTCCTCACCGTGTCGGGACGCTTCAACTATTCGGCGCAGTCGCTTCAGGATCAGCTGGGCGGCGATCTGAGCGGCGACCATCACTATCAGCGCCTCAATCCGGCGGTCGGGCTCTCCTACCAGCCGCGCCCGGCGATCGGCGTCTACGTCAGCTACAGCGAGTCGGCGCGCGCCCCGACACCGATGGAGCTGACCTGCGCCAGCCCCACCGACCCCTGCCGCCTGCCGAACGAGTTCGTGGCCGACCCGCCGCTCGCCCAGGTGGTGGCCCGCACCTTCGAGGCCGGCGTGCGCGGACACCTGGGACGCGGTCGCGCGTTCGTCGACTACGCGCTCTCGGCGTTCCGCACCGCCAACAGCAACGACATCCTGTTCACCAGCGCCGGTCCCATCCCCAACGAGGGCTACTTTTCGAACGTGGGCGACACGCTTCGGCAGGGGATCGAGGCCCGGCTCCATGGCCGCGTCCGCCTCAGCCCGCGCGGCGGGCGTCTCGAGTGGTCGGCCAACTACACCTACCTCGACGCGACCTTTCAGACTTCGTTCCCCTCGCCCAGCGCCAGTAACCCTCTGGCAAACAGCGCCGGCCAGATCCCTGTCGTCGCCGGCGACCACCTCCCCTCGATCCCGGCGCAGGTCGGCAAGGCCTCGATCACCTGGATCGCGCCCTTCGGATTGGCGCTGGGGGCCACCGTCATCGGAAACAGCGGACAATACTATCGCGGCGACGAAGCGAACCTGCTGCCCCAGATCCCGGGCTACGTGCTGCTGAACCTCCGCGCCGACTACATCTTCGCCCGCTGGATCTCCGGCTTCGTCAAGGTCGACAACGTCTTCAACGCTGACTACGCGAGCTTCGGCGTCCTGGGCGACGCGACGTCCGTCTTCCCAGCCTACACAGATCCCCGCTTCCAAGGCCCCGGTGAGCCCCGCGCCTTGTGGGCCGGCGTCAACGTTCACTACTAGCCCCGTCGTCTCTAGGGCAGCGTGATGCGGACGGCCAGGTCGAGGAGCTTGCAGGAGTAGCCCCACTCGTTGTCGTACCAGGCGATCAGCTTCACGAAGGTCGGGTCGAGCTGGAGGCCCGCCTTGGCGTCGAAGACCGACGTGCACGACTCACCGCGCATGTCCGTCGACACGACCTCCTCATCGGTGTACCCGAGGACACCCTTCAGCGCCCCCTCGGAGGCCCGCTTCATCGTCCCGCAGATGTCTCGGTAGCTCGCCCCGCGAACCAGCTCACACGTCAGATCGACGACCGACACGTCCGATGTCGGGACGCGGAACGCCATGCCGGTCAGCTTCCCCTTCAGCGCCGGCAGCACCCGCGTGACGGCCTCGGCGGCACCCGTCGACGCCGGGATGATGTTCTCCAGAATTCCCCGCCCGAAGCGCCAGTCCTTGCCCGAGACACCGTCGACGACCTTTTGCGTCGCCGTGGTGGCGTGAACGGTCGTCATGAGGCCGCGCTTGATGCCGAAGGCGTCGTCGAGCACCTTGGCGACGGGCGCCAGGCAGTTGGTGGTGCACGAGGCCGCCGAGATGACCGGCTCGCCGGCATAAGCATCGCTGTTGACGCCGTACACGAAGATCGGCGTGTCGTCCTTGGAGGGGGCCGACATGATGACCCGCCGGGCCCCCGCCTGGAGGTGGCCCGCGGCCTTCTCCTTGGTCAGGAAGATCCCGGTCGACTCGATCACGACGTCGACGCCCACCTCGCCCCAGGCCGACGCCGCGGGTTCTTTCACCGCCGTCGCGCGGATGGTGCGCCCATCCACCACCAGGGAGCGATCTTTGACCGCCAGCTCGTGCCGGAACCGGCCGTGAACCGAGTCGTGCTTGAGGAGATAAGCCAGGTGGGGGAGCTCGAGGAGATCGTTGACCGCCACGATCTCGACGTCGTCGCGCTCCATCGCAGCGCGGAACGCCACCCGGCCGATGCGCCCAAATCCGTTGATGCCGATCTTGATCATCTCCGATCGATAGCGCGCGGGGCCGGCGGCCGAAAGGACAATGATATTGCGTTTTCGGCCATCGCCGGCCAGGATCAGATCGTGCGCCGCACGAGACAGCGGGTCTGGTTTCTCGTCGTTCCGGGCACCGGCGTGCTGGACATCGCCGGTCCATGGGAGGTGCTCGGACACGCGAATGACCTGCTCGGTCGGGTGGCGTACGAGCTCGAGCTGGTCGGACCGCGCGCGCCTGCCGTGCGGACGCGGTACGGGCTGGTCGTCAGCGACGTTCGCCCCCTCCCCCGAACCGGCGGTCGCCTCCCGGACATCGCGATCGTGGCGGGCGGCTCGCCACGCACGCCACTTCCCGACGGGGAAGCGCGCCTCGTCGCCTGGCTGCGCCGGAATCACCGGCGGATCCCCTCCGTCATCTCGATCTGCACCGGGGCCTTCGTCCTGGGGGAAGCGGGCCTCCTCGACCGCCGTCGCGCCACGACGCACTGGCTCCACCTCGCCGACCTGCGGGCTCGTTTTCCCGCAGCCACCGTCGTGGACGAGGGGATCTTCGTGCGCGACGGTGGCGTCTGGACCTCGGGGGGGCTCACCGCGGGGATCGATCTCACCCTGGCGCTGGTCGAAGCGGACCATGGGCACGGCGTGGCGATGGCCGTCGCCAAGAGGCTGGTGCTGTTCCTTCGGCGATCGGGGAATCAGGCGCAGTTCAGCTCGGCCCTGCAGCGTCAGGAAAAAGAGCCGGCCAAGCTGCGCGACATCTCGACGTTCGTTCTCGAGCACGTCGACGAGGCGCTGCCGGTGAACCGCATCGCGGCGGGAATCGGGATGAGCCCACGTACGCTCAGCCGCTGGTGCCGCGCGCACTTCGACGAATCGCCCGCCGAGCTGGTGCGTCGACTCCGCATCGACGAGGCCCGGCGACTCCTCGAAGAGACGCCCCTTCCCCTGAAGGACATCACGGCGCGAACCGGGTTTGGCGATGCGAGCACGATGTGGCGTGCGTTCACGCAGCGCCTCGGCGTCACGCCGGCCGCCTACCGACAGCGCTTCGCGGCCGCGGCGGCCCCCTGAGGAAATTTTACTTCTGGATGGTGGACAGACGGGGAACCGCCCCCATGTTCGCCTTCAGCAATCGTGCCTATGCCTGCCGAAAGTGGACGGTCGCCCCCCGGCGACTGGTCGAGCGCGCTCTTCACCGGGGTCCTCGCGTGCCTGCTCTCCTGCGCTCACCATCCGGCGGCGCCCGCCAAGAGCGCGGACGCTCAGCCGGCGCGCGATTCATCGCCCGGGGCACGAACCGAAGCGGAGCGGACGCACGTGCTCGAGGCGCAGTGGAGCGAGGTGGAGGTCAAGGGACGGAAGGAGGGTGATGTGGTCGTCTCCGCGATCAAGCTGGTGCAGCCGAAGATCCGGATCTTTCACGCCGCCCCACCTCCCGAAGACGCCAGCGCGGCTCAGAAGAAGAAAGAAACGACGGCCCAACCGAGCGGGGTCGTCGATCTGAACGAGTTGCTGCACAAGATCACGCCGCTCGAGGTCGATCACATCGACATCCTCGACGGTCAGGTCGCCTTCGTCGACACCAGCCGCCAGGAGCGACCGGAGCTCTGGTTGCACGATCTGCAGCTGTCGGTCGAGAACCTCACGAACCGGGTCCGCCTCACCGAGGGCCGGCCGGTCCTCCTCACGGCCAGCGCCACACTCGCGCGCAGCGGCGCGGTCTCGATCCTGATCACCGCCGATCCCTTCGAGAAGGGGCTGACCTTCTCGGGGCGGGCCGCGATCGTGGGTCTCGAGACATCGGAGCTCTATCGCTTCATCAAGCCGGCGACCAAGCTCCAGGCCCCCGAAGGGACGATCGACCTCTTCGTCGAGTTCGACTGCCGCAACGGCCAGCTGACCGGCGGCGTGAAGCCGGTGCTGAAGAACGTCAAGATCCGCCCCGACGACAAGGGCTTCTTCACCGCGATCAAGGCCTGGGTGACCGACGTGGCGGTGAAGCTGTTCTCCGATCGGGTCAAGGACCGCAACGCCGTCGCCACGGTCATCCCGATCAAAGGGACGCTCACTGGCGCCGGCGTCAATCTGTGGCCGACGATCTTCGGGGTCCTGCGCAATGCCTTCATCGAAGGGCTCACCTCGGGATACGCTTATCTGCCCCCCAAAACCAGCGAGGCGCCGACCGCCCCGGGGGCACAGCCCTCACCGTCCGAGAGCCACAGCACCTCGCCCCCAGCGGCCCCATGACCAACCGACGCCTGTTTTTTCTCGCCCGCATCATCACCCTGGGCGTTGGCCTGGGTCTCGGGAGCGGCTGCGCCCACACGCACGCAACGCCACCGCCTCCGGCCGCGGTTCCCCCGACCAAACCCGAACGCGAGCAGGCGGTGGAGACGGGACTGCCGATCTCGAGCACCTCCCATGGCATCTTGCAGGACGGCGCCGAGCTGAAGATCCAGCGGCGTCTGCAGGAAAGGGGGTTCCTGGACGGCCGGCAAACCGGCGGGCAGCTCGACCCCGCGACCCGCGAGGCGCTGCGCAAATTCCAGAAGCACGAGGGGCTCCCCCCCACCGGCCTCCCCAGCTACGAGACGGTGCGCCACCTCCACCTCGACCTCGATGCGATTTTTCAGACCGTCAGCCACCCGCGCGAGCGGCCGTCGTCGTCGTCCAGCTGAGCGGCTGCCTAACGTCGCACGGCGGCCTTGGGAGAGGCGACGGTCACCACCTTGCCGTGCTTCCAGCGAACGTCGCCGATGAACTGCGGATCGCCGACGGTCCCCGCCACCTTGGCGTCGGCGCTGACACGGCCTCCGAGCGTTTCGACCTGATCGTTGAAGCGCGCGATCCAGGCGACGTCGAAGTCCTTCGCCAGGACCTTGCCATGCACCGGAATCTTCTTGACGTCGATCCCTTCGGTGACCGCCGGGTAGGCCAGATTGACCCGCGCCGCGGCGTCGACCTGCAGCTCGCCGCCCTGCGCGGAGGCGAAATCGACGTCGGCGTGCGCCGCGCGATCTTCGTAGGTCAGATGAATGCGGGCGTGGCCCAGATCGATCGCGTCTGGACCTTCGGCCGCGCTGGCGGGGCGCTTGACGTTCAGATCGTGACCGTTGACGGTCAAGACCACCTTGGGATCCCCGGCGCTGCCGGTCACCCGCAGATGTGCGGTCATTCGGCCCGCGACCTCCGGCTTCATCCCCGAGCCTCGGAGCGCCTCGCCCAGATCGAGCTTCTCCACGGCGAGGCGCAGGTTGAGGGCGCCGCCCGCCAGCGGATCGACCGGCAGGTGAAAACCGCCATTCATCTCCGTGAAGGGCGCGCGGACAGTCAGGGTGCCGTCAACCTGCTGATCAGCCAGCGTGGCGTCGACCGTGGCTCCTATCTTGGAGAATGTCCGGAAGCGTCCCTCTGCCAGCGTCATTCGCGCGACCACCTTGGGCTCGTTCACCTCGCCGTCGGCCGTGACGTCCAGATCGACCGTCCCGCCCAGATTGAGATCCCGGGGGGCGACCATCCCGGGGAGCAGCTCGAGGCGAAATTTCGTCAGCGCGACGTGCGCGTCGACGCGCTGGTCGTCCTTGGACCCATCCACGGTCAGCTGCTGATCCCGGGCGTGAAGGCGAAGCCCGGAGAGGGAGAGCTTCCGCTCCTCGAAACGAAGGTGAGCGTTCCCCTCCGAGACCCACTCTGCCTTGGGATAAGAGAGCGAGAGGTGCGACAGCACCAGTCCCTGCCGATCGTCGTCGACCTGCCCCGCCAACGCCGCACGGATCGGCTCCGGCGACGCCAGGCTCGCCGACAGGGAGAGCATCCGCTGGCGAACCGTGGCGCCGAGCTCGATCTTGCCGAGCTTGGTGGTTCCCGCGACCATCGACGCGACCGTGACTGTCACATCCGCCTGGCCTGGAATCTCGGCGAGCTGCGCAGCGTGACCGTCGATCGCCAGCTCGGTGATCGTGTTCTGCGCGAACCGCAGATGATTGAAGAGCCCCTCGCAGCCGGCACTCCAGCTGGCGGGTGCTCCGTCGAGCGGCCCCTCCACCGTCAGTCGAAGATCGCCATGGCCTGCCATCGACGGCACCTCCGCCGTGGTCAGGGCCTGCGCCGCCTTGCTGGTTCG
>Ga0210388_10004713_pt1 | contig 10664 bp, 8 predicted proteins | sample IncBWC19OmetaG_FD_155485 | JGI IMG/M metagenome (GOLD analysis project Ga0210388, IMG submission 155485) | Forest soil microbial communities from Barre Woods Harvard Forest LTER site, Petersham, Massachusetts, United States - Inc-BW-C-19-O ...
TGGTTGCCTTCGTGATTCCGAAAAGATATGACTCGACCACCCGCCTGATGCCTCCGGACGGCCAGTCAGGTTCCGGGCTGGCCATGCTGGCGGCGATGGCGGGGAAAAGCGGCCTGGGGATGGGGTCGATGGCGGGGGATTTGCTCGGCATGCGCAGTTCGGGTGCACTCTTCGTTGAAATTCTCCGCTGCCGTACAGTCGAAGACCGGATCGTCGGCCGCTTCGATCTGCGCCGGGTGTACCGCGACCGTTATTGGGTCGATGCCCGCAAGGATCTGGGTGCCTATACCGAAATTTCAGAAGACCGCAAGAGCGACGTGATCACCATCCGGGTCACGGACCGCGATCCCCGGCGTGCGGCCCAGATCGCTCAGGCTTATGTGGATGAGCTCGATCATTTGGTGGCGGAGGTGTCGACCTCCTCGGCGCGGCGCGAGCGCATTTTTATTGAAGAGCGTCTGACCAGCGTCAGGCGCGAACTCGATCTGGCCTCCCGGGAGTTCAGCCAGTTCGCCAGTCAGAATGCGACCATCGACATTACCGCGCAGGGCAAGGCAATGGTTGAGGCGGCGGGCCGTTTGCAGGGAGAGCTGATCGCGGCCCAGTCCGAGCTCGAAGGCCTGGAACAGGTCTATACCACGGGCAATGTCCGGGTCCGCAGCCTGCGCGCCCGCGTCGATGAACTCAGCAAGCAATTGAACAAACTGGGTGGAACTGGTGTGGCGGCCGACCCGGTCATCCCTGGCCCTGCCGCCCATGCGCCGGAAGCGGCCGAGGCGGCCAGTGGTTTTCCCTCCATACGCCAGCTTCCACTTCTGGGCGTGCGATGGGCCGAGCTTTACCGGCAAACCAAGATCGAGGAAACCGTTTATGAACTGCTCACCCAGCAGTACGAGCTGGCCAAGATCGAAGAAGCCAGGGAAATTCCCACGGTCAAGATTCTCGACGCCGCCGACGTGCCGGAAAAAAGATCGTCGCCGCATCGCGTGGCCATCGTGATTCTGGGAGTGTTGTTGGCTCTGAGCGGCGGGGCGCTGTGGGTGCTGAGCGCTGAGACCTGGCAGCAGATCGATCCCCTGGACCCGCGCAAACGGCTGGGCCAGGAGCTCGGGCGCCGCATGATGATGTCGTGCCGCCAATGGACTGGCCAGGGGCGACGTCTCCGGGCACAATTTTTCCCTGGAGGACGGAGTCACGTTGATGAACCGCGGACGGATTGATGTGGCACGGATGGACGCGGAACGAATTGACATCGGGCGGTCCCTGCCGGAGCTAGGCGGTGGCATCTCCAAGATCCACCTTCTGGCCAGCCGCGGTCCATATTATTGGCGCTGGCTGAAGTCGCTGCCCTACGGCGCAACCCGGCGCATCACGCGCCGCAAGGGGCGGGACTATCCGGCCATGGAACCCTTCTTTACCGGCACGTGCGGACTGGAGATAGGAGGGCCGAGCCCGACCTTTTGCGGCAACAGGCTGTTTCCCGTCTACGACCGCTGCCGCCGGATCGACAACTGCAACTTTTCTGGTCAGACCATCTGGTCTACAACGCGTGGGGCAGAGCGGAGTTGTTCCTTCGCCAAACAGTTTATGGCGGAAGCCAGCGATCTCACCCAGATTCCAGATGAAACCTATGACTTCGTGCTGGCTTCCCATGTTCTCGAACATGTGGCCAATCCCTTAAGGGCGCTCGAGGAATGGCGCCGGGTGCTGGTTCCCGGAGGAGCCATGCTGGTGATTGTCCCCGATCAGAGGGGAACTTTTGACCATCGCCGCGCCCCGACCAGCTTCGAGCACATTGTGGCTGATTTTCAGAACTACGCGACGGAACACGATCTTTCCCATCTACATGAGATTCTCGCGGTCCACGATCTCGCGCTCGATCCGGGTGCGGGCTCCGCATTGCAGTTCCATGAGCGCTGCCTTAACAACGCCGCAATCCGGGCCCTGCACCACCACGTATTTGTCCCGCAGGTGCTGGAGCGCATGTTTTCCACGGTTCAGATGCGGGTGTTGAGCATTGGGATGGAACGCCCGTTCCATATCGTGGCATTTGCTCAGAAAATGATCCGCCAGAGCTCTGGCGGGGGATTGGGCGACGATCCGTCATGAGCAGCCCGGCGCTTGGAAGTCGCTTTGCGCTCAGACTTGGAGCCAGCAGCCTGGCTTTCACGCTTCTTCTTGTCGCCGTTCTGTGTCTTTTCGTCTCTCCGCTTGTCGTCGCAGCTCCGCTCGTTTTGGCAGCTCTGGTGGGGATGCTTTTTCGCTTCCCCGTCGCCCTGTTGGGAATCCTTTTGGCCTTCATCCCGCTTGACTATATGGCGATCGAGCTCGGTAAGTTTGCCGGGCTGCCGCATATGACTCTGGTTTCGGCGTGCACGAAGGAAATTCCGTTCCTGTTGCTCCTATTCATTTTGTGGCGGCGCCATGGCTATCAGGCGGCAGCGCCCGACTGGTTTCTGTTGGCTTTTTTCAGCCTGGCTCTGGTGCGCACCGTTTTTGACGGTTTCCTGGCCGGATTCGTAACTGATTTCAGTTTCCTGATCTCTTACTTTGTCGGCAGAGTCACTGTCTTGACCCAAAAGCAGGAGCGTCGGTGGGCGGGATGCGCAGTGTGGCTGGCCGCTAGCTTGTCCGTCGTGGGGATGATCGAGGTCTTCATTCTCGGGGAGGGCCCAAGGACGCTGCTATACGTGGCTACGGATTCGCAATCCGATGCGGGCCAACTGACTGCGTCGTTTCACGGGATCGGATTTACCGGATTGCGGGAGGCCGCGACCATGGTAGGGCCGAACAGCTTTGGCATCCTGTGCATGATCGCGTTGATAGTGTGGTGGGTATACTCCCGGAATCCGGTGCCCGGAGCCATGATTGCGGCCGGCCTCATCTGCTCGGTCACGCGTTCGGCCTGGATTGGAACGGCGGCAGCGATTCCCCTGTTGGCCTTCCTGATGAACCAGAAAAGGAGATTTCTTCTGTCCGTCACGCTGGCGTTGGCACTGTTTGCGGCTTCGATTCCGCTTCTGGGCTTGAGTGACTACCTGCTGTTTAATACGACCGGGCAGGACCCCTCCGCTCAGGGGCATCGCGACGAAATCTGGAGTGGAGTCGAGTACGCGGCCAACCACCCCTTTGGCTCAGGCAATGAAAAGGTGAGTGCCCTGTCTCTCCACGAGGATCTCAACGCGATTGTCTTCGAGACTACTTATCCGAATTTTGCTGCGGAATATGGAGTGGCTGCCGTTTTCTGTTTTGTCGGCTCCCTGGCCACCGCACTCTATCTTTTGTGGCGAATGCATTCGCAGTTGGGCCGTGCTGCGCTGGGAATCCTGGCTGGTCTGTCGGTGGTAATGATTTTTACCCTCCCGCTGCTCGACCGCCGCCTGGCATGCTGGGCGTGGTTTCCCATAGGGTTGGCGGTCCGGCAGACCAGAGCTGCGGTTTAGTCCTTGCGAAGAGTTTCCTCTCACTCATGACCACCACCGAGACACCCCTAAGGCAGGCTACTAGTCGGATCTTTCCCAAGCGGACCAGCGCATATCTTCTGCGCCTGCAGGCAGTCGAGCTATTGAGGAAGCTGGGGCTGCTTCCCGTGGCCGACGAACTCAGGCTTTGGTTGACCGTACTCAGAAACCGGAAGAGAGATAAGGCATTTGCAGCTTTATTTCCTGCCGAGGTATTTCCTCCGGCCAGAATTACCACTGGCACGGTTGGCGGTCGCGGCTACGAGAGCTACTACGAAGATGGGGAACGCAGCGCCAAAATTCTATGGGAGCTGATGGCCGGCCACATCGAACTCAACGGAGCGCGCGTCCTGGAGTGGGGATGCGGCCCCGCCAGACTTGTCCGCCACCTGGCGCGTCTCGGGAAAGACTCAGGCATGGAAGTCTTTGCCACCGACTATGATCGCGCCACCATCGACTGGTGCCAGTCGGCGATTCCTGGAGTTACTTTTGCCCGCAATGGACTCGAGCCTCCGCTTCCTTTTCCTGACGGCGTTTTCGACGTCGTCTATAGCTCCTCCGTTTTTACTCATCTCTCCGAAGCGATGCATTACGCCTGGCTGAGGGAAAACTTCCGGGTCGTAAAGCGCGCCGGACTGGTGATTTTTACGACTGCGGGAGATTCTCAGAAACACAAATTGCTGCCGGCTGAGGTTCCGTTGTACGAAGCCGGGGAACTGGTCGTTCGTCGGGTCCCTCTTGAGGGATCTCCACGCTATAACGCGTTCCACAGTCCCGCCTTTGTCCGCAACAAACTCCTGCCCAGTGTTCCGGACGCCGACTTAAGCCGCCACGAAACCGGACTACATCTGGCCGGGGTGCAGGACATTTGGGTAATCAGAAAGCGCTAAGGGCAAAGCAGATGGAAAGGCAGCTAACCGCTAATAAGGCTATGCGCTCCCCAACAAGGAACGGTTGAACTATGTCCTCTAGTCCTCTGGCGGAGGCTTCCTACGAATATCAGCGCAAGTGGTCTCGGGCGCGGCGCATACTGCCTCGCCCCATCCGGCGGGCGCTTCGTATGTTTTATTTTCTGACCCTGGATGGAGTGGACCTGTGCCTGCAACGGCGTAAAGATCTGGTGCCGCCGCGCTGGCTGAACCCGATCGGCGACGGCGATTTTGCCGGCACGGGCGCCGAGTTTTTGGACTACTTCATCCGCCTGGGCGGTCTCGAGCCTTCCGATCGCGTGCTCGATGTCGGATGCGGCATTGGCCGCATGGCGCGGCCTCTCACCGAGTACTTAACTTCGGGCACCTACGATGGGTTCGATATTCTGCCGGCGGGAATCGAATGGTGCCAGAAAAACATTGCATCGCGCTATCCAAATTTCCGCTTCGCGCTGGCCGACATTCGCAACCAGGAGTACAACGCCAACGGTCTGGTGCCGGCCGCCGCATACCGGTTCCCCTATGGGGATGCCCATTTCAACTTCGCTTTTCTGAGTTCAGTATTTACTCATATGCGCCCGCTCGACGTGAGTCACTATCTTTCAGAACTGTCTCGCGTCCTGGCCCCCGGCGGACATTGTCTGGCTACATTTTTTGTCGTGAATCCCGAGTCCCGCCGCCTTATGCAGGCGGGCTGCAGTTCGTTAGACTTCTCCCATGCGCTTTCCGCTTGTTGGACCACTAATCCACAAGTTCCCGAAACCGCAATCGGGTACGAAGAGCAGGAAGTCGCGCGCCTGGCCGGCGAGAACGGCTTTGCGATGCAGTCGGTCAACTACGGCAAGTGGTGCGGGCGAACGGAGTACCTGAGTTACCAGGATGTCGTAGTACTCGCGAAAGCTTAATCCGTCCCTATGTCAACATCAGTCGCAAGCGTAACCACTGCCTACAACGCCGCCCGGGCATTGCCCCGTCAGATGGAAGCTCTACTGCGGCAAACCCGGCGATTGCAGGAAATCATAGTGGTCGACAATGGCTCAACCGACGGCACCCGGGAGTTGCTGGCCGAGCGCTATCCGCAGGTGACGGTGCTCGAAATGTCCAGGAACGCTGGGGCAGCCGGAGCTTGGGCCGCGGGTCTCGAGTACGCGGCGCTGAAGCGGCGGCACGACTGGGTGTGGGCCTTTGACGATGATAGCGTGCCCGGAGGTGGCGCGTTAGAAGCTCTGCTGGAGGCGGCCGCATCGAGATCCGCTGCCGAGGCCAACACCGCAATGATTGCGGGGCTGCCGGTACATGAGGCGAGTGGAGTCTCCTATCCGCCGCTGCTCTGGCATGACGGCTTTCACAAGCCTCCGTCCGAAACCCTTCGGGAGCCGATCTGGTTCGCCGATCTGGCCATTGCCTCCGGATTGCTGGTGCGCCGGGAGCTGGTCGAAAAGATCGGGCTGCCGCGGGCCGATTTCTTTATGGACTTTTTCGATTTTGAGTACTGCCTGCGCGCCCGCTCTCAGGGATACGGGATTGCCGTGGTCAGCGGCGTGACTTTGGCCCATGAAGTCGGAGACGCGCGGCAGGTTCGGCTGCCGGGCTACTCCGCGCTGTGGCCGAACCACGCTCCCTGGCGGGAGTACTACATGAACCGCAATCTGGCGTATGTGGCCTGGTGGTTGTATCCGAGCGGCCCGACCAAACGCTCAGTGATGCGGCATATGCTGCGCCATGCCTGCGGATCTCTGCTGTTCGGTTCGAAGAAATTTTCTTGCCTGAAGAAAATGGTGCAGGGATTTTCCGACGGCCGCCAGGCCCGGCTCGGTATTCGCTTCCTTCCCGAGCCCAGCCCGAGCCTGAAGACGACCGCCGCTCCTGTGATCGGGGATCTCGTGGCCGAACAGGAACCGCAATGAGTCCAGCGCAAGACGAGATTCCAGAGGCACTTTACGGGATGCCGGAAATATTTCTCGGCGCCAGCTCCGCTTCTGCCGCAAACATAAAGGCAAAGACGCCACAGATTAAGATAAATACAAGTACAAAGGGAGAAACAAGACCGGAGGCCGCCGCGGTCCATCCCGCGACCGAATTCGTGAGGCATGTCTTGCTGCATAGCCTCGCCAACCTCGTCGCCCTCGTCTGCAACGGCATGCTGGCCTTTCTTCTGCCGCGCTGGCTGTCCATGGAACGTTATGGTTACTACCGGCTATTCATTCTTTACGGCAGCTTTGCGGGCTTGCTGCATTTCGGCCTGCTGGATGGCGCCCTGGTGCGCTGGGCGGGGCGCTCCCGCCAGCGGATGAATGCGGAGTTGCGCCGCAGTTTGATCTTTCTGCTGTTGCAGCACGCGGCGTTTCTCATCCCGGCCCTCGCCGTTCTGATTTTTTTCTTTCGCCATCAGCCCTGGTTCGCTCTGGGCCTGTCCATCGTCGCCTACGCCCTGTTATGGAACGCCGCCGTGCTCGGGCAGTTCGCCCTGCAGGCCAAGAAATCGTTTGACGTGCTCTCCGCCGTCACCGTGATCAATCCGGCTGTGCTGCTGGCCATCGTAATCACGTTGCACTACTGCGGACGTCTCCATCTGGAAGTGCTTCTCGCCGCCTATCTCGCCGCATGGCTCGCGAGCGGCTTCGCAACCTGGCTGATCTTGCTGGAGAAGTACCCGGGTCATATCAAGCGGAGCCGGGAGCGGCTCCGCCGAAGCGAAGATAAGGAAGATAAGAACGAAAAGAAGAAAGAAGGGATAGATGACACCCAACGTCTGGCCAGCCAGAGACGGACTGCTCTGCGGCTGGGGGGAACCAAACTGTTCTGGGCCACGATCCCGAAGAACGTCAGCCTGCGGAAGATCTGGCAGGTGGGCGCGTCCAACATCGCAGTCGGCTGGAGCATTCTGGTGGCGCTCGTAGTCACGAACCTTGCCTTGTCGCTCGACCGCATTGCGGTCAGCCTGAGCTTCAGCATTCGCGACTTTGCCATTTACAGCCTGGCGGCCAACGCTCTGGCCGTCGTGAACACGGTCAACCTGTCAGTATCGCGTGTCGTCTTCCCTTACCTCTCGGATGGGTTGGGCGACCAGCTCAGAATTCGCGCCTACGGCTGGGGAGAAGCTACGCTGATGGCACTGTGGGCGTTGAGCCTGGCAGGATATTTCCCCCTGCGATTCTTAATAGAGCGCTTGCTGCCCGCGTACCAGCCGAGTTTACCCGTCCTGCGTCTGCTGATGCTTTCGACAGGCTTGACGGCGGCGATCTATATCCTGCACGCCAATTACTTTCGCAGCAGTTTGCGTCTGGGCGCCCTGCTCGCCGGCGCGAGCGTCGGATTGGCGGCGGCTGCGCTGTTTCTCGCCATTGCCCGGCGCGGCCACCGTCTAGTGAATATGTCCTGGGCTATGCTGGGCGCGGTCGCGCTCTGGTGGACTGTCGATGAATTTCTGCTGCGGCGGCAAATCATCCGAACTCCGCTAGCCATCGCAAGGACCCTGGTTTTTACTTTGACTTGCGGCAGCTTGTTCCTGCTGAGCGCTGCCGTCTCGTATCGCTGGCTGGGTGCGCTGGTTTACTGCGGGCTGGCTGCGCTCGTGACAACCGCCGCCTACGGACCGACATTGCAGTCTCTGCCCCGCTGGGGCCGCTGGTCGATCGACCCTCCGGCAGCTCTCCCCTGATTGCGGCAGCTTCGAAGTAATCCCAATCTATGCGCATTGCGATGATCGGCATCAAGGCCATCCCCGCACATTTCGGAGGTTTTGAAACGGCGGTGGATGAGATTTCCCGTGGAGTCGTCCGGCTGGGTCATCCAGTGACGGTTTATAACCGGGCCGGAATGAGCGCTCATCCGGGGCGGAGCTACGAGGGAGTCGAACTCGTGACCCTGCCCACGTTCAAGAGCAAGAACCTGAGCACCATTTGCCACGCGTTTCTCGCCACGCTCCATGTGATGTTTCGGAGAATCGATGTGGTGCACTACTTCACCACGGGGGCCACTCTTTTTGCCCCGTTGCCCCGCCTCTTCGGAAAGAAGGTCGTGTGCTCGGTGGATGGAACCGATTGGCAGCGGGCCAAGTGGGGGCACCTTGCGAGATTGTACCTGCGCTTCTCCGAACGGTTCGCGGTGCGTTTTTGCCACGGGCTGATTGCCGACTCGAAAGACGTGATGCACTACTACCGCCGGATGTACGGTATGACCTCTTCCTGCATCGCCTACGGATTGCGGGAATGCCCGACCACCGGGGGCGACGCGCGTGCCTGCCCCACACTCGAAAGGCTCGGACTTCAAGAGCGGGACTACATCCTGTTCGTCGGCCGCCTGGTGCCGGAGAATAACATCCACCACCTGATCCGTGCCTTCGAAAGAACGAAGACCGGCAAAAAACTGGTCATCGTAGGTGACGATCCCTGGGAGCGGGATTACGTCCGCGCTCTGAAGTGCACGCCGGATGCGCGCATCCTCTTCACCGGCGGCATATATGGGGAGGGATACGCCGAGCTGCAGCAAAGCGCATATTTATTCGTCCTACCCGATGAGGTTGGCGGCACTCACCCGGCGCTCGTCGAAGCCATGGGTTTCGGCAACTGCGTGCTGGTGAACGATACGCCATCGAACCTGGAAGTAATTGCTGGCGCGGGGTTCAGCTACTTCGGCAAGGATGGGGCGCAGGATCTGCAACGCCGTCTGCAGGCGCTGGTGGACGACCCCGGTTTGGTGGATGAGTACCGTCAAAAGGCCCGCCAACACGCCAGCGAACACTATCGCTGGGACGACGTGGTGGAACAACACATCCTATTTTACCGGCAGATCTTGGCCGGCAAAGAAGGCCAAGAAGCGGTCGAATTAGTCCGGCAGCGAGGCGCTTGATCAGAATCTACCGTGCTGAATCCGGCGGCGCAAGGCCGGGCGCTTCAAAGCGCTTCCAAACAAATCTGATTCCTGACGAAATCCTGTATCTCGAAAGTTGACCTGCAATGCGCATCCAAGTGGAATCGCGTCCGCTCGAAAATATGGCCGTGATTGTTCCTGAAGTTTTTCAGGATTCCCGCGGTTTCTTCATGGAGACCTACCGGGCGGATCAATTCCGCGAGCTGGGGTTACCCGTCAACTTCGCCCAGGATAACCACTCCCGGTCAGTGAAAGGCGTGGTCCGGGGGCTCCACTTTCAGTGGGAGCCGGCCATGGGGAAGCTGATGCGCGTGCCTCTCGGCCGGGCGTTTCTGGTGGGGGTCGATATTCGCAAGGGATCCCCGACGCTCGGGCGCTGGGCCGGGGTTGAGTGCTCGGGGGAGAACCGCCGCCAAGTCTGGGCGCCCGCCGGCTTCGCCCGTGGGTTCGCAGTGCTATCCGACATGGCGGAGATCCAGTACAAATGCACCGGCATGTACAACGCAGGGGCCGAATCCGGAATTCTCTGGAACGATCCGGCGATCGGGATCGAGTGGCCGGTCGCAGATCCGATTCTTTCCGCAAAAGACGCCCAGGCGCGCACGCTGGCCGACTGGCTGGCCTCCGCGGAATCGAATCTCTTCGCTTACCACGCGGCGCCCGAAGTCGCGCTGGCTGTGGGCTGAGCCATCCCGGGGTTGAACCCAAGTCAAACTTCACGGAGCAACTCATGAGACTGCTGATCGCTGGAGGCGCCGGCTATGTCGGATCGGTGCTGATTCCCCGGCTGCTTGAGCGGGGCTACAAAGTCGATGTGGTCGACCTGTTCTGGTTTGGCAACCACTTGCCGCGTCCGGTCGGAACTCTTAATAAAGATATTTTCCATCTCACGGTGGAGGACCTCGAACCCTACGACCAGGTGATCTTCCTGGCCGGACTCTCGAACGATCCCATGGCGGAGTTCTCGCCCAGCAAGAACTTCATCTTCAACGCCGCCGCGCCCGCCTACCTCGCCTACATCGCGAAAAAAGCCGGGGTCAAGCGCTACATCTACGCTTGTTCCTGCTCGGTGTACGGATACACGGAAAACGAGCTCTACGACGAGGGACGGCCGGTCGCCTCCAGCTATCCCTATGGCGTGTCGAAATTGCAGGGCGAGCAGGCTGTAACTCAGTTGCGCGACGATGATTTCTCCGTCATCTCCCTGCGCAAGGGCACGGTCTCCGGCTTCAGCCCGCGCATGCGTCTCGATCTGGTAATCAACTCCATGTTCCGCAACGCGGTGCGGGATAGCGAAATTACCATTAACAATCCAACCATCTGGCGGCCCATCCTGAGTATCGAGGATGCGGCCACCGCCTACATCCGCGCCATTGAAGCGAATCCGAAAATCTCCGGCATC
>Ga0210388_10004714_pt1 | contig 10663 bp, 8 predicted proteins | sample IncBWC19OmetaG_FD_155485 | JGI IMG/M metagenome (GOLD analysis project Ga0210388, IMG submission 155485) | Forest soil microbial communities from Barre Woods Harvard Forest LTER site, Petersham, Massachusetts, United States - Inc-BW-C-19-O ...
GATTGCTGCGATACCAGGACGTCTCGTAGTTGACCAGCACATGAATGCCGGCGGCGTGCGCCGCTTTTTCCATCGCCAGCGCGTCCTCAAGACTGACGGCCAGCGGCTTTTCCATCATGACGTGAACGCGGTGCCGGGCGCAGATCTCGACCACACGCCGATGGTCGTAGGTATTGGTATAGACCAGCACGGCCTGCGGATGCGCTTTCAGGAGCATGTCTTCGAGGTCGGTAAAAAGTATGCCAGGCGCAAAACCGTAGTGCGCGGCGTTCTGCGACAGGAGTTGTTTATCCGGCTCGACGACGCCTACGATCGCGATCTCGGTGCTGTGCAGCGATTGCTGCAGAAATCCGTGCACATGTCCATGCACCAGGCCAACGATTCCGACCCGGAGCGGAGCGGGCGTTTGGGTGGGCGACTGACTGTGGCAAAGTGGCGTGACGAACAATGTAGCGAGCAGGGCAGCGGCAGCAATCCGGGACATGACAATCCTTGGCATGAGAACCCCTCCGAAAACTCAAGAACCAGGCAGGTTTCGAACGCAGCAGACATAGTAAATCGGACAATGAAAATTCCGTCATGCTCGACTGCTCACCTGTCCTATGGGACATTAACTAGTCAGTACACAAACCCCTAAATCCTTCATAACGCACGACCTCCATGCCGTCAGTTCAGGCTCCCAGTGCGGAATCCGGACGAGGGGCTTCAGTAATCTATTACGCAACAGGGTATAGTGCGATAGTTCAGTTGGCTTATGACCCACTTCCCCCAACCGCATCCTTCGCGGCGCGCTGCCCGGGTCCAGCTAGGAGATTCAGTCCTGGCTGCGATCCGCTTAGAAGACGGCCGCCGCACAAAAGCAAAACTCCAAACCATTTCCGTGACGGGTGGTCTGCTGCGAATGTCTCATTCGTTGGGACAGGGCGACTTCGTCGAAGTCGCGTTTCAAACGCAGGCAGGTCCGGTGCACGCCATGGCCGAAGTCCTCAGCCCCGCGCAGAAGACGTCAGAAGGCGTGCTACAGCCCTTCCGCTTCGTGGCCATTGAGGACGACGACCATCGCCGCCTGCGTAGCTCGCTCGATCACGTCGTCGATCGCAGTTCGCTGGGCCTGAAGTCGAGCGCGTTCCCGACCCACTAACGTTGTGGCGGCGCTGCGTAGCTGGCCCTCGCTATACTGGTCGAGTGCAGAACGAAACCACTGCGCGAGCCGTGACTCGCGAAATCACCACACACTCGCCCGAGGAAACCATCGCCTTCGGCCGCACGCTGACCGGACTGCTGGCGCCGCCCAAGCTAGTCCTGCTCCGCGGAGATCTAGGCGCGGGCAAGACCACTCTGGTTAAGGGCATCGCGGCTGCCTTCGAGGCGGCGCAAGAGGAAGACGTCACCAGTCCTACCTTCACTCTGGTGCACGAGTATCGCGGGCCGCGAGCCAATCTCTACCACATCGACCTGTACCGCATCGATACGCCCCGCCAATTGGAGACGCTGGGGCTGGACGATCTGCGCTCCGACAACAGCATTCTGCTGATCGAGTGGGGCGAGAAGTTTCCGCGTCTTGTGCGCGAGCGGGATGTAGAGATTGCAATTGAGCGCTCGAATGAGAATGAGCGCTCGATCACAATCCGCTGCTAATGGTTGATCGGCTGCAGCTCGGTCCAATTCCCCGTCAAATTGCCGTTGGGATTGAAGTTGCCATTAGTCTGAACCGTGCTGGTGGCGTTGCTGGTCGCAGGCCCGTTCGTCCACGCGTGATTGGCGCGTCCGCTTAGAGTCTGGGTTTCTCCGGTCGAAGGATTGACGTAATACTGCTGGTCGAGCACGTAGTCCTGCACGTCGCGGGTGTGTGCCGTGCGGGAATCCATCTGCGAAATGAAACCCTTGGCTTGAGCACCTTGAGCGTTGATCTGCGCCATGGCGTTCTGGTGGCGGATCTCGGCCTGCTGGTTCATGTTGGCGATAAACTGCTGGTTCTGCCGCGTCAGATTGTCCATGAAGTTCTGAGTATTCTGCCGGCTAATCGCCGCCTGCTGATTCATGTTGTTAATGAGAGAGTGAGTGAGTTGCCAGCCGGCGGCAATGTTGCGCCGGACCACGTCCCACTCATGAGCGTCCCAGGCCTGCTCATATTGAGGGCTGCGGGTAAGCGAGTGGGCGATGGCGAAGAGCGCGGCGTCGTACTGGTCGAGCCTTCCCTTGGGGGCGCGACATCCGACAAGGTTTGTATTCGTGGCGAGATAGTGCGCTAAACGTACTGGCTGCCGGTAGACGAAAACGTTACGCGTCCGGTCGCTGTAATCCATGGCGGCCGTGATCCATTCCTCTTCCGCATGACCTTGCCAGTCGTAGTGAACGCGAATGCGAGCGACATCGCCGGTGTCATACCAGGGAGGGATCGAACCCACCGTGTGGGTCCGGCCGTTTTCATTTTTCTTTTCGAGACTCGCGTAAAACTCCTCCGCGTTAAGGCCGGGTCCGCTCGCGTCCACTACAGCGGCAGGACGCATTCGAGCGGCATAGAGGTTGGCATAATCAATGGCCGACATCGGCGGCAGATACTTGCAGAGCGCGCCGTCCGGAACAGATTGTCGGTTCTCAGCCCAAACCCAAAACTGGTTGGGAGCAACTTGCACTCCGTATTGCGTGTCTGGACTGGAAGTGCGGTAGACGACGGATGAGAAATCTCCCCCGCCGCAGATCGGTCCATGCAGAATGGTGCCTTCAAACAGCCAGTCCTTCGGAATGTTGAGAGTAAACGCGACCATGTTCAGCAGCGGATCGAAGATCTCTACCTGCCGCGTTGGGCCAAAATTCGAACCTGCCGGTTTGGTCGAATCGCCGCCGGAAGCACTCCGCGGAATCACAGCAACTATTGCTGCGATGAACACAGAAAGAATGATTGATCTTGCCCGCATAGGCCATCTCCTCTCCTGCACTTCGACAGGACGTCGCGTAGAACGGGCGCCACGCCAAGGCGAGAGAGGGGTCGCGTGCGCAGCGGCACTCATTCTGCGATCTTTTTACGAAAAAAGCGAGGGAATATTACGACACACCGGAGACGCTGGCATCCGGGCTTGCGTCTAGAAGCCCATGATGTTGTAGCCACAATCCACGAAGATCACTTCACCGGTAATGCCGCTGCTTGCGTCCGACGCGAGAAAGACTCCGGTGTTTCCGACTTCTTCTACTTCCACGCGTCGCCCCAGCGGAGCGCGCTCTTCGTGGCCTTTGAGCATGTCTCCGAAGCCCGCAATGCCGCGCGCGGCCAGAGTCTTGATCGGACCGGCGGAAATGGCGTTCACGCGAATCTTTTTCTTCCCCAGTTCGTAGGCCAGATAGCGCACGGCACATTCGAGTCCGGCCTTGGCCACGGCCATGACGTTGTAGCGGGGGACGACTTTCTCTGACGCGTAGTAAGTCATGGTCAGGATCGAGCCGCCGTCCTCCATAAGCGGTGCGGCGGCGCGGGTGACGGCGACCAGCGAGTAGACGCTCACGTCCATGGCGACCCGAAAGCCTTCCCGCGTGGTGTTGACGAAGTCTCCTTTGAGTTCGTCGGCGGGAGCATAGGCGACGGAGTGCACCAGGGCGTGCAGCTTGCCGTGGCGTTCTTTGAGCGTGGCGAAGAGGCGGTCGATTTCTTCATCTTTCGAAACGTCGCACATATAGGCTTCGGCGCCGGGCAGCGAGAGGATGAGATCTTTCGCTTCCTGCTCCAGCCGCTCGTTTTGATAAGTGATGGCCAGCTTCATGCCGGCGGCGTGCAGTCCCTGGGCGATGGACCACGCGATCGAGCGCTTGTTGGCGACTCCGAAGACGACGCCAGTACGGCCTTGCAAGTCTGCAGACATGAATGCTCCTTAGGAAGGGAAAGGATATCAGCCACGGGCGGAGATTGACCACGGAAGCTGAGGTGGGCGGTCAGGCATCGGTGGCGGCACCAGAGTCCCGACTTCTCGCAAAGAGCGCGAAAAATGGGGCACCCAAGCTTTTGCATGCCTCATTCGACGGCAACTTCTTCCGGCACTGTAGTTCCGACCGGCCAGCTCGAGGCCACGAACGCAAGGCCATATACGCAGGCCAGGATCGCAAACGCTGCTACCAGGCTCACTTTGTGCGCGACTGCGCCCACCGCCAGGGCGAGCGCGAGTTGCAGAAATGTTCCGGCAAAGTAGAACGCGTTCTGCACGCGTCCCATTAGATGTTTGGGGACCATCTCCATCAGACTGGTATTCATGGCGACGCCGCCCACGCCCCGCGCCGATCCCATAACGAAGTAGAGCGCGATCGCGAGCGCCAGAAACTGCGAGATGGGAGTGCAGACTACGCACACCGCCAGCAGCGCCATGGAGAACGCCACCGCGCGCCGGCCGCCCAACAGCGCGATCGCCTGCGGCGCGTACAAAGCGCTGAGGAAGGCTCCCGTGCCCCAGCCGGCATTGAGCCAGCCGTAGCCAACGGCTCCGGCGTGAAACACGCGCTCACTCAACGACGGCGTCACTACGACCCCGTTGACCATTGCACCCAGGAATAGCGCCCAACTGATTCCCAGCAGCACCACCGCGCGATGATCGCGCAGAAAACGAAGGCCGTCGCGCATCTCGCGCCAGAAACGCTCCAGTTGAGTTTCCGCGGCGAGCAGATCAGCCCGCAATTCTTCCGGATGAATCACTACATGCCGTCCCTTGCGCACAGCAAAGTAGCAGAGGAACGAGACCACGTAGGTCGAAACATCGAGCAGCAGCACCCCGCCGAGCCCGACGTGGTTATAGATAAATCCGACGAACGCGCCGGCGATCAGCCAGCCTCCCTGCACGCCCGCGAGCAGAAAGGTATTGGATTGCACGAACTGGCCTTCGGGCGTGAGTTCCTGCACCAGCGCGGTGATTGTTGGCCAGAACATCCAGAAGCCTGCCGCGACCAGCGTGTTCATCAGATAGAGCTGCCAAACCTGTACGCGATGGCGGAATGCGAGGATTGCCACGGTGACGATGATGACGGCACGCAGAGCGTCGAGCCACATCACCAGCCGCCTGCGATCTTCGCGGTCGATGATGACGCCGGTGAAGGGAAGCATGAGCATAGCCGGAATCGTCTGCAAGACGGCGAAGGTGCCCAGAGCCATTTCAGAGTGAGTCGCCTGCAGAATGTACCAGGCCACGGCGGCCGAGTTCATCCCGCTGCCCAACATGGAAATCACATTGGCGGCGAAAACGAAACGCAACGGACGCTGGGCGAAACTCTCACGCATGTTTCTACTTTAGCCGAGGGAGAAGAAACGCACCATGCAGGGCAGGCTGGCTTTCGGCTCTCGGCTTCCGGCCTCCGGAAGAACAGTTCACGCCGAGCCACCGGCCGCGTCCTGAAGCCGGGAGCCGGAAGCCGTCCTCTTGCGCCAATCCGCGTTCAGCGCTACGATGCGCCTGCTCGAAATTGCAGTGCGACTTCCGCGTATACCGGAGACAAGGCTATGCGACGCTGCAGCGGTTCTCTAACACTCGCCCTCACTCTCACTCTCTTCTCGCTCACTCTCAGCGCCAACGCTCAGATCGATCGCATTACGATCGGGGCGGGCACGGACGAAGACAAGGATCTCCAGGCCATCACGAGCGAGCAGGATCCGCAAAAGAAATTGGCCATGTACCTCGACTTCGTGCAGAAGTATTCCGCCAACCCGTCGGCAGTGGCCTACGGAAATTGGCAACTGGCGCAGGCCTATCAGGCGACGGGCGATCTGCAAAAGGCGCTCGACTACGGCGACAAGGCGCTGGCCGGGTCGCCGCGCAATCTCGATATCCTGGTCTCGCAGGCGAGTCTCGCGCAACAGGCCAAGAATTCTTCCAAGCTGATGGAGTACGCCGGCAAGGGCGGCGACGTTTGCCACTCCATTGGCAAGCAGCCAAAGCCCGACGGCGTCAGTGACGACGATTTCGCTCAACAGGTGAAGGACGAGAAGGCGGCTTCCCAGAACAATTGTGAATTTCTGGAAACTTGCGGCTTCAACGTCATCCAGACCGACAGCGATCCCAAGAGCCGCATGGCCGATATCGATGTGTTCAACGCGGCTTATCCCGACTCGAAGTATCAGGAAAGCGTTTCGAGTTACGCGCTGGACGCGCTCAGCCAGTTGAAAGACAACGCCCGCCTGGTGGCTTACGCGGACAAGACGTTAACCACGAATCCCAATTCGATGCCCGCGTTGCTGCTGCTGGCGAACTTTTACGGTGACGATTCCAAGCCGGGCAGCTCAGCCAAAGCGATCACCTATTCGCAGAAGCTGATCGAAGTGGCGAAGGCCGACGCGCCCGACGCTGACAAGTCGCGCAAGGTCTACGCCGGAGTCGGTCACAACACCATGGGATTCGCCTACCTGAAGCAGGAGAAGACTGCCTCCGCCATTCCCGAACTTAAAGCCGCCGCCGCGCTGCTCAAGGGACAGGAAGATCAGCAGTATGGCCGCGCCCTGTACGGTCTTGGGTTTGCCTACGGCAAATTGAATAAGCTGACTGAGGCGCGCGACGTACTCACCGAAGCAGTCAAGATTCAGAGCCCGTGGCAATCCATGTCGCAGGACCTGCTGACGAAAGTGAATGCCGCGCGCGCCAAAGGGAAATGATTTGCGCGGACTCGTGGAGGGGCGGACGCAGCCTGCCCTGAGCGAAGCCGAAGGGTCCGCCCGGCAGTGGCATAAATTCCCTACGCATGCTCCGTGGCGCTGCTCCCCGGACGATGGCGTCCGGGGTTCCACGAACAGGAGATTATCTCTGCGGGTTTGCCAGTTCCTCGGAGAGCAGTTGAGCTTTCCAGGCCAGAGTGCGGCCGCGCTCCGGATCACCGGCTGCAACCGCACTCTTTGACTGCGTCATGAACTGGTGGATTTGCTTGACCATGTCCTGCTGTTTGGCGTCGAGCTGCCGGCCGGCGATTTTCTTCAGGTTCGCTTCGGCTGCTCCCAGCATCTGGTTAGCGGTGTCGCGTTGATGGGCCGCCTGATCTCCGACTGCCCCTCCGGCCAGTTGAATTGCTGGGTCTGCAGTCCCTCCCTGACGGACAATCACTTTCGGCGGAGGGCAGACTGTCGGAGCAGTGGTGGTCGCAGGGACTGGAGCGGTTCCATCAGCAGGTGCCTCCTTCGACTCTGAACCAGTGGTCGCAGGCTTCGAAGCTGGAGCAGGAACGCAGTTCGCTGTCGTCGCCTTCTTGCGCCGTCGCTTTACGGGCGCGGCCTGCTTCGGTGGTGAAGACGCCTGCGGCGAAGCGGATGTAGCAGCGGCCGGCGTCGATGTGGTCGATGAATCCTGTGCGACGGGCGGGGTCGGCTTGCTATCGGGAGAAGGATTCTGGGCGGACTGGCGCGCAGCCCGTGCGGTCACCGGCGAAGCCGATGACGTCCACATGCTGACGAAGAGGATAACGGCCAGAGTCATTCCCTAGTCCTAACAGGTTGTTCCAACAGCTCAGTGGCAAGTGCCAACAATCTTACGCTTTCCCGCCAGCCCAACATATCTCAGCACTTTGCAACCAGAGGGCGGCGATCAGGATCAATCTCCACGTTGCGAAGCCGTGGCATCGGCCGTGTGTTCGCCATTCGAGACGAGCACCGGCTGCCCAGCCAGCGGTAGATGGAAGCGAAAACTGGTCCCCGCTCCTTCGGTCGATTCAAAGTCCACCGAGCCATAGTGCCATTGCAGAATCTGATAGGTTTGCGCCAGCCCGATGCCGCTTCCATCTTTCTTGGTGGTGAAATAAAGTTCGAAAACTTTGTCGTGCAAGTCCTTCGGGATTCCGTCCCCTTGGTCGTGAACTTCGGCGATGACCGCCTGACCCTCGCGCCGGGCTGAAATAGCGAGCAGCCCGCCCTGGGGCATAGCCTGCACTCCATTGAGCACAACATTGAGGATCGCTTGTTTTACCAGGTCGACGTCCACTTTGACGGGTAGCCGCTGTTCCGGCATGTCGCGGTCGATGGTGACGCCATGTTGCTCGGCGTCGGGAGCAGCGAGCTGCGCAACTTCTTCCATCACCCGCCGAAGATCGACTTCTTCCAGGTGAAGATCGCGCGGCCGCGTGAAGTCAACCAGGGTCTGCACTACTCGATCCAGCCGCCGGATTTCGCTGTCGATAATGTCCATGTGGCGGCGCGTGTCCGGTTCCTGATGAGCCAGCTTGTTGCGCAGCAACTGCAGGTGAAGCACGATCGCATTGATAGGATTCTTAACTTCGTGGGCCACGCCGCGAGTAAGGCGTCCGCTGGCGGAGAGGCGGCGCGACATCTCGATCTCGTCGCCGATGCGTTGCACCGACTCGGCGTCGCGCATGATCAGAAGCGCGCCAATCTGCGAGTTTTTTTCCTGCACGAAGTCGAGCGAGATCTGCACCCGTTTTCCTGCCGCAGCCTCAAACTCGCGCTCCGAGATTGGACGCCTGCGCTCGAACGCATCCAGGAGCGCTGTTCCCAGCACGGTGTGACGGTCAAACACGTCATGAATCGTGCGTCCCAGCAAGTCGGCGCGAGGGCGGCCCAGAAAAGACTCGACCGGAGCGCTGACCAGCACCACGCGGGAATCCCGGGCGAAAAGCATCAGGCCGTCCTGCAGCTTGGCCATCAGCTGATCCACGTTGTCTTTGAGGGCAGAAAAAATTTCTTTGCTGTCGCGAATTTGCCGGCCCAGGCTGGCGATCTTCAAGCTGACCAATCCGTACTCATCGTGACCGCCGGGCTCGGCGGCGAGTTCTTCAGGATCTCCCGCGGCCATGCTGTCAAGATTGCGATTGATTTCCTTCAACGGGCCCAGGGCAAGGTTCGAAATGCCGGCGGAGAGAATCAACGAGACGAAGATCAACGCGACCGAGGAATAAAGCGCCTGCGTGATCTTCAGATTGATCTCTCGCTTCATGAAGACAGGGGAGACTCCAATGCGGACGCTGCCGAATGGCTCGCCGTTCAGACGCAGCCCATAGCTGACGTCGTACACCTCAGGAGGCCCGTACACCAGGCGGATTTGTTTTCGGAACCGCGAACTCACTACTTCCTGAAAATCCGGACGTGAGGGAACCACTTTCCCCACCATCGAGGTATCGGTGTGGAGAAGCGCCTTTCCGTCCGGGCCAATGATCGTTGCATCCATCAGGAAGGCCCAGCTGCCACGCGCGTACTGCAGCATATTGTTCAGGTCGATATCGGTTTGCAGGTATTCCACCAGCGCGCGGCGAACCGCGACCGGGTCATTCGTGTCCACGTTTGTGCTGCTGAAATCGGGGACATCATTTTCCGCGGCATAGGCCAGTTGATGGGCGAGTTGCTTGGCGGTTTCGTTGGCGTTGTCGATGCGCAGCCGGAGGATTTGCGAGATATACAGATAGGAAAACGCCGACACCATCAACGTCACCATGAAGGTGATGGTCAGCACGATGATGGTCTTTCGGCGCAGCATAGGGGCGACGGACAGCCGTCAGTCAAGACTCGTCGGAAATTGACGAGTGAATCTGTTCCGGCTAGGTCACCGGAGCTTCCTCTTTGCCGGCAGCCCCGTCGGCCGCCGCGCTGCCGTATTCCTTCAATTTGTTGTGCAATGTCTTCAGGCTGATGCCAAGAATCTCCGCAGCCCGCGTTTTGTTGTTGCTGGTCGCTTCCAGAGTCTTCAGGATCAGCATTCTCTCAGCTTCTTCAACCGTGGTTCCCACGCCCAGGCGCACTGCATCGGGATCGTTCGCTGCGGTGCGTAGCGGGGCCTGGCCAAATCCCGGAGGCAGATGCTTGGTCTCGATCACGCCGGCATCACATACGATGACCGCGCGCTCGATGGTGTTGCGCAGTTCGCGCACGTTTCCCGGCCACGAATAGTTGTTGAACTGGTTCAGTACGGCCTCGCTCACCGCGCTCACCTTGCGGGCATGCTTGGTGCTCATCTCCGCCAGCAAAAGCTGGACGAGGCTAGGGACGTCCTCTTTGTGCTCGCGCAGGGGTGGCATATGAATGTTGAAAACGTTAAGGCGGTAATACAGGTCGCTGCGTAACTCTCCCCGCGCCACCGCCTCATCGGGAACCTTGTTGGTTGCTGCGAGCACGCGCACGTCGACCGAAGTTTCGACCTTGCTGCCCAGTCGCCGCAGTTTGCGGTCCTCGAGTACGCGCAGAAGTTTGGCTTGGGTTCCGATCGGCATCTCGCCGATTTCATCCAGCAGCAACGTTCCACCTTCCGCCAGTTCAAAACAGCCGGTGCGGCGTTCCATTGCGCCGGTGAACGAACCTTTTTCGTGGCCGAAGATTTCGCTCTCCATCAGCGATTCAGGAATTGCGGCGCAGTTGATGGCTACGAAAGGCCGATCCTTCCGGGGACTCAGTTCATGAATAGTTCGTGCCACCAACTCTTTTCCGGTGCCGCTGGCTCCCGTAATCAGAACGGATGCAGTGCTGGGAGCAACCATCTCGATGAGCCGGAAGATTTCCTGCATTTTTCGCGAAGCGCCGCTGAGCCGTCCGAGCGATCCTGCGTCTCGCAGGCGCCGCCGCGTGGCCTCCAGTTCGGCGCGGGTACCCAGCAGGGAGGCGGCATTGCCTAGAATTGTCCGCAGGCGGTTGGTGTCGATGGGCTTGGTGATGTAGTCGTAGGCGCCCGTTCGCATGGCCTGCACGGCGCTGTCGATGGTGCCCTGCGCG
>Ga0210388_10004716_pt1 | contig 10657 bp, 8 predicted proteins | sample IncBWC19OmetaG_FD_155485 | JGI IMG/M metagenome (GOLD analysis project Ga0210388, IMG submission 155485) | Forest soil microbial communities from Barre Woods Harvard Forest LTER site, Petersham, Massachusetts, United States - Inc-BW-C-19-O ...
AGAACTTCGAACTTGCGGTCGACTGTCGCATGGCTGCCGTTGGCGGAATTTCCCCCGGGCGCGCCCGAAGACGAGCTTCCATCGGCGCGTTTGAGCGCACGCGTCGGAGCGGCCTGCTTCCCATGAAGCTTCGTGTTCTGGCTCGGCATAGTTGTAGACAGCTGTAGGGCCGGAGGTTACGCGGTCTCCGAGGACATCCCCCTACTATTTATAGGGTCTGGTACCAGCCCCAACAATGGTACGTTGGTACCAGCGGTGCTTTCGGGTGCACCGAAGCGCACTCATATTCACACCGCCGTAGTCCGGCGCAATCCCCTAAATACAGGATGGTAACCTTTCAAATCGCGCGAGTAAGATGGGGTGTGGCATGAGTGCCGCGGCGCACCGGTGAATGAATGACGAAGGACCATGACAGCGAGCGATAACATTCCGGATGAAAAGGAATTGCCGAACGCGCACCGCGTCGCCGATCCGTTCGACGACCTGATCGCCGCGCGCGAACCCGACCCGTTCCACCTTCTCGGCCCGCACTGGGTCGATCGCCACGGCGAAAAGGTCCTGGCAATCCGCAGTCTGCGGCCCGACGCACGGGATCTTTCAGTCGTGTGGGGCAAGGGCGCCGCGGCGGCCGCCTACGCGGCCGCGAAAATCGATCCCGCCGGTCTGTTTGAAGCGATCCTTCCGGCCGCCACGCTGAAAATGTCCGGCGACGAGCCCGTCGCCCCCACCGAGTATCGCCTCCGATTCGGTTTCCCGGATGGCGCCGTACAGGAAACCTACGACGCGTATGCCTTCCCGCCGATCCTCACCGAATACGATCTCTATCTTTCGGGCGAGGGAACGCACTACCTGAACTACGAAAAGCTCGGCGCGCACGTCCGCGAACATGCCGGCGTCAGCGGCGTCGAATTCGCCGTCTGGGCGCCGAACGCCAAGCGCGTCAGCGTCGTCGGAGTCTTCAACAATTGGGACGGTCGCGTAGCGCCGATGCGCAGTCGCGGAGCCAGCGGCATCTGGGAGATTTTTCTGCCGGGACTGGCCGAAGGCGCGCTCTACAAATTTGAAATATTTTCGCGCGTGGGCGATCATCTCGGCCTTAAATCCGATCCCTACGGATTCGCGTCGGAGTTGCGTCCGAAAACCGCGTCGGTCGTCTGCAATATCGACCGCCACGAATGGCAGGATTCGGCGTGGCTCGCCGAGCGTTCCTCGCGCGACTGGCTCCATTCGCCGATGTCGATCTACGAAGTCCACGCCGGCTCCTGGCGCCGCCATCCCGAAGACGGTCGCTGGCTCAGCTATCGCGAACTCGCAGACGAGCTGATTCCCTACGTGAAGCAAATGGGCTACACGCACATCGAGCTGATGCCCATCATGGAGCATCCCTTCGACGCGTCCTGGGGATATCAGACGGTCGGGTATTTCGCCGTCACCAGCCGCTTCGGCACGCCCGACGATTTCATGTACTTCGTCGACCGCTGCCACCAGGAAAATCTCGGCGTCATCCTCGACTGGACGCCCGCGCACTTCCCGCGCGACGCGCACGGCCTCGCGTTTTTCGACGGCACGCATCTTTACGAACACGCCGACCCGCGCATGGGCGAGCATCCCGACTGGGGCACGCTCGTCTTCAACTACGGCCGTAACGAAGTGCAGAATTTCCTGCTTTCCAACGCGCTCTTCTGGGTCGACAAGTACCACATCGACGGCCTGCGCGTAGACGCCGTTGCGTCCATGCTCTACCTCGATTACTCACGTCCACACGGCGCCTGGATTCCCAATCAATTCGGCGGCCGCGAAAATCTCGATGCCATCGCCTTCATCAAACGCCTCAACGAAGTCCTGCACGTGCGCCATCCCGGCGCGCTGACCATCGCCGAAGAATCCACGTCCTGGCCGGCGGTTTCGCGACCCACCTACGTCGGCGGCCTGGGCTTCGATTTGAAGTGGAACATGGGCTGGATGAACGACGTGCTCACCTACATGCACGAGGACCCCATCAACCGGCAATACCATCACGGCAAGCTGACGTTCTCGATGCTCTACGCCTTCCACGAAAATTTCATTCTGCCGCTCTCGCATGACGAAGTGGTCCACGGCAAGCGCTCGCTGCTGGAAAAAATGCCGGGTGACGACTGGCAGAAATTCGCCAACCTGCGGCTACTGTTCGCGTACCTCTTCGCGCATCCTGGCAAGAAGCTGCATTTCATGGGCAGCGAGCTGGCGCAGCGCGACGAATTCTGGGAAGCGAGTTCGGTGGAATGGTCTCTCGAGAAATCGCCGCCGCACCGCGGCATCCAGCGGATCGTCTCGGATTTAAACCACCTGCACGTCCGCGAACGCGCGCTCCACGAAGTCGATTTCGAATGGTCCGGCTTCGAGTGGCTTGAAGTGAACGACGCCGCAGCCAGCGTCCTCTCGTTCATCCGCCGCGCGCGCAATGGCGACGATTTCGTTGTCGTCGTGTGCAATTTCACGCCGGTCGTCCGCGAAAATTACCGCATCGGCGTCCCCCGCGCCGGCTTCTACCGCGAAATCTTCAATTCCGACTCGAAATATTACGAAGGCTCCGACATGGGCAACGCCGGCGGCGTCCGCGCCGAACCCTTCCCCTGGTCCGACCGCCCGTACTCGATCAAGCTCAAGCTCCCCCCGCTCTCCGTAACATACTTCAAGCCGCAGCTCGATTAAGAACCCAGTGTCTGGTGGATCGTCGTGAGTATTTGGATCCGCGCGGCCGACCTCGCAAAAGTGTCCCGCCTGGACGGAATGCCTACCGTTTGTTTGCCACACCAGGCGAAGGCGCCCACGTGAAGGCGGCCGCTAGGAAGACGACAGCGGGCGCCCAGGAAGGCAATGGCATGGTTCTCGACGGGATTGGCTTCGCCGATCAGGCGGGCTTCTGGGTCCACACGCGAATGGCTCTCACCGGGTTGGTCGGGCAGACGACTTCGCAGGCTCCGCAGCCGGTGCACTTGTCGTTGACGACAGGGTAGGCGATGTACTGTTCCTCGTCCCAGGTGATTTTCACCGCATCATAGGGACACGCGAGCTCGCACGCGTCGCATTCCTTCTTTCCGAGGGCGGTCAGGCAGAGACCGTTATCCACGAGCGCTTCGCCGATGACGTATTTGTTCTTCCGCGGCAGATCCAGCGGCGTCAACGCACCGGTGGGGCAAACCTGGGTGCAGGCGTTGCACGTTTCCAGGCAATACTTGTAGTCGCTTTCGTATCGAATGACGGGCGCCCCGAAGCCTGCCAAGCCCGCCTCATGACCGGTGTCGGGGCGAATAATTTTCGATGGGCAGGCGTGCACGCAGTTGTTGCAACGAATGCACAGGCCGGTAAAACGATCCTCCGGCACGGCGCCGGGTGGACGCAGCAGCGTGTCGCTTCTGCGGTATCGCGCCGCTCCGAGCCGGCGAGCCCACACGGCGAGCAACGCACCGCCCGCGCCGGCGAAGAACACGCGCCGAGCGACACCGAACTTCTGTGGCGCCGCGCTCGCCTTCAATCGGGTCCACAGAGCTTTCCGACCGAAGAACAGCATGTCCTGCAACCCGCTGAGGGGACAAATGCGGACGCACCAGAGCATGCCGAAAATCAGAGTGGCGCCGACCAGAACTCCGAGGCCGAGGCAGACGAGAATCACCGAGATCGGATTCGTGGCTTTGTTCACGGCGAAGGGGCTGCTGAAAATGCACAGAGGATCCATCCACAGCAGCACGGGGTAGCCCGCCACTGCGCCTACGAGGGTGAGTATCGCAACATATCTGCCGACCGGCGGACACCTGCTCCACCAGCTGGCCTTGCGCAAACCCGCGTGCGAGGCATTTTCGAGCAGGAAACCGGTGGGGCAGAGGTACAGGCAGAACCAGCGCTTCTTAAACGAACTCGCGACGGCTACGACCAGCGCAAAAACCGCTCCCAGGCTGATGGAGCGCGTGGCGATGCTCGATGCCAGAGCAACGAACGGACTCGCTTGTACGAAGGACCTCGGCGCAATGGCCCAGGGGAGCACCGGCCAAACCAGCACGACCGCGCCGACGAAGCAGGTCAGCTGAATCACTCGCCGCGGAACGCGAGTGAGGTACGTCATCCCAAATACGCCCCTTGCTGGTGAAGCAGGCTTTGCAACTTCGTCACGCTCACGTTGCGGGGCTTGCATTTATTCTGGACGCACAAGGCCGCCGCCAAGCCCGCGGCTTGTCCAGTGACCCAGCAAACCGGAATGAGGCGGGTGATGTCCGCCACTTCGAAATCGGCGGAGATGCATCGACCGGCCGCCAGCACATTTTCGACCTTCGCGGGGACGAGGGAGCCATAGGGAATCTGGAATTCAGGAGCGTTCGCATAGGCGCCGGAATAGCCGATGACATCCTCGAATTTAGCGCCGCTGTGGATGTGCTGGACCGTGAGTTTCTTGACGCCGTCCAGGAGCCTGCTGAGCCTCACACCCAGCTGAGGGGCTGTTTCCGCCAGGTAGACCTGTTCGTTTCCCGGCTTCTGACGAAGCTTCTCGACATTGCCCCAGGTGCCGCGGCGATGCTTGAGTTCCATGGCGGTCAGGTCCGCGATGTCCAGGGCGTCGCCGACCGGGCCTTTCATGTTGAGCCAGTTCACATGCGGCGCGGGCGTCGAATTCCCGGCGTGACCGCCGAAATCGTTGACGCGGCCCTTGGAGGGGCGGCCTTCCCCGGGCTTGCCTGCCGCGGGATGCTCCGGATCTTCCGATCCTCGTCCCACGGCCATGTCGACTTCGTCGATATTCCCGATTCGGCTGATCAGGCCGATATTGGTTTTTACTTTTTCAAAGGCCGCGCCTGCGGCTGCGTAGATATCGCCGTCTCCCGAAGCATCGACCACGATATCGGCGAGAATCGCCTGGCGACCCGACTTGCTCTCAAAAACGGCGCCCTTCACGGCTCCTTTGGCATCCACAATCGCATCGACGCCCCAACAATCGAGGTAGGCGGTTATCCCCGAATCGAGGAGCATGTCGGCCAACACATACTTGAAGGCCTCCGCGTCGATTGTCGGGTAGACCAGCGCCTTGTTGCGATCGATGATTCCGTACTTGAGCACGTCCAGTTTCTTCATCAGCTCTTCGCCGATGCCGAAGATGACCTGCTTTTTGTCGCGATCGTAGAGCGGAAATATTCCCAGGACGAGACCTCCGGTTGCGAGCCCTCCCAAATAGCCGTATCTCTCGACCAGAGTGACGTCGACGCCCATCCGCCTGGCCGAAAAGGCAGCCGCCGTTCCTGCCGGACCGCCTCCGACGACCAGGATGCTGGTCTTTTCTAAGACCGGCAGTTCATGCCGCGGTTGCACAACCTTGCCGTCAACGACTGTCGCGGGAACCCTTTTTTCGGTTTGAACGGGAGATTGAGTGACAGGCTGTGCGGGAGCTTGACCAGCTAGCGCCGACGAAACCGGAATCAGTGAGCCGGCCGCAAACAAGCCACCTGCCGAAATCGAACGACGCATCAATTCTCTTCGTGTCAGATCTTTAGGCATGTTTTCACTTTTCCCGACGTTCAGCGGACGCGAATCCGATTTCCGGGTTATCGACTGATTCCCGCTCGAGGCGTTTTCGACACTGCTAGACGGCGGTAAGGGCCAGTTCCTTTGGTTCCCCCAGCCTGGCGCTCGGCCAGCTTTTCAGTTCTGGCATGCAGTGCTTTACGAAGCAGGCGATGTTGCGCTGCACTTCTTCGTGGGGCATGCCGCCGAAATTCAGGTTGGGCATGATGCCCTGCATGTCGATGAGCTTTTTGTAGTCCGCGTATTTTTCGAGGACCTGCTGCGGAGTTCCCCAGGCCATCAGGTTGATGTAATCCTCGACGGCCTTGTCCTCGCCGATTTCGCGCAGATATTTGCTCATGTCCGAATAGCGCTCGTAGCCCTTGATCTGGTCGAAATGTTTTCCCAGCATTTCGTAGTGCTCAAGCGCGGTGCGGTAATTGAGCGCGAGATACTTGCGCGCGAGCTCTTCGGCGCGGTCGCCGCTTTCGTCGACGAAGACGAAGCCCGAGCAGAACGGCTTGGGCACCTCTTCATTCGGATGGTATTGCTTCCAGAGCGCATGGTAGCGCTCCATATCGGCGGTGACGAGCTTCCAGGCTTTCTGGATGATGACGAGCATGCCGAGGCCGAGCTTGGCGACCACGGGCACGGAATCGGCGGATGCGGCCGCGGCGAACGAGCGGCCCTTAAACGATTTGAACGGGCGCGGGCGGATTTCGCGGCGCGGCTGCTTCACGGTGGCGCCGCCTTCGATGAAGCCGGTCTCGAGCGCGTCGAGGACGAGCTGCGCGTATTCGTCGAAGCGCTGGCGGCCTTCGTTCTGGTCGATGCGCAGGCCTTCAAATTCGCGGCGCGCGAGGCCGCGGCCAAAGCCGAGAATGTAGCGGCCGTCAGAAACGTGGTCGAGCAGCGAGATTTGTTCGGCCAGGCGAACGGGATCGTGCCACGGCACCACGATCACCATCGAGCCAAGCTTTATTTTTTTCGTGCGGCCGGCGATGAACGACAGGATCTGGCAGGGATCGGGGCTGACGGAGTAATCGTCGAAGTGATGCTCGGTGACCCACACGGATTCGAAGCCGAGATCTTCCGAGCGCACGCAGTTGCCGATTTCTTCGCGCATGTACTGCCGGTCGGAATATCCGCCCAAGTGTTGAAAGCCTGCGCCGTAGCCAACGTGCATGTCCGCCCCCCTGTGTGCTCGACCTCGCCCGTGCCAGCCAGTCTCCCCAGTTCCGGAAATATATCAGATTGACGCGAGGGGCACTACCGCGCGGCGGTGCCAACAGTCAGGCGGGGCCGAAAGTCCTCAGGGGGTGCCGACACAGGGCGTCGCAACGACCTGAGCGGCATATCCCTCGGCGGTGTACAATCCGGCTGTTTTGTCCGCGGGGTGGAGGGCGATTTCGCTGCTGCCGATGGGTGAGCAAGGAAAATATTTTGTGGCTGTAGTCGGCGGGGCGATTTCCGGCTCAGTGGCGGCGGAAATTCTGGCCGATCACGGCGTGCGCGTCGCTGTGATCGAGCAGAACAAGCGTCCGTACGGAAAAATCGAGGACGGGTTGCCGCGCTGGCACGTGGAGCAGCGGCAGCAGGAATATGCTCGGATCGACGCGCGGCTGAAAAAGCGCGGCGTCTATTTTGTTCCTTGTACGCGGCTGGGGCGCGATCTGGATTTCGAGGATTTTACGCGCAACTGGGGATTTTCGGCCGTGATTCTGGCCAACGGCGCTTGGCGCGATCGCGACCTGGGCGTGCCGGGCGCGCAGGATTACATCGACAAGGGCCTCGTTTACCAGAACCCTTTCATTTATTGGTACAACCACAAGAACGAGAAGGATTACGTCGGCCTGCGTTACGAGACGCCCGATGAAGCGCTGGTGGTCGGCGGCGGGCTGGCGTCGATCGACGTCGTGAAGGTGCTGCAGATCGAGAATTACGAGCGGGCGTTGAAGGCTCGCGGAATGTCGGTCGACATGCACGAGCTGGAAAAAGGGATTCCGGCAGCGTGCAAGGCGCATGGTGTGGACCCGGCGAGCCTGGGCGTGAAGGGCTGCCTGCTGATTTACCGGAGGCGCGAGCAGGATATGCCGCTGGCGCAGCCGCCCGACCACGCCACTCCCGATCAGATCGCGAAGACCGAAATCATCCGCCAGAAAATGCTGCGGCTGGCGCGGGAGAAATATTTATTCCGCGTGCGGGAGCGGAGCGTGGCGACGGGGCTGGTCGTCGAGGATGGACGGGTGGTCGGGCTGAAGCTTGCGGACACGCAAATCGAAGGGCGGCGATGCGACGCGATTCCCGGCAGCGAGCACGAGCTGCGGGCGCCGCTGGTGATTTCCTCCATCGGGTCCGTGCCGGAGGTGCTGCCGGGCGTGGCAATGAAGGGCGAGTATTACACATTCAGCGACGAGGCGCTGCCGCGGTATTCGGGCGCCGAGCGCGTTTTTGGCGTGGGTAACGTGGTTACTGGACAGGGGAATATTCACGTCTCGCTGGTCCACAGCCAGCACGTGACGAAGCATCTGGTGGAGAACTATCTGCGCGCGGACGATGACGATGCGGACGTGCGGCCTGCGTTTGCTCCGGCTGAAAGGCGGGCGGCGAACCAGGCGCGCGCCGTGGAGGAAACGCTGAAGAGTCTGCCGGCCCTTTCTGCTGAGAAGATGGCCGCGCTTGAGCAGCGGGTCCGCGAGGCGCAGGAACGGGTGGGATATGCCGGCGACTACGACTCCTGGATCGCCAAAGTCACCCCACCCGACCTCGAATAGCCTGCGAGCTTGACCGTCAGAGCCCAAGCTCCGGCCTGCTAAAAACCATCCACGAGACGCGGGCTACTGGTTCTGCATTCCCTGCATCATCATGGGGTTGAATGGGACGGGCGCGCCGGTGACCTTGTCCTTCGCGTCCGAGACGACTTTCGTGAGCACCAATGTCGTGCCGTTGTTGACCGTCTTGACCATTCCGAAGGGAGGAACCTGGCTGCTGACCCAGGTGTCGCCGCCGCTTGCGGAGCGATAGTGCTCGCAGCTGAACGTTCCGGCGGGAACCGTGACGGATTCTTTGCCGAGATCCTGCCCGCCATTGCGCACGTCGTAATTCGGCTTCGCGGAATTGCCCCTCTGCGCCATCTGCGTCATGTCCATCGGAGGATTTTTCCCCATCTGCATGATCAGATGCGCAGTCGGCTGGTCCGAGCCCGGCACGATGAGCATCTTCATTACCATTTGTCCCATCTTCTGGTTCGTGGTGAATTCCAGCTAGTAGCCGTCGCGGCCGTTCACGGATTCTTTGCCGACCAGATCGTACTCGATGCTGGTCTTCGTGCCGTCCTGGGCCGTTTCGTCATACACCCCTCCGGCACCGATCGTCGCCGTGAAAATTCCCATCGGCATCTGCGGACGCATGCCCATGCCCATTTGCGCGCTTGCGCCTGCCGCCAGCATCGTCAGTCCGCATGCGCAGATCTCCGCAAACCTGGAAAGTGTCCTCATCATTCCCCCTTGAAATTGAACTGCGGATAGCCGGTAACTGGTCCGATTTTATCGCAGGGCGCGGCGAGGGCCGGTTCGACTTGCGACCTTAGTTCAATTCTCGATAACTGATCAGGCGGATGCCCTTGGACTCGGCCACGCGGCGAGCTTCGGGCGAAAGAAGTCCCTGGAGCTCGATCTCGCGCTGCTGGTTGAGGCGCGTGTCCGTGCTCATCAGCTCGGCGTCGCAGAGGCCGGGATGGGTCATGATCTCGGTGTGGCCATCGGGGAGTGTGTCTATCAAGCGACACAACGCGGCGGCGCTGACGCTTCCCGTGATCGCTAAGCCCAGAAAATGCTCCGGCGAACGGAGGCCGTAGCGGCGCGCGGTCGATTGAAACCACCATCCGACCGAGCTGACGGCGCAGGAGGCCGCCATGTTCAGCGCGAGCCCTGTGTTTTCGCTGCGCGCCGTGCGCCAGGAGTCGCGAAGATTCTCGATTGGATTGCGTACCCGGATGATGCCGAACTTGGTGGCCACGCGCCCTATCGAGGCCATCACCCGCGGATGGACATGCGTGTGCTTGTGCGTGTCCACGTGGGTCAATTCGATGCCGGCGCGCCGGATTTTTTCGAGCTGCGCGCTTAATTCCGTCTCGATGTCCTCGGTGCGGATGCTGCCGAGGCTCAAACGCCTGACGAGCGCAGCCAGCGACAGTGGCAAGCGGCCCTCACTATCTGCGAGAGATGGAATTTTTTCCTTGGGAGCGACTGAATTTCCTCCGGTTAGCACCAGGTGGCATCCCACGCCGAGATTCGGATTGGCTTTGGCGTGCTCGACGGCATCGTCGAAAGCTGCGCCATTGGCCATCAGCGTGGCGCTCGTCAGAATTCCATCACGGTGGGCGCGAATAATTCCTTCGTTCACCCCGTGTGTGTATCCGAAATCGTCCGCGTTGATAATCAGCTCTTTCATTTTTCCTGGCGGCGAGTCATGAAGCGGGAAGAAATGTTACCACGCTGCAGGGACAACTCGGGACGTTGAGCCTGGCGCGCCACAGCAATTCCTTCGCCACATGCGCGAGGAATTTGCGGGTCTTCGTAAACGTTGTGTGAAAGTTTTCAACAGTTCTGTTGAAAACCATGTGGAAATGACGGCGACGCAAATCGAAATCGCAGGACAGAGTTGGGTTTAGTCCTCGTTGCACAAAATCCGGGCAGAACAGTACTACGCAAGAAATATTTCTTACGCGGGTGCACCCGTTCGCTGCTGCTGAAGATCGAGCAGCAACGCAACTCGCTCTTGATTTTATGCGAGAGGAAATTTTCGTGCACGATAGAGGGAAAATCTTTCTTAGTACCACTTCGCGGGCGGCTCGAGCTTGATCGAAACCGTCTCTTCGTCTTTGTCCATGTCGTACCACTTGCCGAACGTGTGCCAATCTTTGGCGATCACCTGAATCAATACCCTGCCGTGCGGGACTTCAGGAACTTTCACCGAGCCTTCCTGGTTGGTCTTGAAGTTCAGCTCGGCCAATTTGTCGTGGTGAAGAAAACTGCCCTGTTCGTTGTAGCGTACATATACGCTCGCGTTGGAGACGGGCTGGTCGTGGGGATCGGTCACCGTGATGTGAATTTTCACGGTGGCCGAATTA
>Ga0210388_10004718_pt1 | contig 10656 bp, 11 predicted proteins | sample IncBWC19OmetaG_FD_155485 | JGI IMG/M metagenome (GOLD analysis project Ga0210388, IMG submission 155485) | Forest soil microbial communities from Barre Woods Harvard Forest LTER site, Petersham, Massachusetts, United States - Inc-BW-C-19-O ...
AAAGCGTGTGTAGGTTAATCCCTACCGTGGGTTCGAATCCCACCCTCTCCGCCATAAAAATAAACACATAAAAACGTCAATGTTTATCATAGTATTGTAGTACCATTGCCGCCCTGCTACTGCTCTGCTACTGTAAATCGAGCATTACAGGAGATGGCCTTGCAAACGATCTATCAGCGTCCAAAGACCGAAAAAGGCTATCGGTATCGACCTGTAGCGGAAGGCCGTGGAAAGAAAACAGGCGACCTGACACCGCCGTTCTACGTACGCGTGTGGCTAAACGGGAAACAGTCGTGGCAACGATTGCTCGCCGAAACGTTTGCAGAAGCGAAGCAGGAAGCAGGGCAAGTTAGGGATGTTGTCGAAGCAGCGTCCAAAGGTCTCACCGTAGCCGAGTCCGAGAACATTGCGAACGCGAACCGCGTCACGGTCAAGAGCGCAGTGGACGCGTACCTAGCGCTCAAGGGCAACAAGGCGAAGAAGACCGTCGCGCAGTACACAATGACGCTGAACGAATTTCTGGATGCGCTGGCACACTGCCGCGTGAAGTTCTTGGATGAAGTGACCGAGAACACTCTGCGGAAATACAAAATGCACTTGGAAAAAGAAGGCTTCGCAGGCAAGACGATTGATACACGCGTGGGCATTGTCTCTTTCCTGCTAAAGAAAAATGGAGTCACCGCACGGATACCGCGCGACGAAATGCCCGCTGTGGAAAAGGAAGACGCCGTTCCGTACTCCGAAGACGAACTGACGAAACTGTTTGCCGCGATGGATGCCGAACAGCGGATACGCTACAACTTTTTCCTGGGTTCGGGCTGCCGTGATCAGGAAGTCACTTTCGCTTCGTGGGGCGATATCGACTTCGCAAAGAGCACGTACACGGTGCGCCGCAAAGAGGATGTGGGCTTCTCGCCAAAGAGCCATGAATCACGCACCATCCCACTACCGGAGAGCCTGGTTGCGTCACTTAAGGCTCGCCGCAAGGCGCATCCAGATGATCGGTGGCTGTTCCTGAGCGCCCAGGGCAATCCCGACAATCATTTTCTGCGAAAGCTGAAAAAGATTGCCCTGCGAGCCAAGCTGAACTGTGGACAGTGCGTGGGCACCATTGCGGGCAAGGAAGTGTCTTGCAAGACGCATCCTGTTTGCGAGCACGTCTACCTACACCGCTTCCGCAAGACGTGCGCGACGCGATGGCAGGAAGCGGTGATTCCCGTCCGTACAATTCAGGCGTGGCTGGGCCACAAAAGCTTGCTCACGACGGAGACATACCTTGGTGTCACGGATTCCAAAAAGCTTCGCCCGCAGATTAACCGGGCATTCGGCGATTAAGTGAAAAACTCTTGCACCAGAAAGGAACCGATGAGCACCAAAAGCGAAGTGGCACCAGTCTGGGTTCGTTGCTGTGACTGCCGCAAAACGCTCAATGTGACTGAGCGGTGCAAGTGCCCGTCTTGCGAAACGTCGCGGTGCTGGATGTGCGCTGAATTGCACGTCAAGGCCAAAGTCTGTGATTTTGGCCGGATGCACGTTGAACCCACAGAAATCCCAGTACCATCTTTTGCGGCATTGGCAAGTGAGCGCGTGCCTTCAAATTCGTGATAGTCTGCACAGACCACAGAGTAGGGGAGGAACCTCAGAAAAGGAGGACGATCCAATATGATGACTTTAGATTTGGACAAGCGAACGGAGTTATCTTGCCCGAAGTGTGGCAAACCTCTAATCGCGCAGCTGCTTCCTGAAGGACGTGTTCGGTTTGAAGGCTGTGGGCGCGACTGCCTGAAAGTTTATGACATTCCCGACGGATCGGTAACGTTCGGCACCGTGTGTGGCCCGCTGTTCATTTACGGCCCCGCATCAGCCTAGTTGCCCGGTTCAAACGGCTGCGCTTACAATTCTCGATCTGCCTCAAGTTTCCTGTGCCGTAGGTTCGCTTCGCCGCTCAGCGCTGTTTACCGTCAGCTATGTGGCGACTATATCAGAAATGAGGACGCCGAACTTCTGGGATATGTAACGCCGCCGTCGATTCTGCCAGCGGGCGGTGGAACGTGGAAACCTCCAGCCGTGATGCAGGCGCAGTAACAAAACTTCCCAAAAACTTGCTAGTTCCTGAAAAACGCCGTTTACCTGACCAGTAGAGCCCTTGTGCGTCTTCCAGCCTTTTCATTTATCTAGTGTTCAATTACGATTGCTGGTTAGGACGGACCAAAGCGATGCAGATGGAAGCTAGTGACTTAGCCCGACTTCGTTCGCAGGCTGCCCGTGGGGAGCTAATCCTGTTTACCGGTGCAGGCTTCTCTGTTGGCGCTAAGGACCGTTTGGGGCATGCGGTCCCCACCTCGGGTGAGCTAAAGAGTGAACTTTGGCGGCTCTGTTACCCGGATGAGACTTTTGATGATTCTAGTTCACTGGGTGACCTGTACAGCGCGGCGCTGCGACGGAGCAAGTCAAGCCTAAGTCAGCTTCTACAAGATAGGTTAACAATTGACCCTGACTCCTTGCCTGAATATTACCAAAGACTTTTTAATTTCCCCTGGTTCAGATGCTACACACTAAATGTAGACGACTTGGAATCCGCAATCGCCCGCAGATTTGGGCTTGAACGACAACCGGTTTCTATTTCAGCAAGAGATACGGATGTTGCTCACCTACCTGGCGTGCCTTTTTCAGCGCGTGGACTGGAGGTAGTGCACCTCAATGGCCTAATTCCCGCCGCACCCGATTCTCTAACTTTCTCCGAAACGCAGTACGCGGAAAGGATTGGCAACCAGGAACCTTGGTATTCACGATGCGTCGTAGACATCACATCGCGCCCCGTCGTGTTCTTGGGAACGGTCTTAAATGAGGCACTTCTTTGGCAGCACATGGAGCTTCGGAAAAGGCGCGAGAATCTGGGCAGAGATCTTCGACCCACCTCTATTTTGGTAACCAAGGAACTCTCCCGTCCTCGTCAGGAAATTCTTCGTGATCTTAGAATCAATTGGGTACAGGGGACAGCGGAGGAATTCGCAAACGAGATTCTTGCTCAACTCGGGACTGAAGCTTCGCGGGGTTTTGTGTTTATACGGCAACACGCAGAGGGACGCCACTCAGCGTATATACCCCTAGTTAGTCAGTTAGTTGCCGAACGCCCTGATATGCAAACTGAGTACCTTCTCGGTGAGGAACCGCGATGGGCCGATATTCTCTCTGGGAGGGCTGTCCAACGTTCCCATGACCAGTCACTAATTGAGTTGGCTGAGGAAATCTTGAATGGCGCGCGATCGAACACAGCACTTGCAATCACAGGGACAGCGGGAACAGGTAAATCAACCGCACTCATGAGCTTGGCAGCGAAATTGTCCGGTAACGGGATTCCCGTTTTGTGGATAGATAAGGATTCCGAGGTAAGCCCGTCCAAGATGCGAACCAGAGTGCGCGATTCGCGTGAAAAGATTGTACTAGCAATTGACGATGCGGATATGTATGGCAAGGAGTTGGCGAACCTGCTTTCTGACTTGGTTCCCGGAACCAAAGACTTCTTATTCGTATTCGCTTCGAGGTCCAGTAAAATGGATTCGATTACTGCTGGCCTCAGCACCGGTGCGCGCCTTAAGATTGCCGAGCACGTCGTACCTCCACTAAATGACAACGACATTGAGGGGCTTATCGCGGTTCTGGATAAAAACAACCGGCTTGGGATTCTGACTGGAGCTTCTGGCAGTGATAGACGGGCCGCATTTCGGGATCAGGCTGGAAGGCAATTGCTTGTAGCCATGATCCAGGCCACGTCCGGTGAGAATTTCGAGCGAAAGGCGCAGGATGAATATCTCGAATTGGCCGGTGTGCAACGCTATGCATACGCTCTCATTGCCGTAGCAACCTCGCTACGATACACATTAACGAAAGACGAAATCCTGCTTGCCAATGGTGACTCTCATGAGGAAGCGCTTGTCGCCTTGGATCGTCTGGCGGCCCACCACTTGGTTGTCGTTAAGACTGAAAGATGGGAGTACAGGTGTCGCCATCGAATCATTGGAGACCTGGTCTTCGACAAGCTTAAGGAGTTAGGTGAATTGAGTGAAGTAGTTGTGGGCCTTGCGTGGGCTCTCGCCACCAAGGTAGGGATTCCCCTCGATCGGAATTCTAGGATTGCAAAATTCCTCGTTCGCCTAATTAATCACGACTTTCTATTGCGAACAATTGGATTCATGAACGCCCGTGACCTTTATATACGTCTAGAGCCTGTTTTGTCTTCCGATTACCACTATTGGCTCCAGCGGGGTTCTCTAGAAGTTGAGGCTGGTGACATCCGAAAGGCAGAGAATTTTCTGAGCGCTGCTCGATCGCTGGGTTCGGGTGACTTCAGAGTGGACACTGCATACGCTTACATGCTTATGCGGAAGGCATGGGAGGCTCCGCAGGATCTTCACGCCGAAGAGATTTTGGCTTCGGGAATGCAAGAGCTTGAGGCAGTGATAGAAAATTCGGGCGATGTTAGCGAGTATCCGTATCACGTCCTTGGTACTCAGGGCCTGAAATGGGCGCGTCGGGCAATTTCCGATAAGGAAACCAAGCGAGTTTTCTTGCAGAAGATACTGGCCACTATTGAGCTGGGATTGGGACATCATTCAGGGACAGAGACCTTGACAAAGCTTCGAGAAGACCTCAAGAAAGAAATTCTATTGACGGTTGCTACGGCATAGGCCCGCGATGCAACCTCGCAACGCGCTGCGCACCTTACCGGGCTTCTCCATCCGGCAAATAAACGCGAAGATGTGACAGGCAGAAACAGAAAAGCCCACAGTGCGCCTTGCACCGTAGGCCTTTCCATTCACTGCGATGTTCCGCTTAACTGTGATTCTGAAGCACGATAAACGGGGCAGGGCCAGAACCACTCCAAAGGACTGCGCCATCACCGCGAAGTGAAGCGCACATTCCTACATTGCCGTTTTCGATCAAGCCCGGCGCTTCGCGGATAATTTGCACATTTTCGCCGTCCGGCACGATTATCCTGGTTGCAAAATAGCTGAAATCGCCCAGGATCAAAGGAAACGCCGATGGGGAAGCAGACTCCATTGATGGCGAAACCACGTATGGAATTCCTAGGATGCTGGCGTTCCCCGAATCGTCCCACTGAACCAAGCGGAGAAGGTTTCCCACCGCGTCTTTTTGCGTTGCGAGTTGCGCCAGTGTGTGGCGATTGCCCAGCCATGCGGTGTGGCTGTTATCGTACGAATCGTCGAGCGCGTTGAACATGGCCTGGATATCCAAACTGCCCACGCTGGTTTCCGCTGTTGAAATCGCGCCATCATTCACGCCCGCGCCTTGCGCAATGATCGGCGTGACGCCGATACTTTCGATCAGGCTGGGAATCAGGCCCAGGGGCTTGCTGACGCCGTTGCCGTAGAGAAGATCAGCCGTCAGGCCGCGTGCGAAAGACTCCGCAAGGAATTTCTTGAACAGGTTCACGCATGAAACTGTTCCCTGCAAATCTTGGAAGGCTTCAACGCTGAATACTTTCCGGCTGGAATTGTAAATGTAGCCGTTTAGAACCGCGTGATTCGTGTAGTCCACATCCACCTGTGTCTGTGATCCGGCTTCTGCAATCACGGCCAGGTTGTTTTCTGTATCATCGGCGATAGGTACTGGAAGCGGGTTCGCCGTAGTGGACTTGAACAGCGTCACAAACGAATCGTCAAAAAAGATGCGGCCAAACTGTTTCATGGACACGAAAAGCTGATCCTGAAAAAAAGTCTTCACGAAAGTTCCCAGGCCGCTATACGCTCCGATTTGTGCATTCATCGGCGCGCCTTCGGTGGCGTTCGGGCCACGATATTCCAGAACCCACTTCTGAAACTCGCGCAGTTCGGCTTCTTCGTCGTGAGTCGTGAATGGTGAATCGGTGGGCGTCAAACTTCCGCCAGCTTTCACCGTCGAAATTGCCGTTTGCAAATAGGCCGCGCGGGCTTCGTCATATTTTGTGAACTTTCCGGCTTTGTTCGAAAGCACCGTGTATTCGTGAAGCAGAACAGAAAGTTCTTTTTGTTGCTGTGTGTTCAACATGGTGTTTCCCCTTCGGTTTTCTTCGCGGTGCTTCTACGCGCGCGCGTGCGTTTGTAAAGTCGTTAGAGAATCGCGGCCATCATGCGGCGGCGGCGTGCATCACGTTCGCTGTCTTCACAGATCAGCCCGTCTTCAATCTGCGCCCATCTGTACGCAACACCGTTCTTGCTTCGCGGTTTCACTTGCGGCTGGCTGACCGCACTTCGGCGTTCAATGGCCAGCTCGGCCTTCCGTGCTGCGATTTGAACCGCGTCGCGCTTATTCTTCGCGGCCACTGAATCCACAATGTGTGCCGGGCAGCCCAGGCTCATCACCCAGGACCGAAATTCCAGTGGACCGTCATAAACTCCAATCGTTCGACTATTCGTGTTCATGTCTTCTTCCCCTTCTTCTTCTCTGCGAAGTGTGTTTTCAACTGCGCGCGTAACTCTTCCAGTTCCACGCGGGCGGCGGCGCACTGATCGTCTAATGCCGCGCTGCCAATAAAGAATTTCAGCTGGCGCATTCGCTCACGAATGCCTAATTCGGTCCTGTCTGCCGCGCGGTGCATCGCGTTCACTATCTCAATCGCACTGCTGGGCGCGTCGGGTTTCTGTAGCGCCCACGCCGCGTTCGTCAGAGGCATAGCTCAACCCTTCCCGCCACTCGGAAATTTCTTCGCGGCGTTGCGCGCTTCCGCCAGCAAAACTTCACGCGGCTTGAGGCCGAACCTTCGGAAATCGTCAGTGCCAGCCGTGCTGATATCCAGCGCGTTCACTTGGCGTGCGCCCTTGGCTTTCTTCTTCGCGCTGTGTTGTCCGTCCAGGCGGTTAAATTCCTTCAGGATGTGATCGGGAATTGATTCGACTGAACCATCCGAATGACGCAACATGAACCGCACCAGTTCTTTGTTCGCGCCCGGCCTTAGCTTCTCCCCGCCGTTGTACGTGCTCACCAACGGCTTGGTGTATCCCTTCTGGCCGCATGTGCACGAATAGAAAATGCGCGGTGGATACTGAAAGTCTTCCACGCGCGATCCAGGGACAACGCGCCACGCGGTTTCATGCCGGACGGTGGCCTTCTGGTTTTCGAATTCTTCCACTGTCACGAACTGGCCCAGTGCGCCCACGCGCATTTCAACCGCAAGCTTCGCAGCGATTAAAGCGCGGCCCATTGGATTTTCAACGTGTACGGTCTTTCCATCTAGGTAACGAATTAACATTTTGCTTCCTTCTGCTTTTCAACTATCACCGGGGTTGCTCCCGAACGTTCTCAAAAGGCGGCGTGGGTTTTTGGTTCAAGGCGGCCACGCCGATGAGGTGAATTACATGCACTACTTCCGAAATCTGTTACGACTTCACCGGGCGAATTCGTTGCTTCAATTCGGCCAGACGTTCCGGCGTCAGATGAAGCATGTCTTCACCGCGCCGAAGAAAATCCAAAATCCGTCCCTTCAGCAAGTAGCCGTCCATTTCGTCCCCGTCTTCGCTCACAAGTCCGTGTTCAACCATGAAAAGTAGTTCGGCGTTCTCGCGGTCAAAGTCTTCCTGTGTCGCTTCCACACCGTGCGTGGAACAGAAAATGTGAATTGCTTCACGTTCGGACCAGGGCAAAGCCTGAAGCTGTGCTGGCGTGAGTTCGTTAATTTGCTGCCGTGTCCATTCCATTGGCGGCCTCTCTTTTCTTTTCTGCTTCTTCTAAAATCCAGCGAATCGTTCCAGGCTTCGCCGGGGCCTTTTCGGGCGAGTCTGCCGTTTGCTTGACCTTGCTTCCGGCCATAGGCGAGAGGCCCAGACGATCCAAAATTGCTACAAGCTGGCGCTCGCAATCGGTGGCCACCTTCAGCCACAGGTTGGGCTTTTCCATCTGGTGCGCTGCGCCGTTTGAGTCCAAGCGCACGTACGTGCAAATTTCGCCTTGCTCCAAAAGCTTCGCTTGCGCTCTGGCCCGGCGAAGCCATATCTGGGCCGCCAACGTCAGCAAGTAAGCTTCACCGCTTGTCAGCGCCCGGCGTTCGGCCAGGGTGGCGCAAAGGCTTTTGAAGATTCGTTTGGCTTCGCGGTCAAGTTCGCGGGGAAATTTCGGACGCCCGGCTGGCAGGGTGCTGGGTGTCTGTTCAAGCACGCGGTCATGCGGCTTCGTGCCTTGCAGTTCGTGAAGCTTTTCGTGCTTCCTTGGTGTCGGCATTGTGGCCCCTTTGTTGCGCGCGGCGCGCCCCAGGGGTGAGGCGCTACCACGCGCGGTTCAACGCCAGTGCGGGCTGGCGAAGAAGTCAAATTGTTTTGGAACCCGCACACACTTTCGGAATGGTGTGACAGGTTGCCGGGCGTACTGGATGGCCCACGATAAGAAAAATTGCGCGGTTTGAAGCGGGCACGCGAGACAAATTTCAGGCGTGCGGTTTCGGCGAGCACCAAAAAGTGAAAATCACATGCCTATGGGGCCTAGCGTCCTTTGCTTTCAGCAACTTCATATAAATCAGAAGTTTAAGACACAAACAGGGCGTTGATCCTAGCATGTGATCCATTGGCTGTAGCCAGCCAGGTGCACAGGCACTGATCTGCGCGCTACTCACGATCTAGTGTGTTCTGATTCGCTTCCGGCGTCTGTTCAGACGTTTCTGAGTCTTTTTAGCTGTCCAAAGCACTTGTCCGATAAGGCGACTACACAGGAGTTGGATATCGGACACGGCAGAAGAGCACTATCGACAACACAGAAGCCGGGCGTAGAATCTGAGCAGGGGGTGTGGCACATGCGCAGGTCACTCATAGGAATGGCAGTGGTAATGTTCTCTGGTGTCATCGGCGCAGCTAACGAGAAGCCACCTGTCGTTCAGGAAATTCACAGTACACCGGGAAACATCAAGAAGGCCGCCTTCTCAATGTTTGTGCCAGAGGGATACACAATCGACTCGGACAAGACTGCACCGGTAGTGTTTGCATCGGCCTACAAAATCGACTCGGACAAGGCCTCAGTACTAAGAATCTCGCGGCAATGGAGCAGCGAAGAGACAAGCAGCTTTAACACAGAGCACTGGACCAACAAGCCGGTCTCGAATTGCAGACGTGTGCTCACGTTCATTCTATTGCCCGGAGATCAAGCGATTAGCGTGACGATGCGCTTGGGTAACGAGTGCCATGCAGATGGGTCGTGGCTAATTCGGATGGGCGATAACGAAAAAGACGTTCAATGGATGCAAAGCGCTCTGGCCAACCTGAAAGCAAAGATTGAGGGAGCCAATCAGCGGCCTTGATTTCGTTTCCTCTCCGTGGGCGCTCCCAAGTCTTGATTAACGCGGTATCGGTAAAATGGATTTTCAAGTTACCGGTAAGGCGTACTAACCAGGAGCTGGGCGTTTTTGAACATCCTTTCGAGGTTGGAATCCATCCGAGTGGAGGGAGGCTAGACCTGTGAGAAGGCGCATATTTGCTAGTTTCTTTTTGTGCTGGCTGTTTATCGTAGTACTACCGAAGTCAATGCTGGCCCAATCATCGGGCACGGCTGTCGATTCGCCAGCACCTCTCGGTAAGTTGATCGACGTTGGTGGCTATCGAGTCCACCTTTATTGCACGGGGACAGGAAGCCCAACCGTTGTTATCTTGGGTGCGGGTTACTCCTTCGATTGGGGGCTTGTGCAACCCCAGGTCGCCGGATTCACTCAGGTGTGCACATACGACCACTCGGGAACTGCTTGGAGCGATCCTGGGCCGAAAGACTCTTGCCCACTTCGGGTCAACGAGGCGCACACGGCATTGAAAAATGCCGGAATCGTGGGGCCTTATATTCTCGTTGGGCACTCACTCGGTGGGTTGGTCGCGCGACTTTATGCCGGACAATACCCGAACGAAGTTGCGGGTGTGATCTTTGTCGATCACGCGTTTGCGATGTTATCTCGTCGTCCGCCGTCTGACGGGACGGCAGCTCCCGCGCCGCCGCCCCCGCCGCTTACTTCGCCTCCCGGCGGCGCGAAGATTGTCACGATGGGAATGGAGGATGATCCGAACTTCAGCAACCTGCCACTCCATGACCGCGAACTTCATCTTTGGGCAACGACACAGGCCCACAACCAAGCGGCTTCAACAGGCAACTTTGACATGTTGTTTGATTGTATGGCGCAGGCTGATGCGATCATCAAAGACCAGAGTCATCCGCTCGGTGACAAACCGCTAGTAGACGTGACTGCGGGAAGATCAATGCCTACGCAGACAGCGGAGAATTCACACGATAAATATGCGGAACTGCAAGCCAAGCTGTTGTCCCTCTCTTCAAATAGCAAGCAGATCGTTGCAGAGAACAGCGGCCATTTCATCATCATCGATAGGCCCGACGTGGTCATCGACGCCATCAAGCAAGTGGTGCAGTCAGTCCGCGATAACACCAAGCTGTGACGCAAGCTCAAGCGCCTGGTAAACGCGGTAATCGGGCAAGTGAAGTTCTAGTACGGGACTTGTCCGGTAATCCGACAAATCAGGAGTTACGGGGAGCCCTTATTGGCAAGCGCACTTCTTCCTATTCCTTCCGAACTAGCCTGAAACTCTCTGTGATGCTACCGAGGACTTCTTCATCTTCGGAGGCGTGCACGCGTACTGTCTCAAGGCGCAGCCAATAGAGCGGGCTACCAGACTTCGG
>Ga0210388_10004719_pt1 | contig 10656 bp, 12 predicted proteins | sample IncBWC19OmetaG_FD_155485 | JGI IMG/M metagenome (GOLD analysis project Ga0210388, IMG submission 155485) | Forest soil microbial communities from Barre Woods Harvard Forest LTER site, Petersham, Massachusetts, United States - Inc-BW-C-19-O ...
AAGCGCGACGCATTGAGCATGCAATACGACGGCGTGTTCATCGTGCGTAGCGAGCCGGGCATTGACGAACTGCGCGGCTGGCTGCGCGGGTTTGCGCCGGGGGATCCGTTTCTGCACGCCCGGCCCGTGCGCGGCACCAGCAAGGCGGGTTACCTGCCGTTCCAATTCCCGGTGCAATGGGAAGCGCATCCCGAGGGGCAGGAAGCCAAGACGGGCCCGTTGACGCTGGCCGATGATTTGCGCCGACGCCCGTTTGAAGTCACGTTGCTCGTTCCGGCGGCCCCGGCGCTGGAGTGGGCCATCCAGGCGGTCTCCCACACCGTGCGCGTGTTCCTTAACAATTTCCGCATCGCAGTCTCCACTGGAATGAGCATTTAAGCTTCGCGACCCCAGACCTTTTCACTATTTAATCAATTAATGTCTGACAGCACCTTGGTGATTATTCCTTCGCCAACTCCGGCGCGCCCTGCGCCGCCGGGGGGATTTAGTGCTGCCCCGATTCCGACCCGGCGCATCCTACCGGGCTTTGGGTTGACGCTGGGGTTCACGGTATTTTACCTCGGGCTGATTGTGCTGCTGCCCTTGGCGGCGGCGTTCATTAAGAGCGCGCAACTGAGTTGGGCTGAATTTGGCGCGGCGGTGTGGAACCCGCGGGCCGTGGCTTCGTACGAACTTAGCTTCGGTGCGTCGCTGGCGGCGGCGGCGGTGGACACGGTGTTTGGCTTGCTGGTGGCGTGGGTGCTGGTGCGTTACAAATTTCCCGGGCGCAATTTCTTCGACGCGATTGTGGACTTGCCGTTCGCGCTGCCGACGGCGGTGGCGGGGATTGCGCTAACTGCATTGTATAATGACCAGGGCTGGATTGGCCGATTGCTGGCGCCGCTGGGCATCAAGGTGGCCTACGCTCCGCTGGGGGTCTTCGTGGCCATGATGTTCATCAGCCTGCCATTTATCGTGCGAACTTTGCAACCGGTGCTGGAGGAGTTGCCGCCGGAATTGGAGGAGGCGGCCGCCACGCTCGGGGCGACGCGCCGACAGGTTTTCTTCCGGGTGGTTTTCCCGGTGTTGCTACCGCCGTTGCTGACTGGCTTTGCGCTCGCGTTTGCACGCTCGCTGGGCGAATACGGCTCGGTGGTGTTCATTTCCGGAAATCTGCCGATGCACACGCAAATCACGCCCTCTTTGATCTACGACGAGATCAACGAAAACCAAGTCGCCAAAGCCACCGCGCTGGCCGTGGTGATGCTGCTGGCGTCGTTTTTCATCCTGCTTACCGTCAATATTTTACAACGCTGGACGCAGACGCGCACCGGCACGGGTGCGGCGCAAAATTAATTTTCCCGCCTTTTTACCCATGGCCTCAGCCTCCACCACGCTTATTTCACGCTCGGGCGCTCCGCAGCCCAGCCACCGAGCCATTGCGGAGGCGCCGTGGGTGCGCCGGCTGCTGATAGGCGTGGCCATCGCTTTTTTGCTGCTATTTTTAATCCTGCCGCTCGCGGTGATTTTTGTGGAGGCCTTCAGCAAGGGGGCTGCGGTATATTTCAATTCTGTGAACGATCCGGACGCTTGGGCGGCCATTAAGCTGACGTTGTTCATTGCCGCCGTTGCGGTGCCACTGAATACGATTTTCGGAGTGGCCGCGGCGTGGTGCATTGCGAAATACAAATTCCCTGGCCGTAGCCTGCTGTTGACGTTGGTGGATCTGCCCTTTGCGGTTTCGCCCATCATCTCCGGTTTGATTTACGTCCTGATTTTCGGTCGCCAGGGCTGGTTGGGCGACTGGCTGTTTGACCCGAAATATCCCGTGCCCCACTGGGTGGGCTTTGCCCAAGGCTGGCCGCTGAACTTCGACTGGGGCCCGCATGACACAATCCGGATTATTTTTGCGGTGCCGGGCATCGTGTTGGCGACGGTGTTCGTGACGTTTCCATTTGTCGCGCGCGAACTCATCCCGCTGATGGAGGCGCAGGGCAACGACGAGGAATACGCTGCGCTGACGCTGGGGGCGAATGGCTGGCAGACCTTTTGGCGGGTCACTCTGCCCAATATCAAATGGGGCCTCTTTTACGGCGTAGTCCTCTGCAACGCGCGCGCGATGGGCGAATTTGGCGCGGTGTCGGTGGTCTCCGGCCACATCCGCGGCCAGACCAACACGCTGCCACTGCATATCGAGTTGCTCTACCAATCGCCCGGAGCTTACGCCGGAGCCTTTGCCTGCGCGTCGCTGCTGACGTTGCTGGCGTTGGTCACCATGGTGCTGAAAAACTTCATCGAATGGCGCCATGCGCGCGCCGCGCGGGAAACCGCCTGAACCAATCGCATCCGCCGAGCTTTCCACCACCACCACCGAATACCACCCCGTCCAACTTTTAATGAGCATTCATGCCGTAAACATTCGCAAGACCTTTGGCCAATTTATCGCGCTGGAAAACCTGGAATTGAAGGTTCCCGCGGGCCAACTGGTGGCTTTGCTGGGCCCATCGGGCAGCGGCAAGACGACCCTGCTGCGTGTGCTCGCGGGGTTGGAATACGCCGACCCCGGCAGCAACGGACGGGTATACCTGCACGGCGAGGATGTCACCAACACGCCGCCGGGCGAGCGCGGGGTGGGCTTTGTTTTCCAACATTACGCGCTGTTCCGTCATTTGACGATTTTTGAAAATGTTGCGTTTGGGCTTAAAGTGCGCGGGAAAAAGACGCGGCCGCCGCGCGCGGAAATCGAAAAGCGGGTTAACGATTTGCTCGACTTAGTGCAGCTCCCCGGCATCGCCCACCGTCGCCCGCACCAGCTTTCCGGCGGGCAGCGGCAGCGTGTGGCGCTGGCCCGTGCGCTCGCCACCGAGCCCAAGGTGCTCCTGCTCGACGAGCCCTTTGGCGCGCTCGACGCGAAAGTGCGCAAGGAATTGCGCCGCTGGCTGCGCCGGTTTCACGAGCAGGTGCAGTTGACGACGGTGTTTGTCACCCACGACCAGGAGGAGGCGCTCGAACTGGCCGATCAAGTGGTGGTGATGAATAACGCGCGCATCGAGCAAGTCGGCCCGCCACAGGAAGTTTACGACAACCCGGCCACACCGTTTGTCTTCGAATTTTTAGGCAATGTAAACCGCTTGGAATTGACCGCCGTGCCCAACGCACCGGCCGAGGCCACACCCGCACAGGGAGCGGTGACTTATGTGCGACCGCACGACATCGAGCTTTTGCGCGAGCCCGCGGTGGATACCATACCCGTCATCGTCCACCACGTCTTTGCGGCCGGTGCTGGCGCGCGGGTGCAGGTCGTTGGCAATAAAACCGGTGAATGGTTCGACGTCGAAATGACTCGCTACGATCTGGATAAGCTGAAGCCCCGCTATGCCGAGCTGGTTCATGCCCGGCTGCGCCGCCCACGCATCTTCACCAAGGCGGGGACAGTGCCGGATGCCAACCCGAAGAGCAAATCCGTTTGACAATTCTCTGCGCACCATGCATGGTCTGTGCATGGCCACCAAGACCATATCGCTTGAAACTGACGCCTATCGCCTCCTGAAGAAGGAGAAAATCGGCTCACGGGAATCTTTTTCCGAGGTGGTGCGGCGTATTTTTGCCGAGCGCCCGGCGGTGACCTGCGGAGAGCTGGAAGTGATGATGCGCGACTTGGAAGGTGTGGGCGCCGGACCCAAACGCAAACGCCGTGTTGCTGTTTGACACCAGTTTCTTGATCGAATTGGAAGCTGAAGTGTCGGAACGGCGTTTTGGCCCCGCCCGCCAATGTCTTCACGCTCATCGGTCCACCCCGCATGGTGTGAGCGTAGTCAGTATTGGCGAATTTGCGGAAGGCTTCGATAATCCGCTTACCACTGAACCGTTTCTTTCACGGTTTAGGGTGATCAATGTTTTTCCGCTCATTGCCTATCGCATGGCCATCATGCAGAATGCGCTGCCACAGCGTTTGGGCGAAAATGATGCCTGGATTGCCGCGACCGCGCTTTATTATGGGGCGCGTCTGGTCGGTCGCGAAAAGGTGTTCAAGAGGGTGCCGGGGCTCAAATATGTTGAAATTTAAGCGGCGAAGATAAGATTTTGCTTTCCTCCGGCGTGCGTTGGCGGTGGACTGTGGATGTGGCAGAAGCTTACCAGGTCATCGCCCGCCGCTGGCGGCCCAAGCAGTTCGACGAGATCGTCGGGCAAGAGCACATCGTGCGCACGCTTAAAAACGCCATTACGCAGAACCGCCTCGCCCACGCCTACCTCTTTGTCGGCCCGCGCGGCACAGGCAAGACGACCACGGCTCGCATCCTTGCCAAGGCGCTCAATGCCGAAGGCGGTCCGACAGTCAGTCCCGACGACAATTCGGCCCTCGCCAAGTCCATCATGAATGGCTCCTGCATGGACGTGCAGGAAATCGACGGCGCCTCGAACAACAGCGTGGACAACATCCGCCAGCTGCGTGACGACTGCCAATACGCGCCGACGCAGGGAAAATTCAAAATCTATATTATCGACGAAGTGCACATGCTCTCCACCGGCGCATTCAACGCACTGCTCAAGACGCTCGAAGAGCCGCCACCGCACGTAAAGTTCATTTTTGCCACGACCGAATCGCAAAAAGTCCCCGCGACCATCGTGTCCCGCTGCCAACGCTTTGAGTTTCGCCCGATTCCTGACGCGCAGATCGCGGAAAAGCTGGGGAAAATCGCCAAGGCCGAGGGCATATCCGTCACCCCCGCCGCGCTGCAATCCGTCGCACGCCTCGCGCAGGGCGGCATGCGCGATGCGCAGTCCATTCTCGACCAATTGATTTCATTCTGCGGGCAAAAAATTGCCGATGACGACGTGCTCGATGTTTATGGCCTCGCCTCGGTGGAGCAGGTGGGAGCGCTCGCTCGCGGTCTGGCCGCAGGAGATTACGCCGCGCTCGTGGGTGAAGTGGAGAAATTGGCGGCGGAAGGCCGCGACTTGAACCGGGTGCTGCTCGACCTTGAGGCCGCACTGCGCGAGGCGTTGCTGGATGCAGTGCGCGGCGATGGCGCGACGGAGCAGCTCGGCATCCCCGCGCGGGCGGATTCGCTGCTGCGGATTTTGGAAACCTTGCACGCGGGCGAAGATGCCGTGCGCCGGGGTCTGAACGAACGGGTAAATTTTGAAGTGCTGCTGCTCCGCGCCGCCGAGCAAGGGCGAACTAGGGCCCTCGATTCGCTGATTCAAGACCTCACGGAACTCTCCACCGGCCTCCCTCAGGAAGCCGGCCAAAAAAAAATAAGCACGTCGCCACCGCCCGCTCTCGCGTTTAAAGCAACTCCGGCGGTAGTCACGACGCCATCCGTCACTCCTGCTTCCACGAAACCCGCGGCTAAACCGGCCAACGGCCACGCCGTGGAGGAATCTGCGCCAACGCCATCTCGCTCCGCGCTTGCAGTAGAGCGTGCCGCGGTAACCACCTCTGCGCTCCATGCTTCCGCCGCACCCGAAACCGTGGCCGCCTATCAACGCCTTCCGGAGTCCACCCGGCAACTCCTCGAGGGCGAATTGCGCGCGACGGTGAAGGGGTTGCGGCAGCGCAAGTCTGCTTCGGCTGCCCCTAACTAAAAGTAAGGATTCCAAAAATTTAGTGCCAAATTAGTATAAGCGACAACAGCCCGAGCAGGAAGGCAACAATCACCACCAATAGCAGCGCGATACGCCAGGTCCAGATCCAGGATTTTCCCACTGAAGGCGTTTTATTTTCCACTTCAAACGCAGCGACAAGTTTTTCCGCGGCGGTCTTTTCCCGGGATGATTCGACTGTCAGCGGCGCGGGCTCGGGCAGCGTTTCGCCGGTGGATTCGGCAATGAGACGGCTCGCGAAAAAGATAGTCGCCCCACCGCGCAGGATGGTGGTGGTGAGCTCCGCGGGAGGCACAATGGAATTAAGTTTGCGGCTGAATTGCGCGCCGATTTTTTTTTCATGCTCCCACCATGCGCCGAGTTGCCGGTTGGCGTTGGCGAGGATCAACGCGCCGCTGAGCCCCGGCACGTCCGGGTTGGTCTCGTCCTCGGGCGGGCAGAGGTTGAGGATGGTTTTGGCTTCGTCAAAGGTCATGGGGGGATGGAAATCAGGCGTGCCCGGCCCTACCGGCCAGGATTTGCTTAAGTTGGGCTTTGCCGCTGGCGACGCGGGTCAGAATGTTTTCCACCGTGGTTTCGAATACTTCGGCGATTTCCCGATAATTAAGCTCGCGCAGATAAAACAGGGCCAGCGGGGCACGGAGGCTTTCCTCCATATGCGCGAACATGGCCGCTACTGCCGGGCCGTCGAGCGCGTTCACATCCACTTCGACGGGTGGCGCATCGGCGGGGGCGGAAGGTGGGGCTTCAACATGCGGGGCGGTGCGCTGGCGGAGGTATTCGCGGTGCAAGGTCGCGTACAGCCACGATTTGATCTTGACCTCTTCGCCGAGCGTCGCGCCTTTGTTGGCGTAAAGAAAAAAGGTGTGTTGGGTCAGGTCGCAGGCCGTTTGCTCGTCGTGAACGAGGCAAAACGCAAAGCGGTACAGGCTGGTGCAATGGGCATCCACCAGCTTTTTATAATTGAGCGACTGGAGGCGGGACATGGGGAGCGCGCGGCAGGAAAAATTCCCCTTCACGTCAGGGCTGGGAAAGGAAAAGTCCGCCGCGGTCGGGGCGTAGCGACGGTATCGCGGGGGGTGGTGGCACGCAAATAAATTGTGCGCTGGACCGAGTTACGATGGAGTAATGTGGTCGTGATTTTGGTTTGTGCCGCCCCCGGTGGGCGGTAGAGTGGGAGGCATGGCAGTGTTTTTAGGCACGGTGATACCGCTGCATTGGCATAACGAGCCGTTGCTGTTGCTGTGTCTGCTTGGCGCGGGCTGGATGTATGCGGTGGGGGTAGGGCCGCTGCGCGCACGATTGGCGCCCGCGGGCACGCCCTTTCCCAAGGCGAAGGCAGCGGCATTTTTCGCGGGTTTGATTTTTAATTATTTGGCGGTCGGCTCGCCCCTGGACCAGTTTGGCGAAGACTACCTGTTCTGCGTCCATATGGTGCAGCACCTGATTATCGTATATATCACGCCGCCGCTGATGCTCTGGGGGACGCCGTGGTGGTTGGTGGATGCCGTGCTGGCGCGCCGGGGGATAAAAAAGGTGGCGCAGTGCCTCTTCCATCCCGCGGTTGGCTGCACGGCGTTTGTCGTCACATTCGCGATGTGGCATTTGCCCGAGCTGTATGAGGCCGCGCTGCGCAACCGGCCCATCCACATCCTTGAGCACTTGATTATTTTCGGAACCGCGGTGCAGATGTGGTGGCTCTACCTCAGCCCTTCGCGGATCATCCCGCCGTGCAACTACCCCGTGCGGATTGTGGCGGCGTTCCTGCTCATGGCTGCGCATATGCCCATTCTCGGTCTGCTGGCATTTTCAGACGACCCGCTCTACCGCACCTATGAACTTGCTCCGCGCATTGAGTACACCCTGCCGGGAACCCATATTTTGCTCATTCCGAAAATGAGCGCGGCGGACGACCAGCGTGTGGGCGCGGCGATCATGGAAATGAGCGCGGCCGTGGTGTCAGTGGGGCTGCTGGGGTTCAGTTTCTGGGGGTGGATGAAGGACGATGACCGGCGCAATGGCAAGGCCCGCCCAGCGGCCAATCCGCTGCCAACCTGATTCCCAAACGTCACCGATTTGTGGCTTGATATATTCCCCATAAGGAATATAGTTTCGGCATGCGGCTCATTCGTGTTTATCAATGCCTTTGCGACCCGACGCGCCTGCGCATTCTGCATCTGCTGCTGGGCGGGCCATTGTGCGTTTGCCACCTGCAGGCGGGGTTGGGCGAGCCGCAGGTGAAAATTTCCAAGCACCTGTTCTATCTTAAAAAACACGGAATGGTGCAGATGCGTAAAGTGGGGAACTGGCATGTCTACCGTTTACCCGCCCGGCAGACGGAGGAGCTGAAGGCAAATTTGCGCTGTTTGCAGGAATGCGCGGCGAAAGACCGGCAGTTCCGGAGCGATATGGCCAAACTTAAAAAATTGCGCCAGTGCGGGTCCGCCCGGCAACCCATGTGCGCCCCCGCCACGGAGAAAACCCGGCTCGTAGCGTAACCTTAAATTCCATTTTTGCATGAATAACCAAACACCCAAGAAAGTTCTCTTCCTGTGCACGGGCAATTCCGCGCGCAGCATCATTGCCGAGTATCTGCTTCGGGCCAAAGGACAAGGCCGGTTCGAAACGTTCAGCGCTGGCGCGTTGCCGACGGGTCGCGTCAATCCGCTCGCCGTCTGGGTGCTGAAACACAAATATCTCATTGATGCCAGCGGCGCGCGCAGCAAATCTTGGGATGAATATCGCACGGTGAATTTTGAATTTGTGATCACCGTGTGCGACAACGCGCGCGAGTCTTGCCCGCTCTGGCCGGGGCAGCCGGTCGTGGCCCATTGGGGTTCGCCGGATCCGGCGGTGGTGGAAGGCAGCGAAGAAGAGAAGCAACAGGCGTTCATTGACGTCGCTTCACAAATTGCCCGCCGCATTGATTTATTTTGTGCGCTGCCTGCGGAAAAATTAACCGCGCTGAAATTGGGTGAAATCGGCGGCCAGTTCAATTATGCCGGCAAGGAAAGTTTGGCTCAGTGAAGGTAGATTCGCGCAAACCTTGGCTACCAGCCTGGCTGGTGGGTGAAGTGGCCGGCACGTTCCTGCTGGTTTTTTTCGGCTGCGGCTGCGTGGCGACAGCGACATTGTGCGGCGCGCAAGTCGGGGCGTTTCAAGTCGCCATCATTTGGGGGCTGGGCATTGCCATTGCGATTCAGCTCACGGGCGGATTGAGCGGCGCGCATTTGAATCCAGCAGTGACGGTGGCGCTCGCGGCCTGGGATGGATTTCCGTGGAAAAAAGTGCCGCTATATCTCCTTGCCCAATTAGCTGGTGCGTTTGCGGCGAGCGCGGTGCTGTATTTAATTTATTCCGGCGTGTTCACCGCATTTGAGTCCGCCCATGGCATCGTGCGCGGTGCGCCGGGGAGTGAGGCTTCGGCCATGGTATTTGGTGAATTTTTCCCCAATCCGGGAGGGAAACCGTTGCCTCCCGCAAGTGTGGCCAGCGTGACTTGGCCAACCGCGTTTTTGACCGAAACTGTGGGCGCGGCAATTCTGCTACTCGTGATATTATGCGTTTCCAATGAACGCAATCGTGCCCGCCCGGTGGGGTTTGCGCCGGTCATGATTGGTCTGACGATCACGATTTTAATTTCGCTGATGGGGCCATTGACGATGGCGTGTTTCAACCCGGCCCGCGATTTCGCGCCCCGATTATTCAGTTCTCTGGCAGGCTGGGGTGGGATTCCGTTTACTGCCAATGGCAACGGCTGGTTCACCGTCTATATCGCCGCGCCATTTTTTGGCGGATGGTGTGGCGGGGGGATATACCGCTGGTTTTTCAAGCCACACTTTCAGTTAAGCGCTTAAGATTGATGTTTAATTCTTGCTCGCGGGTGTGGAAGGGATGGTGTCATCCATGTTTACCATAAAGCGAAAACCGGTGTAGGGATTACGCGTGATTTGCGCGATATGATTGATCGTCGCCGAGCGAATACTGTCGAGCGGCGAGAGCGCGTTGACGCTGGAGAGCGGGGCTTTGCCTTCATCCTCATCCAGAGTTAGTTCAAGCCATTCCGACACATTGCCCAGCAAGTCGTAAAAGCCATTGGCGTTGGGAGCCTTGGTCGCCGCCGCATGCGTTTGCCCGCCGGAATTATCAAAATTCCATGTCGTGGCGGCGAGGTCGAGCGTGGCGGTAGTGCCGAGCGCGGCTTGGAACTCCTCCACCATGGGCAGACGGACAGGGCGGGCGATAATCCAAGAGAGCTTGAGGCAAAAATCCCTGGCTTCCGTCCAATTCACCGATTCCACGGGCAATTTGGGCCCGGGATTACGGCTGGGATTGCCGCCAACCACCGCGCTGTAAAGCGATTGAGTGACTTCCTGTTTTGCCATCTGCCAATATTGGATGCGGGGTACCGGAAGAATTTGCGTGTAAACTTGGTCTTCAATGGAGGCAAGGTCGTCCTTTTTAAAATAAAGATAGAGAATGCGGTTTTGCAAGTCGGTGTCGAGCAGGGTGCTTTGCGGATAGGCTTGGTGAAAGTTCGTGGTCTTTTCGTACAAGGCCGGGAGGCTGGCGCTGGCTTGATCGGCGTGGCGGTTGCGAAGTTCGTCGAAAATGGCGGCGGCCTGGGACTTGATATCATTGGCCAGCGGGCGGCTGAGGGAAGTGTCCAACATTACCGAGATAAGTGTCACCTGCTTGGGATCGGCAAAACGGGAGTCGGGGTAGCGGGTGTTGAGGTCTTCCTGCCGGCGTTTGGCGTCCTGGTAATATTGCGCGGCTTGCGCGGATTGCCCGGCCTGATCCGCGGCTTGGGCGGCGGCAATGGATTTCTGGATTTGCTGGTATTCCGGCAGGGAGCGCAGCCCGGCCAATTGTTGATCCAGCTTGAGTAGACGGTCGGAATCATTGAAGCTTTGCAGCGGAAATTCGCGGTTCAGGCGCTGTTGCAGATCGTAGGCCTGTTGAAAATTCTGTTGGGCGGTGGCCCAGTCCTGCCGGATCAAGGCGGCGGTGGCGGCGTTTTCCGCGGCCTGACTCGCGATATTGAGCGGTTGCGCCGTAAGATAGTCG
>Ga0210388_10004721_pt1 | contig 10655 bp, 9 predicted proteins | sample IncBWC19OmetaG_FD_155485 | JGI IMG/M metagenome (GOLD analysis project Ga0210388, IMG submission 155485) | Forest soil microbial communities from Barre Woods Harvard Forest LTER site, Petersham, Massachusetts, United States - Inc-BW-C-19-O ...
AGGCTCGCGTCTTCGGCGTTTGGCCCGGCGTCGGAGGCGCCGACCACAGGGCCCGGAGGTCCTTCTCCGCCTGATCGAGGACCCGGGAGGGACGCAGCGCGGCGGTCACGGGCGCCTCCAGCGCCTTCCGTCGCGCGCGAGCAGGTCGTCGGCCTGCTCGGGACCCCAGGACCCTGCCGGATAGAGCGGCGGAGGCTGCCCCTCCTTCGCCCAGCTCCCGAGCACGGGATCGATGAAGGCCCATTGCTCCTCGATCTCGTCGCGGCGCGTGAACAGCGTGGCCTCGCCGCGCATGGCGTCGAGCAGCAGGCGCTCGTAGGCCTCGGGGGTGTTGGAGCCGAACGTGGCGCCGTAGCGGAAGTCCATGGCGACGTCCCGCAGGATGGTCTGCTGCCCGGGCTCCTTGGAGATGAAGCGCAGCGCGATCCCCTCGTCGGGCTGCACCCGCACGGCGAGCACGTTGGGCGTGATGCCGCCGTCGGGCGCCTCGAACAGAGTGTGCGGGACCTCGCGAAAGACCACGGCGATCTCCGTCACTCGCCGGGCCAGCCGCTTGCCCGCGCGGACGTAGAAGGGCACGCCGCTCCAGCGCCAGTTGTCGACGAGGACCTTCATCGCCACGTACGTCTCCACCGTGGACTCGGGCGACACGTCGGGCTCCCGCCGGTAGGCAGGCGCCTCCTCGCCCCGCACGATGCCCTGGGCGTACTGCCCGCGGACGACGTTGCGGCGCACCTCGCTCGTCTCCAGGCGTCGCAGGCTCCGGAGCACCTTCACCTTCTCGTCGCGCACGGCGTCGGCCGACAGCGAGATGGGCGGCTCCATCGCCGTGAGGCAAAGAAGCTGCATCAGGTGGTTCTCGACGATGTCGCGGGTGACGCCCGTTTGCTCGTAGAACTTGCCGCGCCCCTCGACGCCGATGTCCTCGGCGACCGTGATCTGCACGTGATCCACGTGCTCGCGACCCCAGATCGGCTCGAAGAGCGAGTTGGCGAAGCGGAAGACCAGCATGTTCTGCACGGTCTCCTTCCCCAGGTAGTGGTCGATGCGGAAGACCTGCGACTCGTCGAAGGCGGAGGCGATCGCGTCGTTGAGCTCGCGCGCGCTCTGGATGTCGTGCCCGAAGGGCTTCTCGAAGACGACGCGCGTCCAGAACCCCTGCGCTTGCTCGCGGGCCGCGGGCGCGACCAGGCGCGCGATGCGCAGCCCCTCGACGATGGGGCCGAACTCGCTGGGGGGCACCGCCAGATAAAAGAGCCGGCTGCGCACGCTCCCGCGCTCGGCGTCGGCTTGCTCGAGGAAGGCGCGCAGCCGCTCGAAGGTGCCCGGATCGCTCGCCGCGCCCCGCACGTAGCTGATGCCGCGCTCGAAGTCGGTCCAGAGCGCCTCGTCGACGGGCTTGCGCCTCGAGAACGCCGAGACGGCTTCCTTGAGCTCTGCCCGGAACGCCGCGTCGCTCTTCTCTCGCCGGGCCACCCCGACCACGAGCGAGCCCGCGGGCAGCGAGCGGCTGCAGGCAAGGTTGTAGAGCGCAGGCATCAGCTTGCGACGGGTGAGGTCCCCGGAGGCGCCGAAGATCACGACAGCGCAAGCGTCGCTGCTGCGGTCCTCGGCGAGCCCCCGGCGGAGAGGGTTGTCTGCCGGCTGAGGCGTCGTCGTCATTCGGATCTCATTCTCCTGGAGGCGCGCCTCGAGGCGGAACGTCCACTGGAAAGCGGCGCGCCACGGGGCAAACCGGTACGTGGCAGTGAAGCCGCCGCGCGGCAATGCCCTCTGTAGCGCTCCGTGAGGCTCGCGGGACGCTGCGGCCGAGCGAAGGGCTCGAGAGCTTCGAGCCGGCAGCGGCCGGTCGGGTCGAGCGGCTGGAGCGGCGAACGGGGGGCGCGGCCAGGGCAGGCGGGGCGATCCTCCGCCGCCTGCGGGGAGCTAGCGAGAGCCTAACCGGAGCTTTAGCGAGAAAGTGTGGGTTGGCCCGGACCTTGCGCGACCTGTTGGGATGTTTAGCTTGGGTGTTCAAGAGGCAGGTCATGCGAGTCACTGGACATCCCTTGGGTCGATTTCTCGGGTATGTGCACGTGCAGGTCGCCTCGCGCGTTTACGCTTTGCCCGTCGAGGCCCGTCCGCTGGGCCTCGGTGACGGATCGAGGCTGGAGCCGGGCTTCGTGAGCGAAGGCCCCGACCGCCTGGGCATCGTCGTCGACAGCGAGGCAACGGATGCTGTGGTCAAACAGACCATCGATCGTGCCTCGGAAGAAGCAGCCCGACATATCGGCCGCAAGCTATTGAACTGAGGTCATTTTGGCGCCGCACGGGGGTCCCCCGGCGGCCCCGGCGGCGCGGGTCCACCCGATCGCGGGCCGATGCGGCGGGTTGACGCTCCGGACAGTCACGATCGCGCGGAAAACGGCCGCCGGCGGCTTCGCCTGCGTCATGCGCAGGCATGGCTGGGCAACGCCCTCGCACGGCATGTGCAGCGAGGCCCAGCAGGGGCTCGGCAGAGTGGCTGCACGGCGCAGTTCTTCCAAAGCGGAATGACCAGGAGAATCAAACGGTCTTGTCGAGCATCAACTCAACCGAGAAAGCCTGGAGAGGGAATGGCATCATGAGCGCGGGAATCACGGGCACCCAGCCCCACACGACAAACGACAGTAACCAATCGAACGGCAACCATGCGCAGCCGTCTCAGCCCGAGGCATCTCCGCAGCAGCATGAGCTGACCCCCGACCGTCCGCCCCATCAGGTCGAGTCCGGCGAGGCGAAGCCCAAGAGGCCTCGCGGCTTCGCGGCGATGGATCGCAAGCTGGTGAGCGAGATCGCCCGAAAAGGAGGGAAAGCTGCGCACTCGGCGGGAACCGCCCACGAGTTCACCAGCGAAGAAGCGCGGGTGGCGGGCCGGAAAGGAGGCCGCGCGACCCATGCGAAGCGTCGCAAGGTGGTCGATGACACGCCCGGCGAGTCGCAACCGGAGGAGAAGCCGGGCGGCTAGGCTGGCAACGGGTGTCGGATGGGGCGCCAGCGGTGACGTCCCGCGGACGTCCGCTCCCTTGGAGACAGGCGGTGGCTGCGCCCGGCGTTACCGGTCGCCGCCTCCGTCAAGGACGCGCGCGAGGGTATCGAGCGCGTCAGCGATGCGCGGTCGTTCGGGCCGCGGCAGACGCTCCAGGAGCGAAGCCACCACGCTGCTCCACCCATTCGATACAGCCTCGGCGGTTCGCTTTCCGCGAGCCGTCAGGCGAACGTCGGTCTGGCGGCCGTCCTCGGCGCCTCGCCGGCGCACGATGTACCCCCGTCGCTCCAGACCGGCGAGGTTCCGGCTGGCGGTCGACGGGTCGATGCCGAGCATCAGCGCGAGCTCCGACGTCGAGATGACGCCGCGCTCGGCGAGCAGCTGAAGCGACTCGGCCTGCTGGGGCGTCAGATCCGCGCCCGCGGCCCGGGCACGTTCCCGACCCAGGCGGCTGAGCGAGCGCGCGACCCCCTGTAGGGCTCGAATGGTCCTGGCGTCGGGCTTGGCGTCCGGCATCGCTCACTAGCCGATCGTCAAGGTCGCGCTCGGCGTCAATGGGCACCCGCCAATAACCGACTCCCCCCCTTGCCGGGCTCCGCTTCTTGCATGCTCCACAAGGTCGCGCCGTCGGGTCGGGGCGCGCGTAGCCCGCTTCGCACTCCCGGCGCCTCGCGTACGACGAAAAGTCGCGCTATTGCGCCTGAACGGACGCCGCTCTAGCGTGGAGCGCGACGGTTCCGAAGGCGAACAGGGCAAGGAAAGGCGATGGCGAATCAGGTTCTTGAGCCCCGGTTTCCCAGAGGAGCGCGGGCGGCCGCGCAGGGCGAGACCTGCCGGATGTTCGAGAGCGATTTCCTCGAACGTTTCTCGCGCATTCACCCCGCGACCCCCTTCGTGGTCTGGATCCCCGTGGCTGCGACGTTCGTCGTGCGCAGCGCCCTCCGCCACGACCTTCCGGTGGTCGCGATACCGGCCCTCTTCCTGCTGGGCATGTTCGCGTGGACGCTCGCGGAGTACGTGCTGCACCGGTACGTTTTTCACTGGACGAATGACACCCCAGGCGGCAAGCGGATCCACTTCCTCCTGCATGGGGTGCATCACGAGTACCCGAGCGACAAAGACCGGCTCGTCATGCCGCTGCTCACCAGCACGCCGCTCGCGTTCGTGTTCTACGGGCTCTTCACGTTCGCGCTGGGGCGCGCGCTCGGCGAGCCGTTCTTCGCCGGGTTCGTGGTGGGGTACCTCTTCTATGACGGCACGCACTACTACGTGCATCACTTTCTGCCGACGACGCGGTGGGGCAAATTTCTCAGGCGCCATCACATGACGCATCACCACGCCGACCACGGCGGAGGGTTCGGCGTCTCGACGCCGCTCTGGGACCTGGCTTTCCGGACGATGCCAGCGAAGCGCAAGTAGGCGGTCGGCGAGCGCAGGGAGGGAGACAGGACGGCGCCGGGGGACGTCTTCGGGCCGGTGAGCGGCGCGCGGGACGTTCAAGGATGGCCGTCGCAGCGGCGGCGGGGACGCGGGGGCCCGCGCGAAGGGGATCCAGGGCGAGAGGGGATGCGGGAGTGATGTACGGCGGTCTGCGGCCACGGTAATCTTCTCGGGTGCGATGGGGAATGGGGCCGGGTCGGCGTCCGTACCTCTTCTTCGCGAGGCCAGGAGCGCAATGAACGAAGCGACGAACAAAACCGCCTTCGGCACCGACGTGTTCGTCGCTCTCGCAGCGATCGCGTGGGCCGATGGTCAGCTCGACGCCGACGAGGCGGACGCGATCGTCCGCGCCGCGGTGGACGAGGGGCTCTCGCTCGAAGAGATCGCCGCCATCGAGGAGTCGACGAAGCAGCGCGTCGATCTCGGGGTGATCGAGCGCGGCAAGATGAGCAAGGACGACCGGCTCTTCGTGTACGCCGTCGCCTGCTGGATCGCCCGTCTCGACGGCAAGGTCACGCCGGCCGAGAGCGACGCCCTGGCGAAGCTGGGCGAGCGACTCGGGGTGCCCGAGAGGCCGCGCGTTCACGCGGAATCGATCGCTCGGGAGGTCGCGGAGAGACCGGAAGGCGACCGCCCTGCCCGTTACGACCTCGCGGGCCTTCGTCGCATTCTCGGCGAGCGGCTTCGGCAGGCGCAAGATGCGCGGCAATCACCCACCTAGACTTCATCGCGAGCTCGAGTGCCGGCGCGAAGGCAGGCGCGCTAGGCTGGCAATGGCGCCATGACGACCGCAGGTCAAAACCAGAGCGCCGGCGCCGCTACGAGCGAGATCGGAACGGTCCTCGCGCACCGCTACGAGGTCGTGCGCGAGCTGGGTCGCGGCGGCATGGGCGTCGTGTACCTGTGCAAGGACGTCGTCACCGGCGATCGCGTCGCGCTCAAGCGACTGCGCTCGCCCGAGAAGGGCGAGACACGCGCGGAGGAGAGCTGGTGGTTTCACCAGGAGGCGCGCGCCGTCGCCCTCCTGAATCACGCCGCCATCGTCCGGGCGCGTGACTTCGGCCAGCTCGCCGACGGGAGCCCGTTCTTCGTGATGGACGTGCTGCCCGGGCGCAGCGTCCACGAGTGGATGCACACGATGCATCTGCCCTGGAACGTCATCTGGGCGATGGTCGACCAGGTGCTGGCGGCCCTGGCCCACGCCCACGCGCGCGGCGTCATCCACGGGGACCTCAAGCCCTCGAACATCATGCTCGACCTGGCGTCGACGACGCTGGGCCCCCGGGCTTACGTCCTCGACCTGGGCCTGGCGTGGCTGCGCGAATACCGGCACGACTCGCGGCTCGACGGCGTCAGCGCGCCCGAGGTGGCGGTCCACTCCGGCGCGGGCACGGTGGGCTGGGTCGCGCCCGAGCAGATCCGCCGGCAAGCGTCCCTCGTGGGGCCGGCGACGGACCTCTACGCGCTCGGCTGCGTGATGTACCGCGTCCTGGCGGGCCGCGAGGTCTTCGAAGGCAACGCTCAGGACGTCCTTCGCGCGCACAAGAGGACGCCGGTGCCGCCTCCGCCGATGCGCGACGACGTCCCCGCGCAGGCGGGCAAGTTCGTGCTGCGCCTCCTCGAGAAGAAGCCGTGGAACCGCTTCGAGTTCGCGGCGGACGCGCGGCGCGCCTGGGAGCGGATCCGCCCGCCGCATGCGGCCACGCTCGAGGAGATCGTGCAGAGCTTGCCGAGCTCGCACGCCGCCCCGCTGGGCCATGCGCGCTCGCTCGCGCCGGGCATCCTGAGCCTGCGGGCCCCCATGCTGCTCGCGCGTCAGGAAGAGCGCCGCGAGCTCTGGAGCGCGGTGGAGCTCGTGACGTGCGGCGCGCAGCGCCAGGACCTGCTGGCCCTGATCGGCGAAGCCGGCGTGGGCAAGAGCCGCATCGCCGAGTGGCTCTGCGCCGAGGCCCACGAGCGCGGCGTGATGATCCCGCTGCGCGCGCGTTACGGCCGCGCCCCGTCGCCGCTTGCGGGCATCACGGGAGCGATCAACGAGCACTTCGGCCTGACCGGCGCCGACCACGCGACTGTGGAGCAGACGCTCATGGTCCGTTGGGAGGTCGCCAAGGACGACGACGACGCGCTCACCTGGGTCGCGGCGACCGCCGAGTGGCTCCGGCCGACGCCCCCGAACGTCCTGGCGCCGATGGGCCCCACCGGAAAGCGCTTCGTCCTCGACCGGCCGGAGCTCCGCTTCAGCGTCATCAAGCGCGTGCTCGAGCGCATCTCGCGCGACCGCCCGATCCTGATGTGGCTCGACGACCTGCACTTCGCCACGCAGAACACCTTCGACGTCCTGGCGCGCCTGCGCCGCGACGCGTCCGACCTGCCGCTGCTCATCATCGTGACGGCGCGGAGCGAGACGCTCGCCACCGACCTCGACGCCGCCCTCCGCATGGAGGCCCTGCGCGCGCAGTGGGGCGGGCGCATCCTCGAGCTCAAGCCGCTCGCGACCGACGACACCGAGACGCTCCTGCGCTCTGCGCTACCGCTCGACGACGCGGCCGTGCTGCGCGCCGTAGAGCAGAGTCGAGGCAACCCGCTGTTCGCGCTGCAGCTGCTCTACGCGTGGGCGGGCGGCGGCTACCTGTCGCTCGAGGGCGACAAGTACCGCGTCCCCGAGCACGCGCTGCACGGCCGCCCGATCACCACCGCCGAGCTGTGGGACGAGCGCGTCCGCGCCATCTCGACCGAGCTGCGCCTCAGCGCCTACGCCGCCTCCGCGCTGGGAGACGACGTCCGCGGCGACGTGCTCAAGACGCTCTGCGCCTCGCTGGGGATGGATCCGCGCGACAGCCTGGTGGCGCTCACGCGCGCACAGATCCTCCTGTCGGTGGGCAACGACCAGTACCAGTGGGCGCACGCGCTGCTGCAGGAGCACCTGCTCGAGCGCCTGCAGGAGCGGAAGGACGCGCCGGCGGTCTACCGGCTGGCGGCCAACGCGATGGCCAAGCACCCGGGGGTCGGCTCGCGCCGCATCACGCAGCACCGCGTGGCCAACCTCCTGAAGGCGGGCGACGACGACACGGCGGCCCGCCTCATGTTCGATTTCATCCGGGCTGCGTGGCGCCGAGGCCGAGATACCGCGGCGACGCTCCGGGACATCGAGACGCTCCAGGGCCGCCTGCACGGCGTCCACGCGGCCGAGGCGGCGCTCTGGCGCGGAGAATCGCTCCGGTACCGGGGTCGACTCGACGAGGCGAGCGCCGAGGCCGAGATGGCCCGGCGCGCCTTCGAGCTCGCCGGGGACGTGGCCAACGAGGCGGCGTCACTGCGGCTGCTCGGGTTCATCGCGAGCGACCTGGGCCAGCCTGCGCGCGGGCGAGCCCTCGTCGTCCAGGCGCTCGAGCGCTACGTGCGCATCGGGGACTCCGCCGGCCGCCCGCCCACCGAGGTGGTCCTCGGAGAGATCGACTACCTGCTCGGCGATCACGCGCGGTCGCGCGCGACGCTCGCCCTTGCCGTCGAGCGATGCGCCGAGGTGGGCGACGTGCTCGGGCGCGCCCAGTGCCTCATCTTGCTCGCGCTGATCGAGGAGGCCGTGGGGGGCTTCCAGCGCGGTCGCGAGCTCCTCGCGCAGGCCCGGGCGGAGTTCGATCGCATCGGCTACCGCCTGGGCATCGCCCAGTGCGACGTGGCGCTCGGGCACGCGGATCATCGCGGCTTCGACTTCGCCGGCGCGCGGACGCGCGCGCTCGCGGCGCGGGCGAGCTTTCGCGAGGTCCAGAACCCCCGCGGAGAGGCCGCCTGCGAGCGCCTGCTGGCGATGGTGGCCCTCGACTCCGACGAGTTCGACGCTGCCGAAGCGCACGCGCGCGTCGCCTTCAAGATCTACGAGCGCCTGCAGGATCCGTGGGGAGCGCTCGAGGCGCGCTTGCTCGTGGCCCAGGTAGCGCTCGCGCGCGACGACCCGCGCGCCGAGTCGCTGGTCGCCGCTTGCGACCGCGCCGTCCTCGACGAGGCCGAGCCTCGCCAGCACCGGCACCTCACCCGCGCCTGGCTCGCGCAGCGCCAGGGGCGATGGCCGGCCGCGGCGGCCGAGATCGACGCGGCGCGCGCCGCCTTCGTCTTCCCGGCGGGCGAGACGACGGAGGGGGCGAACGGCACTCCCGGTCTCGAGGCGCGCGCCCGCACCGGCGACCACACCCCCCATCTGCTGGTCCGCTTCTCGCGGTCGGGCTGGGTGGGGCCCGCGCTCGCCAAGATCGAGGCGTGGCTCCGGCAGGTCGAGTCGGGCCTCCGCGACCCTCCCACCGTCCCAGCCGTCAAGGCGGGGGGCGAGGGCGTCGTCCCACCTTCTTCTGACGGGCCCGTGACGTCCCGGCGTGCATGAACTATGGTGCGCGCCCCATGACGACCCCCCAAGATCCCGGAAGGCGCCGCAAGGAAAAGGCGCGTCGCAGCAAGCAGCTCGCCGCATGGCGCTCGAAGAAGGCCGAAGGCGCCGAGGCTGCGCCCGCGCAGGCCTCCGCCAAGAAGTAGCCCTCGTTCCGGCTGAGGTGCTCGTGGGCCGTCCGGGCCGACGGGGCAGGGCCCCGCGGACCCGTGGCGTTCTGGTTACGGCTCGGGTAGCCGATCGTCGATCACGCCCTTGGTCGGCCACGGCGGGTGCGCGTGCGTCGGGTCCTTGATCTCGTTGCTATTGCGCCCCTGGGTCGACTGCCGCCGGCGGCGCGCCGATGCAATCGCGACCATGGCGATCCCGATGCCCATCAGCAAGGGCACCCAGACGATCGCGGCGAGCCCGACGGACACGACCGATGCGGCGATGAGCGCCAGAAACGCGAACACGCCTACGGCCCAGGCTGCCCGCGACGACGCGGCCGGGGGAGCCGGGGGAAGGGAAGTCGCTTCGGAAATCGAGTCGGCCATTGCCGATCCCGAAGCAAGCCCTGCGCCTAAGTCCGCACGCTCGAGCGAAGCGAGGGAGCGGACTGACCTGGACTACGCCTGCTCGGCGAGCGCGAGCTTGCTCCTGGCCATCTTCGCGATCTTCGCGCGCCCGCCCTTCTCGACAATGAGCCGCAGGAGCTCCTCCCCGAGCGGCAGGTTTTCCTCCGCGAAATGGAAGCCCAGGAAGTAGAGGTCTTCCAGATCCAGCGAACGGTCCTTGCGAAGCATCGTCGCGACGTCCGTCCCTCGGTCGACCATCGCGCCGAAGAGGCGTAGCGCCTCGTTGGCCGCGCGCGCGGCGGCGCGCGTGTCGCGGGAGCCGCGGGCCAGCTCGGCGACGGCCAGCGCGTAGCGATCTTCCTCGATCGCGCCCTCGCCCTGACAGAGCGTGCGCAGCACGGCGAGCGATTTTTCCGGATCGCTCTTGCGGAGCTTCTGCGCCAGCGCACGCAACGCCTCGGCCGCGGCTCGCGCATCGGCGTCGCGGACCGTGGCCAGCATCGGCTCCCAGCGCCCCTCGCCGCTCGCGAGTCGCTTGAGTGCGGTCTCGAGCAGGAGCTTGCGCGTCGCTGCGGGGATCTTCGCCGCACTCGGTCGCAAAATTCCGCGAAGCAGCCACGCGCGATCCATATCGGGCGCCTCGAGGAGGGCCTTTGCCAGAGGGGCGACCGCGTCGTCGCGGACCGTCGCGGACGGTGCCTTGCCCTCCTCGTTCGCGCGGAGGCAAGACGCCGCAAGCTCGGCCCGGCGCTTGTCGTTCGTCGTCGCGAGGACGTTCACGAGCACGCGCGCGGCGTGCGCTCCTTCCTGTCGCCCCAGCATCTCCATGGCGAAGCGGGCCCGCTCGGGATCCGGGTGCGCGACGAGCTTCTCCACGGCGCGCAGCGCGTCGGGCGGCAGCCGGATCCCCGCCAGCGTGTGAAGCGCGGTCTGCGCGAGGGAGCGATCGGGGTCCTGCGCGGCGTCGACGAGCGCCACGACGACGGCGTCGAGGGTCTCGCCCCCGGAGTTCGCGTCGAGCAAGAAGCGCAGGGCGATGATCGCCTCCTGGCGCACGTTCGGGGCATGGCGCTCGCGCCGCGTGAACTCGACGAGGAGGGGAATCGCGCGGTCGTCTTCGAGGTACCCGAGGATCTTCACGCCCGCGGCGACGGCGCCCGCCGACTCGCCTCGCCTGGCGGCCTTGTCCAGGAACTTCTGGACCTGCGCGAAGTACGTGCGGCGCTGGCGGGCGTCGGCGTCCTTCACGCGCTGGCGCACCGCGATGGCCGCG
>Ga0210388_10004724_pt1 | contig 10653 bp, 6 predicted proteins | sample IncBWC19OmetaG_FD_155485 | JGI IMG/M metagenome (GOLD analysis project Ga0210388, IMG submission 155485) | Forest soil microbial communities from Barre Woods Harvard Forest LTER site, Petersham, Massachusetts, United States - Inc-BW-C-19-O ...
GGCTCCGGCCTCGCCATAAAGCACATAGCGATCGATGTACAGCGGCGGCAGCACCCGCGACTCGACGAGTAGCAGCAGGGCAGGAACGACCAGGAGCGGCACCGCCACCGACGGGAGCGAGATGCCGCCCCGCCACCAAGCGGGCTCGGGGTTCGCCGCTGGGCCAGCAGGGCGGCCCGCGCCAGCGGGGCGTGACGGGCCGGCCGGGCCAGTGCCGGGGCGTGCCGGCCAGGCGGGTCCGACGGGCAGGATGGCAATGACGGCACACACCAGCAGGAGCAGGGCCAGGAGAGTGGTTGCGCCGAAGTAGTCGTGAAAGAGCGTCTTGATCGCGCCAACGCCGGGCCGGCCGAGGAACGAGATCGCGGCGCGCTCGGTGACGCTGAGAGCCAGGAGCGGCAGCACCAGGACGCCAGCCCCGCACGCGGCGGCTGCCCAGTGCCAGCAGGCCCGGCGGCCGTAACGAGCCAGCAGCACGGTGACGGCATGCGCCGCCAGCACGAGCAGGGCCATCTCGTTGAGGTAAGCGCTGATCGTGACTAGACCTGCGTAGACCAGCCAGCGCGGCGCGGCCCTGCTGGTGCTCTGCGGTGTCTCGGCCTCCATCGCGTGCAGCAGGGCCAGCGTGGCCAGCCCGACGCCCGCATAGACCAGCGCGTAAGAGCGAGCTGTCTGCGCGTAGTAGGTGATCGTGGGCGTCAGCACCATGATCAGGCCGGCGAACAGTGCCGCCCAGCCCGAGCCCGTCAGCCGCCGGGCCAGGATCGCGACCACGGCCGCGCCCACTGCCATGGCGATGACTGACGGGATGCGCAAGACGGCAGGACTGCTGCCGATCACCACCCAGCCATGCATCAGGAGGTAGTAAAGGCCGTGCACGGCATCGACGTGCCTGACCAGATGGGCGAGCTCACGCACGCTCAGCAGGGCGGCCCAGCGGGTCGCGACCTCGTCGTTGCCCATCGAGGAATCGCGCGCCAGACCAACAACCCCGGCCACGGCCATGGCCACGGCCGGGATCACGATCGGCGCGTACCTGGCCGCGGCCGAAGTGGCGGTCCGGCCTGCTCCGAGGTGCGCGCCGCGGCCCGCCTGCGGCCCGGACTTGCCGTCCTGGCCGCCGGGTCCCGGCGCGTTCTCGCCTCTGAGCGCTGAGCTCACGGCCCGTCCGGCGGCGGATTCAGCGACGCGGCGAAGGTCTCCCGCCAGCGCTCGGGCGAGTTGAAGTCAGCCGCCGCTGCGCGGTACTGCGCAGCCAGCTTGGGCCACTGCCGCCGAAGCCGGCGATGCAGCCGGAGGCTCCGCCGCCCGATTGAGCGGAACAGCCGCGGGTCGCGCTTGTACCAGGAGGCGCTGGTGCCCTCGGCGTTTGACACCAGGGCGCTGTCCATCCCGGCCAGCACCCACCACCCTGCGTCCTGATACGGCAGCCCCATCTGCGGCCGTTTCATGGCCCCTGCACGAGGTCGTCTGAACTGCCGCACTGTGCCAGCGCCGGCTTTGGTCATCAGGTTGAACTTGTTGGTCGGGGTCGTGGAGCTTTTCACCGCCTCCGGCGGCTTGCGCCGGGGCGGCGGGAACGCGTCGAGCTCGGCGGCGCTCACTGCGTCGGGGTACTCGGCCCGGAGTTCCCTGATCTGCGCGAGCTTGCTGCCCATCTCCCGGTGCATGTGCTCCGGCCCGGTCAGCACGTCCTCGATCGCGAGCAGCCTGATCGCGACGGTCGAGTACTGCATGGACAGCAGGCTCTGCAGCTGCCGCTCCAGGCTCTCCGAGATCAGCGCGCCGCCCTTGGGCTGCGGTGAATGCAGCAGCGCGGACACGATCCGATTGCGCAGATGGTAATAGGCCTGCCAGTCCCTGGCGTCATCCTTGTCGTCCCAGGGCACCTGCCACGAGCCGACTCCGGGCAGCGACACCGTCGGAACGCCATGGTTGCGGGCCCGGACGCCGTACTCGGCGTCCTCCCACTTGATGAACGCCGGCAGCGCCAGCCCGATCTCCTCGATGACCTTGACCGGGATCAGGCACTCCCACCAGCCGTTGTAGTCCGAATCCGCGCGCCGGTGCAGCCAGGGGGTGTTCCGCAAGTTCCGGCGCCCGAAGTCATGCCTGGCCTTGGTGTTCGGCGCGGGACCCCACCACCACTTGTGCGGCTCGACGGCTTCGGCATACGCGTGCAGCAGGGACCGGTCATGCAGGCTGAACATATGCCCGCCGACTATGACCGGCTTGCGTGCCAGGTCCGCGAACGTGGCCGCCCGCAGGATGCCCTCGGGCTCGAGCTTGACATCGTCGTCGCTCAGCAGCACGTAGTCAGCCCGCCCGGCCCGCACCGTCTCGTCCATGGCCCGCGCGAACCCGCCGGACCCGCCGATGTTGCCTTGCCTGATGACCTCCAGCCGCTCGCCGAGCTTCTTGGCCGCGTCAGCGAAGCCAGGCTGTTCGGTCAGGGGCTCCGTACTCTGGTCAACCACGTAAACGCGGTCGATCAGCTCATGGATCTCGCTGGCGTCGCCGAGGATGCGCAGCTTGTCGAGCATGTACTCGTGCTGGTTGAAGCTGGTGATGCCCAGGCTGACGCGGCCGCGCGGGGCGGACTTGGCCAGCCCGAGCCAGTCTGCCTCGATCAGCGTCGTGCCCCGCGGCCCGGCGATGATGTCGAACCAGTACCAGCCGCCGTCGATGAACGGGGCAAGCGACAGAGTGCGCTGGATCGTCTCTGGCTCGTCCGCGTCGACGCTGATCGTTTCGACCGGATGGCTGAAGCCCTTGGCCGTGGACCGGTACAGGACGATCTTCGACTCCCCGGCCAGCCGGATGCGCAGGGTGACCGATTCGACCGTGGTCCAGCGGCGCCAGTAGCTGGCCGGGAAGGCGTTGAAGTAAGTGGCAAACGAGACCCGGCAGCCCTCGCGGATCAGCGCGCTGCGCCGCGGCCCGGCATCGTCGATCAGGTAGCCGGGCACGTCGGCGCCGAACCGGATGCTCGATTGCGTCTCGCCAACCGCGGCATTGGCGACCGGCACGCTCACCGTGCCGGCCTTGCTGTTGGTCAGCGCCTCGTTGGCCAGCTCGGCCGCGAGCTCGCTAGCGCCCCGCTCCATGTTGGTCTCGACATAGAGGGGGACGATGTCAAGATCGTCGCCGGGGAAGACGACGCGCTGCAGTACCCGCAGGCCGCCGGCGCTATCTGGGTCGGTCATGCGCCCTCTCCGCGTGGGTTCAGCGGCTTCCCGTCGGCAAAGTGCGGCCGGAGCCGGTTGTCATACATGGTCAGCGCAGATCCGATCGCCATATGCATGTCGAGGTACTTGTAAGTACCCAGACGGCCACCGAACAGCACGCCCTGCTCGCCCTCGGCCATGTCCCGGTACGCCTGGAGCCGGGACCGGTCCGATGCGGCATTGATCGGGTAATACGGCTCGTCCCCACGGCTGGCGAATCTGGAGTACTCCCTCGTGATGACGGTCATGTCACCTGGATACCAGTCGCGCTCGGGATGGAAATGCCGGAACTCAAGAATTCGCGTGAACGGAATATCGTCATCCGCGTAATTCATCACGGGAGTGCCCTGGAAGTCGCCAATCGGAAGCACCTCTTGCTCGAAATCAAGGGTCCGCCAGCCAAGATCGCCCGCGCAGTAGCCAAAGTACGCGTCGAGCGGGCCGGTGTAGACGACGGGGACCTGGCCAGCCAACTCGCCGCGCACGTCATGGAACTCGGTGTTGGTCCGGACCTCGATGCCGGGATGGTCAGCCATGCGCTCCAGCCAGGCCGTATAGCCATCGACCGGCAGCCCTTCGAATTTGTCGCTGAAGTAACGGTTGTCGAAGGTGTAGCGGACCGGGAGGCGCGTAATGATCTCCGCGGGCAAGTCGACCGGATCGGTCTGCCACTGCTTGCTCGTGTAGCCGCGGATGAAGGCCTCATACAGCGGCCTGCCGACCAGTGAGATGGCCTTCTGCTCCAGGTTCTCGGCGACGCCAGGTGCCACCTCGCCCGCCTGGGCGGCAACCAGCGCCCGGGCCTCAGCCGGCGACATGATCCGGCCGAAATACTCGCAGATAGTGGCGAGGTTTATCGGCATCGGATAAACGCGCCCCTTGTAGGCAGAGAACACCCGGTGCTGGTAGCCGGTAAATGCCGTGAAACGATTGACGTAATCCCATACCCGGGCGTTCGAGGTATGGAAAAGGTGCGCGCCGTAGCGGTGCACCTCGATGCCGGTCTGCGGTTCCGCCTCGCTGTAGGCGTTGCCGCCGATATGGCCCCGGCGCTCCACGATCAGCACGCGCAGGCCAAGGTCGCTGGCACACCGCTCGGCAACTGTCAGTCCGAAGAGCCCGGACCCTACGACGACCAGGTCGTGATTCACCGGACCACCGGCCGACCTGGCTCGTTCCGCATCCCGGCCGCGATCATGTCCGGGTCGTGCCACTCATCGGCGTACTCCCAGTCAGGCTGCGCGGGCTCGGCTGCAGCGGCGGCAGCAGGCGGCGGTCGCTTGGACAGCAAGGCCACGAGCGGCCGGTAGACGGCGCGGCGCAGCCACCAGGGAATCATCCGGTAGGTGCCCCGGACCAGGACGTTCCGAGCGTACCCGGCTCGCGAGATGAAGCCGCTGCGGACAAACTCACGCTGCAGCCGAAGTTCGGAGCGGAGCAGGCTGGTACCGCCGCGCCGCTTGTAGGCGGTAGCGCCAACCCGGTAGAACACGAGCGGTTCGGCCACGTTGACAGGCCTGGCGCCGGACTGAAGCATCCTCGCGAACAGTGCGTAGTCTTCCATCAACGGGAAGTCACCGTAGCCTCCGGCAGCCAGCACGGCGCTGCGCCGGTACACCACGGTCGGGTGGTTGAAGGGATCATGCACGCGCGCATACCGGGCAATCTGGCCGGGATGGGTAGGCGGGACGCGCTGTCCCACAATGTCGTCAGTATCGGCAACGAACTCCAGGAGCCCGGCCCCGACGATGTCGGCACCCTCGATGAGCGGCAGCTGCACCTCGAAGCGGTGTGGCATGGCCACGTCGTCGGCATCCATGCGGGCCACAACGTCGAACCAGCTGGCCGCGAGACCCTCATCAAGGGCCGGGCCGAGGCCGGCGTTGCGGTCGAGCGGCACGTAGGTCACCGGGATGCGACTACTGGCCCTGAGCTCATCGAGGCACTCCGCGAGTTCGTCACGGACTGGGCCGTCGCGCACGATGACCAGCTGATCCGGGCGCACAGTCTGGTCGTCGACTGCGCTGCGCACCGCCCGGCGAAGGTAGTCCGGTCTGTCGCCGTCGTAAACCGAGAGCAGCAACGAGAACGGCTCGTGCAACGGGAAACCTCCGGTGGGGGTGATTTCGCGACCAGGCGGCCAGTACGCAGGCGCGAGGATAGTGCAGGACACGCTGAAATGCCACTTCCCCCGATGCGCGCCTATAATACAGGCCTCGTCCTTACCAGCCCCGCAGCTGCCGCCCCTTGGCTGTCTTCTGGGGCATATGCTCTCTGCGCGCGGCCTGGCCGGCCCGGCCTGACGCGCCCGCAATCGACCCCGGCGAGGTAGCTGAATGGCGCGTGAGGTCACCGATCGTGATCAGTCCGGTAATGCACCGGCCACGGCTGGCAACGCCGTGACCGCCGCCCGGCGACCCAAAGTCTTCCTGCACATCGGCGAGCCCAAGACCGGGACCACTTTCCTGCAGCAGGTGATCTGGCGCAATCGCGCCGCGCTCGCCGATCAGGGCGTCGTCCTGCCGGGCCATCACCCTCAAGATCATTTCCGTGGCAGCCAGGACCTCCGCGGCATCGAGAAGCTGGATAGTGACCCAGCGGGCTCGTGGGCAGGCGAATGGGAGATTCTGGCCACCCAGGCGAAGCGGGCTCCGAGGGCCGCCGTCATCTCGCACGAGCTGTTCTCGGCCGCTGACGCTTACCAGGCCGAGCAGGCCGTGAAATCGCTCGAGCCGGCCGAGGTCCATCTCGTCCTCACGGTCCGTGACATGGCCACCTTGCTGCCAGCCGAGTGGCAGGAGACCGTCAAACACCGCAATGCTTCGAGCTGGGAGGACTGGCTCGTGGACGTGATCGACCGCGAGTCAGTAGCCCCTGACCGGCGGGACTGGTGGTTCTGGCGCGTGCACGACACGCTCGCGATCCTCGATTTGTGGTCACGCCACATCCCGGCCGAGCGAGTACACCTCATCACCGCTCCCCGCCGTGGCGCGGACCCAGGGCTGCTGTGGCGGCGCTTCGCGGGCATGCTCGAGGTGGATCCGGACAGCGTCGACCTCAGCCGGGCTCGAGCCAATGCCTCGCTAGGGCTAGCCGAGGTCGAGTTCATCCGGCGCCTCAACCAGCAGCTGTCGGCCGAGGTGCCTGACTGGTTCTACATGTGGAACGTCAAGGAGGCGGTCGCGCACGAGGCCCTGGCCTCGCGTCCGGCCGGCGCGCGACTTGTCCTGCCGGAGGCGCGCCTTGACTGGGCCAGGGAGCACGCCGAAGGCCTGATCTCGGGCCTGGGCGCGTCGTCGTACGACATCGTCGGTGACCTTGACGAGCTGCGGCCGCAGGCGTCCGCCGACCCGGCCGTGAGCCCTGCCGACCAGCCGGTCGAGCAGATACTGGACGCGGCGGTGCAGGCGGCGGCGGCGCTCGTGCTGAACCAGTACCAGAAGGAGCACCCGGCGGCCAGGCCGCAGAAGGGCCTAATCGGGCGCGGCGCGCTGGCCGACCGCCTGGAGTCGACCGTTGCGGCGTCGCCCCGGATCAAGCGCACGGTGCGGGAGCTGAGCAGCCGCCATTCGTCCGTGCGCCAGCTGCGGATCCTGGCGTGGCGTGTACTGGAGCGGTCCAGGACACGGAACAACCCTTAGCGATGCCGGACAGCGACGGCCGCCGCCAGGCGGCGGGCGATCAGCCGCGAGTGGTCGCGGTCATCGTCACCTATAACCGCCGCGACCTGCTGCTCGAGGCGCTGGCGGCGGTATACACCCAGACTCGCGAGCCCGACGGCGCGGTCGTCGTCGACAACGCGTCGAACGACGGGACCGCGGCAGCCGTCCGGGCCGGCTTCCCGGCTGCTCAGCTGGCTGAGCTGGACGTGAACTACGGCGGTGCGGGCGGCTTCGCCTACGGGATGGCACTGGCGCTCGCTCGCGGCGCGGACCTGATCTGGGTCATGGACGATGACACGGTGCCAGGGCCCGGTGCGCTGGAGGCGCTGCTGCAAGCACGCCGTGACTATCCCGGCCGGCCGCCTGTACTGGTGGCCAGCAGCGTGCAGTGGACCGATGGCCGCGCGCACCCGATGAACACGCCGCGCCCCAAGCCCTTCGCTGGCAAGGCGGAGCGACTGGCTGCCGCGGCCGGTGGCTGCATCCCGATCCGCTCGGCGTCATTCGTCTCGGTCCTGGTCGAGGCCGATCAGGTCCGGCGGCGCGGCCTGCCGCAGGCCGACTTCTTCCTGTGGAATGACGACTTCGAGTTCACCGCCCGGCTGCTGCGCGACGGTACCGGCCTGCTCTGCCCGGCCAGCGTTGTCGTGCACAAGACCAAGAACTTCGGTTCGACAGACGTCGACCCGGGGGACAGGTTCTTCTACGAGGTCCGGAACAAGATCTGGACGCTCAGGACAGGTTCGCTGGCACTGCCGGAACGAGCCCTCTACGGGGGCGCGACGCTTCGGCGGTGGATCCGTACCTACGCGCGCTCGGCCGACCGGCGCGTGCTCCGCTCAGCGCTCGGCCGGGGAGTCGTTGCCGGCGTGCGGTCGCGCCCGCGGTCGACCGAGCAGGTGCTGGCGGCGGCCGGCTTGGCGGCCTACGACGACGCCGACCGATCGGCCTGACCGCTCCCGGCGGTGCCGGCTGTCCCTTGCTTCGGCTCGACGTCTCGGCGGGTAACTATCAAACCTGGTCAGTTGGTCTGTTACGTGCGAATGTGTAATCGAGTCCCCCGCCCAGGCAGCAGTTGGAGGGGTCAATTATGGGCCGGGATGTCCCGTCCATCACTGTTAGTCAGCACGATCGCCGCGCCTACCGGGAGAAGGTCCGCCAGTGCCTTGACGTCTTTGCCCGGATGCTTCGCGAGTCCAGGTTTGACACCGAGCCCCGTCAGGTTGGCCTTGAGATCGAGGTAAACCTGGTCGACGCGGACGGCATGCCGTCCATGTCGAACGTGGCGGTGCTGGAGGCCATTGCCGATCCTGACTGGGCCAGCGAGCTTGGCCTTTTCAACCTTGAGATCAACATTCCGCCACGGCAGCTCACCGGTGATGCGCTGACCGTGCTCGAGCAGGACGTGGTCGGCAAGCTCGCGCATGCCACGGGCCGGGCACAGGGCACCGGGAGCCGCCCGGTGATGATCGGCATTCTGCCGACCCTGCGGGAGTCAGACGTCACTGACGAGGCAATGTCGGCAAACCCCCGGTACCGGCTGCTCAACGAGCAGATGATCGCGGCCCGCGGTGAGGACATGCGGATCTGCATCGACGGGGCCGAGCGCCTGCTGACCCACGTCGACTCGATCATGCCGGAAGCTGCCTGCACGAGCGTCCAGTTCCACCTCCAGGTGAGCCCGGAGGCGTTCGGGAACTACTGGAACGCCGCACAGGCCGTGGCGGGCATTCAAGTGGCACTGGCGGCCAACTCCCCGTTCCTGTTCGGGCGGGAGCTCTGGCGGGAGACGCGTATCCCGCTGTTCGAGCAGGTCACCGACACCCGGCCGGAGGAGCTTCAGCAACAGGGCGTGCGCCCGCGGGTGTGGTTCGGCGAGCGGTGGATCACGTCGGTGTTCGACTTGTTCGAGGAGAACCTCCGCTACTTTCCGGCCCTGCTCCCGCTGCGCGAGGACGAGGATCCGGTCGCGGCGCTGGATAGCGGCGCCGCACCCACGCTCGCCGAACTGACGCTGCACAACGGGACCGTGTACCGATGGAACCGGCCGGTCTACGCCGTCGATGACGGACGGCCGCATTTGCGGGTGGAGAACCGGGTCCTGCCGGCCGGGCCCACGGCCGCCGACGTCGTGGCCAATGCCGCCTTCTACTACGGGCTAGTGCGCGCGCTGGCCGAGACCGAGCGCCCGGTCTGGACGCAGATGTCCTTCGCTGCCGCAGCTGACAACCTTGTGGCGGGCTCGCGGCATGGGATCGACGCCCGGGTGTACTGGCCGGGGACGGGCGAGGCTCCCGTCACGGAGCTGACCCTCCGCAGGCTCCTGCCGCAAGCCTTCGAGGGCCTGCGCCAATGGGGTGTGGACGCGAAGGACGCCGACCGGATGCTCGGCATCATCGAGCAACGCTGCCTGACCGGCCGTACCGGCGCGACCTGGCAGGTCGAGACAGTCCGAACGCTGGAGCGAGGTCCGGCCGACCGGCGCGAGGCGCTCCGCCTGATGACCCAGGCCTACATCGAGCGGATGGTGTCCAACCAGCCAGCGCACGCCTGGCCGGCCCTCTAGCCGATCTCGGTGCTGGCCACCGGTGCTGGTCAATCCCGGTGCTGGTCAATCTCCGGTGCAATCAGGGCAATTCCTCAGTCCTGGCCCGGCGCGATGGGCGACCTGCCGCCTGTGGTCACTCTTGGTAGCTTTGCGACTCCGGCGAGTGGGCATATCTGACAGGCAAAGCCCGGGACACGCTCATTGGGGGGTGGCACGATGGCGCTCAGGTCGACGGCCGGCGAACCGGATCCCGGCGCAGGGCATCCGCAACCCGGCGCCGGTCAGCACGAATCCGAACTCGTGATCAATGCGAACATGGCGCGTAAGTACACAGCGGAACTGATCGGCACGGCGCTGCTGGTGTTCTTCGGGGCCGGCATGGCGACGATCTCCTTCGGATTCCGCGCCTTCGGCGGCAGCGTCGCCTCGGGGATCCTGCTGACGGGCCTGACGTTCGGGCTCGTTCTGCTCGGCCTGGTCGCGGTCATCGGCCCGATCTCGGGCTGTCACGTCAATCCGGCGGTGACTCTCGGCCAGTTCCTGGCCAAGCGGATCTCAACGATCGACGCGGTTGGTTACGTGATCGCCCAGCTCATCGGCGGTCTCCTCGGGGCGCTCCTGCTGCTGTGGGTCTTCCACAGCTCGCCGTTCTTCATCAGGCCCAAGATCGGGCTCGGCGCAAACGGGTACGGCAGTCTGTCGCTGCTGCACGCGTCCGGTGGCGGCGCGTTCCTCACCGAGATCATCATCACCGCGGTGTTCGTGCTCGTGGTCCTCAGCGCCACCCGCAAGCAGGCGAATGTCGCACTTCAGGGCGCCGTCCTTGGCGTCGCGCTGGCCCTGGTCAACATCATGGGCATCGCGATCGATGGTGCCTCGGCCAATCCGGCGCGCAGCTTCGGGCCTGCCATCGTCGCCGGCGGGCCATGGCTGAGCCAGCTCTGGCTGTTCCTCATCGCGCCGATGGTCGGCGCGGTGCTGGCGGCAGGGGTGTTCATGCTGTTCCACCCGGGCGAGGGCGTGGCGATGAGTGAGCTCGCGACGCGGCGCATGCGCGCGCAGCCGGCCATGACGGTCTCAGGCGCGGACGAGGAGGCGCCCCCGCCCGGAACCGCGACGCGAGCGGGCACGGCGACAACAGGCACGGGGACGCCGGCAGCTAGCCAGCCGGCCGGAACCGAGACATCCAGGGGTGGTGCGACCGGCTCCAGCGGGA
>Ga0210388_10004725_pt1 | contig 10653 bp, 12 predicted proteins | sample IncBWC19OmetaG_FD_155485 | JGI IMG/M metagenome (GOLD analysis project Ga0210388, IMG submission 155485) | Forest soil microbial communities from Barre Woods Harvard Forest LTER site, Petersham, Massachusetts, United States - Inc-BW-C-19-O ...
CTGGCCGACTTCGGGATCATGGGGACCGTGGCGGCGGTGGACGGCCTGACAATGACACCGTTTCGCAACGACGAGCTCGTCGTCGTGCTGAAGCCCGATCACGCGCTCGCGCAACGAGATGCCCTTTCATTCGCCGACATCGTACAGTTGCCGCTCGTCGGCCTGCATGCCAACAGCTCCCTACATCATGTTCTCGCGCGCGCCGCGGCCGACGCAGGAAGGCCCCTCAACGTTCGCATTCGAGTGACGAGTTTCGATGCCGTCTGCGCCATGGTGGCGGCAGGGCTCGGCATCGGCATTATCCCGAAGGCAGCCGCCACAGCCTACGCTGCTCAACTGCGGCTCAATGCGATTCCGCTGACCGAAGTATGGGCGAAGCGGCAGCTTTTCGTCTGCACGCGCGTGAACGAGCCGTTACCGGGCGCGGCGCAACGGCTGTTGGATCATTTGCTCACGCAGGAGTAGGCCATCGCCAACCGCGATGCCTCCGTCGCCAACCGTCACCCGCCCCACCGACACCCGGTGCCATGCTGTCGTGAGCGAAACGTGAGACCTCACAGCTATGTACACCTGGAATCCCCAAGACTACGCCAAACACTCCAGCATCCAGGAGGCCTGGGCACACGAACTCCTTGCACAGATTGCCTTACCAGCTGATGCCGTAGTCCTCGACATAGGTTGTGGCGACGGGCGCACCACCGCCGTCATCGCGAAGAGCGTCCCTAACGGGAGGGTCGTCGGCGTCGACCTTTCCGCGGACATGGTCGCGCACGCGGCAACCCAACACTGTCGGCCTCCGATCGACAACCTGCGCTTTGCGCAGGCCGACGCGGCCGCGTTGCCCTTTACCGCGGAGTTCTCGGTGGTCTTCTCCAACGCGACCCTGCACTGGGTGCCGGACCAACGCGCCGCCGTCCACGGCATCGCTCGAGCTTTGCGCCCGGGCGGCCGATTGATCGCCCAGATGGGCGGCCACGGCAACGTCTCAGAAGTCATCGCGGCGTTCGAGCACGTCGCGGCCAGCCCCCGCTGGCGCGACGTGGTTAAGCAGGGTGAGCTGCCGTATCGCTTCCACGTCCCAGCCTCCTACGAAGGTTGGTTAGTGGAGTCCGGCATGGAGATCCAGGAGTGCTGCCTCATCCCGAAAGACATGGTGCACCAGGACCCTGACATCTTCCTGGGCTGGTTGCGCACGGCCTGGCATCCGTATACCGCCGGAGCCCCACTCGAAGTGCGGGATGCGTTTCTCCAGGATACGGCCCGACACTACATAGCCGGCCACCCCCAGGACGATCAGGGCCGAGTGCACGTGTCGACGATGCGGCTACAAGTCCGCGCACGAAAGACAAGGCCAAGCTAACGCTCGCTTTCGGTGTCGCCCCCGGTTCGCGTAGGATGCGCCCCCCTGCACACTCCTGCGCGCCGCGCTGGCGCCCCTCGGACTTCATGACCGACACCGAACACCCGCGCGCAATCCGCTCATTCGTCACTCGCGCGGGGAGGATCACCGAGGCGCAAGTCCGTGCGCTGGAAGTCCTGTGGCCGAAATACGGCGTGGAATTCGCGGCCGAGACATTGGATTGCGATGCGGTGTTCGGCCGACGTGCGCCTCGAACGGTCGAGATCGGGTTCGGCAACGGCGAAAATCTGGCCAGGATGGCTGCGGCTCACCCGGAGCGCGACTATCTCGGGATCGAAGTGCATCGTCCTGGCGTCGGGCGCTTGCTGCTGGCACTCGAGGAAGGACAGCTTTCCAATGTCCGCGTCGTCTGTCATGACGCCGTCGAGGTGTTGCGGGGCCAGATCGCCCAACAGTCGCTCGACGAGGTCGTCATCCTGTTCCCCGACCCGTGGCCGAAAAAGAGGCATCACAAACGCCGGCTCGTCCAGGGCGCCTTCATCGAGTTGGTCACAGAGCGGTTACGCCTGGATGGAATCCTCCGCATGGCCACGGACTGGCAGCCCTACGCGGAAGAAATGCTCGCGGTTCTGACAGCCAACCCGCGGCTCCGCAACCTCGCCGCCGATGGCACCTATATTCCGCGGCCAACTGAGCGCACCGCCACACGCTTCGAGAAGCGCGGCGAGCGTCTTGGCCACGACGTCTGGGATCTGGCATTCCGTCGCATGTGACGGTGCGCCGCCCACCGCAATCAGAAGCAGGATCACGGCGGCAGCCCGCGCGAGCAAGATCCCGAATCAGCGCTTGAAAGCGCCCCGGACGAGGCGCAACATGAATCGGCCCTATATTCGCGGGCCGAGCACAACAGCTCCGAGGACCCGCCATGCGGTGTCACGCGTTCATGACGAACGCGCGCGGTCTGGAGCGCATAGGATCGCGCTTGTAGGAGGTTCAAGATGACGACTCCTCAGCCGAGTATCGGTGACTGGTATCGTTTGCACGGCGGCGACTCGTTCGAGATTGTCGCGGTCGATGACGATGACGGCACGATCGATATTCAGTATTTCGACGGCACGCTCGAGGAAATGGACCTCGAAGACTGGGAATCACACTGCGCCGACGGCGCGCTCGAGGCGGCCGAGGCACCAGAGGACTGGAGCGGCTCGGTTGACATCGAGCGGGGTGACACCGAAGGCCGTGGCTCGGAGCCGTTTGGTGAGGAGCGTGATTTGCGCGCGAGCTCTCTCGACGGAATCGATCTCTTCGAGTAACGGACTCAGTCGGTGTCAGCGAGTGCGCTGACATCGACGCCGTCTGCGAGCATGACGAATCCTGACTCCACCGTGAGCGGTACGGGGCGGAGGGATTGTCCGGCGCAGGGGCCTACGACGCAGTAGCCCGTTTGCTTTTCGAACACGGCTCCGTGTGACGAGCACAGGATGAGCGCGCCGTCCGGTGTGAGAAATTTGTGCGGCCGGAGATTGAGTGGATGCCCGGCGTGTGGGCAGTGATTGACGTATCCCCTCACTTCGAGGCCGATGCGAACCACAAAACCGCGCAAAGGCCAGTCACCCGTGCCGATCGTGAAAGCGCGCGCGCCGGACTCGTCGAGGTCCGACAGCCGGCACACGACTCTTTCGACATCGAGGTCAGGTCCGGGGCACATCGGCGCCCTCTTCGAGCGCAAACTCAGTGGTGGCCTTCGAAGTGCTCGCGAGCACACCGGCGCGCGACAACCCACGGCGTGTCAGAAGAAACAAAAAGAAAAGTCCCACCAGGCTGAGGGAGGCGGTGTAGACAAAGAACGCCGGATACCCGATGTGCTCGACCACGAAACCTGACATACCCTCGAGCACCTTTCCAGGGAGCGCATAGAGCGAGGAAAACAAAGCGTATTGGGTCGCGGTATACCGGGGGCTCGTCAGACCCGAGAGGAACGTGATCAATGACGTTCCCTGCAGCGCCTGCGCGAAGTTATCCAACCCGTTCACGAGACCGAGCCCCAGGAGAGTCGGCGTGTGGGTGGTGGCCAACAGAGCAAAACTCAGGTTCGACAACATCAGCAGGACATTACCCAGTACGAGCGCGCGCACCAGCCCGATTTTCGGGATGAGCAGGCCGGCCAGAAACACTCCCAGGATCGACATCATCAGGCCGTAGACCTTCACGATCTTGGCTATGTTGGTCAGTGTGTAGCCGTGGTCGATATAGAAGGGGTTCACCATCGAGCCCATCGTGAACTCGGTCAGCCGGTAACTCCCGACGAACAGCAGAACCAGGATCGCGAGAGCCACACCGTAGCGCGCGAAGAAATCCAACAGGGGACAGACCACCGCACCCATGAACCACTCGCCGGCGTCCAGCAACGGCCGCGGCCAATGGGCCCGGCTTTCGAGCCACATGACAACACGCTCCTCGCGAGCGACGGACTCCTTCGGGACGCCAGGGTGCGGTTCCGACACGAGGAGTGTGGTGATGACACCGACGCCGACGAGAGCGGCCATCACCGCGTAGCTGGTATGCCAGCTGGCATAAGCCGCAATAGTGAGCGCACCGGCACTACCGGTGATGAGCGCGATCCGATAGCCAACCTGGTAGGCGGCCAGCATCGCGCCCTGGGTCTCCACCGCTCCGGACTCGATGCGCCATGCGTCCAAAGCAATGTCCTGGGTAGCCGCACAAAACGCGACGAACAGCGCGCCGAGGGCCACAGAGCGCACGCCCGTCGCGGGATCGCTCAGGCTGAGTTTGAACAATCCCACGGCAATGCCGAGTTGCGCCAGCAGCATCCAGCCCCGCCTGCGGCCCAGGAAACGGTGGAGGAAAGGCGGCCGCACCCGATCGACGACCGGCGCCCACAGGAATTTTATCGAATAGAGGATGCCGACCCAGGAGAGCATGCCGATTGTCGAGCGCTCCACGCCCGCCTGCCGCAGCCAGGCCGACAAAGTGGAAAACACCAGGAAGAACGGCAGCCCGGCGGAAAAGCCCAGAAACAACATCGACAGTACGCGCGGGTGCCAGTAGACGCGCAGCGCCTCGAGCCAGCTCGGGCGGCGGGGGGTGGCGTCTTGGCCATTGACGGTAGGGATGGGCATCTGGCAATGATATGACATGCACGATTACCAGCTCACGTTCATAGATCTCGCTCTCGAGCGCGAAGCGCTGCGTTTCGGCCATTTCAAGCTGAAGTCAGGCCGGGAGAGCCCCTACTTCTTCAACGCCGGCCTGTTCAGCGACGGAAAATCCGCCGCGGTGCTCGGCCAGTGCTACGCGGCGGCCATCGTCCGTTCCGGGATCGCGTTCGACATGATCTTCGGCCCGGCTTACAAGGGGATTCCGCTGGCGACGGCAACGACGGTCGCGCTCTGCGAGCATCACGACCGGAATGTGCCCTACGCTTTCAACCGAAAGGAAGCAAAGGACCACGGCGAGGGCGGGCAGGTAGTCGGCACCGCCTTGCACGGTCGTGTTTTGATCGTCGATGACGTGATCACCGCGGGGACGGCCGTACGCGAGTCGCTCGACATCATTCGCCGCACCGGCGCAGAGCCGGTCGCGGTCGCCCTGGCGCTGGACCGACAGGAGCGCGGTCAGGGCACGCTCACCGCGGTGCAGGAAGTTGAGAAGGAGCACGGCCTGAAGTGTGTGAGCATCGTCACACTTACCGACCTCATCGAGACGTTGTCGCGACCCGCGGATGGGCGAGTGCGCATTTCTGCAGAGCAGCTCACATCGCTACGCGCCTACAGAGAGCGTTATGGCGGCGGCTGACGCTTGCCAGACGCGCCAACTCAGTCAGAATACAGCGGTTCGATCAGTATAAAAGGATGGGGTTGCATGTCGACGCTCGGGCCGCGCATGGCCTTAGGTCTGGTGCTCGGTTTGGCCGGTGTGTTGACTGGCGGGCCGGCTGCCGCCACCACTTCCACCGCCACGACTTACAAGTGGGTCGACGAACAGGGTGTCGTCCACTACGGCGACAGCATCCCACCCCAATACGCTGAAAAAGAGCACAAGCTGCTCAACAGCCAGGGCGTCGAGGTCGGACACACCGACGCTCAGAAGTCACCTGACGAGCTCGCCGCCGAGGCTCGCGCCCATGAGGCGCTCGTCAAACAGCAACAGCATGACAGCTTCCTGCTCACCACCTACACGTCGGTGAAGGACATCGAAGCTCTGCGTGACGTACGGCTGGACCAGTTGCAAGGGCAACGCACCGCCGCCGAGCAGTACGTCGAGAACCTGCATTCCCGCCTCGTCGGTCTGCAAGGGCGCGTCAAACACTTCAGACCTTACAACCCAAGTCCCGGCGCCCGCCGCATGCCCGACGATCTCGCCGAGGATCTGGTGCATACGCTCAACGAGATGCGCACCCAGAGCAATGCGTTAACCGCCAAAAACCAGGAAGTGGTGGCGATGAGAGAGCAGTTCGATCTGGATATCACCCGTTATCGTGAGTTACACGAGGCGGGCGCGAAGCGCTGACGGGCAAACGGATGGACGCGAGGGACGTTAGCCTCGTCTACTGCCGTCCCGAGTGACCAAAGCCGCCGGCGCCGCGGGCGCTGGAGGCGAAATCCTCGACCACCTGAAGCTCCACCTGCACCACCGGGACGACGATGAGCTGCGCGATGCGGTCACCGGGTTGGATGGTGAACGGCTCGCTGCCGCGGTTCCACACCGAGACCATGAGCTGTCCCTGGTAGTCGGAGTCGATCAGGCCGACCAGATTCCCCAACACGATGCCATGTTTATGACCCAGGCCGGAGCGGGGCAAAATGACCGCGGCCAGGCCGGGATCCTCGACGTGGATGGCCAGTCCGGTTGGAATGAGCTCCGCTCGGCCAGGCTCCAGTGTGAGCGCGGCATCGAGACAAGCTCGCAGGTCCAGCCCGGCGGAGCCCGCGGTCGCGTACGCCGGAAGGGGAAACTCTTTTCCAATGCGCGCGTCGAGGATCCGCACCTTGAGCGGGCGGCGGGTGTTTTGATCCATGGGATTACGCCAAGGCCGAACCGCGTTGGGTGACGTTGCCACCCGCACGGGCGGCCGCGAAAGACTCGGCGATGAGGGCAACCAGCTCGCGCGCCAACGCCAGCTTCGAGGCTTTGCCCAACTCATGCCGGCCGTTGCGCCAGAGCACGATGAGCTGGTTGTCTTCGCAATCGAAGGCCTTGTCGTGACCGACTTCGTTGGCGGCAATCATGTCGAGGTTCTTTTTCAGGAGCTTGAGCCGGGCATTCTGCTCCACAGACTCGGTCTCGGCAGCAAAACCCACGACGAAGGGGCGATCGGCACGGGCCGCGACCGTTGCCAGCACGTCCGAGGTCCGCTCCATACACAAATCCAGGGTGTCGGACGTCTTCTTGATCTTTTGATCCGCCGGACGCGCGGGCCTGTAGTCGGCCACCGCGGCAGTCGAAATGAAGATATCGGTCCCCTCGACCTCTTTGAGTACGGCGGTCAGCATGTCAGCGGCGCTTTCCACATCGATTCGCCGTACACCCGGAGGCGTCGGCAAACTCACGGGGCCGCTGACCAGAACCACCTCGGCTCCGGCCTCACGCGCGGCCTGCGCGACCGCGAAACCCATTTTCCCCGAGCTTCGGTTGCTGATGAAACGAACCGGGTCGATCCGTTCCCGGGTCGGGCCGGCGGAGATCAGCACCCTCCGACCCCGCAACGGGCCATCGCCGTGCGGCAGGGCCGCAACGCGGTCGACGAGCTCGAGCGGCTCGAGCATCCGCCCTTCGCCGATCTCGCCGCACGCCTGGTCCCCGGAACCGGGCCCGAAGATCTGGATGCCTCGCTGCTGTAGCGTCGCCATGTTCGCGCGGGTCGCGGCGTTAGACCACATAACGTGGTTCATCGCAGGCGCCACTGCCACAGTGGCTTCCGTAGCTAAACATAAAGTGGTGAGCAGGTCGTCCGCCTGCCCCGTGGCCAGGCGGGCCAGAAAGTCCGCCGTGGCCGGTGCGATCAGGACGACCTCCGCCCAGCGCGCCAGCTCGATATGTCCCATGGCCGCTTCCGCCGCAGCGTCCCATAGATCCGTACGCACGGGGCGGCCCGAGACGGCCTGAAAGGTCGTGGCAGTCACGAATTCCCGTGCCGCCGCCGTCATGACCACCTGGACTTCCGCTCCGCGCTCACGCAGGCGCCGGACCAGGTCCGGGCTCTTGTAGGCGGCAATACCGCCAGTCACGCCGAGCAGGATACGCTTACCTTGCATGGAGGCTCTCGTTCCGCGATGTGGCGATTATCGTGCGTCGCTCCCCACCCACGCAAACCATAGATGGGAATAAGGGCATATCCGGAGGCGAAAACGGACAAGATCCGGATGCGGAAACGGACATGCGTCGCGGGTTTTACAGAAAATCCCCCCTTGAGGATTTCATCACGACATTCCGTGACATGCCGTGCTTTGCTACACTCGTCTCACAAGCGAGACGATGCCGGTACTCCGGCCAGTTGGGAAAGCGCGGGGGTTCGGTTTCGATGAATCGGGGAAAGACGTCACTGCTGGCAGCGAGCTGCCTACTGCTCACCAGTATCACTGCTAACGCGACGACCACATCGAGCACGGGTGCTACCGTGCACCACCACCATCACCACGCCCACACCCAGGCGAATCGCGCCTCGTTTTCGCTCGATGAACCGGGACTGCGCTCCAGCGCCGCGCTCATCCTCGATGAGACTCATTCGACCGTTCTGTATTCACGGCATGCCGACGTGGCGATGCCTATCGCGTCCATCTCGAAGCTCGTGACCACCCTGACGGTCGCTGACGCGAAGCAACCGATGGACGAGGTGCTCGAGATCACTGAAGAGGACCGGGCGATCGGCAAGGGCGCGTTCTCGCGTCTCGCCGTCGGCACGCGGCTCACTCGCGGCGACCTGTTCCATCTGGCGCTCATGGCCTCGGAGAATCGCGCCGCTCATGCGCTGGCGCGCAACTATCCGGGTGGCATGGCGGCCTTCATGCCGGCCATGAACGCGAAGGCGAAGGAGCTCGGCATGACCAGCTCGCACTTCGTCGAGCCGACCGGCCTCTCCAGCGACAACGTCGCCAGCCCCGAGGACCTCTCGAAGCTCGTCATGGCGGCCTCCAAAAACGCCACGATCCGCGAATACTCCACCGATCCGGGTTACGACGTGCGCGTCGGCCGGCGCATGGTTGGATTCCACAATACCAACTCCCTGGTGAACAACCCGACTTGGGACATCGTCGTGCAGAAGACCGGCTACATCGAGGAAGCCGGCCGCTGCCTGGTGATGCAGACGGTGATCGAAGGCCGCACGATCGTCATCGTGCTGTTGAATTCCTTCGGCAAGCAGACTCGTGTGGCGGATGCGACTCGCGTTCGCAAGTGGATGGAAGCGAAGCTGTTGCAGTCTGCTGCCGCGCAGGTCGCTGGCAAGACCTAAGGATTGTCGCGGTCGCGGCGCGTGCTCGGCCGCCCGCCCGTCACCACTACGACGTCGATCGTCTCCGACTCCGGATCGAAGACGATCTGCGCCTCGCCCCGCTGCAGTTGTCTCGTGACTTGCGCAACCTTCTGATCGAGCGAGACGTCGCGCTCCCCGTATTCCGTCCCTTCGCGCAGTACGAACGACTCGAGCACTCCCCGCAGGGCGTCCTCCGAGAGTTCCGTGAAAGGAACAAAGATCGGTTCCGCGGGTGGGTCGGCTGCTTCGGTCAGGTCGATTTCTCCTAGGCTCGCGGCTCGATGCTGTGCAGGTGGCGGGCGGCCGAGATCCAGGCACCCAGCCACCCCAGTACGGTTCCGGCTGCCAATAACAAACCGATGTCGCCGTCGCTCGGCCCCTGCAGAATAAAAGTGCTGCCGTAGAGCTGCGCGAGGTTCGCGACCGGTTGACTGAGCACGGCAACGGCAGCCTCGACAATCAACCAGGCCAACACCGCGCCGCCCAGGCCGTAGAGCACGCCGGTATAGAGAAACGGCCGGCGCACGAAGCTGTTGGAGCCGCCGACGAGCTTCGTGACCTCGATTTCGGCGCGCCGGTTCAGGATCTCCAGCCGGATCGTGTTGCCTATGACGGCGAGCACGCCCGCGCCCAGCAGGGCGGCGACGATCACGAGCAGGCGCCGCAGAACCTCGAGGATGGCGTTGAAACGCATGACCCATTCGGAGTCGACCTGGACGATGTCGACTTCGGGCCACGCCGTGAAATAGCGGTGCAGGGTCTCGAGAGCCTCGGGGGAAGTCGACTCCGCTTTCGGGCGAACGTGCAGGACGTGCGGCAGCGGGTTGTCCTTCAGGGCCTCGAGCGCTGTTCCGAACCCGGAGTAGGCCTTGAACTCCTCCAGCGCCTTGTCCGCGGGAATGACCGTGACCTCGGCGACTTCCGAGCGTTGGCGGGCGTCGGCGGCTAACTGTTGGGCTTTCGCGAGCGGGACGTCGGTTTTGAAGTAGACCGACATGTCGACGGCGTCCGCGAAGTCGCCGGTCGCCGCCTGCGCGTTCGCCACGAACAATCGTAGCGCCATCGGCAGGGCCAGGGCGAGTCCGATCACCAACAAGGTCAGCGTGGTCGCGAACATGTTGCGCGACAGGCGCCCGATCGAGCCGAGTAAGGCTTGCGTGTGGCGGGCACTGGCAACACTGAGGCTCATCGCGTAGCCATCACGCTAGGTAGGGAATCGACCGCGCCACCTTGCACCTGGCCGTTGTCGAGCACAATCTCGCGCTGGCCGAATTCGCGCACGATGTGCAGGTCGTGAGTTGCCACGATCACCGTAACACCGACATCCTGAAAGCGCCTGAACAGGCGCATGACCTCGAGTGCCAGATCGGGGTCGAGGTTACCGGTGGGCTCGTCGGCAATGAGAAGGGGCGGCTTGCTGATGACCGCGCGCGCGATGCCGACTCTTTGTTGCTCGCCGACCGACAACTCATAGGGGAGCATTCGCTCCTTGCCGAGCAGGCCGACCTGGTCGAGCGCGGCGCGTACCCGCTTATCGACCTCCTTCAACGGCGTTGCGGCGACTATGAGCGGGAGCGCCACGTTGTCATACACGGGGCGGTCGGCAAGCAGCTTGTGATCCTGGAATACAACGCCGATGCCGCGGCGGAACGCGGGAATGTGCCGGGCTTTGAGCGTGCTGGTGTTCTTACCGTTTACCAACACCGTGCCGCGCGAAGGGCGCTCGAGAAGTGCAATGTGCTTCAACACGGTGCTCTTGCCGGCACCCGAGCGGCCGGTCAGGAACACCATTTCACCGGTG
>Ga0210388_10004726_pt1 | contig 10649 bp, 6 predicted proteins | sample IncBWC19OmetaG_FD_155485 | JGI IMG/M metagenome (GOLD analysis project Ga0210388, IMG submission 155485) | Forest soil microbial communities from Barre Woods Harvard Forest LTER site, Petersham, Massachusetts, United States - Inc-BW-C-19-O ...
AGGTACTCGAGCACCCCGGCCAGCTCGCGGGCGACGCCGATCGACGTCTCGGGTGTCCAGGCGGCGTTCGGGTCGAGCCGCAGCGGGTGGTCGGGGAAGGCGTCGCGCAGCGCCCGGATCGCCTCGATCTCCTGCGCCGGGGGGAAGACGCCGCCCTTGAGCTTGAGCGCCGTGAACCCGTAGCCGTCGACCAGCCGCTTTGCCTGCGCGACGATCCCGTCGGGATCGAGCGCCTCGCCCCAGTCGTCGCCGTCGTCGCCGGGGTGCCCGGCCCACTTGTAGAACAGGTAGGCCGAGAACGGCACCTCGTCCCTGACCGCGCCGCCGAGCAGGTCGGCCACCGGCAGCCCGGCCGCCTTGCCCTGGATGTCGAGGCAGGCCACCTCGAACGGCGAGAACACCCGGTCGGTGGCCGCGCTGTGACCGATGAGGCCGGACGAGATGGTGGTCTCGGCCGCCCCGATGGCCTGCACCCGCCGGTAGACGTCCTCGGTGTGATAGACGTCCGCGCCCACAATCGCGCCCGCCGCCGCGTGCAGCGCGGCCAGGTGCTTCTCGTCCGCGTAGGTCTCGCCCAGGCCGGTCAGGCCGGCGTCGGTCGCGACCTCGATGACGGCCCGCAACGCGAACGGCTCGTGCACGCCGACGGAGTTCAGCAGCGGCGGATCGGCGAACGCGACCGGGGTGATCGCCACGCTCGTGATGCGGATGCTTCCCTTGGCCATCGCGCTAGTCCCTGGTGTAGGCGCCGTCGACCAGGCGGAGCAGCCCGTCGGGATTGGACTCGCGGACCGCGTCCGGCAGCAGGGCGTCGGGCACGTCCTGGTAGGCCACCGGCCGCAGGAACCGGTCCATCGCCAGCGTGCCGACCGACGTCGTGCGGCCGTCGGAGGTGGCGGGGAACGGGCCGCCGTGCACCATCGAGGGCACCACCTCGACCCCGGTCGGCCACCCGTTGAACAGGATCCGGCCCGCCAGCCGCTCAAGCACCGGGAGCAGGTCGACCGCGAGCGGCGCGTCCGGCGTGGCGGCGTGCACGGTCGCGGTCAGCTGCCCCTCCATCGCCCGCGCGACGTCGACCAGCTGGCGCGGATCCGCGGCCCGGACGATGACCGAGGTGGCGCCGAACACCTCGTCGTGCAGCTCGCGCGCGGCCAGGAACTCGTCGGCGGTGGTGGTCACCAGCGCTGCGCAGCCCCAGCTCGTGCGACCGTTCTCGCGGCCGGGGTCCTCTCCGAGCGCGATCACCTCGGTCCCCGGATGGTCGGCCAGCCTGGTTGCGCCGTCGGCGTAGGCGGCGGCGATGCGGCCGGTCAGCATCGGGGCGGCAGGGCTGGCGGCGACCGCTGCGCGGGCGGCCGCGGTGAAGCTGTCGAGGTCGGGACCGTCGATCCCGATGACGATCCCCGGGTTGGTGCAGAACTGGCCCGCGCCGAGCGTCAGCGACCCGACGAAAGCCGCGCCGAGCTCGGCCGGGGCCTCCGACAGCCGTCCCGGCAGCAGGAAGACCGGGTTGACGGCGCTCATCTCGGCGAAGACGGGGATCGGGACCGGCCGCGCGGCCGCCGCGGCGACCAGCGCGAGCCCGACCCGGCGGGAGCCGGTGAAGGCGACGGCGGCGATGGCCGGGTGGGTGACGAGCTCGACCCCGACGGTCGGGCCGTCGGCGTAGACCATCGAGAACACCCCGGCCGGGAGCCCGCTGGCGGCGACCGCGCGGCTGACCGCGGCGGCCACGATCTCCGAGGTGCCCGGGTGCGCCTCGTGCGCCTTGACCACGACCGGGCAGCCGGCCGCCAGGGCCGAGGCCGTGTCGCCGCCGGCGACGGAGAAGGCGAGCGGGAAGTTGCTCGCGGCGAAGACCGCGACCGGCCCGACGGGAACGCGTCGCTGCCGTACGTCGGGCCGTCGGGCGGGCTTGCGGTCGGGCAGCGCGTGATCGATCCGGGCCCCGTTCCAGCTTCCCTCGCGTAGCGCGGTGGCGAACAGCCGGAGCTGCCCGGTAGTCCTGCCCACCTCCCCGGTGAGCCGGGGGAGCGGCAGGCCGGTCTCGCGGTGGGCGCGCTCGGCGGCCTCCTCGCCGACCGCGTCGATCTCGTCGGCGGCGAGCTCGAGCAGCCGGGCGCGCTGCTCGATGGGAGCGGCCCGGAAGGGCTCGAAGGCCGACTCGGCGAGCTCCGCCGCGCGGGCGACGAGCTTGCCGTCGGCGAACTGGAACCCAGGCTCAAGCGCGGCGCCGTCGGCCGGGTCGACGGCGCGGAAGACCCCGGCGTCACCAAAGACCGCGTCTCCCGCGATGTACATGGCGCCGACGACGGCTGCGCTTGCGGTTGTCATGTGGTCCCTCCATGGGTTGCCTTCGGGGCGGGCGCTTCCCATGCTAAGCGCCGGCCCCGCCTAATCAGATGGAGGAGTGGCCGTCCTCGAACCAGCGGATGAACCGGCCCGCCATCAGCCCCCGCTCGAGAACGTGCCGGTAGTCCAGCAGCCGCTGGTAGGCGTCGGCGGGCGGGGAGCCCATGCTGTCGGCGAGACCGCGCAGCCGGGGCAGGTCGAGCATGGCCCGGGCGGTCTCACTCCGGTCGAGCAGCCGCAGCTCCTCGTGCACGACGGCGCGCTCGCCGGACAGCCGCTCAAACCAGTCGGCGGTGTCGATGCCGTGCCTGGTGCCGGTCACGATCTCGGCCGGCAGCCGGTCGGCCATCGCCCGGCGGATCAGCGAGCGCGACACCCCCTGGCGGGAGCACTGCCCCTCCGGCAGCGACAGGCAGAACTGCGCGATCCTCGCGTCCCCGGTCGGATCGCGGATGTCGACTCCGTACAGGGCCGAGTAGGCGCCGTTGATCCCGCTGATGTGATGAACGTCATCCATCAGGTGCCGGAGCCGGGCGGCGGGGGTGTCGACCCGGCGCAGCAGCCAGCGGTCGCAGTCCCGGGCGCGGCTGCGCTCGGCCACCCGCTGCTCCCGGGCGAACTCGGGATTGATCGGCGACAGCGGCGACCACCATTCCTGGCGGCTCAGCAGCGGATCGTCGTAGTGGCGGCTGGTGATCGCGAGCTGGGTGTGCGCGGGCAGCCGCGACACCAGCCCGCCGCGCGCGAAGATCCGGGCGGTGGAGCGCATCCCTCCGTCCGGGGCCTGGGCGCGGGCCTCGAGCCACGCCTGGCGCGAGTGCCCCTTGCCCACCAGGGAGCGGATCAGCCCGGTGCCGGGCCAGCTCACGGTGTAGTTCCCGCACTTGCCGGTCAGCAGGACGGAGATGTCCCGCCGCTGCGCGGCCGCCATGATGCCCTCGTACCAGACCCGGCTGGCGGTCCCGGTGTAGGGCATCTCGGCCGCGTCGAAGAATCGGTCGAGGTCGTCAAGGAACAGCCCTTGGGCCCGGACGACAAGATGATCGACGTTGCCGTGCCTGGCGGCGACCTCCCCCGCCAGCGGCGCCTCGTCGAGCACCCAGCCGGGCAGGTCGGGCTCGCGGAAACCGATCATCGGGGCCCCGGTGAACGCGGCCAGGCGCTCGCCTCGCTTGGCCAGCAGCGGCGCCGCCGCGGTCGCCACCGACGTCGAGTCGAGGCCGCTGCTCAGCAGCATGCCGACCGGGCCGAGGCTGCGCAACTGGTCCGCGACCACCCGGTCGAACAGCTCGGTGAACGCCTCCTCGTACTCCTCGTCGCTCCGCAGCCGCAGCTCCTTGCCGAGGTCCGGCGCCCAGAACCGATGTACCCGGCAGCCCTGGCGGTCGGCCGTGAGCAGATGACCGGGCTCGAGGCTGCTGATCCCCTCGTACAGGCTCGCGCCGGGTTCCGGGGGGACCAGCACCAGCATGTCGGCGATGCCCTGGCGGTTGAGCTCGCGCGGCACCGCCGCGAGCGCGAAAAGCGCCTTCGGCGTGGTGGCAAAGGCGACAAATTCCCCGGCCTTATGGTAGAAGACCGTCTTGGCGCCAAACGGCGACCGGGCAAGCAGCAGCCGTTTGCATTCCTCGTCCCAGATCGCGAACGAGAACGACCCGATCAGCCGGCGGGGGGAGTCCTCGCCCCATCGCTCATAGGCGGCCAGTATGAACGCGGAATCCGGGATCTGCGGCGATTCCCAGGCCAGCCCGAGCTCGCCCGACAACTCGCGCCGATTGTCGATCCGCCCGTCGCTGACCAGCACGAGCCGGCCGTCGCGGCTCATCAGGGGCTGCCGCTCGGCCAGGTCCTCCGGGGTTATCCGCTTCAGCTCCTGGCCCAGGCCCAGGCCGCTGCCGGTCCAGGTGCTGCTGCCGTCGCCGCCGTGGGCCGCCAGGGCCGCTCGCATCTGGAGCAGCGCCCGATCGGGCGGCCCGCCGCCGTGGGGGCTGAACAGCCCGTAGATCGCACTCACTGACCGGCTCCTCGCCGCGAACCGCGCACATTTAATGCCCCCGCATAACAGTTACCGGGGTTTCTGCCGACGAATACGATAACTGAACAAAGTCGCCAGCCGCAACGGCCCTTATTGCCTGAATTTCCGGAAAAGTGCGAACTTTTCCGGCGTTTCGCCGGCTTTCCTGGGCAAGTTTTTCTACGAGGAGCGATTTATTTATACCGAACGGACCGTGGCTTCCTCTTTGCTGTCTTACCGGTCATACCCGGCACCGATAACCAGCTGCGTTCACCCGTCCAAGGGCGGAAGGCCATGGCCAGGCAGCACCGGCGTCGACATCGACGCGATGCCGGTCGCGGGAAGCGTCAGTGCGTCTCGCCGAGTAGGTGCCCGGCGACCCGGGCGAGGTGGGTGCGCATCGCCGCTACAGCGACGTCCGCGTCGCGTGCCCGGAGGGCGGTGACGACCGCCTGGTGGTCTTCCTGGTAGAGATCCCGCCGTTGCCGGGTCGCGCTGCGGCGCTTGAGGTCGCCCCAGACCTGTCCGTACCGTGCCGACTCCACGATGCCGTACAGCGCGACGAGTAGCGGGCTGTGCGCGGCGGCGACGATGCACCGGTGCAGGGCCAGGTCCCAGGTTTCGAACTCCTCGTAGCTGGCGGCCTGGTCGCCTCCGGCGATGCAGCGTTCCATCTCCGCGAAGTCCCGGGCGGTCGCCCAGAGCACGACGAGCGGCAGCGCCTGCGGCTCGATGAGACGGCGGATCGTCATCACGTCGGCCGGGGCGAAGTCCGGGGCGGCGGAGCGATCCCGTGGGCTGGCAGGCTCGGTGCCGCCACCTTGGCCGTCGCCGCCCAGACGGCCGGCCGCCTCGCCCGCGCCTCGGCCCGCGGCGGTCAGGGCAGTGGCGGCCCCGTCGCGCAGGAACGTGCCGCGGCCGACCTCCCGGGAGATCAGGCCGTCCGCCTCCAGAGCCGCGAGCGCGAGCCTGATCCCGCTGCGCGTTACGCCCAGGTCGGCGGCGAGGCGGCGCTCGGTGGGCAGCCGAGAACCCGGTCCCAGGCCCGCCCGCCCGGATACGGCCAGGATCTGCTCCGCGAGCTCACGTCCCCGCTTCGCGGTCGCGGCTGGCGTGGTCCCCGTCACTGTCTGCTCACCATCCACCCTGCCTGGCGCAGGCTATCGCATGCCGCGCCGGTGTGCCTACCGGCATCCGCGTCGGGCTGGAGAGCCCGTGCGCCTGTCAACAACCAATCCTACCAATAACTGTCACTTCGTGATGTCGCCTGAGTCATTTCTACACGTCTGAGATATTGACCGCTCCTGATTGGCGATCTAGTCTCCAACCAATCTGGTTGTTTTGACCAATCTGACCCAAGATGGCGCCCAATTGCGGGTGCCGGACCACAGGAGGCGGCCACGTGAGGCTCGCGACCATAGTCACTCAGGCAGGTCCACGGCTGCACGTACGCGGCGAGTCAGGGTACGTGGACGTCGCCGCGGAGACCGGCAACCCGGAGTTCGGCACGCTCGCCGCCGTCCTCGAAGCGGGCCCGGCAGGCATGGACGCGGTCCGGGCCGTCGCCGCCCTGGACGGCCGCGAGTACGGTCCGGCGGACCTAGGGCCTGCGGTGCCTGCCCCGACGCGAGTCCTCTGCCTCGGCGTGAACTACTCAGAGCACGCGATCGAGGGCGGCCGGGCGGTCCCGACCTGGCCGGAGGCGTTCGTCCGGGGCCGGGACAGCGTGCTCGGCCCGTACGCGGATCTGGTCAAGCCCGCACTCACCGAGCGGTTCGACTACGAGGGGGAGCTCGGCATCGTCATCGGCGCCGGCGGCCGGTACATCCCGGCGGACAAGGCCCTCGATGCCATCGCCGGGTTCGTGGTGCTCAACGACGCGACCGCGCGCGACTGGCAGCGAGCGGCCACGCAGTGGACGGCGGGCAAGAACTTCGAGGGCAGCATGCCCATCGGCCCCGAGGTGGTCACCACCGATGAGGCGGACATGACCGACGCTCTGCTCACCACCGTCCTCAACGGCCAGGTCATGCAGTCGGCCCGCACCTCGCAGATGATCGTCGACATCCCGGCCGCCGTCGAGTTCTTCTCCTCCTTCACCCGGCTGGCTCCCGGGGATGTCATCGCCACCGGCACGCCCGGCGGCGTCGGCTTCGCGCGCCAGCCCCCGGTCTGGCTCACCCCCGGCGACGTCATCGAGGTCACGATCGAGGGTCTCGGCACTATCCGCAACCGCGTGGTCGCCGAGCCGCGCGACCAGGCCGGCTGGCGGTGGCATCCCGCCGTCACCTCCAAGCCCGGGCTCTGAGCGCCCGCCCGCCGCAACTCACACCCAGCCCACCCCCAGAACGCACTTGTGGAGGGACAATGAAGCTCACTAGCCTCGCGACCGGGCGCAGACGCCGCCCCTGGGTCCTCGCCGCCGCCATCACCGCCGCGGCACTCGCCGCACTGACCGGGTGCAGCTCATCGTCAAGCACGAGCGCTCCCGCCAGCGCCACAACGGCCGCCGCCGCGGCGGCCTCCGGTGGCGCGGCGTCCGGCCAGGCCACCGGGTCGTTGCTCACGGTCGCCGACGTCGCGCCGTTCAGCGGCCCGGACGCCGCGCTCGGCCCCACCTACCTAGCCTCCTGCTACGGCGCGACCGCGGCGATCAACGCCGCTGGCGGCGTGGACGGGCACCCGCTCACCTGCAAGAGCGTTGATACCCGGGGCGACCCCGCCGACGCCGTGCCGGCGGTCAACCAGATGTTCGCCTCGACCTCCAACCTGGCGCTGGTCATCGGCTGCACGTCCGACGAGGCGGCCGCCGTGGCGCCGATCATCAACGCGCGCAAGATGACGATGTTCTGCATGACCGGGCAGTCCGAGTTCGACAGCGTGCACTTCCCCTACTTCTACCGCCTGGTCCCGCCCGACCTGGAGGAGTCCTACGCGATGGTGGCCATCGCGCAGCAACTCCACTACACCAAGATCGCCCTCGCCTTCGGCAACGACATCGGCTCGCAGACCTTCATCCAGCCCGCCATCGCGGCGCTGAAGAAGGCCGGGATGACGCTCACCACCGACCAGACGCTCGACCTGACCGCCACGACGTTCCGCACGGAGGCGGAAGCCATCGTCCAGTCCCACCCGGACGCGATCATGACCGAGGCGCTCGGGTCGGCCGACCCGACCCTGTTCTCCGAGATCGAGCAGCTCAACGGCGGCAAGATGATCCCCATCATCGGGACGTCGGCGGCCATCTCGCCCGCGTTCTTCAAGTCCGCGGCGGCGGCGGTCGGCGCTAGCACGTTCGCGTCCGACTTCCACGCCGACAACCTGGTGACCGAGACCAGCGGCCCCGCGTTCCAGGCGTTCTCGGCCGCGCTCCTCTCCCAGCAGGGGAAGGTCCCCGGTGCCTCCGGCGACTTCACCACCTACCTGAGCGCGCCCGGCGGCGTCCACCTGTATGACGGGATCAACCTGGCCGCGCTCGCGATGGTCATGTCCAAGTCCACCGACTCGAGCGTTTACGGGCCGGACATCCTCGCGATTGGGAATGGCACGCCGGGCGCCACGATCTGCTATTCCTTCGCGTCGTGCAAGAGCCTGCTCGGCGCGGGCAAGGCGATCAGGTACGAGGGACCTGGCGGGCCGACCAGCTTCGACAGCTACCACGACTCGACCGGCATCTTCCAGATCGACACCTACAGCGCCAACGGCCAGGTGAACGTCGTCGGCAACCTGACCGCCGCGCAGCTCCGGGCCCTTTCCGGATGATCATCTTCCTCGCCTCGGTTGGCTTCGGGCTGGTCACCGCGTCTGTCCTGGCGATAGCGGCCGTCGGCTTCACGCTTCAGTTCGCCGTGACCGACGTGCTGAACCTGGCGTACGGGGCGGTGATGATCGCGGGGGCGTTCCTCGCCTACCTGCTCAACTCCCACGGCGTGAACGTCTGGATCAGCCTGGTGGTCGCGGTGGCGGCCTGCGCTGCCGGGTCAGTGCTGCTGAACGCGGGCGTGTACGCGCCGTTCCAGCGGCGCGGCACCGCGCCGATCACGATGGTGATCGTCTCACTCGGGATGACCCTCATCATCGAGTTCGGCGTCCAGGCCCTGGAGGGCGGGACCAGCGTCTCGTACACGATGAGCCAGGGACCGTCGGTCAGCGCGGACGGGTTCACGCTGACCGCGGTGCAGTTCGTGGTGATCGGGCTTTCCCTGCTCGTCATGGCGGGAACGCACGTGCTGCTCCGCTACACCAGGCTGGGGAAGGCCATGCGCGCGACGGCCGCCAACCGGACACTGGCCCGCAACTGCGGCATCAGGACCGGACGGGTTATCACCGCTACCTGGGCGATCACCGGGGGCCTGTGCGGGCTAGCGGGCGTGATCTTCGCGATGGACGCGGGCAGCTTCGACGCGACGAGCACCGACCTCTTCCTCGTGCTGATTCTGGCGGCGACCTTCCTCGGCGGCCCTGGCCAGGCCTACGGCGCCATGCTCGGCGCCGTCATCATAGGCCTGGCCACCGAGGTCAGCGCGGCCTACATCACACCCTCCTACAAGTACGTGATCGCATTCGCGGCACTGCTCATCATGCTCGGCGTCCGGCCCGCCGGGCTGCTCGGGAAGGCGGCCGGATGAACTCCTACTACCTCATCAACCTGCTCATCTACGCCGCCGTCGACGCCATGGCCTGCCTGGGCCTGAGCCAGCAGTTCGGCGTGGCGGGCGTCACCAACTTCGGCTTCATCATCTTCCAGGCCGCGGGCGGCTACACGGCCGCCATCCTGGCCCTGCCCGCCGACTCGGCCAACGGCGGGTTCCAGTCCTACCTCGGGGGCCTGAACCTGCCGTTCCCTGTCCCGTGGATCGGCGCGGCGGTCGTCGGCGGGCTTATCGCGCTGCCGTTCACGTTCCTCGTCGGCCGCCGGCTGCGCGGCGACTTCGCCGCCGTGGGCCTGCTGGTCACCGCGGTGCTGCTGAACCTCCTCGCGACCAACTACCGCCCGCTGCTCAACGGCGACGCCGGGCTCTCGCTGATCCCGCAACCGCTCCAGGGGGAGTACAACCCGCAGTCGGCCGGCTACGAGTGGGCGCTCGCCGCGGTCGCGATAGCACTGTGCGCGGTCGTCTACCTGTTCGTCCGCCGGATCACCGAGTCACCCTACGGCCGCAGCCTGCGCGCCATGCGGGACAACGATATCGTCGCCGACTCCCTCGGCAAGAACCTGCTGTCGCTCAGGACGGCGATGCTCGTAGCAGGCGGGGCCATCGCCGGCCTGTCCGGCGGCATCCTGGTCTCCTACATCACCACGTGGTCGCCGGCCGCTTGGGGCTACGCCGAGACCGTCGTCCTCTTCGCGGCGGTCATCATCGGCGGGGCAGGCAACCATCGCGGCGCGATCCTCGGGGCGATCCTCGTCCCGGTCGGCTTTGAGGAAGTCACGCGCTATATCCCCACCTCCAACAGCCTGCCGCCGAACCTGATCCCCTCACTTCAGTGGGTGGCGATCGGCCTGCTCATCGTGATCTTTCTCTGGGCCCGGCCGCAGGGCATCCTGCCTGAGCGCAAGCGGGTGATCCGGGCTGAGCCGCTCCGCCTGGCCGTCGGCCTCGTCCCCGCCGCCCCGCCCGGCGGTACTGACCGAGCGGAGGCGGTCACCGCCCCTGCCGTTCCGCGTTCTCCCGCGCCGCTGCCTGACGATGCCGTTCAGTCGACTCAAACCTCGCAGTCCGTCAGCACCGTGCCCGCAGCCGGCGATATCGCGTCCGTCGGCGCCGCGGGCGCCGGGCAGCCGTCACCGCCTGACCGCGAGGTGGTGCTGCAGGCCGTGGACGTAGTCCGTGAGTTCGGCGGGCTGCGGGCGGTGGCCGGAGTCTCCCTCTCGGTCAGGCGCGGGACGCTGACCGGACTCATCGGCCCGAATGGCGCGGGCAAGTCCACGCTGCTTGCCATGCTCGCCGGGACTCTCCCCGTGTCCTCCGGGCAGATCCGTTATCAGGGCGAGGACGTGACCAGCCTGCCCGCCTACCGACGCGCCCGGCTCGGCCTTATCCGTACCTTCCAGCTCGCCAGCGAGTTCAAGAAGCTCACCGTCATGGAGAACCTGCTGTCATCGGTGCCCCGCAACCGCGGGGACTCGCTGCGCGGTGCCCTGGCCGGACCGAGGTACTGGCGAGGCGACGAGGACGCGGCGATCGTCAGGGCAACCGCCTTGCTCGACCGGTTCGGCCTCGAAGCCCACGCCAACAGCTACGCCGGCGACCTCAGCGGCGGCCAGCGCCGCATGGTC
>Ga0210388_10004727_pt1 | contig 10649 bp, 5 predicted proteins | sample IncBWC19OmetaG_FD_155485 | JGI IMG/M metagenome (GOLD analysis project Ga0210388, IMG submission 155485) | Forest soil microbial communities from Barre Woods Harvard Forest LTER site, Petersham, Massachusetts, United States - Inc-BW-C-19-O ...
ATGCCGAAGATCAGTGCCGGCGCAGTAGAGGTGATCTCAACAAATCGTTGCAATGAAATCTTTCCGGCATTCACCCCAAAGTGATAGAGCAGCTGCAGGCGGTTCTCTACACCGGGGCCGCCATTGGGGATCTTGCTGAAGTCGTCCTTGCCAAGCTGCTTCTGGTCGGCAAAGCAGAACGGGCAATGGTCGGTCGAAACCACCTGCAAATTGTCGCTGGCGAGTCCGTCCCAAAGCTTGGGCTGGTTCTTTTTCTCTCGCAGCGGAGGAGTAAAAACATACTTCGCTTCCTCAAAACTCTTACCCGGCATCTGGTCTTCGATGGAGAGAAGAAGATATTGCGGACAAGTCTCGGCAAATGCAGGGAGCCCCCGGTCACGTGCTTCACGGACCTGATTGAGCGCGTCCTCGCTGGATAGGTGGACGATGTACACAGGAACACCAGCAATTTCTGCGAGCGCGATCGAGCGGTGCACGGCCTCCGCTTCGGCCTTTGTCGGGCGCGTCAACGCATGGTAAATCGGAGCTGTCTTTCCCTCGGCAAGCGCCTGTTGCACAATCACGTCGATGGCGCTCCCATTTTCGGCATGCATGCACACCAGCGCACCGTTCTTCGAGGTCCGTTGCAGGGCCTTGAAGATCGTACCGTCATCCACCATCAAGACATTCGGATAGGCCATGAAGAGCTTGAAACTTGCAACGCCCTCGCGCACCATGTCATCCATATCGTTCAGGCCTTGCTTGCCATGATCGGAGCCAAGATCAGTCACAATCATGTGCAGACCATAGTCGATGCAGGCCTTACCTTCTGCCTTCGCCCGCCAGATATCGAGCGCGTCCCGCATGCGCGTTCCCTTTGCCTGAATGGCGAAGTCGACGATGGTTGTCGTACCGCCGATGGCAGCGGCCCGCGTGCCGGTGAGAAAATCATCGGCGGACACAGTCCCTCCGAAGGGCATATCCATATGGGTGTGCGCATCGATGCCACCGGGCAAGACGAAAAGACCCGTCGCATCCACAACCGTGTGCCCTTTGGGATCAATACCCGCGCGCACCTCACGTATTGTGCTTCCTTCCATGAGCACGTCCGCCTTCTCAAGGCGATCTGCAGTGACGACGGTGCCATTCTGAATCAGGGTTCCCATACTTCGCTCCGAACTGTTTGACGCTGGAGTTGCACGGCACAAAGGCAATCGATGCCATTCAGGAAATGCGTGCGGGAGTCAGGTATTCGTACTCATTACCTCTTGCGCTCCCGGTGGGACCAGCCCCTTGGCGGTACGCTCCTCCCAGCTTTCGAACGGCAAGCCATTATCGACACGCTCCATCGTGATGCAGTTCTCAACCGGACAGACGAGCGAGCAGAGATTACAGCCTACACAATGGTGTTCATCCACCCGCGGAATGCGTTCGAGAGGCGTAACCGCGCTGGTTCGACCCAGGCCGCCTGCGTCAAGTTTAGGAATCGGCGTAGTCGAGATGGATCGCGCAGCTTCGGCTTCGACCATCGCCGGCGTGCGCGTGGTGTCGGGTTTCGGCGATGTCCGATCCAGGTGGATACATTGATGCGCGCCGTCCCAGCATGCGGTGTAGCAGAGCTGGCACCCTATGCACAGATCTTCGTGGATCCGAGCTACGATCTGATAGTTCAGATTGAGCTGCTTCCATTCGCGCACATTGGGGAGCGACAACCCGCGGAAATCATCGATCGTGGCGAAGCCCTTCTCCGCCATCCACCCAAGCAGACCGTCCTGCATGTCCTCAACGATGCGATAGCCGTAATGCATCGCCGCAGTACACACCTGGACGGTGCCGCACCCGAGCAGGATGAACTCAGCAGCGTCGCGCCAACTTCCGATGCCACCAATACCGGAGAGCGGAAGCTCGCTCGAAGCGTCTGACATTATCTGCTGGACCATGTTGAGCGCAATTGGCTTTACTGCAGGCCCACAGTATCCGCCATGCGAACTCTTGCCATCGACGTTCGGGCTCGGCTGCAATGTGTCGAGGTCAATACCTGTAATCGAATTGATGGTATTGATGGCGGAGAGTGCGTCGGCCCCCCCGCGCTTCGCGGCCCGCGCAGGTATCCGTATATCGGAGATATTCGGTGTCATTTTAACAATGACCGGCGTCCGCGCCTTCTCCTTGACCCACGTCGTGATCTGCTCGCAGTACTCAGGCACCTGGCCTACAGCTGATCCCATGCCACGCTCGCTCATACCATGAGGGCATCCAAAGTTGAGTTCAAGCCCGTCTGCACCGGCGTCCTCCGCACGTTGCACCATCTCGTGCCACGTATCGCGTTTGCTCTCCACCATCAGTGAAGCGATGACGACGTGTTTCGGATACCGCCGCTTCACCTCAGCGATCTCCTGCAGGTTGACCTCTGTCGGCCGGTCTGAGATGAGTTCAATGTTATTGAACCCCATCATTCGCCGGCCCTCCCAATCGATCGATGAGTAGCGCGAACTGACATTTGTGATCGGCGCGCCAATCGTCTTCCAGACGGCCCCTCCCCACCCCGCATCGAACGCCCGCATAATCTGCTCGCCACAGTTTGTCGGTGGAGCTGATGCGAGCCAGAATGGATTGAGGCACGGGACGCCGCAAAAGGTGGTTTCGAGTGTCGGTCTAGGCTTCGACATGTTGGGCCTCCAGCCACGCGGCAATTCCCATGCCGGCGCGTTTCCCGTCCGCGACGGCGTCTACTACCTCGCGGCCACCATTGGTGCAATCTCCCCCTGCAAAAAACTTCGGGTTGGAGGTCTGCCCCGTTGCGCGGTCGATGAGAATGCGGCCCCGATCCAACTGGACTTTCGCACCTCTGCTTTCAAGCTGAGAGAGAAAACTCGTGTGCGTGCCCTGCCCAATCGACAGGACAATCAAGTCCGCTTCGAGCAAAAGCTCCGAGTCGGGTTGCGGGACAATCGACCCATCGTCCGTTGATACGAGCTTAATCAATTCAAGCCCCTGCACGGCATTGCGGCCCCGAACACCAGTAGGCTGAACATGCCACAGGAACTTCACACCTTCACTGCGAGCGTGCTCATATTCAAATGTGAAGGCCGACATCTTCTCCGGGCCCCGTCGATACACAATATGCACGTCTGCGGCGCCGAGCCGAACCGATGCAATCGCCGCGTCAATGGCGGTGTTTCCTGCACCCACGACGACCACCCGCGCAGGCACCTTCGTCACCGTACCGGACTTGTAGCCTGCGATCAGATCAAGCGCATTCGTCACTCCGGCAAGCTGTTCTCCGGCAACGCCCAACCGATGAATTGTGCCTAATCCGACTCCGAGGAAGACAGCATCATGCGTCCGCTCAAGTTCGGTGAGTGCGACTGCATCGATCATCCTGTCAAAGTGAAACTTGACCCCCAACTGCGAGAGCATTTCGATCTCACGAAGGCTCTCCACCAGCGGCAGCTTATATTCAGCGATCCCATAGGTATTCAACCCTCCCGGTAGCGGGCGGCCATCATAAAGTTCAGCGCGAATGCCTCGGCGACGAAGTTCGGCGGCGCAGGCAAGTGACGCTGGGCCGGCGCCGATCAGTGCAACAGACAGACCTGTCTCAGCACCTGGCTCAAACGGCAGCGGAGCTCCGCTTTCGTGGAGCGAGTCCATCGCGAACCGCTGTAGCCGCGCGATCTCGATCGGCTGCTTGTTGTAACGATGCATCACGCAAGACCCTTCGCATAGCACCTGCACCGGACAGGCCCGGGCACAGCTTGCGCCCAGAATATTCGCATCAAGGATAGTGCGCGCCGATCCTGCGAGATTACCGCTGGCAATCTTCTTAATGAACCGCGGCACATCAATATGCGTAGGACAAGCACTCGTGCAAGGCGCATCGAAGCAAAAGAGGCAGCGATTTGCCTCGGTCACGGCGGCCTGCCTTTCGAATGGCGGGTGCAGATCGCCAAAACGCTCGACCACCTCTGGCTGCGTCGTGACATGTCGATGAAAGGGGAGTCGCTCGCTCATCAGGATCCAATTACCTCGCTACATTTGGCTAAACCACGAATGCCAGTACTCGAGACAGTACGGAGACACCTTCCTGGAAGATCTGCCCGGCCAACCAAACTCCTCCAGACTGTAGGCCGATGCTTCATCGAAGACGACAATGGTCCTCCTTACCTTGCCACTGCATTCCCGGGCTTAGAAGTGATTATTATGCACTATCGCAGCAAACCGGCACTTCCGGCGATAGAAATGTGATTTCGAATACTGAAGCTAACCCTCACGCTTCTGCGCGCTAAGCCAGTTCACAGTCTTTCTCGCAAGTCGGTCGAAGGCCTGCACAGCCAACTTCAAATCGTCCGTCCGCGTATCTTCGGCCTTATTGTGACTAAGTCCCGCAATCGATTGCGTAAACATCATCACAGTCGGAACTCCGGTCCTCGCCACCTCGGCCGCATCATGCAGAGGCCCCGAGGGCAGCCTGTGAGAGGCGTTCGCCGTCTCGCGGACCGCCTCGTCGCAAAATTCAATCAACCGTGGATCAAATGAGATCGGTTCAATGCTCCAGATCTTGGACCACTCGACGGTACAACCCTCCTCCAAAGCAAAACGTTCGCTGGCCGCCCGTGCCTCCGCCAGCATAGAGGCGAGCACTCCCGCATCGAGATCACGCATATCAAGCGTCGTTTCGCACCGGCCGACCACCGCCGTCACAATACCCGGAAAGGTCTTTACGCTGCCCATCGTCGCGACGGCATCGGGGTGTTTTCGGGCGATAGGGCGGATCTCGAGCGCAAGCTTTGCGGCGGCAGCCAAAGCGTCTCGGCGCACGCCCATCGGGGTCGAGCCGGAGTGCGCCTCCTGTCCATGAAACGTTATCGCGTGCCGCTCTACACCCTTGGTGCCGAGCACGACCCCTAGCGGAAGATGCAGGTTTTCAAGAACGGGCCCCTGCTCGATATGCAGCTCCAGATAGGCGGCGACGTTCTTGCGCTCCATACCAGCGTCACCCACCTGCTCGACGTTAATGTGACACTGTCGAAGAGCGTCCTCCAGACTGACTCCATCGCGATCTGTGCGGATGCGGTCGGCAGCAATGGTGTGAGTCCCGGCGAACGCAGACGATCCAAAGAGGCTCCTGCCGAACCGGGCTCCTTCCTCGTCTGCCCAATCAACCAGTCGAATCGTAATAGGAGGCCTGCCATCAAAATCATCAGAGAGACCGCGGAGGACCTCAAGGCCGGCAAGAACGCCAAGGGAGCCGTCCAACCAGCCACCGTTCGGCACTGAATCGAGATGGCTTCCGAGGACAAGGGAGCGTTCCGAATCGCCCCGAAGTGTGGTCCATGAGTTCCCGGCAGCATCAAGGTGGTGGTCTACAGGAAGCCCTTTCAGCTTGCCCTGAAACCACTCGCGCGCCTTGAGCCAGGCCGGACTCCACGCGACGCGTTGTGCACCATTCGCATCGGCCGTCAGGTCGCGAAGCTCCTGAAGGTGCGAGATTACTCGAAGTGAATCAACCGGCATGCCTCTTCTCCTGAAGAAGACAGGTTACTCCATGCGGGATTAATACTGCTCCGAGCATTGTGTACTGATACGCTTCCTACGACCGAGATAATAGGCTCGGAAATAGGTGTTTTCAGGATGAAAGTATCAAACTCCGCATTGCGCAAGTTAATAGCACTTGGTTGCTTCGCTGCTGCGTTGGGCCCAGACGGGTCAATGGCCGGCAGCCATGTCGCCAACGCACAGCAGTTGAGCCTCGGCCGCGGCACCTCCACTGTCCTCATCGAGCCCTACGCACCAAACATCGTACGTGTAAGCATGAGTCTTCGGCGGGACGATGCTCTGGGGGCGCCCGGCTACGGTATCACGGCCGCACCGTCACCCGCCGGCTGGGTCGCCGGCAAAGATGACTCTGGCGACGTGCTCCGGTCGCCGCGAATGATAGTTACGGTCTCTCCTGAAGGCGGCAAGTGGGTGCCGACGGGTACGCAGGCAGATATCGCAAAGTTCTTTAACGGCTCAACGCCGGGCATCGGCCTCTCGATCAGAACGCCGGAGGGCGCGCCATTGCTGCAGATGCGTGGGTGGCAAATGTCCGTGCCCAACCACAAGGACGGCAACGCGGACATCCTCTACGATCGCCGACCAAGCGACCCGCCGTTCTTTCAGGTAGGCGCGACCTTCGTCTCACCGCCGGACGAGCACTACTACGGCCTCGGACAAAATCAGGAAGGGTATCTCGATCGTCGCGGGCACGTTGTGCGCTGCGCTCACGACTACAACGCTTCCTCAGGCCAGAGCGTCTGCGTCCCCTTTATCGTCACCAACAAAGGCTACGGCCTCGTGTGGGACAACCCCTCAGCCACAACCGTCGCCTTTGGCTTCAACGACGCCACGCGGTGGACCTCCGACGTCGGACAACGTGTCTCGTTTTTCGTCATCGCAGGAAAGACTTACGACGAGATCTACGCGGGATATCGCCTGCTGACCGGTGACACCCCGATGCTGCCTAAGTCCGCGTATGGATACATACAGTGCAAACAGCGCTATACCAACCAGGAAGAGCTCATGGCCGTCGCCAAAGGCTATCGCGACCGGCACTACCCCATCGACGATCTCGTCATCGACTGGTTTCACTACACGAAGATGGGCGAGATGGATATGGATCCATCGAAGTGGCCGGATCCCATAGCAATGAACAGGCAGCTCCACGCAATGAACTTCCACACCATGATCAGCGTGTGGCCGCGCTTCGTTCCGGAAGACCGCTACTACGCGACCCTGTTGCAGAATGGCTGGTTCGAGAAGCTGGCCGACGGCACTCCAACGAACGGCCTGCCCTACGACCGCGCGGGATCGGACATCGACACAACCAACCCCGATGCGGCGAAGTGGTACTGGAACATCGTCAAAGAAAACTACGTCAGCAAAGGCTTTGATGCCTTCTGGGCCGATGAGACCGAACCCGATCTGCCGCCTAATGGAAGCTACTTTTACATCGGCCCCGGCACGCAGTTTTTCAACGTCTATCCGCTCTTCCATACCGCCGCGTTTTACAACGGCTTTCGCAAAGACCTGCGGACCCGCGCACTCATTCTCGCTCGCGACTCATACCTCGGGGCCCAGCATAACGGCGCGATCTTCTGGTCGTCCGACATTAGCGGCAACTGGGACACACTGAAGCGCCAGGTCCCCACGGGAATCAACTTTGTCGCCTCGGGCATGCCTTACTGGAGCACCGATATCGGCGGCTGGCAGTATCTGCCCAGGGAGCACAAGCCAGACCGTGAACCTCTGCTCGATCCATCCGACGCACGCGAAAACATCGGACACTACGACGACTATCCAGAACTGTACGTTCGGTGGTTCGAGTACGGCGCGTTCCAACCCAACTTCCGCAGCCACGGCAGCCGTCCCCAAAACGAAGTCTGGTCTTACGGCAAACAAGCCGAGCCGATCCTCGCAAAGTATCTCCGTCTACGTTACCAGCTCATGCCCTATCTCTATTCGCTGGCCCACATGACACACGAAACCGGAGCACCCTTCATGCGCGGCCTCTTCATGGACTTCGGCAGTGATCCAAAGATATCGAACATCGGCGACGAGTACATGTTCGGGCCTTCTCTACTCGTAGCGCCCGTCACCGAGCAGGGTCGCACCTCCCGCGAAGTTTATCTTCCGGCAGGTACGAATTGGTACAACTTCTGGACAAACGAGCGCGTACACGGCGGCCAGACGATCACGGTAAGTGCGCCCATCGATATCATTCCGCTCTTCGTGCGTGCAGGCTCCATTCTTCCGCTCGGAGAGCCGATCGAAAGCACAAACGAGACTCAGAAGATCGCCAGCCTGCGCATCTATCCAGGGGCCGACGCTGACTTTGACCTCTACAACGACGACGGCACAACCTACAACTACGAAAAAGGCCAGTCCGAACTGACTCGCCTTCACTGGTCCGATGCGACAGGAAAGCTTTCACGTTCGGGTGCCACGCTGCAAGTGGTTTCGGAAGAGATTCTGATCGACGTAGTCAAGACCAAGCCATAACACGCTCAGGTCCGCCCTATTCCTTACTCAACACGCTCACGCCATACGGCTCCAGCTTCACGGAGCCGACGCGTCCCCCACCAAGAACGTCGGTCATCTGTCCGGACAATGACACCGTCGCAACGTCCTTCCCAAAGTTGATCAGGATCCAAACCGTCTTCTGATCGCCTCCCTGCCCGTTTTTGCTGCGCACATACAAGTCCACGCCCTTGGGCAGGCTGATGTTCAACGGATGAATGCCACTCGTCTCCACCATCCACTTTGCCGCAGCGTCCATGGTCTTCTCGTCAAGCCAGGCGCCGATATACGTGATGCTCCCCTTGCCTGCGGTCTTCGTGATTGCCGCCGGCTGCCCGTCGAGCCACCCGTTGCTCTTGCCATACCGCATTAGGACATGGGCTTGCGGGTCCTTCACGCCCAGTTGTTCGGCCCATATCTTTCCCGAGCCCGAACCCCAATCGCCCGTCACTGGCACATCCTGATCCAGCGCATAAAACTGTTCCACTCGACCACCAAGCATTCCTGCGAGCGGACCAGGCTGTCGCTCCGGTTGTAGCCCGTTGTTATCGTTCTTCATCGCGCTGCGCTGTCCAAGCACCAGATGCCCGCCGGCACGAACATACTCCATCAAATTATCGGCCTGGGCGTCCGTCAGCACGTTCAGCGCCGGCGCAACCACCAGCTTGTACTGGCTCAGTGACGCCGAAGCCGAGACAATGTCCACGCTATGCACCAGCGACCGCAGCGGACCATAGTAGCTGATGAGCGCGTCCTTCGGATCAAAGGCCTGATTGTGTCTCTGCCAGTTGATCGCCCATCGGCTGTCGTACGAATACAGCAGGGCGACCTCGGAGTGTGGTTCCGTTCCGCTCAACGCCGGGCCGGCCTTCTCGAACTCGCGCCCCAACTGAGCGACCTCATCATACAAAGGGACCGGGGTGCCATCCGCGCCAACCAGTGTTCCGTGGTACTCCTCCTGGCCATTCAGCGCGCTCCGCCACTGCCAGTAAGAGACCGCATCAGCGCCGTGGCCAACATCGTGCCACGCCATGGCCCGCACCTCTCCCTGATTCAACGCGTTGTTGTCCTTCGACCAGTTCACAAATCCCGGCTGCGTCTCCATCACCCAGAAGTTTTTGCGCAGAAAACCCCGCGTCAGGTCGTGCGCCGCGCCGTTGGACACAGGATCCAGATGGCCCGTCCCGACATAGTCGTCCCATGCCGCAATGTCCAGGTCCTGACTGACGGTGTAATGGTCATAGGCGTCAAAGAAGCCCATCATGTTCGTCGTTATGAACTGCCTCGGATCGCTGTGTTCCCTGATCTTGTCGAGCTGTACCTTCTGATAGCTTCGCCACGTGTCACTGACAAACCGCCGCCAGCTCAACAACAGTCCAGGATTCCCGGACGTCGCCTCAATCGGGATCTGACTCCAGTCGGAGTAGGTCTCGCTCCAGTAACTCGTCGTCCAACGCGCATTCAGGTTGTCGAGGGTGCCATACCGCGCCTTCAGCCACGCCTGAAACTGCAGCTTCGTCTCCGCGTCATAAGACTCCCGCGCATATTCATTGTCGATCTGCCATCCGATTACATTCGGGTCATGCCCAAAGCGGATCGCCATCTGTTCAGCCATCTTTCCGGCCAGCTCGCGATATTTTCCATTCGCCCAGTTGAACTGTTGGCGATTTCCGTGTTCGTCCTTGTGCCCATTCTCCATCGTGCGCAGCGTCTCTGGATATTTCGATGTCAACCACGCGGGTGGCGCGGCACTTGGAGTACCCAGCACCACCGCAATATTGTGCTTCTCAGCCATCCGCACCGCGCGTTCGACCCAGTCAAGGTCATAGTGCCCTTCGCTCGGCTCCATCGTGCTCCACGCAAACTCCGTGATACGCACAAACCGAATTTGCGCCTTCTCCATCAGCGCCAGATCAGCGTCCCACCGCGACTCAGGCCACTGCTCTGGATACCACGCCGTCCCAAGGTAAAGCGGCACCTTCGGACTCTCCTGCGCCTGAAGAGGAGCACCATGAAAAACCAACGCAGTAGAGGCAACAAACGAGAACGTAGCAAAACAAGCGATGCTGCGCATCAGTTTCATAGATGTCCTTGTCCGATCGAACGTCTTCCAAATCCTACTCTTGCCGGCTAGTCAGAGACCCGAAGACCCGCCTGCCGAAGCATCTCGCCGCCGACTCCGGCGTGATGTCGCGCTGCGGAGACCCCAGCAGTTCGTACCCCACCATAAACTTCCGAATGCTCGCCGACCGCAACAGTGGAGGATAAAAGTGGGCGTGAAATTGCCACTCCGGATGCTCCTCGCCATCACAAGGAGCAGGATGCAGCCCCATCGAATAGGGAAAGGGAGCATCAAAGACCTGATCGTACGTCCCAGTGACCGCCTTCAACATCGCCGCAAGGTTCGTTCGTTCCATGTTCGAGAATTCCTGGAGCCGAGTCACATGCCGCCGCGGAAGTACCATGACCTCAAACGGCCACACCGCCCAGAAAGGAACCACCGCAACAAAGCTTGCATTGCTCGCCACCATGCGCTCGCCGAGCGACTCCTCCATCTTCTGGTACTCACACAACAGGACGGCACGGTTCCGCACAAAATGCTCTCGCTG
>Ga0210388_10004731_pt1 | contig 10643 bp, 9 predicted proteins | sample IncBWC19OmetaG_FD_155485 | JGI IMG/M metagenome (GOLD analysis project Ga0210388, IMG submission 155485) | Forest soil microbial communities from Barre Woods Harvard Forest LTER site, Petersham, Massachusetts, United States - Inc-BW-C-19-O ...
CGCCACGACGGTGGGCTCCTCCGCGATCACGACCTTCAACCCTCGCGCTTCCAGTTCATCCCGCTTGAGCTCACCGTAGTCGAGTTTATTGCCGTCGGGCTGCACCACCCAGCGATGGCAGAACGTATCGCGTCCTCCGGCATAAAGAGTGAGCCCCGGTTTGGTTTGTCCCTGGAGGGCCTTCGCCAAATCAGGCAGGCCACCGTAATGATCCTCATGCCCATGGCTGATGATGAGGGCGTCGGCTGTGGCGGGATCTACCTTCAGGCCTTTGAAATTGTTGGTGAGCGTGCGGGGCGTCAGCGCGAAGTCCAGCAGGATCTGTTTTTCCTCTGCGCCTCGGAAGGACTCCAGGTGAAAGGCCAGCCCATGCTCCGACAACAACGAGACCTCTGAGCCGTAGGGATGAGGCAAAGTATTCCGAGTGATCGTGAGGTTGCCGATTTTCCCGCCCTTGGCAAAGACGTCGTAAATGTTGTCCACTAGGTTGGTGACAACGAGGCGGTCAATGGTGGGGATTTCCTTCGGAGCATCGAGGAAACTTCCGAAGCGGCCCGCGCCGCCTACCAGGAACGTTCCGCTTGCGACGGCTCCCAGCTTCAGGAATTCACGGCGGCGCATGACTGTCCCCCTTAATCTGACCCGAGAGTCCGTCTTTGGCTTCGAAGACGGTAAACATTGTAACCCCAAAGAACCTAGCTGAGAGCTCGCGACTTAATCATGGCTCGGATGTCGCGGTTTTCGAGAACCGGGCCTTGGTGTCCCTGTGTTTCTCGAAGCACAACATCCACCATTGCCCAGGCTAAGTCGTCAGCGCGAACGACCTGGTTCGGAAACAACAATCGAAACACGGGATAGACCGCGCGTATCAACCGGTAACTGACGTTCGGTTCCTTTCGGGGCTGCACGGGGTAGATGTAAGCCGGGCGGAAAAGATAAACGCTCGGAAACCCGGCCGCGAGTAACGCCTTCTCGGCCTCTCCTTTATAGCGTGCGAAGGCAAGACGGCTTCGTCCTGTCTGATCGGCACCGCTGCCGCTCAAGAACGAGAACGCGGCGGTCGGACTGCTGTTGTGGAGAACTCGCGCGAACTCAATCGTGTAACCGGCTGTTATGGCGCGAAGTTCAGCATCTGACACCGACCCGGTGTACGTCCCGAGGCAATACACGGCCGCGTCCTGGCCCGAAAGTGCATCGGTGAGCGCGGAACTGTCTGCGAAGTCTTGATGCAAAACCTCTTTCAGTTTAGGGTGCGAGATGCCCAGTTTCTTGCGGCCAATCGACGTCACGCTTTTGACGGCCGGGCTATCGAGTGCATAGCGAAGCGCGTAGCTGCCGACCATCCCGGAAGCGCCCACAATCACGAGACGCTTTTGGCCGACGATAGGCACAGTCATCGACGCGCTCGAAGCCATCTGGTTAGTCACGGTCATGACACAATACACTCTTCGATCCAGTCCACGTACGGCTGGCACTTCGCGAACAACCATGCGCCGTCTTGTTTCACGAAGGTATCGTAATAGCGGAGCGCCGCGATCATCAGCGTGCCACTGGGGCTTTTATGCCGATGCTTCCCTATCAATAATAGCGAGAAAAGCGCTTTCGCCTTCTTTGTACTGTTTGGCGGTCAGGACCTGACCCTTGGGCTCGTCGACGCTGCGAATCTCGGGTGTCGGATTATTATTCCTATCGTTTGATTTCGTTTTTCGAGCACCAGGCTGGCGTAGTTTGTGGGTTCTGGCGGCGGATTATTTTCCTAGGGACCACCGGGGAGCGGGGGTGGATAGGCGCACAACCGCTTTAAAAGCGGACCAGTCGAGAATTTGCCTCGCCCTGTCTCTGCAGAAGACGCTCCAAAATTGATTGACTTCGGCATCCTTTGCTTGTATTACGAGTGCTTACGTTTTATTTCACTAAATTTCATGGTTTCGGGCGGTGTTGTGATCGTGAACAATTCTGGGTTTTCAACGAAGAGAGCGACCTTGCAATCTGACGGCACCCGATACCGAAGTCTGGGAGCAGCAAGTGCCGCCATGTTCTGGATGGCTTTCGGCGCCGTGTTCATGTTTTGTTCGTTCGCCGGAGCAGCGGACACGGCTCAGGGCAACCCGCAGATTCAGGGCGGCAATCTCCGGATTGAATTTGACAATCGCTTGCGGAGCCGCGTGGTTGCTCGCTTCGGCAAAATGGAAATGGTGTTGGGACCGTTTACTGCTTCTGAATCTGTGACCACTGCCAACGCGGTCCGGAGCGAATTTGTACTGGCCTCGGCTAAACACGGGCGAATCAAAGATGCCTTTGGCGAGGGTGAAGTGCTTACGGTGGAAGGACAGGCTGCGGGGCTGAAGAAAACAGTCTCGGTCACCGTGTACGACGAGTTTCCCGCGATGGCGTTCTTCGATGTCCAGTACACGAATACTGGAGCGGGCAAGCTCGCGATCAAGAGTTGGACGAACAATGCCTACACCATCAACGCTCAGCGGGGTGCAGGTCTGCCGGCATTCTGGTCTTACCAGAGTGGCTCGTACGAGAAGCGGCCGAACTGGATCCTGCCGTTGCACGCTAGTTTTCAGCAGGAGAACTATCAAGGCATGAATGCCGACGACTACGGCGGCGGCACGCCGATTGTCGACGTCTGGCGGCGCGATGTCGGCGTGGCGGTGGGACACGTCGAGCGGCGGCCGAAGCTGGTTTCCCTTCCTGTGTCCATGCCCGATGCTGCGCACGCCAGGGTTGCAGTGCGCTTCACCAAGGGTATGTCATTAAGCTCCGGTGAAAGTCTTCATACGTTTCGGACTTTCGTTGCCGTACACCAGGGAGATTACTTCCGCGCGCTCGTCGACTACCGGCGCTTCATGATCAAGCAGGGTTTTCAAATGGCCACGGCTCCCGATGACGCTTTCGGCGCGATCTGGTGTGCGTGGGGATATGGGCGATCGGTGCAGCCCCAGCAGGTGTATGACTCGCTGCCGACGGCGAAGCGGCTGGGGTTTAAGTGGGTTACGTTGGACGACGGCTGGCAAAATAATGTTGGCGACTGGCAGCTTGATCCGAAGAAATTTCCCAACGGCGACGCAGATGTGAAGGCCCTGGTGGACCGCATTCACCAGGAAGGATTCAAGGCGCAGCTCTGGTGGTCGCCGCTCAGCGCCGTACCGGACTCCCAACTGCTTCGCGATCATCCCGACTACGAGTTGTTGAACCGCGATGGCTCCAGGAGAAAAGTTTCCTGGTGGGATTCCTACTATTTGTGCCCAGCGGACCGGCGCGTCGTGGAGTACCACAAGGCTTTGGTGCGAAAGATTCTGGTGGACTGGGGATTTGACGGGCTGAAGCTCGATGGCCAGGACATGAACGGCGTGCCAGCCTGCTATAACCCGGCGCACCACCACGCCGAGGCGGAGGAATCGGTGGAAGCCCTGCCGGATTTTTTCAAGGCAATTTACGACACGGCACAGGCGGTGAAACCGGGAACGCTGGTGGAGTTCTGCCCCTGCGGAACCGCGTTTTCTTTTTTCACGATGCCGCACTTCAATATGTCGGTGGCTTCCGATCCGAGAGGCTCGTTTCAAATCCGATCGAAAGCGAAGACGTTGAAGGCCCTGATGGGCGACGACGTTCCATTTTTCGGTGATCACGTCGAGCTGAGCGATGGTGCCAATGATTTCGCGTCCACTTTGGGCGTGGGAGGCGTGGTGGGAACGCAATTTGTTCTTCCGTCTCTGGTCACGAAGCACGGCAAATCCGATCTGACTCCTGAGCGAGAAAAGGAATTCGAAAAGTGGCTGCGCATCTATCGGGAGAAGATGTTGTCGCGAGGACAATATCTTGGCCAGCTTTACGACATCGGTTTCGATGTGCCGGAGACGCATGTCATTCGCAAGGGAAAGACTATGTATTACGCTTTTTTCGCCAAGCAGTGGAAGGGCGCGGTCGAGCTGCGCGGCCTGGAAGACCGCAACTACAGTGTCGTGGACTACGTCACGGGAAAGAATCTCGGGATGGTGTCGGGACACGGCGCACATCTGCCGGTTGAGTTCGACGGACATCTGCTGCTGGAAGTACAGCCACAATGAGGAACGACAACGTGAATCTGAAACTAGCAACTCTTCTTATGTTTTTTGCGTGCGCCTCCGCGGCTTTTGGGCAATCCAAACCGTCTTTCTATGTGTCGACGACCGGGAATGATTCGAGTCCTGGCACGCAGGCGGCGCCCTGGCGGACTGTGCAACATGCCGCCGACACTGTGCGCGCGGGCAGTACGGTCAACGTGCGGGGCGGAGTGTATGAAGAACTCGTAAACATCAACGTGTCCGGGAACGCGACAGGTGGATTCATAGCTTTCAGAAGCTATCCTGGCGAGACAGCGGTCCTCGACGCAACGCATTCCACTCCTTCGGGCAGGCAGGGAGTACTGACGATTAACAATCAGAGCTACATCAGGATTGAAGGTTTTGAAATTCGTAACTTCCGCACTGCCGAACACCGGCTCGCTCCTTTGGGCATCAGTGTTATGGGGTCCGGCACGCACATAGAGCTGCTGAAGAACAACGTCCATCACATTGAGAATAATTTTGAGGGCCGCGATGGTCCGGGGCGAGGCGGGAACGGGTTTGGGATCGCGGTATACGGCACCGATGCCAAGACTCCCATCAGTGAACTGGTGATTGACGGGAACGAAGTGCACCACCTCAAAACGGGTTCGAGCGAATCGTTGGTCGTCAATGGAAACGTCACAAACTTCCGCATTACGCACAACGTCGTCCACGACAACAACAACATCGGGATCGACGTCATCGGTTTTGAGCGGACGGCGCCCGACCCCGCGGTGGACCAGGCTCGCGACGGACTGGTCAGCGGCAACCTGGTTTACAACATTACGTCGAAGGGCAATCCGGCCTACCAGAACGAGGAAAACTCCGATGGTATTTACGTGGATGGCGGAACCAGAGTCCTGATCGAGCAGAATGTGATGCACGATGTGGACTTTGGCATTGAGCTGGCCAGCGAGCACAAGGACCGCGCCACCAGTTACATCACGGCACGAAATAACCTTATCTATCACAGCCATACTGCAGGTGTCTCGATCGGAGGGTATGCGCCCGAGCGGGGACACACCGAGCACTGCACTGTGATCAACAACACGCTCTACGATAACGACACGTCGGGAACCGGTTCCGGGGAGTTCCAGATGCAGTGGAATATGGCGGACGATATTTTTGCCAACAACATCGTGTACGCGGGATCGCGCTGCCTGATCGCGGTGAATAAATCGCAGGCGGACAAGGGCCAGCCGCCGGTCATCATCGATCACAACCTTTATTACTGTGTCTCGGGAGCGAAGGCGAGCACGTGGGGAGCGGCTTCTGGAGCGGTGACGGGATTCGACGCCTATGTTCAGTCCAGCGGGAATGACCGGCATTCACATTTCATGGATCCGCATTTCGTTGACGCCGCTGCGAAGGATTTTCACCTGCGATCCGATTCGCCGGCGATTGCTGCCGGCTCGACCGAAGGACTCAAGGTTGGAGAACTCGATCTTGAAGGTTCACCGCGGGTTAAATCCGGAAGCATAGATATCGGGTGCTACCAGAGAAAACAGGAGTAGTCCATGTTGAAACCGGACGTGAATCGGCGCGAATTCCTGAAGGTCGCTGCCGGAAGCGCCGCAGCGTTGGCCATACCGACCTCGGGATATACGGCTGTGTCCTCAAAAATGATCGGCATCCAGGTCGGAGCCATTTCGTTTGTGGATGAGGGCACGGAAAAAGTTCTGGATGTGCTGCAGGAACGCGGCGGCGTGAACACGCTATTTCTGGCGGTGTTCACTTACGGCCGCGGAATTGCCGGAAGACAGATTCCCGGTCAGCCGCTGCCCGATCATGGCAAGCAGGAATACGATCTCAATTTTCACGGCGGGAATTTCGCTACGCCTCATCCCGAGTACTACAAGAATACAGTTCTCAAAGATACGCGCGCGCCGGATCACGGCGACCTCGACATCCTCGCCGAAGTATTGCCTGCTGCGAAAAAGCGCGGCATGAAGGTCATCTGCTGGCTTGAGGACGTGTTTCGCACCGACTTGCCGAACATCGAGAAGGTGCAGGAGCGAGATCTGCACGGGCAGAATGCCGAGACCCTGTGCGTCAATAATCCGGACTACCGAAATTTTCTGACCGGGCTGGTCGAAGACTATGCACGCTCCTACGACATCGACGGCATCATGTGGGGATCCGAGCGGCAGGGCGCGCTCTGCGACAGCCTGGGAGCCACGCATGACATGCCGCCGATCGATCCCGGCAACGTGACCTGCTTCTGCGAGTTTTGCCGGAGCAAAGCGAAACAGCAAGGGATCAATGTGGAGCGCGCTCGGCAGGGATTTCTGGAGCTGGAAAAATTTGTTCGCGCCGCGCGCGGCGGCAAGCGTCCGGTAGACGGGTACTATGTTCAATTCTGGCGGCTGCTATTGCGCTACCCTGAGCTGGCCGCCTGGGAAATGCTGTGGACCGACAGCCTGCGCGAGACTTACGCCGCAATCTACAAATCCGTAAAGACAGCCAAGCCGTCGTTGCCAGTGGGCTGGCACATCTGGCACAACAATTCGTTCAATCCTATTTACCGGGCGGAGCAGGATCTGCACGAGCTATCCGCGTATTCCGATTTTATTAAGGTCGTGATGTACAACAATTGCGGCGGCGAGAGGATGGCGTTGTACGCGGACAATATCGGCTCGACACTCTATGGCGATCTCTCGAAGCAGGGCTTGCTGGATATGAACTACGCCATGATGGGATTCAACGATCCCGGCATACCGCGAGGCTACGATCAGATTCCGCACACGGGGCTGTCGGCGGATTATGTTTATTGTGAGACGAAACGTTCACTCGACGGTGTCGCGGGCACGAATACGCTGATCTGGCCCGGCATCGATATCGATATCCCGACCGAACCGAATCACAGCAAGTGCACGCCGCAGAGCGTCAAACAAGCAGTCCTCGCGGCTTTTCGCGGCGGGGCGCCGGGAGTGATTCTCTCGCGCAAGTACTCGGAGATGCGTCTTGCCAACCTCAGCGGCGCCGGGGATGCGATTCGCGAACTGAAATTGTCCAGTTGAGAACTGGTGAGTTACGCATCGCAGTTTAGGGGAAGTTCGTGACCTTCGGGGTCACGCGAGGATGCATCGCGGTCGCCTCGCCGGTGTCGTCGATCACATGCGTGATGGAGCCGTGATTGCCGAGAGCCACGGTGATTATGTCGTGGAAGCGCACGCCGGGGTTCTTCGGCGTTTCGATGGCACGGGTCAGAACCACGTCGGGGTAAATGAAAACGCTGTACACGCCCAGGCCCCACGCCTCGTGACTGGTCACTCCATCGGCCACCTTGTAGGAAGCCCACCCGTTCACGCCCGGCGCGCTGGTATAGCTCGCCTGGTTCGGCGGGTCGTAAGGAATTTCTGACTGATAGAAATATGTCCTGCCGCCGTTGCCCGTCCACAAAACCTGGAATTGCTGGTGATGCTCCACGAACAGGCCGTAGATAGTAACGTCGTTCCCGTTCACTACCAGGCCGTTCTCGCTGATATTTTTTTCCCAGCCGACTCCAGCGCCGTGGTCCGCTCGCCAGATCCAGGTATGGTCCACGACGGTGTCGTTGCTGTTGATCCGCAAATTCACTTTGGCCCGCCCCACTCCGGCGCCGCCCACGCGAAAGAAAACATCGTGCAGCGTGATCGGGTCCCGGGCATGGCGCGCGCGGCTTCCTTCCGGCCCCACTTCGAGCAACACCGGCGACTCGCTTGGCCCGGCATCGAAGAGCAAGCCGGAAATCTCAATCCCGTCCGCATCGTCAGTCGTCATCGCGGCAGTTCCCTTCACCGGACGCAGGGTGGCAAACCCCATCCCCAGCACGACAGTATGCGGACGTGTGACGCGAAGCGGGGCGGCGAGTTCATAGATGCCGGGCGTCAGAATCAGATCCTTGCCCAGGGCAAGTTGCGCATTGATCGTCTCCGCCGTATCCTCATCCGGCCGGGCAATATAAAACTGCGCAATCGGAATTGTCTGTCCGGGAGTTTCTCCGCCGCGCCACGTGATCCCGATGCTGTCACTGCGCATCTCGGGAACCCGCACGCTGAATTCGCCCGCGGCATTCACTTGCAGAAACGGCTTCTCGCGTACCACCGGCGTCCGCGTGACTGCCGTATAAGGCGGCGAGGGCCAGGAACCATCCGGTGGATGCGTCACGCCGACAAAGACCATGTTCCAATTTGCGCCAGTCCAGCTCTTCCAATCGCAGTTGCGCGAGATCCACTGCTGCTGACTGCCGGAATCGACATTGCCGTCGACAAGCGAATCTGACATCCAGCCGCCGCTTGCCCAGCCATTCTTCTGGTGCAGCACCATGCTCCCGCGCACATGCATACGCCGCAGCGACACCGCCTGCGAGACGGCCCACTGCATGGTGCCGCCCGTCGGCTCTATCGATATGCCTTCCGCGGCTCTCCAGAAAGTCGTGGTTGCATTGTTGTGCTCATGATTCGCATCCGCGTGCATGTTGCCCGTGATGCGTGTGGCATCGGGCGAGGCGCCAAGACCCATTACTTCGGTATAGAAGCCGACCGGCACGTCCACCGAATAGTTCCCGGGCAGGAACAGGAGTACATTCCTTTGCGACCCAAACTCGTTGTGCTCCTGGATCGCATACACCGCGTCGATCTGCTTTTGGATCGCCTGCGCTGGCATCGAGGGATCGAAAATCAGCACGTTGGGTCCGAAGTCAGGCTTCGCGCTCTTCGCCGCCTGCGCCGGCAGAATCGCCGCCAGAAGCCACACCGAGAGGCCCAGTCGTATGAGAAGCCGAGTTGCGCGCTTACCAGCCATAAGTGTCCACCTACTTCGAGGGCATTGCCGGCTGGAATGCATTCCTTCCGCCGTTTCTGTGCCAAGGTTTCAAACCTCCCGAAGTGTAACAAAGGTGGCGCGGGGATGGCTCACGGGGCTCAATTGTGGTCGAAAAACTTTTTTCGGGGGATGTAGAGAATGCCGCAACGGCTCCGACTACTCCATGAAAACGCAGAGTAGGGTTTGGCGGGCAACTACAAAAGGAGGACGGACGTGGGTAAAGCTACTGAAGTGTCTCGTCGCAGTTTCGTCGCGTCCGCGCTTTCAATTGCGGCGTTGGCGGCTTCTCCTCTTCGCCACCTGGCTGACGCTACGATGCAGAAAATGAGAGGAAACGAAATGACAACTTTGACGCCTTATCTTTTATTCGATGGAACCTGCCATGAAGCAATGGAGTTCTATCAATCCTGTTTTGGCGGAGAACTGACCCGTGCCAAGGTCAAGGATACTCCAGCGAAGGACTACATGCCTGCGGTTCAGCAGGAGAAAACCATCAACGCGCGACTTAGAAGCAGCAACGTGGATATTTCGGCGTCGGATTGGCTTATGCTCGATCGAACACCGATCCGAGGCAACACGGTTTGTCTCTTTCTGAGTGGGGGAACTTTCGAGGAATTGAAAACTCTGTTTGAGAAACTATCGCAAGGGGCCGAAGTCACCGACCCGCTGCAAGAGAAGTTCTTCGGCACCTACGGGGCACTGAACGACAGATTTGGCGTCCGGTGGATGTTTCATGCAAATAAAACGGTATAGGAAAGCCGCGACCCGCTGAGAGAGACGGCACAGGAGCGAACGAAATGAAATATATCTTGCTGATGTCTGGTACGAAAGCAGGGGTCGACATGTATCGCTCCTGTCCCGCAGAGGATATCGAGGCGCATTTGCGCGCGCTCAGGGCGATTACGCAGGAGCTGACTGAATCCGGGGAGTTCGTGGCCATGCAAAGACTGGGCCAACCGGGCGAAGCGAAGCTTGTACGAGGCGAGAAAAACGGCCTGCCGGTCACGGACGGAGTTTTTCCCGAGTCGAAGGAGTTTCTGTTGGGCTACTGGATCGTGGACGTAGCGACTCCTGAACGCGCATATGCCATCGCCGGCCGGCTTTCGGCGGCGCCTGGGCCTGGGGGGGGGCCGACCAACATGCCTCTTGAAGTACGGCAGGTCGATCCTCCCGGGCCGGTCGCCACGACAACGCCGTGAGATCGCCACACAGTTCGGGTTAGCTCCACGAATTCCGGATGATTCGCTTTGAATAAATTCTTAAGGAGAAAAAAGATGAAATACATCTTGATGATGAATACGATGAAGGCCGGGCAGGGCGTCCCTGCATGGCCTCAAAAAGATCTGAAAGCCCACATCGGGTTTATGCTCGGCCTCAACCAGGAGCTTCGTCAATCCGGCGAGTTGGTCTCGGCCGAAGGCCTGGCGTTTCCCGATCAGGCCAAGCTGGTGCGGGCCGGTAAGAACGGAGTACCGATCACCGAGGGCGTGTTCCCAGAGAGCAAGGAATTTCTCGCGGGATACTGGATTGTCGATGTCGACTCACCGGAGCGAGCGTACGCGATTGCGGCGAAGGCGTCGGCAGCGCCGGGTCCGGGCGGGGCGCCGTTGAACATGCCGATTGAAGTGCGCCCGGTGATGAGCGGGCCTCCGCCGGAGATGATTTAACCAGAGCGATGATGATGAAGCCGTGGGATGCGACGTCTGGGCACCTGTTGCGCGAACTGGCGCCGCAGGTGCTTGG
>Ga0210388_10004733_pt1 | contig 10642 bp, 10 predicted proteins | sample IncBWC19OmetaG_FD_155485 | JGI IMG/M metagenome (GOLD analysis project Ga0210388, IMG submission 155485) | Forest soil microbial communities from Barre Woods Harvard Forest LTER site, Petersham, Massachusetts, United States - Inc-BW-C-19-O ...
ATATCCGCTTCTTGAGCATGCCGTCCGAGCCTGGATTTTTCCGCGAACTGGTGAACCTGCCGGCGCAAAACTTGTTGGCGCTGCCGAATAATTTGACCGACACGGAAGGCGCGCTGGTGGAACCGCTGGCCGTTGTCGTGCATTCCATGCAGCTGGCCGCGCCGCGACCGGGTGAGAGCGCGTTGGTTTCGGGCGCGGGCCCCATCGGATTATTGACCATCGCGATGCTGAAGTTATCCGGCATCCGGCGCATCTGGGCGGTGGAGCCGGTGGGCGCTCGCCGGGAATTGGCGCGGGCGATGGGCGCGGACGCCGTTATCGATCCCGCGGCGGGCGATCCGGCGCGTGAAGTTTTACGCGAGACATCCGGAAGAGGCGTCGACCTGGCCATTGACTGCGCGGCGCGAGGAGACAGCATCAATCAATGCTTGTACGCGGCACGCAATGCCGGCCGCGTAGTAGTGACCGGTATTCCAGCCGAAGACCACGTCAACCTGGCGTTCCATATCATGCGGCGCAAGGAACTAGCGTTCTTCAGTGTCCGCCGCTCGAATCACGATTCGGCGACCGCGCTCCGATTGCTGGAAGCCGAGCGACAGCGGTTCGCGCCTGTGCTGACGCACGAACGGCCGGTCTCAGAAATCCAGTCCGCATTCGAAATGTGCGAAGGCTATGCAGACGGCGTGGGTAAGATGACGGTCCGTCTTTAGGACCGAATAACCGGATAACCGAACAACCGAAGAACCGTTGTTAGCTTTCCATAAAATGATACGCGATCATATGGCAGACAATCATATGCGCGTCTTCGATGCGGCCCATGTGCGGCACCGGAACTTGAATGTTCAGCTGCGCCAAGGGACCCAGCTTGCCGCCGTCCCGGCCGGTGAGCGCGAGAGTTTTGCAGCCGATGGAATTGGCGTATTCCACGGCGCGCAGGACGTTTGGAGAATTGCCGGACCCGCTGATGCACATCACCACATCACCCGGCTGGGCGAAGTTCTTCAACTGCTCGACGAAAACCGAATCGTAGCCTGCGTCGTTGGAATAAGCGGTCAGCGTGGCCAGCGAATCGGCCAGCGCCATGATGCGAAATCGTGACTCGCGATTGTGGCTGGCGCCCTTCACGATATCGCAGGTAAAATGCGACGCGGTGGAAGCGCTGCCGCCATTGCCGCAAACGAAGATGCCGCGGGAGTGCTCACGCGCCTCATGAAACCACTCAATGGCTTGATCGACCAGCGCCGTATCGATGTGGTCAATGGCCTGAAGCAGCGCGGCCTTGTATTGTTCGGGGTAGCTCATACACGTGGGTCAAACCAGGAAGAAATCCAGCGCGCGAGAGAGATAGTCCTTCAGGTCCGCGCGTTTCACGACGCTATCCAGAAATCCGTGCTGCAGCAGGAACTCGCTAGTCTGGAAACCATCCGGAAGTTTTTGGCGTATGGTTTGCTCGATGACCCGCGGACCGGCAAATCCGATTAGCGCTCCCGGTTCAGCGACGTTCAAGTCGCCGAGCATGGCGAAGCTGGCCGTGACGCCGCCCGTGGTGGGATCGGTGAGCACGCTGATGTAGGGCACTTTCGCCTCGTCCAAGCGCATCAACGCGGCGGAGATTTTGCCAAGCTGCATCAGGCTGACCGCGCCCTCCTGCATCCGCGCTCCGCCGGATGCGGACACGATGATCAAAGGAATGTTGCGTTCGATGGAGCGCTCAATGGCGCGCGTGATTATCTCGCCCACCACCGTGCCCATGCTGCCGCCGATAAACTTCAGCTCCAGCGCGCAGATGTTCACCTGACGGCCATTCAAATTTCCGGCCGCCGATATGATGGCGTCGCGAAGGTGCGTCGATTTCTGAACTGCCGCAAGCCGCGCCTTGTAGGTCTTGGAATCCACAAAATGAAGCGGGTCGGTGGAGACGAGTTGAGTGTCAAACTCCTGAAAGCGGCCCCCGTCGAATAGCAACCCGAGGCGCGTGCGTGCATCGATGCGGTAATGATGCTCGCATTTCGGGCACACCTGCAGGTTGTCTTCAAGCGCCTTCCGCCAGATGATCTGGCCGCAATGTTCGCATTTCAACCACAGGCCTTCCGTGCGGACGCGTCGGCCGCCTTCTTCGGGATTCAGGGAAGGTTTGTTGCGAGTGAACCAAGCCATGGAAATTCCAGTTTGACACACCCGTCCCCTTAGTGACGTGCGGGGCTACAATTCGCGGGGAACGCGCCAGCGAATGGTTCCGGCGAAACGCTCCGGAACTTGTAGCCCCGCGCGTTAGCAAGGGGACAGGGGTTAGAGGGTTCCGTAGTACAAGTTGGTGCGGTAAAGAAAAGCCACGCGGCCATTCTGTTGTTGCGTTTCGAAGAGCGCTTTCAGTTCCGCCATCATCGGCTCATACGCAGCATCTCCCGGATGGGGCGAATAGGAGGATGAGCGCAACCGGCCGAGTACGCCGGCTAGATCGAACTCCTGGACGTTCGCGAAGGTGGCTAATTTCCAGTTGCTGTGGCCGAAAAACTCACTCATCTGCTTTGAGCCAATCTGGCGATGATCCACGCGGCTATAGTCGGGCGCGTATTGGTGCAGTAGTTGCTCATAGCCGCTAAGAAATCCGCCGGTAACTTCGCGCTCATTCCAAATCAGCGCGACCCATTTGGGAGCGCGCAGAATCCGCTGGAACTCATTTCGCGCCGCTGCCGGGTCGAACCAATGAAACGCCTGTCCCGCGGCAACGAGGTCTACGCTCGAATCGGGCAGTCCAGTTTGTTCCGCCCGCGCCTCCTTGGCGGAAAATTTTGAATATTGCGCCAAGAATTCAATTCCCGCTTCACGCATCTCCCGATTCGGTTCGATTCCGATCACGCGGCAGCCGAAATCGAGGAACAGTTTCGAGAGCAAACCGGTTCCCGAGCCGACATCGGCCACGATGGAGCTTGATTTCAGCCCGCATTCGCGTTCGAGCAGCGGCACAATCTCCGCCGGATAGGAGGGGCGGTAGCGCGAGTAGTCGTCCGCGCGCGATGAGAACCGCCCGGTGGGATTTAAGTGCGCCACGGCTAGGATGCCAAAGCTTTGACGGCATCGACGGCGCGCTGGATCTCCTGCCTGGAATTGTAAATGTGCGGCGAAAAACGCAGACCTTGCGAATCGCCCGACGGCGTCATCGCGATGGAAATGCGATGCTCATTCCACAGCGTATCGTAGGCCTGTTTGGTAGGAACGCGCGGGATGTCGGCCTTCACCACGCCGCCCGAAAGCTCCGGCTCCAGATTGGTCTTGAGGCGAACGCCTGGGATCTGCGACAGTTGCTCTTTCAACGACGTCGAGAGAAAACGCATGCGCGATTCGATGGCGCCGATTCCGATCAACTGCGCAAAATCCACGGCCGATTCCAAGGCCACGATCCTGGGGTCGTCCCGCTGGCCGTAGACTTCCAGTTTCCGCGCTCCCTTCAGGTGATCCGTCCAGCCGGCGGTGACGATGGAGGGCCAGACGCTCGGGATGCGGTCCGACCGCACAAAAAGAATACCGGCCTCGAGCGGGCCCATCAGCCATTTGTGCGCGCTGGCGGAATATGAATCGCAGCCGATCTCTTTCAGGTTGACGTCCAGCGCGGCAAAGCTCTGGGCGCCGTCCAGGTGCATCCAGATACCGCGCCGGTGTGCTATTTCAGCGATTTCGCGGGCGGGGTACATGATTCCAGTGGTACTGGTGACATGGGTGACGGCGATTACGCGGGTCCGGGGGGTTACCGCCTTCTCAATTTGTGAAATCAGCTCTTCGCGGCTCGCGGCCGGCACACGCACCGGAAGGCTGATCACGGTGAAACCTTCGCGCTGAGCGCGGACTTTCCACGAATCGTTATTCGAAGGATGGTTGTGATCGGTGATCAAAACTTCGTCGCCCGGTTTCAAATCCACGCCCTTGACCACGATATTGGTGCCCTCGCTGGTATTGCGGGTGATGGCAATCTCGTCGGATGTTACGCGCAGCATGGCGGCCAGCTTGTCGCGCAGACGCTCGCGCATGGCTTCGTATTTCGCGCGATTCTGGAACGATGGGTTGGACTCGAAATCGCGCATGAATTCGGCATGCCGGTCCAGCACGGGCCGCGAGGCCGGGCAGACATTTGCGGCGTTCAAATAAATCAGGTCATCCGAGAGTGGGAATTGGCGTTTCACCAATGACCAGTAGGCTTCGCTATCTGCTGCGCCGGGGGCGGCACGCAAAGCCGTGGTGAAAGCGGTCCAGGAAGCGGGCAGCGCGGCGAGCGCCGGAAGGGATAGAAAGAAATTGCGCCGAGAACTTTCCATCTCACGATTGTACTTGGTTGGCGAACTGTGCAGCGGGTTGTTGGCGGCTGCGCGACTTGGCCAACGTTAGGGGGCCGTATCGCTCTCGATCCAATACTCAGCCCGAGACTTGAGAATGACATGCGGACGATTTCGAACCTCCACATGCAAGGCGTGCAAGCCGGGCGTCAGTGACGTGGGGCGGAAACTGAGCACGTAGTAATTCGGCACGTCGTTCGAGACCGCGATGAGGCCCGGCTTCAGGTCCTTGGCGTTATGAAAGTGAAAGAACTCCCCTCCCGCCAATTGCGCTACTGCTTCGCAGGTGTTGGTACGGAGCGCATTGCGCCCGGCAAGAAAAGCCATGGTGGCCAGCCGCAGCGGCGGAGCAAGCTGGCTGATGCAGTCGAGGACTTGTTTACCATAGTGGCCCTGGTACTCGGCGTCGGCCCCTTCGCGACTGAAACAGCCATGGGCGGGGCCCGGCTCATCGGACTTGAGCTTCGATGCCTCATGCGAAACCGCCCCGCTGGTACTGGAGAAACCAAAGCTATACATGGTGGTGTTGGTGTTGCTGATGAGGCGCAAAGCGTCGCCGAGGGTTGCCTTGCTGCCATGGTCGATGGTTTCGCTAAGCAACAGGATGGCTCGGCGATACTGGGCAGGCTGTGCCCGTAGCTGCTCAACCGCGAACGCCACCGCGTCCAGAATCGCCGCGCCCGCATCGCCTTCGCGGAGGTTCGCCACCTTGCTTGACGCAATGGCCGTCTCCGCCGCAAAAGGTGCCACCAGATGCGGCGACCTGTCGAAGCCGATGAGGGCAACGCGGTGCTCCACGCCACCTACCAAGGCGTCGAGGATGGCGTCCAGTTGCCCGTAGTCCTTAAGGTGAAGCGCTCCGGCGCCGCCGGTCTCAACGACAATGGCCAAGGCCAGCGGCTGCGAGTCGGTGTCTTCAACAAGAGTCAGATTCTGTTTGACGCCGTTGTCGGTAAGGAGGAAGTCGTCAGCCGTGAGTTTGAAGATGACTTGGCCTCCCTTGGTCTTGACCAGGACCGGAGCCAACACCAGAGTCGAGCGCACGGTGAGGGTGGGCAGGACGGTTTCGGTTCTTTGCGCTGCTGCGACCGCGGCGAGGCTGAGGAAACTAAAAACGAGCGTTTTCGGCATGCGAATGTTTCAGCGCCAACGCAATCTTGAAGCCAAACACAAGGTTAACGAAGATTTACGCTTTGAAGCAGAACTCGCACTAATACTTGTAGCAGCCCTACATCAGGTGCGCCGCATCGTCACAGTCCGAACTCGGTCAGTTGACCCGTTCGGTGATGGTAACCGGACCAGCTACCCGGAAACTGATTCGCGATTCTACCGGGATCTCGGCCGATCTGCCGCGGGTGAAGGCTGCGTCCGCAACTGTTGAACCGCCCGCGTCTTTCTTGAACGGATCAGTCCGGATCGGGACATGCTGGCCATCGGAAGTGGATAGCCTCACCAGTTCCACTCTTAAGCGGCCCGACGCCACGTCCACCACGCGCCCCTCCAGCCGGGATCCTTTTTCAGCGATGACCCATCCATCCACTACCAGTGGCCGGTCCAGCGTGGCCAGAAAGCTATCTCCCGTCTTGAATTGCGCCGCCGAAATTGTCTCTCCGATCCGTACCGGCAGTATGGTTCCAGCAGCGATGGTTACGGTGGGTGGAACGCCCGCTGCAGGGGGCGCCGGCGCGGACGGTACAACCGCGGCAGGAGCTTGCGCCTCAGGAGCGGCGGGTACGGGAGCAGGCGGAGGCGGGGCCGGCTCATTCGGAATTTGAGCTTCGATAGGCGGGGGCGCGGGCCGCGACGGCGGCGCTTGATTGCCGGCCACGATTAACGGCCTTTCATGGCGGATGTCCTGTCGAATATCAGGGCGGACGTCATGGCCGATATCGTGGCGGACATCATGGCCGATATCAGGGCGAAAGGGCGGAGGCATGGGAGATGGTTTTTCCCGATGGGTGGGCTTCAGGACCACCGGCGCCGGCGGAGGGGGAGCTATTGCGGGGGTTTCGGCCGCCGGCAAATCCCTAGGCGCGGTTTTGGGCCCGGCGGGTACCGGAACGTCAGATGGGACCGCAGCCACCCTGGGAAGTGAATCTTCCTTCACGGCGATATAGACAATCCCCGACGCAATTAACGCGCCCGCAATGAACGCGATCACGATCTTCGAATTCATGCTAATCCCCTAACATTTAAACGTAGGCATTCGTGTTTACGTTTCCAGGGCCAAGCCGCTAAAATGGTTAGACATGCGTTTTCCGAGCGAGTTCCGGATCGGCAACGTCCGTGTGGCGCCGGCTACCGTGCTGGCTCCCATGGCGGGCGTCACCGACACAGTGTTCCGGCGGCTGATTCGCAACCAGGGCGGCTGCGGGCTGATCATGACGGAGTTCACCAGCTCGCATGGCGTAATCGCGTCGCTCAAATCCAGAAAGAACACCCGCACCTTCCGTTATCTCTACTTTGAGCCGGAAGAACATCCCATCTCCGCGCAGCTTTTCGGCTCCGATCCGCAGGTGATGGCCGACGCCGCCAAAGCCTGCCAGGACTTCGGCTTCGATATCGTGGATATAAACTTCGGATGCCCTGTCAATAAGGTTGTGAAATGCAACGGCGGTTCCGGGCTACTGCGCGACCTGCCGCTGGTGCAAAGCATCCTCGAGAAAGTACGCGCCGCGATTTCCATTCCGCTGACCATGAAATTCCGCGCAGGCTGGAACGATCAAGAGCTGGTGGCGGTCCGGATGGCGAAGCTGGCGGAAGATTGCGGTTTGCAAGCGGTTGCGCTGCATCCCCGAACCCGCGAACAAGGCTATAGCGGCAAGGCGGATTGGAGCCGCATCGCGGAGGTGAAGGCAGCCGTGAGCAGCATCCCCGTGATCGGCAACGGCGACGTCCTGACGCCGGAGGACGCGGTTCGCATGGCCACGGAAACTGGCTGCGACGCCGTCATGATCGGCCGGGCAGCGTCTTCGAATCCATGGATCTTCCGCCAGATTCAGCAGTACGTCGAGACCGGAGCCTACGATCATCCGGCGGAGCGCCAGCGTTATGAAATCATGCGCACCTATTACGGCATGCTTTGCGATCGCGGCTTGCCCGACGCGGTGGGCAAGATGAAACAGTTCGCCACTTATTTCACGCACGGCGTCCGCAACGGATCGAAGCTGCGGGTGGAAATATATAAGGCCACCGAGGCCGCTCAAATTCTGGAGCACGTTGATGCTTTTTTCGAGCGAGAGCTCCAGGCAGTTCCCGCCTGACGGTCCCATGAAGAACGTTCAAATCATCACCGATGGTTCGTGTATCGGCAATCCCGGTCCGGGCGGCTGGGCGTGCATTCTGCGATTCGGCAACGTTAAACGCGAGATCTACGGCTCCGAGCCTCAGACCACGAATAACCGGATGGAATTGCAAGCCGCCGTGGAGGGCCTGCGCGCGCTGAAGGAATCCTGCCAGGTGGAGATCATTACCGATTCCAACTACGTCAAGAATGGAATCACCGAATGGATCCATAAGTGGAAGAGAAACGGCTGGCAAACAGGAGCCAAGAAGCCGGTGGTGAATCAGGATCTGTGGCACGATCTGGATGAGCAGGTGTCCCGGCACAAGATCGAATGGCAATGGACCAAGGGCCACGCTTCGCATGCCGATAACAATCGCTGCGACGAACTGGCACAGGCCGCCGCGCGCGGGCAATTGAGGACTGAATCATGAAGACGAAAATGGGTTCGCAGGCGGAAGCGACTGCCCCGCGGAGCAGCATAGCCGCAACCAAGACCGGGCCGACGAGGGCGTCGGCCGCGGACCAGGGGGTCCGCCCCACGAATCGTCGCAGGCCGCGAAGATTTTCAGGTCTAGTAGTACAGCCTGCCAACTCGACGATTCTTGCCATTTTTATGGCGCCCCTGGTTTGCTTTCTGGCATCTGCCCAAAACCCGCCCGACGCAAGAACCTTGCTAAAGGAAACCAGCGAAGTCCTGTTGAAACATAAGTCTTACCAATTGGACCAGCGCGCCGTCGTGGACATGGGCGGTCCGTTGCCCGCCCGCGTGGAGATGTTGGTGAAGATTGCAGTGTCTAATCCCGGGAAGTTGCGGATTGAATCCAAATCGAACCTGGGCGACTCAATAATCGTCTCCGACGGCGAAAGCACGTGGATGTACTTGAGCAGTTTGATGCAGTACACCAAGACGGCGGCGGCCAGCACTCCGGAAAATCTGGTGAAGTCGCTGGTGCCGGGAATGTCCAGCGTCATGGACCAGCTGAAGGCCAAGGATCCCTATGTGTCTTCGAAAATCACGGGAGAAGAGCCGGTGGAAGTGGACGGGCAAAAGATAGATTGTTACGTGGTGGAGGGTAGGCTGGACAAAGTTTCGCTGCCCGGTGGGATCGATATGACGGACGGAGTGCAGAAGGTCTGGATCGACAAGACGACCCTGTTGTCGTTAAAGCAGACCATGACGGCCACTATGACTGGTGGACCTTTGACGGCTCCGGCGCAAATGAATCAAGCGGTGACCGTCGTTTCCCAAAAACTTGACGCGGCGGTGCCCGACGCTACATTCGCGTTCACGCCCCCTGAAGGGGCCAAACTGGTCACCGAGTTCAAAGGGCCAGTCAAGGCAAATGCCGACCTGACTGGCAAGCCGGCGGCGGATTTCAAGCTGACATCCATCGCCGGGAAAGAATTCAGCTTGCAGGATCTCAAGGGAAAATTCGTGCTGCTGGACTTCTGGGCAACCTGGTGCGGGCCGTGCCGGCGCGACCTGCCGGCGGTGGAAAAACTACATCAGGAATTTCATCGGAAGGGGCTGGTGGTGCTGGGCGTGGACGGCAGAGAGGATTCGGAAACTGTGCAGCAGTTCCTGGCATCGTCCAAATTGAGTTATCCGATTTTGCTCACGCCGGACAGCGGAATGATACAGAGCTACAATGTCACCGCGTTGCCGACCGTGGTTCTGATCGATGCGGACGGTAAGATTGTCTATCATCATGTAGGCGCGGGCGGAGACAAAGCGCTGCGAGAAGCCCTGGCGCAGTTGGGGTTGGAGAGCGAACCCGTTCGCTGACGTGGGCCGAGGTTGGCAGGCGAAAGCGCCTACCCCACCGTGATACACAACAGTTTGCGGCGAGGTGGGGCACGCGCTTTCGCCCGCCAATGTGCTTTGGTCTCACAGGTGGGCAAGGGGCGCTGCACTTCGTCCGGCAGTGCTTTTCAAACTAATCAACTTACGCGGTGGTTTCGAAATTGCATCGGGCGCGGTATGCCCACGGCGAAATCGCAAACACTTTCCGTTGGCCTGCATGTGGCCGCGGTGGCATTTCTGTTGTTTTTGACGACGCATTCGGCGCCGTCACCCCCGCGAGTTCCGGGGCAGCATCGAATTGTGCCGCTGGCTCCGTTGCATAGAGTTTATCCGGACCAGGGGGAGCAGCATCAGGGCGGAAGCAATCAGACCATGTTGCCAGCCAGGCATGGAGCGCCGCCGCCCACGGCACGCACCACTTTTATCCCTCCTGAGTCGGTGCGCGATCCGAAGCTTCCCATGGCGATCACCGTGGCCTTCGATTCTCCGACGCTCCAGATTGACGCGAATAATATCGGCGATCCGTACAGCACGTTGGCACCGGGCGCGCTTGGCAGCCAAGGCCGTGATGGCATTGGTGACCGGGGATGCTGTACGGGAGTTGGAGACAACGACAAAGGAAAACCAGGCATCAACCGAGGTTCGGGCCATCGCATTACTCCACCCCAGCTCATTTACAAAGTGGAGCCTGAATTTTCCGAAGAAGCGCGCAGGGCCAAGTTTTCCGGGATGGTGATTCTGGCCATTGAAGTGGACGCAACGGGCCATGCGCGCGCTTTGCGTGTGCTCCAGAGTCCCGGCCTTGGCCTGGAGCAGAAGGCCATCGACGCGGTGACGCAATGGCGCTTCCGGCCGGGTTATCAGGACGGGAAACCGGTGGTAACTTCGGCTACTGTAGAGGTCAACTTTCGCCTGCTGTAAAAGACGCTAATTCCTCGATAGACGGGTTGGCTGCGCTCAGGCCATGCTAGAGACAAGTAACGGCGGCGGTGCATCCCCAGATCCGCAGGCAGTCCGGTTCACGCTCCCGGACGTTTGTGGAATTGCACCGCCGCCGTACTAAGGTCCCCTTGCTTACGCGCGGGGCTACAATGCGCGGGTATCGGGATACAAATGTTCTGTGCCGTAGCCCCGCACGTCAGAGTCTGTGTGAAAACTCCTCATCGCGTCCACATATCGCGCGTCGGGAACGCCTCGACTACTATGGGTCGTGGTTACGCGACG
>Ga0210388_10004734_pt1 | contig 10638 bp, 6 predicted proteins | sample IncBWC19OmetaG_FD_155485 | JGI IMG/M metagenome (GOLD analysis project Ga0210388, IMG submission 155485) | Forest soil microbial communities from Barre Woods Harvard Forest LTER site, Petersham, Massachusetts, United States - Inc-BW-C-19-O ...
GGTGCAATGCGCTCTGGGTCGAAGCCAGAGACTCCTACGGTCTGGCTTCGGTTCGAGACCACGCCACGGTTACTCGCCTCTACCCTGCCGGCGACAAGTATCTAACGAAACTCTATGTGACGCAGCACGGAAAACCGATCGGCTGGGCAGTCGTCGGCGAACGCAGAAGGGACACGAAATTTGGATTTCTGCGCGTCGGCTCCATCGTCGACTGCTGGGCGCAACCCGAAGGCGCAACGCAGGTCATGCGCGCAGCTACACAGACATTGGAAAAGCAGGGTATGGATCTGATCGTGTCGAACCAGAGTCACCGGCAGTGGCGTCGGGCGCTGGAAAAATGCGGCTTCCTCCAGGCGCAATCAAATTTCGTTTTCGCCACCTCGAAGAAACATTCCGCGCTGTTGCATGGCGAGCTCTCTGACTGGCATCTGAATCGCGCCAACGGCGACGGCCTGCCACAGAACTTCTAAAACCACGCCCGTCTTACCGGCGCTCGCGTTCAGGATTCGACAATTCATATCCCAGATTTTTCATCACATCCCCCCAGGCGCTTTCAATCTTCTGCACCGACTCGGAAGGCAAAATTGTTCGCCAATCTCCCGCGGCGGCGCTGCGCACAAACTTCTTATCCTGTCGCGTATTCTTCGTCTGCACCCATCTATCGCCCTGATCTTTTTCCAGGCGTCGCATGCGATCAGCGGAACTCAATTCAACGGCTCGCGCCAGCCGCTCCTTCTGTGCATCGATTCCCAGCACGCGCGCTACCTTCGCAATTTCCTTCTCCGCATCAGCCAGCATGTCTTCATACCGCAGCAGCAGAAATTCTTCGCGCCCCTGCCGCGTGCACAGCCAACTGGTCACGTGATCTCCCCAGCAACCCAGCCGAGCCCAGTAAACGGGCTCCATCCACCGCTCCACAAAGGCTTCGATCGGATAACTTTCTTTCATCGATCGCTGCTTCATCTCCCAGTGGTAGTTCGAAACCGCGACGTCTCTGGGGTCTCGAACCAGGTAGATGATTCTCTTGTAGCGCGGATCGAAGCATTCGTGGCTTTTCAGAATTCGCGGCCGCGCCAGAGCACGCAACTTGCGGTCGGAATGTTTGTACATATCGGGAACCAGCCGTTCCACGTTCAGAAATGTGACTGGCTCGCTCGGATGCACCAGATTCCCCACCAGAAATCGCGTCCACGTGTTCCCCGAGCGGGGATAGGAAGTGAGAAAAACGTCGTCGGGAAAAATGGAGATGTCGCGCTCTATTCGCAATTTGCGAAACAGCACATCACTCACTCGCGAAAGATGCTTGATTCCCCTTCTCAGCATTCCTCACCCGAATTCCGATTCTAGCAACGCACCGTCGCGGCCAGTTTAACCGTGCTGGGAAACGCCGCACCTACCCTAACCCTGTCCCGTGTCGGTCTGATCAACTTCTCGTTGCTCCTTATGCCGGTTCCGCAACCATCCCTGTAGCCGTTGCTTGCGTTGAAACATTTTGCGCGCCTCGCCGCGCAAGCTCGAAATCATCGCAAAGCGCGATTTGGTAAACCACGGCACGCGATGCGGCACGCAGCCATATTTTTCTTTGTATTTTCCTTCGCCGCCCCAGTCATACACTTCCGCGCCCCGCCCCTTCCAATAGCGCATCGCGTACCAGTGAATCGCCTCGTTCGGACGCAGGTGCTGGCTCACCCGCAGACTGGCGTTCCCCCAAAACTCCGCAATTTTATTGAAGCCAGGAAAAATTCCCGTCGCAATGCACTTACCCTCCGCATCGCGCGCCCTCAGCAACAGCAGCCTTCCCGTGGGATGCAGATTTTTCACCAGCGTCCGCACTCGCTCGACCGGATACGTCGGCACCAGCCCTTGCTTGGCAAAAACATCCTTGAGTTGCAAATAGTATTCGTCGGCAAATCCCGCATCGTGCGCCTCTTCGACGGTCACTCCGCTCTTTTCCGCTTTTCGAATGCAACGCCGACACGCGCTGTCCATGCTGGCGAACAACTGGTCCTCGCTTTGTCTGAGATCGGTCCGGTAAGAAGCGTACGCTTCGCCAGCGAACCCCAGGCTTTCACCGTCTTCGAATTCGAAGTGCGGATCCGATACTTCCATATGCCAACATTTCAGATCGTCCCACGCGGTTTTCTCGATCGCGGCCAGCGCATCTTTCCGCGACGCCCCGGGCACGAGATTGAATCCCATGTAGGGCGTCGTCCAGCCCGGAAACGAACTGCCCAGGATGCGAACACCGAGTCTCGAAAACACCAGCCCGGAAAAATAACCAGCCACTTCGCGCCCATCGACAAGTTCGCACATGGCAATCCGCGCCCGCTGTGTTTCGCGCACGAACTGCAGCCATTCCCTGGTTTGAAAAACAGTCCGGTCGGCAAACGCATCCAACCTCGCCCAGTCCACGTCCGCCGGATCGATGAGTTTCGCTTTCATGGTTGGGATATTCGCTGCGAATTCATGCCCTACCAGCAGATGCCGTGGTACGAACCTGCAACCTTCGGCCGCCGCGCCGGGTCCAGGTTGATCAGATCGATCACAATCTGCTCCGAGCCAACAAGCCGCACCAGTTGTTCGTTTTCAACTTTGGTTGCGATGACTACCACTTCCCCACTACGCACAACGTCTTCGAACGACGCCGCGAGCAGTGACCCGATATGGGGAATTACTTCTTCAATGTACTGCCGGTTCGAGCCCGCCAGCCGCCCTAGCGAAACATCCTGGTCCCACACGCGAACCTGGCAGCCTTCGCCGAGCAACCGCTTGATTACTTGCACCTGCGGACTCTCTCTCAGGTCGTCGGTTCCGGACTTAAAACTCAACCCCAAGAAAGCAATTTTCTTCCTGTTCGTCTGCAACACCGCATCCACCGCCCGTTCCACGTGCACCATGTTGCTGGGCAGGACCGCCTCCAGCAGGGGCAACTCGATGTCCAGTTCCCTCGCTCGATAGGCGAGCGCCCGCAAATCCTTCGGCAGACAGGACCCTCCAAAAGAAAATCCTGGCGACAAATATGCCGGCGAGATGTTCAGCTTCGTGTCTGCGGTATAAATCCTGGTGACCGCGTCGGCGTCCACTCCCAGGCCCTTGCAGAGTGTGCCAACCTCGTTGGCGAAACTCACCTTCAGCGCATGAAATGCGTTCGACGCATATTTCACCATCTCGGCGACGGCGATGCTGGTTTCGAAAATCGGCCCGTCGATGCCCTTATACAACTCGCGAAGCGGTCCGAGACTCTGCCCATCCTGCGTCCCCAGGATCGTGTACGGAGGTTTTTGGAAATCCGCCACCGCACTGCCCTCGCGCATGAATTCAGGGTTGTAGCAAATCGAGAACTCAACTCCCGCCCGCACTCCGCTGGCCTGTTCGATCGCGGGGATGATCGAAGATTCCGTGCTGCCCGGCAACACCGTGCTCCGCAACACGATCACATGAGGCGATTTCTTCCCTCTGATCGCGGCCCCAATTTCACGCACTACGCGCTCGACATAGGTCAGGTCCAGCTTGCCGCTGCGCAAACTTGGCGTGCCCACACAGACGAACGAAATCTCCGACTCACTCACCGCCGCCGCCGCATCGGTCGTAGCCCGCAGTCGTCCAGCCCGGTGCGCTTCGGCCAGCATCTCGTTCATCCTGGCCTCGACGATGGGGCTGCGCCCCGCCCCCAGCGCCTCGACCTTGGCCGGGCTCACGTCGACGCCGATGACGTTGTGCCCGACGTCCGCGAAACACGCCGCCGTCACCGATCCCACATACCCCAGCCCGAACACGCTGATTGAAAGGCCCACCGTTGCTCCTCGACCGCTCTCGTTCATTTGCTGATTTTCCGGCTCGATCCAGTATGACAGTTGCCGATTACTACGGGTACTCGACCGCTGCCGAGTATCCGCAATCTAACGATCGCAATCTAACGATAAAGATAAACTTGTTCCGTGCCCCGCCTAGGAATGTGGTCCCGGCTGTCCCGCATGAGTTGGGACGAACTGTACACGCGTCTTCACCAGGAAACCGGCAAGCGCTGGGATGCAGTTGCATATCGCGCCGGTGTGCAGCCGAAAGCAGACGTGCAGTCCCGGTCAAGCAACCCGCCGGGCAACTTCTTCTTTTCTGGGGACGAACTGCCCGAACGCGTCCGCCTGCTTCAACAGCATCTTCCGCTCGAAGTGGAAGCCTGCATCCGCGAGGCCGACGGGATTTGCCGGCACCGCTTCTCGTTGCTGGGATACCGCGACCTCGACTACGGCAAGGGTCAGGAGATCGACTGGCACCTCGACGCCATACATCAGAAACGTACCCCGCTCATCCCCTGGTACCGAATCAACTTCCTCGATTTCGCCGCCGCCGGCGACCACAAGATTATCTGGGAACTCAATCGCCATCAGCATCTCGTAACTCTAGCCAAGGCGTGGCTTTTCACTCGGGACGACGCGTACGCAAACGAGGCTCTTTCGCAGTGGCGCCAATGGCAGCGCGCCAATCCGTATCCGCTCGGTGTGAATTGGGCCAGCAGTCTTGAGGTTGCATTCCGCTCGCTATCCTGGCTCTGGATGCGGCATCTGCTCGAAGGCTGCCCGCTTCTTCCACCCGATTTCGACAACAGTCTGCAACCCGCCCTGGCGCGGCATGGACGCTACATTGAACGGTACCTTTCCACTTATTTCTCTCCCAACACGCATCTGCTCGGCGAAGCCGTCGCGCTTTTTTTCCTCGGAACCCTGTGTCCGCAACTTCCGCGTGCGCAGACGTGGAAGCATCTAGGCTGGAAGCTTCTCGAACAACAAGCCAATCGCCAGATTCGTCCCGACGGCGTTTACTTCGAACAATCGCTCTACTACCACGTCTATGCTCTCGACTTTTTTCTGCACGCCCGCGCGCTTGCCGCCCGAAACGGGATGGAAGTCACGCCATCCCTCGACGAAGCAATCCAGAAGATGCTTACCGTCGTTCAAGCCCTGGCGCAAGTGGGCCCGCCGGACGGCTTCGGCGACGATGACGGCGGCCGGGTGTTCAATCCTCGACGTAATCGCGCTGAACACATGACCGACCCGCTCGCGATCGGAGCCACACTCTTCCACGACCAGCGCCTGCGCGCGAGATCACTCTTGACCGAGGAGGCCATCTGGCTTTTTGGTTCCGATGCGCTGGCGCAGATTGACCGCGCCGCCGCGGCGACTCCCATGGCCAGCCTCTCCTTCGCCGACGGCGGCCTTTACATCGCAACGAGCCCGGACCCCATGCCTCAGCAAATGGTGATCGACGCCGGGCCTCAAGGCACTGGCCGCAGCGGCCACGGCCACGCCGACGCCTTGAGTGTGAAACTCAGTTTCGCCAATCGCCCGTGGCTGGTCGATGCCGGAACGTTCGTCTACATTTCCGACCCGCAGTCTTCGCGCGACGAGCGCCACGCGTTTCGCGGCACGCGCGCCCACAACACCATGTCGGTCGACGGCCTCGATCAGGCTCATCCCGAAGGCCCGCTCGCCTGGAGCGCGCTCCCCAAAACGCAAGGCGAGCGCTGGATCCCCGGCGCGACTTTCACATTTTTCACCGGCTCGCATTCCGGCTACGAACGCCTCGCGCACCCCGTGCGCCACCGCCGTTTCGTCTTTCACCTGCACGGAACCCTCTGGCTGGTGCGCGATGTCGCCGACGGCTCCGGATCTCATCTGCTTGAAACCTCCTGGCATTTCGCGCCCGACCTCATTGTTTCTCCGGCGGGCAATAATTTCGTAGCAACAACTCCAGTCGACCCGCGGCCTGGCGAGATTCCGTCTCATCTGACTATGCTCCCGCTTCCCGATCGTCAGTGGACGTGCAATCTGGTTATGGAAGAAGTCAGTCCCGCCTACGGCACGAAACGACCTGCACCTGTTCTACGTTGCAGCGCGGCTCTCGCCGCTCCGGCCGAACACGCCATGCTGCTGATTCCTTCAGTGGACAAAAATGATCCCGTCGGCAATTTCTCCCGTTCTTTCGAGAACACGTTGAGCGGAGAGCACCCGATCGTCGCCTATACCTACGATTGCGGTCCCACTTCGCACTCCATGATCTTCCGCGACACTCCGCGTGCTGCCTGGACCCACGGCCCGTGGTCAAGTGATGCCAGCTTCCTCTACGCCTGCGTGAAAGACCGCCGGGTCAGCCATCTGGTTTGCTGCGATGCAAGCTTCGTCCACCTGCACGGCGAATCCGTCTTCGCGCGCCACGCCCCGTTACAATACATCGAGTGGCTGAACCGAAAGGGCGAACGCTGGACCAATTCTTCCGATGAAGCCGCGGCTGGTCTTATTTCCGTGAAGGCGATCGAGGCCCAGATCTGAGCCACTCTCTCGAATTGGCGTAACCCCAACAACGCAATATGTGCGGCATCACCGGCATCCTCGAATTCGCCAAGCACACGGGCGCCGATCCGGGCGTCATCCGCCGTATGTGCGACGCCATCACTCATCGCGGCCCCGATGACGACGGCGTCTACGCTGTCGGTCCGATCGGCCTTGGCATGCGCCGCCTCAGCATCGTCGATCTCGCCACGGGCCATCAACCACTCAGCAATGAAGATGGCACGATATGGATCGTCTTCAACGGCGAGATATACAACCATGCCGATCTACGCTCGCAACTTGAAACCCGCGGCCACGTCTACCGCACGCACAGTGACACCGAAACCATCGTCCATCTCTACGAGGAATATGGCCGTGATTGCGTGCAGCACCTGCGCGGCATGTTCGCCTTCGCCATCTGGGACGCGCGCCGCCAAACGCTTTCCCTCGCCCGCGACCGCGTGGGCATCAAGCCGCTCTACTACCATCTCGACGCCGAGAGACTGTTATTCGGTTCGGAAATTAAAGCCATCCTCGCGCATCCCGCGATCCGCGCGCGGTTCGACCGCAACGCTCTTCCCGAATACCTCGCCTTTGGCTATCTCTCCGGTGAAGAAACTTTCTATGCAGGAATCCGCAAGCTCATGCCGGGTCACTGGATGGAAATCGACGCGGGCGGCCAGGTCACAACCGAACGCTTCTGGGATCTTGCAATCTCACCGCCCGATTCTTCACGAGATGAAGACTACTTTGTCAAAACTTACCGCGATCTCCTCGAGCAAGCCGTAAGCACGCACCTGATGAGCGACGTTCCTCTCGGCGTGTTCCTCAGCGGCGGCGTCGACTCCAGCGCCATCGCCGCGTTGATGACCAACATTCGCGGCACTCCGGTCGAGACGTTTTCTGTCGGCTACTCCGAAGATTCGTTCAGCGAGCTGCCCCACGCTCGCGCCGTCGCAAAGCACCTGAACTCAGAGCATCACGAGATACTCGTGAGCCAGCAGGATTTCTTCGGTGCTCTTCCTCAACTCATCTGGCATGAAGACGAACCCATTACTTGGCCGTCGAGCGTCCCGCTCTATTTCGTGGCGCGTCTGGCCCGCGATCGCGCCAAGGTCGTGCTCACCGGCGAAGGCGCGGACGAAACTCTCGCGGGCTACACTCGTTACGCCTTCACCCTCAAGAATGCCGCCTGGGATCGTGTCTATCGACGCGTGGCTCCGTCCGCGGTCCGTGACTGGATCCGCGCGTCGGTCGCCGATTCTACGCTACTCGGCGCCGACCTTCGCCGCAAGCTCTCACATACATTCCTCGCGCGCAACGGAAATTCGTGGGCCTCGTTCTATTTCGACAATTTTTTCTCCGCCTTCAGCGAATCCGAACAGGTCACACTACTCTTGCCGCAACTCCTCCACGAATTTGCCGCCGGCGCTCCGTATCGTCACGTCCTCGATACCTGGGAACGTTCCTCCGGCGAAGTGCTGCAACGCCTGCTCTATACCGACATCAATACCTATCTCGTCGAACTGCTCATGAAACAAGACAACATGAGCATGGCCGCATCCGTCGAGAGCCGCGTTCCGTTTCTCGACCACAAGCTGATGGAGTTCGCCATCAATATTCCACAGCACCTGCAGCTCGGCGGATTGTCTGGCAAACACATCCTGAAAAAAGCAGTAAGCGATCTGCTCCCGCGCTCCATCCTCTACCGCCGCAAACTAGGCTTTCCAACACCCTGGAGCCGCTGGTTGGCCGGACCGCAGCTCGAGACCATTCGCAACCTGCTACTCGAACCACGCAGCCTTGAACGCGGATTATTCCAGCCCTCGTCGGTCGAGCGCCTGTTCGAAGAACACCGCGCCCACTACCGCGACCACGCCGACCGCATCTGGCGCCTGCTGAATCTGGAATTATGGCAACGAGTCTGCCTTGAACAAGAAGCGTACGAGCCAGTTCCGCCAGCCGTGGCATAAAGTCCGGGTACCCTATTTCTCGCGCCAGGTGCCCCATTTCTCGCGCGTTCTTTGCGCGAGAAATGGGGCACCTAACAAATATCTCCATCCCGCACTAAGAAGCCATCCCGCGATAGACTTCCATCCACTGTGCCCGCACCGCCGCCCACGAATACCTCTGCATCTCGCGTTGCGCATTCAAGACCAACCGGTCCGCCAGTTCGGAATCCCGCAGCACCCGGATCACATTCTCCGCCAGCGCCCGCGCATCCCCCGGAGGCGACAACAAGCCGGTGCGTTCGTCCTCAACTACGTAACGCATCCCTTCCGGGTCCGTGCTCACCACTGGCATGCCGGAAGCAAACGCCTCCAGAATCGAAACCGGCATATTGTCGAGGCGCGAAGCATTGATGACAATGTCAGCCCGATCGTAATAGCGCGCAATCTTTTCGTGAGCGACCACGCCGGTAAACTCTACACCGGTCAATTTGAGATCACTCACCAGCGCTCGGATCTCCGCTTCCAGCGGCCCTCCGCCAACTAGGTCAAGCCTCGCCTCCGGAAATATTTCCTGCACCCGCGCAAAAGCCCGCACCACCACGTCCACACAATAGTAGGGATGGAATCCGCGAGTGCAGATCAAATGCGGACACAACGGATGTCGAACCCGGAACGCGAACTGCGACAGATCCACAACGTTTGGAATCGCCTGCGCCTGCAGGCCGAATTCCCGAGATACCTCCACCAGATATCCCGACGGCACCACCAGCCGGTCCGCGACCTTCAACGTAGCCCGCGCCCGAGGAAACCGTCGCAAGTGGTCACGCGCTTCTCCGCTGTGATAGTGAACCAGCGTTTTCGCACCGCGCCGCCGCCCCATCCAGCATGCCGGTGTCACCGCAATCACGAACGACCAGTACGACGCCGAGAAAATGTGCGCCACGTCTGCGTCCTTCAACCCACGCCAAAGTCGATACAGATAAATTGGCTGCCGAACCAGCGTTCGGAGAAACGGAACCCGATCCACCCACCTCAACAAAAACGGAAACGTCGGATCGACCGGAATGAAATCCACGTCGACATCGTCGGCACCCTGCCAGCTGCGAAGCAGCAACTCCGCCTGCACCGACTGCCCGCCGACATACCTCCGCGACGGCGCCACGATCGCTACTCGGGTCCGGCGGCTTTTGAACATTTCTGTACGTTTGGGAACGCCGGCACGCCAAATCTTTTTCTCCAACAACTCGTCGTAGAGTTCCTGGTGTCGCGCCCTCATCGTCTCAAGGGTGAAATGTTCTTCCGCGAAGGCCCGCGCCTTACGTCCCATTCCCGCGCGCTCCGTCGCATCCCGCAAGAGCCGATCGACGGCTCCGGTAAGCGCCTCTTCATCGTTCGGCCCAACCAGCGTCCCTCGATCCTTCTCGATCAGCTCGCCGTTGCCCCCAACCTGATTCGCTACCACCGGCACGCCAGCCGCCATTGACTCCAGGATCACATTCGAAAGACTCTCCGATTCAGAGGGCAGCACCGAAACATCAAGCGACGCCAGTACCGCGGAAATATCCTTGCGGTCGCCCAGGAACAATACTTGAACATCCAGTCCCAACTCATGTGTCTCGCGTTCGAGCTCAGCGCGCAGCGGCCCATCCCCGGCGAGCACAAACTGTAAGTTAGCAAATCGAGTCCGCAGCCGCGCCGCCATGCGGAGGAACAATCGATGATTTTTCGCCCGCGAATTCATGCGGGCGATCATGCCCACTCGCAGCGTACCCGGCAAACGCGGCAACGCCGGCGCCACCTCGGCAAACGCTTCCGGCGGCAGGCCGTTCCCAATCACCACCAACTGGCTCTCGCGCAGACCAAGCTCTACGAGCCGTGCAGCCGCCGCCCGCGAGTTGCACACCACCGCATCACAGCGGCGCAACACCGCAGCCTGCGCCCGTTCCTGCGCCCATGACAGCAGATCGCCAACTTGCCGCTGGCTGCCGATCAACACAGGAACCCGCGCCCACCGCGCCGCCGGAATCAAAGTCAGGTTGGTATAGAAATCAAACGCATGCGCGATAGCGATACGGTTATTCTCGAGGTGTCGCGCCAGGCGCAGTCGAGTGCGGATCGACTGAATTCCGTACAGGCTGCCGCCCAATCCAAACTCAGAGACATCTCCCAGACCCGCGAGGAACGAGCCTTTCCGCATGATGCACCCGAGTTGCACATCGAAGCGTGCGCGATCCGAGACGTCGCCAGCGCAGCGAACTGGCGTTCACTGCCGCCTGTCTCAAGACTGTTGCTCATCAGAAACACGCCGGGAAGCCGCGCCGCCACCGAACTCGCCCCAGCCTCATCTCTGACCTGCGGTG
>Ga0210388_10004735_pt1 | contig 10637 bp, 9 predicted proteins | sample IncBWC19OmetaG_FD_155485 | JGI IMG/M metagenome (GOLD analysis project Ga0210388, IMG submission 155485) | Forest soil microbial communities from Barre Woods Harvard Forest LTER site, Petersham, Massachusetts, United States - Inc-BW-C-19-O ...
ATCGACGACCATGTTTCCCGAAGGTTCCTCGATGGGCAGGCCCGCGCCGATCGCCGCTGCCATGGCCTGCTCGACGAGATAGACCTCGCTTGCTCGAGCGCGATACGCGGAATCCTGCACCGCCCGCTTTTCCACCGGCGTGATTTCGCTGGGCACTCCGATGACGATGCGCGGGTGAACCAGCACGCGGCGATTGTGGGCCTTCTGGATGAAGTAGGTGAGCATCTTTTCCGTCACCTTGAAATCGGCGATCACGCCGTCCTTCATCGGTTTGATGGCCACCACGTTTCCCGGCGTTCGGCCGAGCATTTCCTTGGCCTCGCGCCCGACGGCGACGACTTCGCCGGTATTTTTGTTGATGGCCACGATGGAAGGCTCGTTGACGACGATGCCCTTGCCGCGCGCAAACACCAGCGTGTTGGCGGTCCCAAGGTCGATGGCCAGGTCGGAGGAGAACAGGCTGAAGACCGACCGCATGTTGAAGCCGTTTTTGTTAACCAAGTCCGTTCCTCTCCGAATGTGTGCGAGCGCTGCCGCAACAGCGCGCCGGCCGGTTGTAAGAGATTTAGACTTCTGCGACCTTTACGAACGTGCGCGAACTTACGGAATCACCACATCGACCCGCTTGATCGCCGTGCCGCCCCGCCGGTTCTGGCCGGTGATCACAATCGTATGGCTCCCCCGCGTCATGGGGTCGGTGAAATACCGGAAATGCCCGTCCGGCTTTATGTCCGCCACAGCCGCGCCATTGATGATCAATGCGGCGCCCGGCTCGGTGCGTCCAATCACTTCGACCACGTTGCCCTGCAACTCCGTATCGTCCACAGCGAGGAGCATGTCCTGCTCCTTGCCCTGCGCGACCAGAGTGAACTTGTACGATTCGCTGGAATCGCTGACGTTGTTCCCGTCATCGATCGCGCGCACGCGCCAGAAATAGTCGCCGGGATCGAGGCCGACAATATCGATGGCGGTCGCGGCAGTCTTCTTTTCCGTCACAATGTGATTGAACATCGTCGTGGTGCTGACCTCTACATCGTAACTCTTCGCCGTCGCCGCCGCCTTCCATGAAAAACGAATCGGATCATGCTTGGGATCGGCCACGATGATCGGCTGCAGGTTCAGAGGCTCGGCCAGCTGCGGAGGCGCCAGGACTTGCGATTTCGTGATCCCGCCGGCGGGCGCGCCGGTCGGGAACGTGGCGCGCTCGTACTGCGCGATATCGACATGCTCGGTGCCGCGGTCCAGTTGCGCGCTGCCGGCGTCCACGGTAATCTGCTGCTCCTTCGTTTCGGGATCGCTGCGGACGGCTGCGCGGCTATTTTCGCGCAGCGACGCGACCGCATTTTCAAACGAAACTTCCGCCTTCGATCCGGGAACCTGCCACGTCGCGGTCTGCAGGTCCACCTGGCCGGAACTGACGTGCACGCCCACTTGCGAAGCGTGATCTCGGTCGACGAGGTTTTCTTCGACCGTGACGAGTGTGTCGCCCTTTACGGTGTAGGTCGTCCCGTCGGCGAACGCGATGCGCGCCACGCCCTCCGAGCTCGTCTGAATCAAGTCGCCCTTATCGAGCGTGACCTGATAGTCGGCATTCACCCATTGAACCGAATTGACCTTCTTCACCTGCACTCGGCCGTCCAGATTCACGAAGCGCGCCTGCCGCGAGGATGGATTGGCCACACCGCCATCGGGCGGGCCCGAAGCAGCCGAAATTTTCTTCAGGACAGCATTCGAAAAATCAGGGAACACGAGGTAGACGCACGCCAGCACAATGGCCATCAACACCACTGCGTAGAGGACCACGGTGCGGTACTTCACCGTGTGCCAATACACCTCCACGCGCGTGACTTTTGACTTCGCTGCTGCGCTGTTTTTTGCGTCGATGGTCATGATCGGGGGTCAATAAAAAAACTTAGCATAGGGGTACAGCCCTTTCAACAAAGCCACGGACGACGTGCGCAAGCTCTAACCCCCTCTGTTTGCGTATTTTCGCGGTCATTCCGAGTGGGGACTGGCAAGAGACTGATTCAATGGGACCTTGCGGCGCCGATCGGAAGGATAGACATTTTGGCGGTTGACCCCGGCCGGCCGATTGACGACACTAGACGGCAGAAAGGGCGCAGAGCGCCGCGAGCCCCGCGCCTGTGGGCCTGGAGGAAAGAGCGATGACAGACCGAGCAAAAGAAATTCCGGGCGAGATTCTGCCGCCGGCCCGATTGATGCTGACACCCGGACCTTCGTGCGTCGAGCCGCGCGTCTATCGCGCGATGGCCGCGCCGATCGTGGGCCATATGGACCCGTGGTTCACGCAGATGATGGACGACGTGCAGTACCTGCTTCGCCTCGCGTTTCAGACCAAGAACCGCATTACCTATCCGATTTCCGCGTCGGGTTCCGGCGGTATCGAAGCCGCGGTGATGAACGCCCTCGATGCCGGCGATGAATGCATCGTATGCGTCAATGGCGCGTTTTCCGAGCGCATGGCCATCATCGCCGAGCGCATTCCCTCCGTGAAAGTGATTCGCGTCGAGGCGCCGTACGGGCGCACCGTCGATCCGCAGGACGTCCTGCGCGCGGGCAAGGGCCGCAAGATCAAATTCGTGGGTCTCGCCCATGGCGAAACCTCTTCCGGAATCGTGCAGCGCATCGAGGACTATCGCAAAGTCGCGGACGAGCTCGGCGCATTGCTGATCGTCGATACCGTTGCCACCCTCGCCGGCGTGCCGCTCAACGTAGACGAACAGCGCATCGATATCTGCTTCAGCGGGTCGCAGAAAGCGATCAGCGCCCCGCCGGGAATGGCGCCGATCACTGTGAACGCGCGGGTCGAAGAAGTGATGCACGCGCGCAAGGAGCCCGTCTGGAGCTGGTATTTCGATATGACCTCGGCGATGAACTACTGGGGTCACGAGCGGCTCTATCATCACACTCCGCCGATCACGCTGATTTACGCCATGCGCGAGGCTCTGCGCGCCGTCATGGAGGAAACTCTGGAAGGGCGCTGGGAGCGCCACGCGCGCAATCAGCAGGCCTTGATCGCCGGACTCGAAGCGATGGGTCTGGAACTGTTCGTGAAGAATCCGGCCGATCGCCTGGTCACGGTAACCGCGATCAATATTCCCGCCGGAATCGAAGACGGCCGTGTCCGCCGCCAGCTACTCGATGAATTCAGTATCGAAATCGCCGGCGGATTCGGCCCCATCAAGGGCAAAATCTGGCGCGTCGGATTGATGGGCTATTCCGCGCAGGAAAACAACGTCCTGCTCTTCCTCGCCGGACTTGAAAAGACGCTGTCCGATCAGGGCTTCCGCCTGCCGGCTGGCGCGGGAGTGGCCGCGGCGCTCAAGAGCTATCAGCATGCGTCGCAGACCGCCGCCGTGGGCGCAAGAAAGTAGAGGGGGGCTCATGGCGAAGTCAGCGGTTTCCACGCGAATCCCCAACGTTGGCTCGATGAGCGAATTCGTCGGCGCGTTCGACGTGCCGTCGAGGGTGACCGACTACGTCTACAAATGCCGCTTCTCGCACTGCTGGAACGGCATCGCCACCCGCCACAGCGACACCATGGATTGCAAATTCTTCGTCGACGGCAAGGGTGTGACCCTCGGCCTTGCGCATCCCGGCTTCGTGAAATTCCGCGAGCGGGCCGGCCGCAATCTATCGGACCGCGAAGCCAGCTACATTGGCGCCGAATACTTGCGCGGTCGCCTCGAACAGGAAGACGAGCATTCGCTCTATGACGTCTCCACAGCCGACGTATTGCGCGCCATCGAAAAACTTGGCATCCACTAGAGTTGAACCCCGGGCGCGACTCGCTTTGCGCCCGCCGGGAATCGAGCAAACACCCTACTTCGTGCCCTTCCATCGCGCGAACCACCCGTGCTCCTGCACGCCTTCCTCTTCAATCTGCCGCGCCCACGCGTTCAGCAGGTTCGACCGGTCGAAATAGCCAATCATCCGCCGCGGGTCCTCGCGGCTCACGACCGGCAACCGCCCGACATTGTGGCTGACCATGCGGTGCAGCGCGTCGTGCACGAATTCGTCCGAGTACGCGACGATGGGAACGGCGGTTCCCGCTTCGAGCACCGTTTCGCGGCCCTCGGGATCGGTTTCGAGGGCGCGCAACATGTCACCCTGCGTGATCACCCCCGCCAGCAGCCCCTCTTTGTCCGCAATCGGTAGTCCCTGCGACAGGGTGAGCCCGTTCTCGCTCCTGCTGATCCGCGCCGCAAGACTGGCTACGCTCGTATCGGCGGCAATCGGATGCACGTCCGTGCGCATCACCTCGCTCAGCCGCACGGTGTGCAGCACGCTCGCTTCGTACTCGCCCGGCACGTGCAGCCCGCGCCGCGCCAGCTTCTCCGTCATGATGGAGGTCTTCAGATACCGCAGCGCGATCAAATCGGCAATCACGCATCCCAGCATCAGCGGCAGGATGGCGTTGTAGTCGCGCGTAATCTCGAACGCGAACACGATGAACGCAAACGTCGCCCGCGAAGCCGCGCCGAATACCGCCGCCATCGCCACCAGAGCAAACGCTCCGGGCGAAAGATGCGCGCCGGGGACAATCGCGTTCACCGCCATCGCAAACACTCCGCCCAGCGCCGCGCTCGACATGAACATCGGCGCCAGTAACCCACCCGATGTTCCCGACCCGAGCGAAATCACCAGCGCCAGCGCTTTGAAAACGCAGATCAGCACCAGCAGCTCGAGCGTCAGGTTGTTGTTCAAGATGTCGGAAATCGTGTCGTAACCGACGCCCAGCACGCGCGGAACGAAAAATCCGATGATGCCCAGACCCAGCGCGCCGATCGCCGGATGCCACAGGTCGTCGATCGGCAGCCGGTCGAAATGGTCTTCCACCCAGTAGAGCAGCTTCGTGAAGCCGATCGCGGCAATCCCGCAAATCACGCCCAGCAGCAGATAGAACGGCAGCCCGCGCGGCACGTCGAAATCCGGGTTCCCCATGCTGAACATCGAATGCTGCCCGAACAGCACGCCGCGAACGCTCGTAGCCAGCGTGCAGGCGATTACCAGCGGAATAAATGACCGTGCGCGAAATTCAAAAAGCAGCAGCTCGATCGCCAGAATCACGCCTGCAATCGGCGTGTTGAATGTAGCCGCCATGCCCGCACCCGCGCCGCAGGCCAGCAGTACTTTCCGCTCGGACGCGGTCGTCGAAATCATCTGGCCCACCAGCGAGCCGAACGCGCCGCCCGTCTGAATGATGGGTCCTTCCGCGCCGAATGGACCGCCTGTGCCGATGGCAATCGCAGCCGACAGCGGCTTCAGGATTGCAACGCGCGCTTCAATTCGGCTGCGCGAAGTCAGCACCGCTTCCATCGCTTCCGGAATCCCGTGGCCTTTGATTTTCGGCGAGCCGTACTTCGCCATGAACCCGACGATCAAGCCCCCGACCACGGGCATCAGAATGATCCAGGGACCAATGCGCGTCTGCTCGGGGCTGCGGAAATGGATCGAGACCACGTGGTAGAACGTCAGGTTCGTGAACAGCGCAATCAGGTCATACAAAACGTAAGCGATGAGTCCCGCGAGTACGCCGACGAGCGCGGCCAGCAGCGAAATCCACCCGACGCGGAAGCTTCCTGCGGGGATCGGCGTGTTTCGGTTTGCAATCGAAGGCATGGCCGGAAGAACTCCATTCCAACGTCGGATTCTCGGGCAGCTCGGCCAAATACGTTAACGCCGGCGGCTGAGGCGGGCGCGACGCGCCACGACACGCGAAAGCGCCTGGACCAGTCGCGGCTCGGTGGTGCGCAACTCATCGCGATGGACGAGCGAGAGTTTCGCCAGCAACCCCTCGGCGCGCCCGGTGAGGCGCAGCTGAACTTCCCGGCGGTCGCGGCCGTCCCGCGACCGCCGGATCCACCCCCGACCTTCGAGCCGGCGGCTCAACTCGACGGCGCTGTGATGGCGGATTTGCATTCGCTCTGCCAGCATCCCAACCGTGGTATCGAATCCCGGCCGGCCTTTGATCGCCAGAAGCGCCTGATGCTGCTGCGGCTCGATCCCCGCCTGGCGCGCGGCGGCCTCGCTGAAGTTCAGGAAACGGCGGATTTCGTAGCGAAAGGCGGCCAGCGCCGAATAATCGATCGCTTTTGTGCCTCGTCGGCTCACCGGGACTAATTATATCGTAGCACGATATAAAATGAAAGCGATCTTATCTGGACGACCCGCTGCTCCTTAAGTAGCTGCAAGGAAACGAAGGGCACTCTGGCGAAGTGAGACACGAAACGGGGGTTCGAGCAACAGACTCAGGGAACCGAACCGGGGGTTTCTGCCGCGAAGGAAGAACCGAAACCTGTGGCCGGAATGACGATTCCGGCCACAGGCCGATCACGGTTTAAGGCAACGCGTACACATTCAGCATATCCGCCGCGACGATGGCCACGTACTGCTTGCCGTTCTTGTCCGCGAACGTCATGGGGTCGGAATTTCCGTCCCGTTCCAGTGTGGTCACCCACAGTTCCTTGCCCGTCTTCGAATCAAACGCGCGGAAGCGATGATCGGACGTAGCGCCGATGAAAACCAAGCCACCGGCGGTCGTGATAGGACCAGCACTGCCGCCGTTGCCGGTGTTCTGTTTTCCTTCGGGCAGCACTTCGGTAATGCCGAGAGTGGTCTGCCACGCGATTTCGCCGGTGTTACCGTTCACAGCTGTCAGGCGTCCCCACGGCGGTTTCTGACACGGCCAGTTGCCGACCACTTTTCCGGTCGCGTCTTTCCCCGGAGCGCTGAATCCCGCGTACGGCCCGGGCCCCTGAATGCTGGCGCGGTCATATTCCTGCGTCGAGCCTTCGGTGCCGCGCCCGTAATTTCCACCGTTCTTTTTCTTTTCGATCCAGCCCATCAGAGACATGTCGTGGGTCTGCACGAAAATGTAACCGGTCTTCGGATCGACCGATGTGCCGCCCCAGTTCGAGCCGCCCGTGCCGCCGGGAAATTGAATCGTGCTTTTCGGCGGCGCACCGTCTTCGTGGTAGAGCCACGGAGTGAACGGTCCTTGGTTCATAAATCCACCGCTTTTCTCCTCGAGATCGTGGCAGGCCTTGGCGTGATCGGCGTTCGTGTCATCTGCGGTCACGATGTCGGCATCCGTATAGCTGTCGCGCGCCAGAACCGGCGGCTTCAGCGGGAACGGCTCGGTCGGCGAATACCATTCGCCGGGCACATCGCCCTTCGGAACCGGCCGCTCCTCGACGCCGAACACCGGCTTTCCGGTGTTGCGGTCAAGAATGAACATCCATCCCGCCTTGCCGATGATTTCGAGCGCTTCAACTTTTTTGCCCTTCACTTTCAGGTCGATCAGGCTCGGCCCCGGCGGCAGATCGGAATCCCACAGATCGTGGTGAATCGTCTGGAAATACCATTTCAGTTTTCCGGTGCTCGCGTCGACGGCCACAACCGAGTTGGCGAACAGATCCGCGCCCGGCCGATCTCCGCCGTAGTAATTCGGCGAAGGACCGCCAATCGGCATGTAGAGCGTGTTCGTTTTTTCATCAACGGTCATATACCAGCCCCAGACGTTCGTGCCGGAGCGTCCCTCCCAGCCGTTGTCGAGCCAGGTTTCATGGCCCACTTCGCCCGGGCGCGCGACGGTGTGGAACGTCCAAACGAGCTGGCCGGTGATCGTGTCGTAAGCGCGCGTATCGCCCGCGGGCCCCTTCGGCAATTCGCCGACGCTGGCGCCCAGGAACGCGAGATTTTTGTAAATCGTCGGGACGCCGTTGTAACCGACATCAAGGGTGGTGATTCCAGCGGTGCCGAAGGTTGGAACGAGGTTACCAGTGGCGGCGTCGAGCGCGATCAGCTTGCGATCAAACGTTGTGAAGATGATGCGCGGCGCGTTCTTGTCGTCACCCGGCCAATACGCGACGCCGCGCGTGGAAACCTGCGTGCCGGCGTCGTAGTGCCAGATTTCCTTGCCGGCTGTGGGATCGATGGCCATGACTTTGTTTCCGGCGGGCAGGTACATGACGCCGTTGACGGCGATCGGCGTCACTTCCAGGCCGCCGCGATCGTTCAGGCGAATGGAAAAGGCCCGCGTGAGCTTCGTGACGTTCGACGTATCAATCTGTTTCAGCTCGGAATATCCGGTGCTCCGAGAATCGTGCCGGTACATGGGCCAGTCGCCCGCGGCTTTTTGCGCCTGGGCGGCTGCCGCGACAAACGCCGCCAGCAGCGCGAACCCGACGAACTTCAGAACACAATTGGAGCGCATCGATCGGTTCCCCCCTCGGAAGACGCGGTGAATAATATCAGCAATTTAGTTCAGACGCCGCAAGTGTTGCGCAGGTTACGAGGACTTATCGCCATTTCAGCGGCAGAAAGGCAGGGACGGCCCGGGCATACTCTTCAAACTGGGCGTCGAAGTTGGCACGCAGCAGATTTTCTTCGGTGCGGATGCGGATCGCGGTGCCTACCCAGAATACAGCCGCTGCGATCACCAGGGCCTGCCAGTGGCTGACGGCGAGGCCCATCGCGATCAACATGACGAGCATGGCCAGATAAATCGGATTGCGGACCACTGCGTAGGGTCCTTGGCGAATCAGCTCATGGCCTTCGATCACGCGCGCCATCAGTGCCCATTGCTTGCCAAGGGCGCGCGCGGCCGCATAGCAGAACCAGACCGCCCACAACGTGAGCGCGATCGAGATCGCCGCGAGAATTTCTTCGCCGGACACACTCATCGGAGCGATCGGAGAGAAGTAGGGCCGATAGAACACGAAGCAGATTGCGTACGCCGCGCACTGGAGCAGGAATCCGAAGGTCGATCGCACGTCGCGCGTGGCCGCACCCCTGGCGGCGCCACGCTTGCCGAGCACCAGGATCACCCCGAAGCCGGCCCAGCCCGCGGCCATCACGAATGCGGCAATTTCGCTAGGCTCGCCCGGCCGCAGAATCAATTGCATCGGCAGCGCTTCATACTGCGAGAGCCTTTTTCAACATCACGATTTGCCCCGCGTGGTAAAGGTCGTGCTGGATCACTCCGTGCAGAACGACGTAACGCGTGTAATCAGGCCCGGCCGCTTTGCCTTGCAGATGTTCGTCGCTGAAATCCTTGATCGAATCGCGCAGCCGCGCGCGGCTCTCCCGCAAATGATCGAGAGCACGCTTCCATGCGGCGTCATTGACTTCCCACACGGGCGGCCAATCGCGCTCGGCGGTGATCTCGACGGTTTCGCCCGCCAGGCGGTGCTGCGAGATCGTGCTCCACGAAGAAACGTGATGCACGAGCTCCCAAATCGAATGCGCGCCGCGAATGGGATGCTTCGAGGCATCTTCGGCGCCGATGCCGTCGAGCACGCTCACCAGGCTGGGGCCATGCCACGCATCGCCCGAAAACGCGCGGTCCATCTGGTCGAGGATTCTGTGAATTTCGCTCATGATTCCGCTCCGTCATAATTGCCTGGTAGACGCCATTGAATCAGATGCGCGCGGGTCAGAAAAGTTTATCGGAATCGAGCAAGATCGTGACGGGCCCGTCGTTCACGAGCTCGACGGACATGTGCGCCTGGAAAATTCCGGTTGCGACGCGGACTTTCAGGGACTCGAGCGCGCGCACGAACTCGTCATAGCCCGCCCTGCCCTCCTCCGGCGGAGCGGCGCCGAGAAAACTCGGACGGCGCTGTCCGCGGGCGTCACCATACAGAGTGAATTGCGAAACTGCCAGCACGTCGCCGCCGACGTCGAATAGCGAATGATTCATTTTGCCGGCAGCGTCGTCGAAAATCCTGAGCTGAGCGAGTCGCCGCGCCATCTCCGCGGGCGTGTTCGGTGAATCATTGCGTCCGACGGCGACCAGGACGACAAGGCCTTTTTCGATCTCGCCCGTCACGCGGCCATCGACCAGGACTCGCGCGCGCGTGACTCGTTGAACGACCGCTCTCATGCGCGAGATTCTACATCGTCGGGCCCTTCGCCGTATTGACCGAACGCGGAGCGTGGGTAAGACTGGCGGCGAGACCAGGTGATCGAGACGAACGCACCGGATCGACCAGGCAAGAGTTGGCTCACGCGCGGCGTGCTCGGCGTGGGCCTGGCGAGCCTTTTTTCCGATTGGGGACATGAGGCTGCGACTTCGATTTTGCCGGCTTTTCTCTCGAGCCTGGGCGCGCCGGCTGCAGCGCTGGGCGTGATCGAGGGAGTCTCGGACGGCCTCTCCAGCTTCGCGAAGCTTGCGGGCGGATTTATCGCCGATCATCCACGATTCAGGAAGCCGACTGGGATGGTCGGCTACTTGGCGACGGCCATCACTACCGGGGCATACGCGTTCGCGCGGAGTTGGCCGATGTTGCTGCTGCTGCGCGCACTGGGATGGATGGGCCGCGGCAGCCGCGGACCTTCGCGCGATACGCTGCTGGCGGAATACGTGGCTCCCGGGCAGATGGGCCGCGCATTTGGATTCGAGCGCGCGATGGATACGGTCGGCGCCGTGCTCGGGCCGCTTTCAGCCGCTGCGCTGCTGGGAACACTTGGATTACGAGGCGTGCTGGGATGGAGTTTCCTGCCCGGGCTGATTGCAGCGCTCGCGTTTGCGTTCCTGGTTCCATCCAGCAGGAAACTCACCGAGCAGGGGCTTGCGGCACCCGCGAAAGTTTCCGAGCGATTCGCGCGAT
>Ga0210388_10004736_pt1 | contig 10636 bp, 8 predicted proteins | sample IncBWC19OmetaG_FD_155485 | JGI IMG/M metagenome (GOLD analysis project Ga0210388, IMG submission 155485) | Forest soil microbial communities from Barre Woods Harvard Forest LTER site, Petersham, Massachusetts, United States - Inc-BW-C-19-O ...
AGTTATTTCCATCGTGTGTACGACGGCGGTGCTCCAGAGTTTGATTACGGAAGTCCCACGAACTCATTTCTGGTTCTGGCAAGCGCAGACGTGAAAGGATTTCACTATGATGCAAACGCGTTTTTTACAGAATTAGTTCAAGAGCCTGTACGACGCGGACAGTTTGGCCAGTCATTGACGATTTCCCATCCTTTCTTGCGTCGATTTACGCTGTCTGGAGAAATTTGGCACTTTACGCAGCCGTTCCTGAAGGGCAATGCTGTTGGAAATCTTTGGGCGGTTAGCTATTCGGCGAGGAAAAACTTGGTTTTTGATACCGGCTTCAATCACGGATTGACTGGCACATCAACAAGTTGGGAGGCGTTCGTCGGTTTCACCTATTTACTTCCGCATCGACTTTGGAAAGCTCAATAGCCGTCTGATTGCCGATAAGTCTAACCGGACACTGGGATCTGGGCCGAATCACTTCTCCGATAACCGCGTTTATCAGGCACTGACGATATTTGCTGGCATGAATCTGGTTTAGAATATCGCCAATTCTGAACACGCTGGAGTATTTGCTCCGGCCCGAGGCGTGAGGCTGACATGAAATCTGTACTTCCGAATTGGATGCGACTAGCTTGGTTCTGCTCCGCGCCGTTCGGACTCTTGTTTACCGCCAGGATTGCCTGGGAAAAGACGGTCTGGACCTGGTCTCGTGGTCCCCAAGCTATCGGATTCAGTCTGATGCACATCCATCCCTTATTATTCGTCGTTGGAAGTCTGTCCGCATACCTCCTCATTCTGTGGCTCGTTCCAGGCGTAATTTACATCGTAAAGCGTCGGAGAACCGCATCAGGCGTGGACAAGCTGTTACTGCTCTTCTCCCTTTTGGTTCTCGTGGTGGCTATCATTCCAGACGATTTCTTCGCAACTTTAAGATAAAACTCAACCATCTCTCCTCTTTACATTCTGAAAGCATGGCCATCGGCACATACAATTGTTCCACGGCTTTTTGAGCGTAACGCCCAAAGCAATCGATTCAAATTCGGTGAGGGCTTTCCCCAACTCCTGATTTGTCGGGTTACCGGACAAGTGGAATGCGGGTTTGTGGACAGTGAACGGCGGAGTTCTGCTGCTAACGTGCCATTTTCTGCAGCGTGTGCAGCAGAAGCTTGCGATCTTGTTCGCTGGCCTCGCCTATTAAGCGGCGGAGTTGGCTTATATACTTTGCATCCTTGTCCGATCTCGCGGAATGCTTGTTGCCACAACATATCGTATCATGACGTTATTGATTATCGGTTGAAAAACTGTCCTTTCGACCAGTAGATTTTTCCGAGACATGAGTTCACACTTTTTAGTGCATCAACACCCAACCGGCTGGCCCGGGGGCGAATAGCAAAATGGAGGAATTAGCGGTCTCAAAACAACTTGAGAAGATGTAACGGGCTCGACCGGCATCGCCGGGGCTAAGCCTGCCGTGAAAAAACCACGCAATGAGCAAGAAGCACACCCTAGCAGCTCCCTCTGTGGCTGTTCTCCCCGATTTCCTGAGCCCGATACTGAATTTCCCCGTGCCAGCAGTTGACACTGCGTCGCCCGCTCCTGCTAATATTCCTGCGCCGCCAGTTCAAGCGACTCAAAGAAAGAGAGGACGCAACATGAGTCGCAGAACAGGGCAGAAACCTACAGTGCGTGTAGGCAGGCGTAAGGACGGGACGAAGTACTTCTTTTTCCAATACTGGATTGATGTTCCAGGGCAGGAGGAGAGGCAACGCAAAACCGAAATTCTCGGACCAGTCAAGTCCCTCAAGGTCAAGGCTACCGAGAATGAAGGAACGGTCCCGAATGGTTTGACCAAGAGTGAAGCAGAGCGAAGGAAACTGGAAATTTTGTCTGAGATCAATTCACGTCAGTACAAGATTCCGTCTTCGTTCACATTCACTGATTGCGTTAAGCACTATCGTCAAGTATTCGCGCCGAAAATGCTCCGAGCCAGCACCCTCAACACGGCAGATGGTCATTTGAAGAAACACCTTGAGGATGCTTGGAAAGACGTTCCGGTTGAATACATAACGATTGACACAGTCAATGAATTTGCTTGGAAGAAGAAAAAGGAAGGTCTTTCTTGGGTTACGATCAAAAACATTTTGAGGACGATGCAACGGGTTATTTCGTGCGCTTCGAAGGATAAGAAGCCCACGTTCTCTATAAATGGATTGACGATTCCTGAGAAAGATAAACTCCAGATGCGAATTGAGAAGAAAACGAAGCAGTCGTTTACTTGGGAGCAGGCCGAGTCGGTCGTGGAGCAGATTAAAGCTCTCGATAGTCTTGGTGATGCTCGCAAGCAACAGTATTCGACGCTTGTTTTGTTGGCTTCTGCCTCCGGTTTGCGCATCTCGGAGCTTCTAGCCCTGCGGGTCAACGATTTCGATTTCAGCAAATCTACGCTGCGGGTCGATGAATCGTCGGACCAGAAAAGCGGCGGGAAGATAGGACCGTGCAAGAACGCGGCGGCGTATCGAACCGTCTACATGCTCGACCGGGAAGGGAAGAGAGCAATGGCAAAAGCGAAGGAATTCATTCCGCTGAACGCCAAGGCTGCTGACTTAGTTTTCCGTTCGCGCCGACAGGGACCTCTTACTGAGCAGACGATTCTCGTTCAAGGACTGTATCCCGCGCTCGACCGACTAGGTATCGAGCGTGATGGATTCCACGCGTTACGCTATGGCTGCAACACGCGCTGGCAGTTGGCAGGGCTTGCTCCGGTTGTGATTCGTCAACAGATGGGGCATTCGTCATCTGACATGACCGATCACTACACGAGTACGTTGTCACCGGAACAGGTTCAGGCCGCATTTGAGTCAAAGTTTGGCCGTAAAATTGATGTTTTGGAAAATGATGGAAAACGGGAAACCGTGTCCATCGCGGCCTAACTATAGTAAAATCAGTTCAGAGCGGGCGTCGTACAATGGCAGTATAGAAGCTTCCCAAGCTTCGGACGTGGGTTCGATTCCCATCGCCCGCTCCATAAAGCCAGTTGATTCGGTTGCCTTTGCGCTGGCAGCACTCCCAAAAAGCGCCATAAACAGCCTGGTTTTGTTCCCATTTTGTTCCCAAATTTTGGGAATCCTAAAATCTTTGAATGTATGTTTCGGGACGGACAGCCGATTTGCGCGACGATCTTTTAATCCAACGCAAGAATACAGGTAGCGTTCGAGATCGCTTGCGTCCGCTCGCGTGCGTTGCGGCATTCGTGGCGTTACGAGCCAGCGCGATGCGCATTTTGGGAACCCCAAATCATGGATCTCCGTATTCGATTTGTCCGCGAACCTCGTCCGGATCGAGCAGCTCGATAGTAGAGGCCGCAGCGTTAAATCGGGGACAGGTAAAGGATTGGCGGGATCAGTTAACGAATGACGGCATTACTGCGCGTCCGTTTCAAGAATTCCTGCCTTTGTTCGAGCGGCGCGCTAAGCATAAGGTACATACCGAACACACTATTCCACAGCACACTTTATCGCCGCGCGCGAGACGCCTAAGATCAACACACACGATCGAAGCGCATCCATTCCAAGCAACCCATCGGGCCCGCATTCGCTCGATACTGGGCCGATGGTCATCGACGCGAGAGCAAGGTTCTGTCCTGCCAAATCAACTTTCACGCCAGAAACACTGCGATTATCGCGTGGTGCTCCGCCTACGCCTTGTGATTGCTGGCCCTTGAGGCCGCGCCCGCGCAGAAGCTCGCCGATCCGTGATTTGTCACTTACCAACGTACGAGTTGCACCTGTGTCGAGCAGAACCGTTCCTTTCACCCCCGACACGGATATCTCGGCTGCATACAGGCGATTTGGAAAGTCGGATTTGTGATTGACGCATACATGTAACTCTTCAGGCCTACCTCTATCTTTCAGCCCCACTTCTGCTTCCGCGGATTCGAACGGCTTGAATAAGAGAGTCGGGGCACGAAGGTCCAGGACGGCAGCCCGCCCCGCTGGCGTGAGCATTTGCGGGGATAGTAAGCCTCCCAATCTACTCGTCTTGAATATTGGCGGAAAGTCGATAACAATTGCCTCATTAAAACGCACCGGAACTTGGTTCCCGAGCATTCCAGATATGTTTGAGACTGTTCGGATTTTCATTTCGTCGCCGGTAGAACCGCGCACAGTGGCAGAGGAGTCTCGGACCTCGATGCCGACATCTTGTGCAAACCAGGCTGCGAAAGTGCTGACAGCCGCCCCGGTATCAACAATGAAGATCGCCTCATGATCGCCGATTTTTAGATGAACCAAAGGACTGGGAAACCCCTGCTCGGCTAAGTCGCTGCCGTAATAGAGTGGAAGCGAAAAATCTGAATCTGCTGAAATCGGCGAAATGGGAGTATGCAGTCCAGCAAAGAAAATCAATGACGCAAGAATGGGTAGTCTAAAGTTCATAAGGGACCGGGTCTCCCTTCAGTGTGCTTTCATCTTGGCTTCTTCGATTTGCGGCAAGAGGATGTCCCTGACGTAATGCCAGTACGGAACCAATTCGAGCGCAGAACGCGCATTGTCCTCGGCGGCGGCCAAATCCGGCGTGCTCCTATGTAAATTGGCCCAGGCGAGGCTCATCAATAACTCCGACTCTCCCCACGAGGGTTCAAGAGGATCGCCACTATCCACCTTCTGCTTTCGAGCCGCTTCCAGGCCCTTGTTGTACAGAGCGATCGCTTTATCTTGGCTACAACCAAATCTCGCAGGCGCATACCAGCAATCGGGGCCAAGCACCCAAAGCAGCCGGGGATTATCCGGTTCTGCCGCCTGTGCTTCTTTACGTAGTGGCGCGGCCCTTGCTAACAGTTCCTGTAAACGTGGGGTGTTCTTCTGATTAAGGAAAATAAGATTGCTAAGACACGATATGGCGCCAACCTTTGCATCCACAAATCCCGAATCTATTCTCAAAGCTTCATCAAATTCCCCAAGCGCTCGCGTGAGGTCTTGCTCCAACTCTTTGGGGTCAGCCGACTCGTTGAAACCGTTAAAAGCTCTGCGCCACATAGTGAATCCACGCCAATATCGCACTTGCCTTGCGAGTTTCCCGTTTCCTGGAACTGGGGCTAACTCTGCGTAGAGGTGTGACAATGCGTCGCGATTTCCTTCGTAATCGGCCCGCCGCACTTCCGCGACAATCCTGACGGCCTCTTCGTGGGTCAGATCGATCGCTCGTGCGGTGAGTGTTCCCCAGGGAATAAGCAATATAGCGCACAGCTTCAACGCAATTCCCTTCGCTCGTTTCGGAAGACTGGAGAAGTGCCCAACGTTCATCGAGCCGCCGATGTGCCGCGAAACATTGCAAATGGAATACCATCCGGGTCCGTAGCCACCGCCATCTCATCACCATCAGGAAGTGTCTGAGGTGGAACAATTATCTGCGCCCCGAGTTGTTTGGCCTTTTTGGCAAATGCCTTCACATCGTCGACCCGGATGAAAAGTTGCACCATACTGCGTCCGTCATTTTCACCGATCGGCCAAAGGCCGCCCTGGATCCCTTCCTTGCTGCCGGTATCAACCTGGCGGTAACCCAATGCATTGTTGCCGGACATTCTCCATCCGAAAAGGGTCGAATAAAACTGTTCTAGTATCTTCGGTTGTTTCGTCAATATCTGCCACTGCAACACGGGATTACCCATTCTTGTTTCCTCCGGAATTCGTAAGTTTGGTAAGGGGTGAAAATGAAATCTCGAGTTGATAGACGTCTTCCTTCGTGCCGCTCTCTGTTAGGAGTGCACTTACTTCGCTCAGAAATTCGTCCACCATCATTTTCAGACGTGGAACCTTCGCGGAGGCGATGGCCACAACCATTTGGCGATCAACTCGGTATTCGCTGGGAATTCGCCGAGTGGCACTGATCGCTAACTGGTGGATCTCTTGGCTCATTTGATTGCGCGCGGCTTCCGTTAGCCCAGAGCTGTAAAATTCAGTATCACCGGCCTTGTCAATCCAGAGTTTCCGTGTCGACATTTGAAGCAAACCTAATCTTAAGAGCCGCTGTACAGCAATGTTCACATCATCTGTTCCAATCCCGAGCACTTCGCCAATCCATCGAACGTCTGTCTTAAACCCGCGCACCGCGACGAGCTCGAGTATGGCGCAGTGGTGCCAAGCAGATAAAAACTGGAAGGTGTCTAAATCCAGTTGGCGACTGCGGAGCTTCCTCCTTGGGCGATATGAACTTGCCTTTCGTCTGTAGTTCTCTGCATACACGCGGATAGCTTCGTCTCCCAACCCTAAGTGTTTTCCAATCGTTTCAAGTGCACGGGCCGAAAGGCGTCTTCTGTTTCTTAGTACTTGGGAAAGCGTTGAGTGGTCAACACCGAGCTGCTTGGCAAAAGCGCGTAAAGAGAAGCGTTGGTTTCTCCGTTTGGCCGCCCGTAGCCGCTCACGAAGTAACGACGGGATATCACACGGCGAGATCGAAGCGTCGCGCCCGGCTATCAATGCGATTTTCATGAAACTAAGCTAGTCGAGAATCTAACGCACCGCAATTCTTTTGTCCCACAAAGTGGGGCAAACAGTTGCCCCACTTTTATGTCATACGGGCGATGGCACAATCCGAAATCCCGCCGGATACGAACACGTCCGCATTTGCACGCATAACATTCTCGGGATGGAATGTCTTAACGTGTTGGTATTTTCAAAGCCCTTTCCCCTGATTCTATCGGCAGGGTCGAGAATTCCGATAACGACACGCGCCACTTTCTGCCGTGCGGAGCGATAGCTCCCGACATACCCTGTTGCCGCCTAAGTGGACTCGAACCTAGCGCGTTGTTTCCGAACTCGACAAGATCTGCTTGCGTCCCAAAAACCTCACAAAATCGGTTGCGCTAAGTTGCACATTCTACTTACACCTGATGAGCCCCGCCGAATATCCCACAAACATCTGTTTTCGAGAGACTTCACCGGCAGCCCGATGCCTGTCTCAATCTCACCACTTCGATAATCCGCCTGATGAGCTTGGACGAGAAGATGAAGCCGAGCTGCCTGAAGAGTTTAAGGCTAGGAGCGTTGAGCAGACGGCAGTCTCAATGTGCTCAGGAGATTTAGGTGTCGCATGATCCTGTGCGCGGAGCTATGGGGCAACTCACTGTTCCCAAACCGTGAACTAAGTGTAGTGCTGTCAGCGTAGGGCGTTGATTTCGATTCCCATCGCCCGCTCCAGATACTAACTTGCTTCGGTTGATCCTCATTCGTTCTAAACTCCCGATTTGCGCGACAAGCGGCTGCTCTTCTTCCGACTAGACTCGGCCTCGCGAACGTCTTAGGCCACAGATTGATTGCCGATTTAGGCTCTCCTAACGGTAGAATTCTCCGAGCAAGCGGCACTGGGAACTCTTCGCGGTCCCAGCCTTAAACCATGCACTCGAAGTGACGGAGCATACGGATGAAAACGATTCAGGGTCCCGGCATATTTCTCGCACAGTTTGCTGCCGATATCGCGCCGTTCAACTCCTTCGACGCGATTTGCGGCTGGGCGAAAAGCCTCGGCTACGCGGCCGTGCAGATCCCGTCTTGGGACGCCCGGCTCTTCGATTTGAAGCGCGCCGCCGAAAGCAAAACCTACTGCGACGAAATTGCTGCCGTAGCCTCCAAACACGACCTCGTCATCTCCGATCTTTCGACGCACCTGCAGGGACAGCTTGTCGCTTGTCATCCTGCCTACGACGCCATGTTTGACGGATTCGCGCCGCCGAATCTCCACGGCAATCCTTCAGCACGCCAGGCCTGGGCTGTCGAGCAGCTGCACTTTGCCGCCCGCGCCTCCGCGCACTTCGGCATGAAGGCTCATGTCACGTTCTCTGGCGCGCTCGCGTGGCCATTTATTTATCCCTGGCCGCAGCGTCCCGCAGGACTCATCGAAACCGCTTTCGATGAACTCGCGAAGCGATGGCTTCCCATCCTCAACGCGTTCGACAAGGCCGGCGTCGATCTCTGTTATGAAATCCATCCCGGCGAAGATTTGCACGATGGCGCAACGTTTGAAATGTTCCTGGACCGTGTGAACCAGCATCCTCGCTGCAATCTGCTCTACGATCCCAGCCATTTCGTGTTGCAACAACTCGACTACCTCCAATTCATCGATTTCTATCACTCTCGCATAAAGATGTTTCATGTGAAGGACGCCGAGTTTCGTCCCAGCGGCAAGCAAGGAGTTTACGGCGGCTACCAGCCATGGGTGCAGCGCGCTGGCCGCTTCCGGTCGCTCGGCGACGGCCAAGTGGATTTCGCCACCATCTTCTCAAAACTCACCGAGTATGATTTTCCAGGCTGGGCAGTGCTCGAATGGGAGTGCTGCATCAAAAGCAACGAGCAGGGAGCCCGCGAAGGCGCGCCCTTCATAAAACGCCACATCATCGAAGCAGCCAAGACCTCCTTTGACGATTTCGCTAGTTCCGGCGCCGACCAGAAAGCCCTGCGCTCTATCCTGGGACTCGAACGCGCCTAATCAATCTGGAGTGCGGCAGCTCTGCTGCCGCTTTTTGCGCGTACGCACAAATGTGTCCTTGGACTTTTTCCGCGCTCCGCGCTTCCGCGCACATGCAGGGGCGCAGCACGTTGCGCCTTATCTCGGCAAGGCGTATCGGCCTACCATGCTTTTCTCTCCGCTCTCCGTCAGCGGCAACAGGACCGGTTGCGCTATAATTTAGTTCTGCGTCATGAACACCGACGTTTCGCAAACGACTCTCTCCGGTTTGGAATGGGCTCACCCGCTCGTCCGCGATTGGTTTGTTGCACGCTTCGGCACGCCGACGGAGCCGCAGCAGCAAGGCTGGCCGAGCATCCTCACCGGTAAAACCACACTCATCTCCGCTCCCACCGGTTCCGGCAAAACGCTGGCCGCATTTTTAATTTGCATTGATCGCCTCGTGCGCAAAGCCCTCAGCGGGGAACTGACCGACCAAACGGAAGTCCTTTACGTTTCGCCGCTAAAGGCGCTCAGTAACGACATTCAGAAAAACCTCGAGACTCCACTCGGTGAAATTCTGCAACTTGCTGGTCAGCGCGGCATCCTCATGCCAGAAATACGCGCCGTAGTCCGCACCGGAGACACGCTCGCGCACGAACGCCGCGTCATGCTGTCGCACCCGCCTCATATTTTGGTTACCACTCCCGAATCGCTCTACATTCTGCTAACCGCCGCGAAGAGCCGCGAAATCCTCAAGACTGTCGACACCGTTATCGTCGACGAAATCCACGCGATGGCCGATGACAAACGCGGCTCCCACCTCGCACTCTCCCTCGAGCGACTCGACCACTTGGTAGGCAAGCCCATTACGCGTATCGGACTTTCCGCCACCCAGAAACCCATCGAACTCGTCGCCGAATTTCTGGGCGGCACAGATCGGCCCGTTCCCGTAATCGTCCAAATCGGACATCGGCGCGAGATCGATCTCGCTATCGAGGTTCCTGCAAGCGAACTAAGCGCAGTCGCTTCCAATGAAATGTGGGGCGAGATTTACGATCGCGTTGCCGCTCTCGCCATGCAACACCGTTCAACGCTCATCTTTGTTAACACGCGTCGCCTCGCCGAGCGCATGGCGCATCACCTCGGTGAACGCCTCGGGCAAGATGCCGTAGCCACGCATCACGGTAGTCTGTCGCGCAAACTGCGGCTCGCCGCCGAAAGAAAACTCAAAGCCGGGGAAATTCGCGCCCTGGTGGCCACCGCCTCGCTCGAACTGGGAATCGATATCGGCAGCGTCGATCTGGTTTGTCAGATTGGCTCTCCTCGGTCTATTTCGGTGGGTTTACAGCGGATCGGCCGCGCGGGTCACTGGCGTGGAGCGATACCAAAAGGTCGCATCTTTGCTACAACGCGAGACGATTTACTCGAATGCGCAGCGCTTGTGCATGCGATTCGCCAAGGTGACCTCGATACGCTCGCGATTCCCGAGCAGCCTCTCGATATTCTCGCCCAGCAAATCGTCGCCATGTGCGCCGCGGAAGATTGGAAGGAAGAGGAACTCTTTCAATCCGTGCGCCGCGCATATCCTTATCGCAATCTTTCCCGCGAAGATTTCGAAGCGATTGTCGAAATGCTTTCCGAAGGCATTACGGGTGCCCGCGGACGCTACGCCGCATACCTGCACCGCGACCGCGTCAATGGCATGCTCCGCGCCCGCCGAGGCAGCCGCCTCGCTGCCATCACCAGCGGTGGCGCCATTCCAGAAAATTCGCTCTACACCGTGATTGCACAACCCGAAGCCACGGTCGTTGGCACCGTTGACGAGGACTTCGCCGTCGAAAGTCTCGCGGGAGACATCATGCTGCTGGGAAATACGTCCTGGCGCATTCGCCGCGTACAAGCGGGCAGCGTTTTGGTGGAAGACGCGCAAGGTGCGGCACCTAACGTTCCGTTCTGGCGCGGCGAAGCTCCATCACGGACAGACGAGCTCTCCTCCCATGTCGCAGCTCTGCGCGAGAAGATTAGCGCCTTTGTTCCACGCATTTCTTCGCAGAATTCTGAAGCGCAGACTCTCCCGGACGTGGCCGCCGCCGTGAATTGGTTGAAACTGGAATGTGGCCTCGACGATGCCGGGGCCGAGCAGTCCGTCGAATACATCGTGGCCGGTCGCGCGCTCCTCGGAGCCGTACCCACGCAAACTACGGTCATC
>Ga0210388_10004737_pt1 | contig 10635 bp, 10 predicted proteins | sample IncBWC19OmetaG_FD_155485 | JGI IMG/M metagenome (GOLD analysis project Ga0210388, IMG submission 155485) | Forest soil microbial communities from Barre Woods Harvard Forest LTER site, Petersham, Massachusetts, United States - Inc-BW-C-19-O ...
GCCCATGTTTTTGAGCGTTCCCCTGCCCGGTTTTATCGACGGTTCCACCGAGGATCACCTTGACCACGCTATCGAACGATTGTCCCTCCAGCGCTTTTTTTACCGAATCGGAGACCGCCTGCGCTTTGCTCCTGTCGGTCTGGGAGGTGGCGAACATCACCACGAAAAAGGCGAACAGCAGGGTTATGAAATCGGCATAGGAAACCAGCCATCGTTCGTGGTTGACAGGCTGCTCGTGTTTTTTCTTGCGGGCCATGGATTAACTCTTGGCTGCCGCCGGTTTGGACACGGCGGCCGGCGTCTTCGTCTCCTTGGTCACCGTGGCGGGCGTGGCGTCGTATTTGTAGGCATCCAACTTGCTGCGAATTAACTTGGGATTCAACCCCTCCACGATGGCGATCACTCCTTCCAGTTTCAGTTCCTTCAATTCGGTATCCCGTTCGATGCGGGCTTTGATTTTGGCGGCCGCCGGCAGCAACAAAATGTTGGCAAGCGCCACCCCGTACACGGTGGCCACGAACGCAACGGCGATTCCATGGCCCACTTCTTCGATATTGGCCAGGTTCTTCATCACTTGAATCAGCCCCATCACGGCGCCGATGATGCCGATGGTGGGCGAGTAACCGCCGCCGCATTCAAACACTCTGGCTTCGGCTTGGGCGCGGCTGTCGCAGATGTCCATGTCTAGCTGCATCATGTTGCGTATCTCTTGCAGATCGGTGCCGTCCACGGCCAGAGTCAGCGCTTTTTTTAGAAACGGATCCTGGATCTCCATGGCTTCCGATTCGAGCGAGACCAATCCGTTCTTGCGCGCCTTGGTGGCATATCCGATCAATTCTTCGATAGCCGCATCGGGAGGCTGTGTCTTGTCCAGGACTATGTTGATGATGCGCTGAACGGCACCCTTGAGCACAGAGATGGGAGTGCTTACCATCACGGCGCCCAGAGTGCCGCCCAGCACGATAATGGCGGCGGTGATCTGCGAGATGTCTTTGATTTTGCCACCCTCCATCAACAGACCTCCGAGGATTCCGCCCACCGCCAGTACGATTCCTCCGATAGTGGCCAGGTCGGGGCGCGAACTCGCGGCTTGTTTGTCGGCCGGCTTGCCTTTACCGGGCTTGACCGCGTCGGTCTTGGGTGGTTCAGTTTTAGGAGTGTCCGCCATGTTGTGCTTAAGCCACCTCATCCTCAGCGGAGAGCGGTTCGGAGCGCAGCAGCGCTGGCTCCTCGCGATTCAAAATCGCTCGGCGAAACTGGATTACCCTCCGGACAACTTCGTCCGACGATTCCAACACCATGAATTTTTGGCCGCTGGTCATGGCGATTACGGTATCCGGTGTAATCTCAATGTGTTCGATCAAATCCGCGTTCAAAACCAAGGGAACATGGTTGATGCGAGTGAGCCGGATCATGGAGATGCCCACTTTTCTTATCGACTCGCGGGGGTTGAATGTGAGTTAGTGCAGAAGTTCGAGCAGTTCGGCGAGCTCTTTGCGGATCTGTTGCAGCACCGGCGCCGGATCGTGGAACAAGTCGCCTTGCGAGCGGCCGGATTTTTTGGCGGCGCCGTCAGCGGAGCGGGGAGCTGCTTCGCGCGTGCGGGTATCCAAATATTTCCGCGCGCCTTCGATGGTGTAGCGCTTGTCGTAAAGCAGCCTTTTGATCTCCAGCACCAACTCCACATCTTTGCGGCGATAGAGCCGATGACCTTTGCCGGATTTCTTGGGGCCCAGAGAGGAAAACTCCGTTTCCCAGAACCGCAGAACGTACGGTTTGATACCGGCCAAGCGGCTCACTTCGCCGATGCGAAAATAAAGCTTGTCCGGGATCTCGGGGCGGCGTTCTTCTAGCGCGGCATCGAGCATACTGGGATTCTAGCAGAAAGCAGAATCGAGGAGCAGCAGACGAAACACGAAAAGGGAGCGAGCGGTGTGTTGGCGGGAATCCATCCGGTGCGCGAGGCATTGCGTGCGGGGCGGGAACTGGACCGGGTGCTGATTGCGCGCGGGGCCGGCGGGCCGCGGCTGCAGGAGATTATCGATCTGGCGCGGCAACGTTCCGTGCCGGTACGGTTTGAGCCGAGAGAAGCGCTGGACCGGGCGTCGAACAGCGCCGCGCATCAGGGCGTGCTGGCATTCGGCGCGGCGGAGCGCTATGCGGAGCTGGATCAGATTTCCGCCGACGCGCAATTGCTGGTGGTGCTGGATGGCGTGGAAGATCCGCACAACCTGGGCGCCATCATCCGCACCGCGCATGCCGCTGGCGCGGCAGCAGTTCTGATTCCGGATCGCCGCGCGGCCGGGCTCACGGAAACTGTCGCGAAAGCGGCTGCCGGCGCTCTGGAACATCTGCCGGTCGTCCGCGTGGGCAATGTCACGCAGACGCTGGGGACGCTGAAAGGTAGAGGGTTCTGGATCTATGGTTTGGATGAACGCGCTACTGAGTTGTACAGCGAAACTGATTATGCCAGGCCGACCGTGCTCGTATTGGGCGGCGAGGGACACGGGCTGCATCAACTGGTGAAGAAACATTGCGACGCGCTGGTGCGGATCCCGATGGCTGGCGCCATTTCTTCCCTGAACGTCTCGGTGGCGGCCGGCATTGTTCTGTTTGAGTGGAACCGCCGCAGGGGTAAATAAAGACGAAGAATTCGGCTGGCAGGCGAAAGCGCCTGCCCCACTTTCCGGCGATGAAGAGAGAGCAAATTTAAAACAAAAAAGGCCCGCCCCGAAGGGCGGGCACTCCACATTCTGACTTCTTGAATTCCTGGATTCTTGAATTCTTCTTAGTAATCCATGTCCGGACCATGCGGCCCGCCGCCGGGCGCCGGAGCCGACTTCTTCTCCGGAATTTCCGCGATCATGGCTTCGGTGGTCAGCATGAGAGCCGCGATGGAGGAAGCGTTCTGCAGCGCTGAGCGAGTGACCTTGGTGGGATCGATTACGCCCGACTTCACCAGATCTTCGTACTGCGCCGTAGCAGCGTTGAAGCCATAGTTGGCGTCGCTGTTGCTACGAATCTTCTCGATCACGATGGCGCCTTCGTAACCGGCGTTGCCCACAATCTGGCGCACCGGCTCCTCACAGGCCCGCTTCACGATGTTCACGCCGATCTGCTCGTCGTCGGCGACCTTCAGGCCGTCCAGAGCTTTGACTGCGCGCAGCAGAGCCACGCCGCCGCCCGGAACGATGCCTTCTTCAACGGCCGCACGGGTGGCGTGCAGCGCGTCTTCCACGCGAGCCTTCTTTTCCTTCATTTCGGTCTCGGTGGCCGCGCCGACCTTGATCACCGCAACGCCGCCGGCCAACTTGGCCAGCCGCTCTTGCAGCTTCTCGCGATCGTAATCGCTGGTGGTCTCATCGATCTGCGCACGCAATTGTTTGATACGCGCTTCGATGGCCTTCTGGCTACCGCCGCCGTCCACGATGGTGGTGTTGTCTTTATCCACCGTGACACGCTTGGCGCGGCCCAGATCCTTCAATTGCACGCCTTCCAGCTTGATGCCGGTTTCTTCGAAGATGGCCTGGCCGCCGGTGAGGACGCCGATATCTTCGAGCATGGCCTTGCGGCGATCGCCAAATCCCGGGGCCTTCACGGCGCAGGCATTCAGCGTACCGCGCAGCTTATTGACTACGAGAGTGGCCAGCGCTTCGCCTTCCACTTCCTCGGCAATCACCAGCAGCGGTTTCCCGGCGCGGGCGATCTGTTCGAGCAGCGGCAGAAGATCTTTCATGTTGCTGATCTTCTTCTCGTGGATCAGGATATAGGGATCTTCCAGCACGCATTCCATGCGGTCCGGATCGGAGATGAAGTAGGGCGAGAGATAGCCGCGGTCGAACTGCATGCCATCCACGGTCTGGAGTTCAGTGACCATGGTGCGCGACTCTTCGACAGTGATGACGCCGTCCTTACCGACCTTCTTCATCGCTTCGGCGATGATGTTGCCGATGGTGGTGTCGCCGTTGGCCGAAATGGTGCCCACCTGAGCGATCATTTCACCGGAAACCGGCTTGGAGAGCTTCTTTACATCCTCGACGATAAATTCCACGGCCTTTTCGACGCCGCGCTTCAGAGCCATCGGGTTCGCGCCCGCGGCCACGGCCTTCACGCCTTCGCGGAAGATCGCCTGCGCCAAAATTGTTGCGGTGGTGGTGCCGTCGCCGGCAGTGTCGGAGGTCTTCGACGCAACCTCACGCACCATCTGCGCGCCCATATTCTCGAGCGGATCCTTCAGCTCGATTTCCTTGGCGACAGTGACGCCGTCCTTGGTGATGGTTGGGCCGCCGAATTTCTTTTCAAGAACTACGTTGCGGCCGCGGGGACCAAGCGTGACTTTCACCGCGTCAGCCAACTGGTTGACGCCGCGCAGAATCGCCTGGCGGGAATTTTCGCTGTATACAATCTGTTTTGCTGGCATTCCTTATTTCTCCTTAAAAGTCAAAAACAAAAAAGTCGAGAACTTACGCTACCTTTGCGGACTTGGTGGCGCCTTCCAGAATTCCGAGGATCTCATCCTCGCGCATGATCATGTACTCTTCGCCATCCAGACGGATCTCGCTGCCGGAATATTTTCCGAACAGGATGCGGTCGCCTTTCTGGACATCGAGCGCAACCAGCTTTCCATCTTCCAGACGCTTGCCTTTTCCGACGGCCACTACTTCGCCTTCCTGCGGCTTCTCTTTGGCCGAATCGGGAATGAACAGGCCGCCGATTTTGTTCTCTTTCTCCTCGATCCGTTTGACCACCACGCGGTCATAGAGCGGTCGAATATTCATACTTGGAACCTCCTAGCTTGAATGTTGATTAGTTGTTGCTGAGTGGCGAACGTTAATCCCGTTCGCCTCAATCATATTAGCAGACTCGATTGAGGAGTGACAATATTTTGATGTAAGTTATTGATACAAAGGTAAATATTTAGGTAGCGCCTGAACTGTGACGGGTGGGGCAGCTAGCGGCACTGTGGAGAACGTGCTACTTTTCGTTGCGCTTCCTTGCGGTCGCGGCTCGGTTTTCATTGCCGCAGGTTGGTTTTCGCCGGTTGGGTTTCGTTGTTGTGGGTTGGTTTTCAGTGCTGTGGGTTGGATTTCATTTATGCTGGAAGTATCGATGCGACACGCGCGGCCTTTGTTCCTGGTGGCCTTTCTAGCAATTCTGTGGGGCCTGGGAGCAACCTACTACGCGCGGTTGCAACAGCAGACGCGGAACGCTCCCGCCAAACCTGTAGCTCTACCGCCTGGAGCGCTGGGGAAAGCGCACCACTGGAAGTACACCCACACATCGAATCAAAAAACAGTGGTCACGGTGGAGGCGGACGACTTGCAGGAGGTGGAGGGAAAGCAGTATCTCTCCGGAGTGACGCTCGATATCCAAAATAAGGACGGCAAAGAGTACGATCACGTGACCAGCGCCAAAGCCGAAGCCGACCTGGATGCGGGCATGCTGTACTCGGATGGCGAAGTGGAGATCACCATGAAAGTGCCGCTGGACCAGCCGGCGCCGGCCCCGGGGAAGCTGATGAAGATCAGATCATCCGGCGTTCACGTGGAGATCAAAACCGGGAAAGCTTATACGGATCGGCTGGCGACTTTTAAGTTCGATCGCGGCGAAGGGCAAGCGGTGGGAGCAAATTACGATCCATCCACCGGCGAGCTGGAGCTGCGGAGCCAGGTGGAGATGATCTGGCGCGGCACCGATCCGAAATCGATCCCGATGAAGATCGAAGCCGGCCACGTGGATTACAACGAGAAAGAGTCCAAAGTGGTGCTCACGCCCTGGTCGCGGCTGACCCGCGATGCGATGACGACCAATGCCGGGCCGGCCACGGTGACCATCGATCATGGCCAGATCAGACATGTGGATACCGTACAAGCTCACGGTACCGATCAGCGGCCCCAGCGCAATCTGGAATACGCGGCTAATTTTCTGAATATCGACTTCAACGACGACAATCAAATCCGGAAGATGACGGGCGTGGAGCAGGCGAAGCTGGTTTCCACCGCCGATACGTCCATTACAACCATGACCGGGGATCGGGTGGAGTTGGAATTCGACACCTCCACCGTGGATAGCATCCTGACGAGGGCGGTGGTAATGGGGCACGGCATGGCGGAATCGAAGCCGGTGATCAAGCCGGGGGCCGATCCGGCGGATACGCGGATATTGAAGAGCGACACGATTCTGACCAAGATGCGGGAGGGTGGCCAGGAGATCGAGTCTATGATCACGCAGTCGCCGGGGGCGCTGGAGTTTGTTCCCAACAGTCCGGAGAAGGCCCACCGCTGGATGAACGGCGAGCGGATCGCGATCGCCTATGGGCCTAAGAACCAGATTCAATCGTTCCGCTCCAATGCGGTTACAACGAAAACCGTGAAACCTAAGCTGCCCGACGCCAAGGAGACGCCCGCACCGGAGTTTACGTGGAGCAAAGATCTATTCGCGACATTTTTACCGAATTCTTCGAATCTAGACAAATTGGAACAATACAACAATTTTCGCTACGAGGCGGGTGACCGCAAGGCCACGGCGGATCACGCGTTCCTGGATCAACCGAACAATCGCATCGATCTCACGGGCAAGGCGCGCATTTCAGACAGCAAGGGTTCGGCCGATGCCGACCGGATCCTGATGGACCAGAAATCCGGCGACTTTACGGCGGAGGGCAATGTAACATCGACCCACCTTCCGGATAAGAAATCGAGCGACGATCCGGCGGAAAACAGCACGGACAAGAACACGAACAAGTCCGGCAAATCTCCCGATAAGAACACAGACAAGAGTAAAGGGAAGGGCAAGGATACTAAGAGCAGCGCAGACAAGAAAAAGGACAAAGACGCCGGCGAAGAGGATACCGGCGGCGGGATGCTGGACGAAAACGAGCCGCTGCACGCGCGGGCGAAGAAAATGACTTCCACGGACAACAATCTCAAAGTCAGGTATGAAGGCAACGCGGTGCTTTGGCAGGGCGCGAACCGGCTGGAAGGGGACGTGGTGGAGATAGATCGGGACAACAATTTGCTGAAAGCACACGGGCACGTGGTCAGCCAGTTACTGGATAAGGCCAAGGACGATGACGATTCCACTGAGAAAGATCCCAAGCAACCCGCAACACATGTCGCAACAAATGTCGCAACAAATGTCGCAACCACACCAACGCCGCGCGTGTTTACTATTGTGAAGGCGCCGGACTTGTCATATGACGACAATAAGCGCATAGCGGAATATACCGGTGGGGTCAGCCTGCAGCGCCTGGACAGGGAAATAAAGGCCAAGGAGATTCGCGCGTTCTTACGGAACGACAGCAGCGATTCTTCTCTCGACCATGCCATTGGTAACGGTCAGGTGCAGATCCACTCGACCGCGCCCGGGCGCATGAGGGACGGGACATCCGAGCATGTGGAGTATTTTGTGGATGAGGATAAGGTAGTGCTGACCCAGGGCCGTCCGAAATTTGTAGACAGCCTGCGGGGCACTACACAGGGCGAACAATTGACCTGGTTCTCCAAGGATGATAGGCTGCTGGTGGATGGCGTAGAAGCTCAACCCGCCAAGAGTGTCCTGCACCGCAAGGTGAAGTAGCCGCTTCCATGCGTACCCTGCAAACTGCCGAAATCTCGAAGAGTTACCGCGGCCGCAAGGTTGTGGACAACGTTTCTTTGTGGGTGAAGCAGGGCGAGGTGGTGGGGTTGTTGGGTCCGAACGGGGCGGGCAAGACCACATCGTTCTACATCATCGTGGGCCTCATCAGCCCGGACTCGGGGCAGGTACTGGTATCGAACGGCGGGGGCAAAGAAGACATCACATCGATGCCCATGTACCAGCGGGCACGGCGGGGAATCAGCTATCTTCCGCAGGAAGCTTCGGTGTTCCGCAAGCTCACCGTGGAAGATAATCTGATGGCCATTCTCGAAACGCTGCGCATGAGCGGGCGTGAGCGCCGCGAGCGGATGAACCGGCTGATTGAGCAGTTGGGACTGGAGACGGTGCGGCATAACAAGGGCTACGCACTCTCGGGCGGCGAGCGAAGGCGCGTGGAGATTGCCCGGTCGCTGGTGATTGAGCCGAGTTTTCTATTGTTGGACGAACCGTTTTCCGGTATCGATCCCATTCAGGTGCTGGAGCTGCAAAGGATCATTTTCGATCTCAAGAATATGGGGATCGGCATCCTGGTGACGGACCACAACGTCAGGGAGACGCTGGCGGTAACGGATCGGGCGTACATCATCAACAACGGAAAGATTTTTCGCGCGGGCACTCCGGAAGCTCTGGGAGCGGATGCGGAAGTGCGGCGGGTATACCTGGGCGAGAATTTCAATCTGGAGTTCGAGACCGGAAGGTGGAAGATTCCGGCGGAGAGCTGAAAAACACCGTTTCTGGTTTCTGGTTTCTGGTTGCAACACGCTACGGTGAAGGGGCCGGCGAGGACCAGTCTCCGGCCCCTGGTCGTTCAGGCCAAGTTCCTTCTACTTGGTTTGGAGAACGATGTTTGGATCTTCGTCGGGAGGGCCGCGGCGGGCTAGCTCCTTCTCGAACGAGCTTTTTATCACACCGCGCGCGATGTTATAGCCGGGCACCCATATTTTGTCGAGGAAATAGGTGTCGCCGTAACGGTGGAACACCATGACGGCGGTGTTGGAATCTGTTGGAGGTTCTGTCCCAATAGTCAGGCCCATTGACGCTTTGCCTCCGTTTTCTTCCCACAACGTAAGCAATCCATTCGAATGATGCATGGTGTAGGTCCCGGCTTCCAGCACTCGCTGGCCCATTCGGAACTCGAATGGAATGGTCGCGCGCACATCCATCGTCTGGGCGTCCACTCGCGAGAATGCAAGAGTCATCAGCAACCCGGCGGCTAATTGTAATCGTTTCATACTGTGCTCCTTTTATTTTTCTGAATCAGGCTCCTCAGCCTCACCCCAGGTAGCGTGCGAACCGCGAAAAGTCCGCCAAACTGCCCCTTGTGCTAAACTGAGCACCTATTCCAATAGCCCCATGTAGGAAAAATGGGCGACATCACTCAGCTCCTGCATAAGTGGCGCGACGGAGACCGCCAGGCCGAGAATGAACTTTTCGCGCTGGTCACGCCCGATTTGCGGCGCCTGGCCCAGTACATGATGAAGCGCGAGCGTCCTGGCCACACCTTGCAGGCCACGGAGTTAGTGGACCAGATCTACTTCAAGCTGGTGGCGGCCAAAAATCAGGATTGGCAGAACAGGAAGCATTTTTTCGCTATTGCTGGTAGAGCTATGCGTAGATATCTCATCGACCACGCGCGCGGACGGCCCAACGCTGAGTTCGTCGCGCTGGAGGGACTGGAGAACCTGCTGCCCGCCGATCGCTCCAAAGTGGACCTGGCTATCACGGTGGACCGGCTCTTGACGGAGCTGGCGAAAACTCAGCCGGAGTGGTGCAGCCTGGTGGAGGTGAAGTACTTTTTGGGGCTCACCGACGATGAGGCTGCCGATGCGCTAGGCATCAAGCTCCGCAGCATGCAACGAATGTGGCGAGATGCCCGCCAGTGGTTGTTTGAGCACAGTGAGTCCGGCCATGGAAAACCAAGCGCAGCAGGATGACGAGCTGCTGATGAGCCTGGTGGAACGGGCTCTAGCGCAACCGGAAGGCCAGCGCCAGGCCTTTCTCGAGAGCGCGTGCGCCGGTGATCGGGAACTGTTCGAGCAAGCCTGGAAATACGTCAGCTGGGACCAGCGCATGCAAGGCTTTCTGCTGGAACCGCTGGTCTCACCCTCCAGCGCGGATACGGCCCGGGGCGAGGATACCCGGCTGATAACTCCGGTTCAAAACACGGCCGGCGCCGAACAACCGTTTGAGACCGGGCAGCGGCTGGATAACCGTTTCCGGATTGTGCGTGAACTGGCCCGGGGAGGAATGGGCATCGTCTACGAAGCCATGGATGAAAAGCTGGATCGGCGCATTGCCATCAAGTGCGCCCGCCGGGGCTTCCGGAAGCGCCTGCCGCCGGAAGTCCGTAACGCGCGCGAAATCAGCCACCCCAACGTTTGCAAGATCTTTGAGTTTCACACCGCCGACACTCATCTGGGTCCGGTGGACTTCATTACGATGGAATTCCTGGAAGGCGAGACGCTGGCCGAAAGGCTTCGCCGCAGCCGTCTTCCCGAGCCGGAAGCGCGCGCCATCGCTCTGCAACTTTGCATCGGGCTGGCTGAAGCTCATCGCAATCGTGTGGTGCATGGCGATTTAAAAAGCAACAACGTCATCCTGGCTCCTGGAACGGACGGAGGCGTTCGAGCAGTCATCACCGATTTTGGTCTGGCGCGCGCGATGGGCAACCCGAGTAAGACGGTGCAGTCGGCTGACGCAGCGGGAACGCCGGATTACATGGCCCCGGAGCTATGGAGAGGCGAGAAAGCGTCACCTGCCTCCGATGTCTACGCGTTAGGTGTGATTCTATACGAGCTGGCTTCGGGACGGCGCCCGTATGCGCCGGAGATTCCGTGGCAGGAGCGGCTGATCCGAAATCTGCCGCCGGTGGATCGCAAATGGGACCGGATACTGGCGCGGTGCCTGGATCCAGATCCGGCGCGCCGATACCAGAGCGCCGACGAGGTGGTAAAGGCCTTCACTCCGTCGCACTCGCGCCGTTGGTTCCTGGCAGCG
>Ga0210388_10004738_pt1 | contig 10633 bp, 12 predicted proteins | sample IncBWC19OmetaG_FD_155485 | JGI IMG/M metagenome (GOLD analysis project Ga0210388, IMG submission 155485) | Forest soil microbial communities from Barre Woods Harvard Forest LTER site, Petersham, Massachusetts, United States - Inc-BW-C-19-O ...
ACGGCCACTAATGTCGCCTTCGCCACGAACGGCCTCCAAAAAGTGTATCTTTATGACTCCCAAACCGGTTCGAACACGCTGGTGAGCCAATGCTATTTTTCGGCCAATACAGCCGACGCTGATTCCATTTCCGCCGACATCAGTGTAGATGGCCGGTTTGTGGTTTATGAGAGCAAGGCTGACAATATCGTTCCGTCAGGACTCAACGGCGTCAAAGGTATTTTCCTTTATGACCGTGTGGCAGGAGCCACCACGCTGCTGAGCGCCAGTTGCTACAATACCGGGGCCGGCGATGGTTTCTCGATTGCACCCGAATTCACCGGCGACGGCCAGACCGTTGCGTTTTATAGTTTTGCTTCCGACTTGGTTGCCAATGATTTCAACGGCAGCGGCGACCTGTTTGATCTGGAGTTGTATTCCACCAACTCGCTGGACGGTTCAACCAACCCGCCGGTGCTGAACATCGGCCAAACCATTTACATGCCCGGCTCCGGTCAAACCAGTCCTTCGCCGACTCTGAATTGGGTTGCCGCACCCGGGATAACGTACCAGGTTTTGTTCAAGGACAATTTGACCGACCCGGTCTGGCAGATTCTGAACGGAACCATCACCATCACCGGCAACGCGGCCCGGGCGGTGGATCTGTCGCCAAACCCGGTACATAGGTTTTATCAAATCGAAGCCAGCCAACCGTGATTGAAAAATCAGTGTTTCATCCGCGTTTCATCTATGGCTAGAATGGTTCCGCAATGGAATATGAAGCCGTCATCGGGCTGGAGACGCACGTCCAGCTGAAAACCAAATCCAAGATGTGGTGCGGTTGCGCGAATCAATATGGTTCGGAACCGAATACAAATGTCTGTCCCGTCTGTCTCGGCATGCCCGGCGTGTTGCCCGTGCCGAACGAGGAGGCGCTGCGCAAAACCGTTTTGACCGGCTTCCTGCTCAATTGCGAAATTCCGCGCTATGCAAAGTTCGACCGTAAAAACTACTTTTATCCCGACGCGCCTAAAAATTACCAGCTTACGCAATACGACAAGCCATCCACGGCGAACGGTTTCGTGGAATTCGAGTTGAATGGCGAGCTCAAAAAGGTCCGCGTCACCCGCGCGCATCTTGAGGAGGACGTCGGCAAGAGCACGCATTTCGAGCGCACCAGCGGCGTGGATTTCAACCGCGCCGGGGTGCCGCTGCTTGAGATCGTTTCCGAGCCGGACATCACCAGTGCCGACATGGCCTACGCCTATCTCAATGCGTTGACGGAAATCCTGCACCAGGGCGGCATCAGCGATTGCGACATGGAAAAGGGCATGGTGCGTTGCGACGTGAACATTTCCGTCCGCCCCGTTGGCACGAAGGAACTCGGGGCGAAGATTGAAATCAAGAACATGAACAGCTTTTCCGGCGTGCGCCGCGCAGCGGAATATGAAATCGCGCGCCAGATTGAAGTCGTGAAAAGTGGCGGCAAGCTTATCCAATCCACGCGCCGGTGGGACGATGTCGCTGGTATCACCGAGCAGATGCGCACCAAGGAAGACGCGCACGATTATCGCTATTTCCCCGAACCGGATATGATGCCGCTCGCGCCGACCGACCCCTGGCTGGCCGACGTGAAATTGGGTGTCATCGAATTGCCGCTCGCCCGCAAGCAGCGGTTCATGCACGAATTCGGACTGCCCGCCGGCGACGCCGAGGTGTTCCGGACCAATCCTTCGCTCGCGGCTTACTACGAAGGCATCGCCCGGCAGGCGAAGAATCCCAAGGCCGTCGCCAACTGGGTCATCAACAATTTGCAGGCCCGGCTCGCCGAATTAAACGAGGCCGAAAAAACGGAGCAGGGGACGATGGGCGTGGAACCGGCCGACCTGGAGCTTTCATCGCTGGCCGATTTGAAGTTCAAGCCGGAGGCGATTTTGGAGCTCGTAAATCTGGTCGAGGCCAAGACCATCAGCAGCTCCGCCGCGCAGACGGTTTTTGCCGAGATGTTCGCGACTGGAAAATCTCCCGCTGCCATTGTGCAGGAAAAAGGTCTCGCGCAGGTCAGTGACTCCGGCGCGATTGAAAAATTATGCGACGAGGCCATCGCCGCCAATCCGAATCCTGTGGCCGATTACAAGGCCGGCAAGGTCGCCGCGCTCAATTCGCTCAAGGGGCAGGTAATGAAGCTCTCCAAAGGCAAAGCCAACCCGGCGCTCGTCGGTGAAATTCTGGAGCGGAAGCTCAAGGGCTAGAGCGGTCTGAAAAACTTGTAGCCGCCTGCTTTTAGTCGGTTTTCTCCCTCACCCGCCATAGCCGCTGTCGCTGCTCCCGCTGGGAGAGGGTGAAACGCTCCCAGTTGCATTCGAAAACCAGCGACTGGATTGGAGCACACTGCACTCAGAGAAAGAAAGAGCCAACATGACTGTTCCCTCTCCCAGCGGGAGAGGGTCAGGGTGAGGGAGAGCTCATGGCAAACAACACGGCTACAGTTTATCTTAAAATGCTCTAATGCCTCACGGTTTTTGCTGAAGGAAACCCTTCAGCGGGCAATCGTCCAGAGCGCGGATGCCGTCCACCACGCATTCGGCATTTAATTCCGCACCGGCAGGTTTGAAATGGGTATTGTCCTTCGTCGAGAAGTATTCCGTTTTCAATTCCTCCGGGGTTTTTCCCTGCCAGCGGTCGAGAGCGCGCCGGTTAAGATCAATGAGCGGAACGTATTCAGTTGCGGCGACGGCGCGCATCCATGCGGCGTAACGCGTGGTATCAGGTTCCTTGCCGGGTTGGGGCAGGCGGGAGACGGGTGTGCAAAGGATTGGCGTCATGCCTTTTGCACGCGCGTCAGTGATGTATTCGGTGAGATACCAGCCATAGGTGTGGATGGTTTCAGGCTGGTGCGTGATGCCATTGACGATGTTGGTCTCGGTATCGCCGATGCCGGGAATCGTGCCACGCGAACGGTTGGTATTATTGATCTGGTCACTGTCATTGTGGCCCATCTGGATGATGACGAAATCGCCGGGCCGGGCGGCGGCGAGGATTTGCTGCCACCAGCCCTGGGAGATAAAGGTGCGCGAGCTGCGTCCGGGCCGGGCGCAGTTCACAACGGAAATCTTTACGGAATCAAAATAATTACTGATGACATCGCCCCAGCCGACGAGTCCGGGCGTACTGATGTGGACGGTGGAATCGCCGACGATATAAAGGACCGGTATGTGGCGGGGGTGCGGCCGGGAATACTTCGGCGCGGGCAAATAGGCATTGGTGTCGGCAGTGCTGCTGATAGGGGGAGTAGGGGTTTGGCAGCCGGCGAGCAGCAGCGCAAGCGGTAGCAGGAAGAAAAGATTTTTCATCGGGTCAAAAAACGTCCGCGCACGTTTTTATTCCTCGTCGAACTTGCGCTGGACGAGCGATTCGAGCTCGGCGATGGCGGCGGCGGCGTCCGCGCCCTTGACGTACAGGATCACTTTGCTGCCGGGGCCGGCGGCAAGCATCATCAGGCCCATGATGCTTTTGCCGTTGATTTTTTCACCATCCTTTTCCACGAAAATGTCGCTGCCGAACTTGTTGGCGGTCTTGACGAAGAGGGCGGCGGGACGGGCGTGGATGCCCGACTTGTTTATGATGGTGAGTTCCTTGGTCAGAAACCCATCCGGCAGTTTTTTGGCGCTCATGCGTTGGCTCACCTGTAAATTACCCCGCGGCGACGTTTTGCGCCATGCGAAAGTTCAACCCTCCGTCGGTTTTTCTGAAGCAGCTTTTTCGGCCATCTGCGCGAGCAGGCGCTTGTTCAATTCCTCCGCCGCGTTGTAGCCGGACTTGCGCAGCTTGACCTGGAAAGCCGCCACCTCGATGAGCCGGGCGATGTCCCGTCCCGGGCGCACGGGGATGACCACATGCGGGATGTCCACGCCCAGAATCTTGACGTAATCCTGTTCCATGCCGAGACGGTCCACGTCATGCACCTCGTCCCACGGCTTGAGTGAAACGATCAAGTCGAGGTTCTTGTCCTTGCGGATGGCCTTCACGCCGAACATCTGCGCCACGTTGATGATGCCGATGCCGCGGACTTCCATGTGGTCGCGTGTGAGTTCGGCGCTGGTGCAGATCACATCGCGCCCGTCCACCAGAACGGCCTTCACCACGTCGTCGGCCACGAGGCTGTAACCACGTTCGATCAACGCCAGGACGGCTTCGCTTTTGCCGATGCCGCTCTCGCCCTTGACGATCACGCCCACGCCGAGGATGTCGATCATGCAGCCATGTTCGCTGATGCGCGGCGCGAACATCATCTCCAGGTCGATCGTGGCCTTGTTGATGAATTTCATCGTGACCAGCGGCGTCTGAAAAACGGGCACGCCGGACTGTTGCGCGGCGGCGATGAATTCCTTGTCCGGCTTCAACCCGCGGCTGAAGACGATGCAAGGGATCTTGTAGGCGAAAAGATATGCATAGCGCGCCTCGCGTTCTTCCAGCCGCTGCTCGCGCAAATAATAAACCTCCGCGTGGCCCATGACCTGCACGCGCTTGTAGGCGAAATAGCGCGTGAAGCCGCTCAACGCGAGGCCGGGGCGGTTGACGGTCGGTTCGCGGATGACCCGGTCCAGACCCGCCTGGCCGGTCAGCACCTTCATCTCCAGCGACGCGCCATGCGCCTGATAGAATTGTTCGACCGTGACGGATTGGCGTTCCATGTTCGTTTAAATGTTGAACCGTTGAATTGTTGAATCGGTAACCGCCAAAGGCAATTTTTATTTCGCTGAAACGTTCAGCCATTCACAAATTGAATTCCGGCCCGAGATAAATTTCGCGCGCCTTCGGGTCGTTCGCGAGAAATTCCGCGCTGCCTTCCACCAGCACCTGGCCTTTATGGATGATGTAGCCGCGGTCGATCAACTTCAACGTCTCCCGCACGTTGTGGTCGGTGATCAGGATGCCAAGGCCGCGTTCCTTCAAACGACGGACGATTTTCTGGACTTCATAGACCGCGATCGGGTCGATGCCGCTGAACGGCTCGTCGAGCAACAGCAGTTTCGGGCTGGTGACGAGCGCGCGGGTGATTTCCAGACGGCGTTTTTCGCCGCCGCTCAGTTGATATGCCTTGCTCTTGCGGATGGGCGTCAAATCAAGCTCCTCGAGGAGATATTTCAAACGCACCTCGCGTTCCTCGCCCGACAATTTGCAGGTCTCCAGGATCGCCAGGATGTTTTCCTCCACCGACAGCTTGCGAAAAACCGACGGCTCCTGCGTCAGATAACCGATTCCCAGCCGCGCCCGCCGGTGCATCGGCAGGGCGGTGATTTTGTTGCCCTGAAAGCTGACGCTGCCCTCGTCCGGCTTCACCACGCCGACGACCATGTTGAACGTCGTCGTCTTGCCTGCACCGTTCGGTCCGAGCAGCCCGACGATCTCGCCCGCGCCGACGCTTACCGACACGCCGTTGACGACCTTGCGCCCGCGATATTCCTTCACGAGGTTGTCCGTCGTGAGCAGGAGTTCAGTTGGTTGTTCGCTCATGCGCGGTTTTATTTTGGCAAAATGCTGTTCGTGCCGGAAATGCTCTGGTTTAGGATGGTTGTGTAATTATTGAAATGGAGAACATCCGCCGTGCGATCCCACACCAGCGGTTCGGAATAAATCATGCCGTCGGCCGTTTTGACCGCCGGCGGCTTGCCTTCGTGGCCGGTGAAAGTCACGAGTTCGTTGGTTTTGCCGTTGTCCACGCTGAACGAATACACCGCCTTGTCCGAGGTGACATGGTAGGTCTTATTTGTCGCATCAATAAAATCAATCACCACGTTCGTCTCGGCCACCACGTTCGTCGGATGGCCCTGTGGCGGCAGGTCGAGCGTGAGCCGTTCACACCACAATTGTACCCTTGGATCATTAACATAAACGTGGGTGGAATAAACCATGCGGCGCGAGTTCTTGTCGAAGTAACCGCTCTCGGAGGTAATGGTCGTGCGGTTCGTGCCCGGGTCCGTTTGTGCCTGCGCGCAGCAGGCCGCAGCGAACAACAATAAAAAGATTTTCGCCTTCATAATTTTAACATTCCATTCCGGATCACGGTGCGCACATGGTTGGACACCGTGAGTGAAGTTGCGTTCGTCCCCCAAACGAACATGAATCCGTCGCCGTCCAGATGATACGCGCCATCGCCCGAAACCAGGTCCAGATGTCCCGGCGAACTCGCTATGCCGTGCCGGATATCATAAGTGCACTGGTCCGCGAGCGCGGTCATCACCAGGGTCCCGTTCGTGCTGAACGACTCGATCTTCAGTTTTTTTACGTCCAGCAGCCCGCCCGGCAACGGCAACGCGTTGGTTCCCGACAGGCGCGTTTCCACCAGTTGCTCGTTCGGCGGCTTGAAATACATGTCTGTGCTGAAATCCTGTGCGTGGCTCAGCGGCGGCTGCTGCGCGCGGCCTTGAAAACTGCAAACTCCCAGTGCCAGGCTGCAGAGAAACACCAAACCCCAGGCCATAAATCCAAACCTTCCAATTCTTGGATTGGAATTTGAAGTTTCTCCGGAGCCTGGATGTTGGTGCTTGGAATCTTTCATTCCGAATATTTTTCCACAAACTGCTGCCATCTGTTTTGCGCCCGTAAAATCAATTCCACCGTCTCGCGCACCGCGCCGCGGCCGCCGGGGTGTTTGGTGACGTAATGCGCCGCCGCTTTCGCCTCGGCCACGGCGTCGCCGACTGCGACCGCCAGACCCGCGCGCGTCAACGGCCCGAGGTCAATGATATCGTCTCCGACAAAACATACGTCGCGCCAGTTCAATCTTTGTTCCGCCAGCAGGATTTCCACGGCCTGGGTTTTGCTGATGTTGTCGCCTTGTTGCGCGAGAAAATCAATCTTCAATTCCTCCGCGCGCAGTTTCGTCGCCAGCGACGGCCGGGCGGAAACCCAGCCGACCTTCAGGCCCGCGCGCTGCGCGAGCACCAGGCCGAGGCCGTCGCGGATATTGAAGCGTTTGAACTCGCGTTCGCCACCGATAAAGATCGAGCCGTCAGTGAGCACGCCATCCACATCGCAGAGGAACAGTTTGATGCCTGAGGCTCGTTTTTTGAGGCTGGGTGAAATTTTTGCGGGCATGAATTAGATAATTATCTCCAATCAACGATTGGCGTCCTTGGTCCGTGAAAAATACTTAATTTGTCCGGCCCCGCCGAAAGGCATCTCCAAACCCCATCTTCTTTGTGCCAATAAACAGTAGAATATGAATCCGTATTACCTGGAAGTTCAGTGAATTTACAGATGAGAACCGCTTGGTCCATATTTGTTGAACCGAGTGAATTATCAAACCCGAGCGAAAGGACTTCATAATTAACCAAACCCCAATTTTTCTCGCCTCTTAGTGCGTGTGCCAGATAAACATCTTTCGGACAGTCATGTCGGAACGCTTTCGCGTGCAACTCATAGGTTTCATGCCATTTTTTGTCCCGTAGTAATTGGTAGAAATTTGTTACATCGTGCGTCAATGTGCTTGCGGCATCTCCAAATGGGCCAGGGTAATCCGCAGCTGAATCCAAGCGTCTGGTATCAGGATGCCAACCATTCGTGTTTACTTCTTGAGAATACGCTGAAACTGCGACTGAAACAAGAATTGCGGCAGCGACCGAACTACAACGCGAAAGATAAAATATAATTCGTAATATAGTTTTCATGGTCGAGCGATTGGGTTGTTTATCTATTTCGCCGCTTTGTAAATTTTCAAGAGCGAGAGCAGCGTCGCGGCCATTTCACCGAGCGGAATCATGTTTGGCCCGTCGCTCAGGGCTTCGTCCGGCTTGGGATGCGTCTCGATGAACAGTCCATTGGCGCCGACGGCGAGCGCGGCTTTCGCCAGCACGGGCGCGAATTCGCGCTGGCCGGTGGTCTTGTCGCCGCCGCCGCCGGGTTGCTGCACGGAATGCGTGGCGTCGAACACGACGGGGAAGCCGAAGCTTTTCATCACGGGGATCGAGCGCATGTCGGCCACCAGGTTGTTGTAGCCGAAAGTTGTGCCGCGTTCGGTCAGGAGAATTTTTTTGCCGCCCGCGAGCCGCGCTTTTTCAGCGACGCGTCCCATCTCCTGCGGTGAAAGGAACTGGCCCTTTTTGATGTTCACGATCTTGCGGGTGGCGACGGCGGCCTCGATCAAATCGGTCTGGCGGCAGAGGAACGCAGGAATCTGCAGGATGTCCACGACTTCGCCGGCGAGCCGCGCCTGTTCCTCGGTATGGATGTCGGTCACAACAGGCACCTGAAATTCCTCGCGGATATTCTTCAAGACCTGCAATCCGTCCGCAATGCCCGGCCCGCGAAACGCCTTGCCGGAGGTGCGGTTGGCCTTGTCGAAACTGGCCTTGAACACGTAGTAAATGCCCAGTGCCGAGCAGGTCTTTTTCAGCGAGGCGGCGACGGTGCGGCAGAGCTTTTCATTCTCGATCACGCATGGTCCGGCGAGGAGAAAAAGCCGGCGCGGTGAATTGAGGTTTTTCCAGATGGAATTGGAATCGAGCACGCGGAAGTTTAGCCGGCGCGTGCGGGAATGTAAATCACCGCCAGCTTGCGAGGATGACCGAAGCGGGCGAAAGCACGGGGCTTTCCTGGAACATGCAACTGGTGTCCGTCAGATTCGGATCAGGCAGTTCAGGAACCGTGAAATAGTAATCAGGAACACCTTTCTGCACGACGAGTTGCGGATGGTAACCGCCGCTGGCGGGCCAGGTGGTCACGATTTTTTCATAGACGAGCGCGAGCGCCTTCGAACCGTCGCCGGCGGCATAGCCTTTGGAGGTTTTTCTGACCTGCACCATGTAACGGACTTCGCCATTGTAGGTGACGGGGAAAATGAGGTCGCCGGTCGGCTGGAGCAGCGGTTTCACCGGCTGGCCGGCCTGGTAACTGTGGCGGTCGGTAGCAGCAATGGTATAGACGGGAATCGCATCCCCGAGCTTGGCCTGCTCCAAACTGTCGTCCGGGGCGAAACCGTAGCTGTCGGGATAATGTTGCGCGTAGTTCATCACGCGGGAAAAGCCGGTTTGCGCCGCTTGGTCGATCTTTTCCGCCTCGGTGAGCGGCCGGTCGACTTTGACGGTCATTTTCGGCATGTTGATTTCAGTCGCACCGATGGAGCGTCTTTGCTCGGTGACGGGTGCCTTGATATCCATGCTCATGACCTTGGCCTGCGAGGATTCGTCCGGGGCGGAGGATTCCGGAGCGGCCACGAACGAGGTGTTGTTTACATTTTTCACCGGGGCGGGGGTGGGGTCCGACATCGGGACGGCAGCGGGCGCGGAAGCCGGCGCCGGCGCGGGGACGACCAAAACCGGATCTGGCTGGCTCGGTGCGGCGGGAGCGGTGGCCGTAATCTTGCCGCCTTTTGGAACGTGATGCGTGAGGCGAAAAAGATATTGGTAATAAAAATATCCGCCCACGACCAAAATGATTCCGCCGACGCAGATGCGCACAAACGTGTCATTCACGGGTGAATCTTCGTTCTCCAACTCTTCTTTGATGAACTTGATCATTTTGGTATTTGCCTCCAGCGGGTGCGCTGGCCATGCAATTTAAATGAATAAAAGCATCTGCCGCGCCAAATTTTTGCAAAACGGGACAAACTTTCTTTTGGAACAATTTCAAAGGTTTTCTTCCTCCAGCCAATGACAAAACCCTTGTGATAAGCCGGTTATTGTTCAAAAAGTAGACAGCCTGACATGACACGCTGCGCTATACCGCCCTACATAACGTTGAACGTTGCGCGCTTGACTTCACAGGTTTTTGACGCGGAAATAACCGCATGAAAATCACCCGTCGCGATCTCTTTGTCGTCCTCGTTTCGGTTTCACTCGCTGCTGCCGGATTTGCCTATGCCCAGTCGGTCGCCAGCAAGCCGGTCATGCACTCGTGCGTTTACAACTGGGATGATCTCAAACCCGTGCCGACCAAGGTGGGTTCACGGCGCGCGGTCTTTGACGCGCCAACCCCCACGCTTTCAAACTTTGAATGCCATATCACCACGTTGAACCCCGGGGAATCGCCGCACCCGCCGCATCATCATCCCGACGAGGAATTGATGATTGTCAAGGAAGGCACGCTTGCCGCATTGCAGGGCGACCAGACGAACATCGTCACCGCCGGCGGGATCATTTTTGAAGCCTCCAACGAATTGCACGGCCTGCGCAACATCGGCACCAACCAGGCCGTCTATTTCGTTTTCAAATTCATCCCGCACGATCTGGTCATGGGGAAATGATTTTCACACTCATCACCGGTGCACCGTGGGCGGATTGCGGTTGGAGAATTTGTGAACGGGTTTCCTGTCTTGCTGTCCTATGGTCGTAATTCTGTCTTTTATTTTTAGAATTGTTAAATTGAACCCGTGAGCTTGACCCTTGGACTCCTTAGCGCGCTGCTGGCCACGAACCAGCCGGTCGCTGTCAGCAACCTTGTCCAGCAACAGACCGGCGTGGCGCTGCCCGTGGTGGATGCGAACGATCCCGCCGAAGTGGATCTGCGCGCCGTGATGACGGCCGACGACGGCGTGCTGGACGAGGTGAATTCGTGGATCCAAACGAACCAGATTCCGCACGGTGACACGAACGCCATCGCGCAGTTAAACCTGAAAATTCACAGCCGGCTGGACGATGTGAAACATGATTAC
>Ga0210388_10004739_pt1 | contig 10632 bp, 9 predicted proteins | sample IncBWC19OmetaG_FD_155485 | JGI IMG/M metagenome (GOLD analysis project Ga0210388, IMG submission 155485) | Forest soil microbial communities from Barre Woods Harvard Forest LTER site, Petersham, Massachusetts, United States - Inc-BW-C-19-O ...
GCGGTACGGACCACGCTAGCCGTAGTGTCACTTGTGCCGCCCGCTGCACCAGCCTCGGAGGCTGGCTGCGCCGGCGAGTTTGGCTGAAGATCGACGTGTACCGAGTTGGTGCCGGGATGGACTGCGCGATGAACGTCTCCGGCAACAACTTCGATTTCAAGCGGCGGCAGCACGGTTCTAGCGGTCGTGACCATGCCCGGTGGAGCGTCACCCGGTGTGGTCGTGTCAGGCGCATTGGATGGAGATGGATCAGCCGGGCCGGCGTTCGCCGCGGTTGTGGATTTAGACTGCCTGAATTTAGACTGCCCGGATTTCGACTGGATAGATTTCGACTGCGACCTCTTATCACTCGACTTCTTCTGGGGCAGTGACACCGGACTACTGACATCCGCCTGCGACTGAGTAGTGACATCCGGAGCAGCGTCCCGCGACGGCGTCTGGGCGTCAGCTTCCTCGTTGTCAGGGAACCAGAAACTACGATCGTGGTAAAGCACCACTCCCAAAGCGACGAGGAGCAGGATGAGTGCCACCACCATCATGCGCCGCTGCTTCGGCTCGGGTGAATTGCTGGGACGCCGGTCGGGAGCAGCCGGCGGATCAACCTTCGTCGCTAATGTCTTAAGCTCGAACATGCTGGAACTGAGGCGCTCCTTGCGAAGCTCCGCGCATAGTATGCCCCTAAAGCATGCCATAGGCCAGCAAAAGCTGAGCCCAGCAACACTCAGATGGGCAGGCTAGGAAGCCCGGTTGACCCACCGCGCATCCTCGCCGTAACTTTGTGGAACTCTTTGAATCCTATATTGAGAACTTGTGGGAGTGGAAGGACTATGGAGCCAGAGAACGATAAGCCGCAAGCGGGTGGACCAAAACGGGAAGATCCGAAAACGGTCGATCCCAACATGGCCGCCCCCGAGCTTGAAGAGTCGAAGATCAAAGAGTCACCAGTCAGACTGAAGCCTGTACAGCCGGTCATGAACGCACGGCAGTTTTCGCGGGTTTCCCGCCGCGAGTTGCTGAAGGTTGCGCCGGTGCTTGCGTTGGGGGCATTTGCGATTCCGAGGTTTCAGGATTCCTTGCTCAAAAAGGGGCTGGGATTCAGCGATTGGGCTTCGGCACGGCTGTTTCGGCGCGCTCACCTGGCTCAGACCTTCGCTGATGCGGATCTGACACCGTTCGAGAAGTTCCCCATTAACGGATACGACGTTGAGGATCCCGGAGTGATCTTCGAAAATTGGACTTTAACCGTGAGCGGAGCGGTGCAGAAGCCGGGCGACTACAAGCTCGAGCAGATTCAATTGTTGCCGCGAGTGCGACAGAATACCCGTCACGTCTGTGTCGAGGGATGGGATGTGATCGGGCGTTTCGGGGGCGCGCGGCTGGCGGATTTTCTGGCGATGACCGGCGCCGACACGTCGGCGCGATTCATTACCGTAGCTTGCGCCGACGACTACTATGAATCGCTGGACATGGCGACGGCGCTGCATCCGCAAACCCTGCTTTGTTACGAAATGTACGACCAGCCACTCTCCCGCAAGCACGGGGCGCCTTTGCGTCTGAACATCCCGACAAAGATTGGCTACAAGCAGGCTAAGTATTTGACTGACTTGAAGGTCACCAACGTTCTCGAGAAGGTTGGATATTGGGAGGATCAGGGGTATTCGGAGTTTTACGGACTGTGAAAGACAATTGTTGATTTTTGAATGCTGATTGCCGATTGACAGCGATTAACAAGCAGCAATTCAGGATTCGGAGACAAAGCATGAGCGGTACGGCAATCGATATCGTGCGTACGACGGGGGAAAACTCTGAGACCGTGGCTCGCGCCGTGTATGAACATCCGCTGATGGTACGGTTATGTCACTGGGCGAACGCGATTTCGCTGTTCGTCATGGTGGGCAGCGGGCTGCAGATTTTTCGCGCGTTTCCGAGTTTTGGGGCCAAGATTCCACAGAAGGATTTGCTGAACTGGCCGAAATCATTCGCCATTGGGGGATGGCTGGGAGGGGCGCTGCAATGGCACCTCACGTTCATGTGGATTTACATCGCCACCGGGCTGGTCTATCTCGGCTATCAGATCTTCAGCGGTCACTACCGGCAGGTGTTGTTTACACGCCGCGATATCCCGGGAGTGTGGCCGATGGTGAAGCATTACTTCTTTTTCGGGCCCAAGCCTGAGGCGCATGAGGCTTACAACCCGCTGCAGAAACAGGCATACACGGCCGCAATTGGCTTGGGCGTGCTCTCGGTCGCGACCGGGCTGGCGGTGTGGAAGCCGGTGCAGTTCTCATGGCTGGCGCGGCTGATGGGCGGGTTTCATTGGGCGCGGTTTTTACATTTTCTGGTGATGTGGGCGATTTTAGGATTTGTGTTCGGGCATCTGGTGATGGTGGTCCTGCACGGCTGGAGTAACTTCGTTTCCATGCTGACGGGTTGGAAGAAAGATCCGGACTATTAAACATCCGGGCTATTTACGAGTGCGCGACACGATGGCCGAACCAAATGTTGTGCTGAACAATTCGGGATTGAAAAGTCCGGCGCAGGGGTCTACTACGCGCGAGCAGGACTTGATCTCCCGCGTGCAGCGGGGGCAGAACGAATTGTTCTATGAACTGGTGCGGCCCTATGAACGGCGAGTGTACGCGGCGGCACTGGCGATTCTCCGCAATGAGTCCGACGCCGAGGACACGGCGCAGGAAGCGATGCTGAAGGCGTTTGCCAACATCCGGCAATTTCGGGCGGAGGCCCGCTTCAGCACCTGGTTGATTCAGATTACGGTGAACGAGGCACTGATGCGGCGGCGAAGGGAGCGAACGGTGTTGATGGAAGGCATTGACGACCGGCGTGACGAAGAAAGCGACTACGCGCCGCGCGACTTCGCCGACTGGCGCGAGATCCCTTCCGAAGCGCTGGAGCGCAAAGAGGTCCGCCTGAAACTGGCGGACGCGCTGGCAACACTGGATCGCAAGTATCGCGAAGTCTTCGTACTGCGCGACATGGAGCAGTTAAACATTCAGGAGACGGCCGAAGCGCTGGGAATTTCGGTGGCTTCGGTGAAGACGCGGCTGTTGCGGGCGCGACTGATGTTGCGCGATCTGCTAGCCGCTGGATGGGAGCAAGGCTGGTTCAGCCGGCTGCCGTTCGAGAAGGGAAATAAGCCATGGTGAACTCGAAAGACGACAGAGGAGCGGTAAATTGCGAACAGATGTGGCAAGAGATTTCGAACTACATTGAAGGCGAAGTGGATGCGGGGCTGCGATCCGCCATGGACGAGCATTTCCGCACGTGCAAGAGTTGCTCGTCGGTGTTGGCGGGAGCGCGCAATGTGATCCAGTTGTATTCCGACGAGCGCATGATTGACGAGCAGACAATCGAAGTTCCCGCCGGATTTGGGCGGCGGCTGGAAAAACGGCTGGCGCAGAGTGCTCGCGTTCGCAGCAGTCGCTGGTCGACGTGGTCAGCATGGTTGGTCCCAGTGGCAGCTTTGGCTTTGTTTGCCGGCGGATTGCATGTGGCGAACTCGATGACCTCGGGTCCGGAACTGAAGTCAGAACATGCGCAGCCGGGACAGGGTATTCCACCGGATATGCTGGTGGTGGTCACGGCCGATGCCAAGGTTTTTCATGTGCCTGGCTGCGAGGTTATTCACAACAAAGCCACGGAGCGGACGCTGACGGCCAAGGAAGCGATGGCGCAGGGGTACGTCCCGTGCCTGCGGTGTTTGCGGGAATATTTGCACACGGCGGATGTGGGTCACACCGCGTTGGAGTCGGAGGCGGACGCCGATGCAGACGAAGAAATTGTGTCTAGTGGGCGATAAGGGAATCGAAAGAGATCGCAGTTACGGTAAGCTGAAAAATGGCGCGGGTTGAGAACCCGCGCCGTGATGGCGACCCAGTCGACTTAGTTCTGCTTCATCTGGTCGTTCTTCATGGTGTCGTCCTTCTTCATGTCATCTTTCTTCATATCGTCTTTCTTCTTCATGTCATCTTTTTTCATCGTGTCTTGCTTGGCGGCCTTCTTGGTTTTTGGCTTGGCGGTCGTGGACGTGGTCGCAGGTTTGTCCGATTTCATTTGATCGCTCTTCATTTGATCACTCTTCATCGAATCGTTCTTCATCTGATCGTTCTTCATGGTGTCTTGCTTGGCGTCGTCTTTTTTCATGGTGTCCTGCTGCATCTGGTCCTGCGCGAAGGCGGCCATCGATGCGGTCAGGGCACAGGCGAGCAGCATAGTGCTGAAAATGTTTTTCATGGTGAATCTCCTTGGATGATGTTGAAGTTGTCGGCAGGCTCTGACCTGCGGACAGAGATGGGATGAGCCGCGCGAGCAGAAGTTACGGCAAGTTCCGTTTTTCGGTTGAGTTCGAGAGGACCAGCTCAAAGTAAATCAGAGGATTCTTCCGATACACGACGCGCGCGACTTCACGGAAGCCGCACTTGGCGTAGAATCCGCCGGCGCCGGTGTCATTGTCGAAGGCGTCGAGGCGAATGGCATCGGCGGGCCAGGCGCGGGCTTGTTTGACGGCTTCCTTAATAAGGCGTCGGCCAAGGCCCTGGCGCTGCATGGCAGGAATCACGGCCATACCCGTAAGGTAGAGCGGGTTCTCCGCGGGAGTGAAATAGGAGACATCAATGGCCCATGGCTTTTGGGTGGGCAGGTTCAGGGTTCCGACGAGGCTTTTGCCTCGGCGCGCGATCAGTACACGCGCGCTCCGAATGGCGAGGAGAGCACCTTTTTCTGAAGTCTTGTTTGATCTGAATCCGCGGCGAGTGAGATCTTCCGCGACCGCGGTGTGGAGCGCGGCTAGTTCTATGGCATCAGCTGGGCCGGCGGTGGAAATGGAGAGCTTCATGCCGGTCTTTGAATCTCGAATCACCCTATCATGCAAGTGTCGGTCAGCAGGCCAGTTGGTCGCGGGTCAGCTTCAGGCCGGGAAGATTTCCCAGCACGGTTACGGCAACCGACTCGGTTTTGAAAAACTCGTTGGCCAGTTCGGTGAGATCCTCGGCAGTGACGGCTTCGATTTTCTCGATGAGTTCGTCGAGATCGTAGAAGCGGTCGAAATACATTTCCTGGCGAGCCAGATTCGACATGCGGGCGGTGCTCGACTCGAGCGACAGCATCAGGCTTCCTTTGAGCTGGGCTTTGGAGCGCTTGAGTTCTTCTTCGGGTACGGGTTCGGCCTTGAGGTTGCGGAACTCTTTCACCACAGACTGTACGACTTTGGAGGCGGACGCGAGAGATGTGCCGGCGTAGACCGCCAGGCATCCAGTGTCGCGGTAAGGATTAAGATCGCTGTAAATCGAGTAAGCCAAGCCTTGGCGCTCGCGGATGTTCTGGAAGAGCCGGGAACTCATGCCTCCGCCGAGCAAGGTGTTGAGAATGTAGCCGGCATGTCGCTTCTCGTGCGCGATGGGATGCGCGGGCACGCCCAGGCACAACTGCACCTGCTCCAGAGCTTTCTTGTTGCGGAGAATGATGCGCGAAACAATTTTCGGAGCGGAAGAATGAAAGCCATTTCCGTTCTGCGACGGCTTCATGTGCTCGAAGTGCTTGGTAACCAGTTCGACAAATTGGTCATGATCGAGGTTGCCCGCCGCGGACACGATGATGTTTCCGGGCGAGAAGCGGTGTGCATAGGCATCGACAACCGGCTGGCGCTCGAAGCGCTTCACAGTTTCCTTCGTGCCCAGAATCGGCTTGCCGAGGGGATGATCTTTCCAGAAATTCTGGGTAAAGATTTCGTGGACGAGATAGTCGGGATTATCTTCGTCCATTTTGATTTCTTCCATGATCACGCCGCGTTCGCGGGTGATGTCGGCGGGATCAAAATTGGGATTCAGGACCAGATCGCTGAGAATGTCGAGTGCAGTGGGAACGTGCTCGTCGAGTACTTTGACGTTGAAGCAGATGCATTCCTTGGCGGTGAAGGCGTCCATATTGCCGCCGATGGAGTCGACCTGGCGGGCGATTTCTTCCGCGGTGCGATGCTTGGTCCCTTTAAAGACCATGTGTTCGATGAAGTGGGAAATGCCGTTCCATTCGGCGTCTTCGTCGCGCGAACCGGTCTGCAGCCAGATTCCGATGGAAGCGGAGCGGATGTGTTGCATCTGCTCGGTGATGACGGTCAGCCCATTGGGCAGCTTTTGACGACGAATATTGCGGACTTCTTTTGGCATTTTGAGATTTTCGGTAGTGATAACCTTCTATTAGACGCCGGTTGAAAGCGGAAGACTCGGCGAAGGAATCTCTTCTATTCTGACATAGGGCAATCCCGTGTGCGAGAATAGTTTAGTTATTTAGAATCAGTGGGTTATGAAAGATTCATCGCAAATCTCGCTGCTCGGGTTAGACCGCGACGAACTCGCGGCGCTGGTAGGGAGCATGGGCGAACGACCCTATCGTGCCCGGCAGATTGCGGATTCGGTGTACCGGCAGCGGGTGGAGTCAATCGAGCAAATCTCTACTCTGTCGCAGGAGCTTCGGGCGAAGCTGGCGGAAAAGGGCGTTTCGATCGGGTTACCGCAGATTGAGAATCGGTTCGTATCGGAGGACGGGACAGTGCGGTATCTGATTTCTTTTGCCGACGCGCAGAGCGTGGAGACCGTGTGGATGCCGGAGGGCGACGGTGGGGAAGCAGGAGATGGAAGCGAGGCGGGGCAAGAAGCAGAGCGGTTCGCAGACCTATGTCCCTCGGGGGCTGAAGCCTGTTCCGAAAAGAGTGAGCGCACCGCAGCGCTGAAGCGCTGCGCCACCCAAAAGCGGAAACCGAAACAGGGACAGAATCGCGGGCGCTCGACGATTTGTATATCGAGCCAGGTGGGGTGTGCCGTCGATTGCCAGTTCTGCCTAACGGCTTTGCTGGGGGTGAAGCGCAATCTGACGGCGGGCGAAATTGTCGGTCAGGTTTGTGCAGTGCTCAAGGACCAGAACGTTGCGCCGCCCGAGGATCGCATCAACCTGGTTTTTATGGGCATGGGTGAGCCGTTCCTGAACTATGAAAATTTCGTGAAGGCGGCGCGTCTTTTGGTGGAGGAAGTCGGCATTGCCGAGCGGCGCATGACGGTGTCGACAGCAGGAATCGTGCCGCGCATTCATGATTTTGGCGGAGAAAAAATTCGGCCCAAGCTGGCGATTTCTTTGAACGCTTCGAACGATGCGCTCCGCACCCAGCTCATGCCGCTCAATAAGAAATGGAATCTGGAAATGCTGATGGCAGCGGCGAGGGCGTATCCGTTGCGCGCGCGTGAGTGGATCACATTCGAGTATGTGCTGCTCGGCGGAGTGAACGATGGGCCGCGGAACGCCAGGGAAGTAGTGGAATTGCTGAAGGGCATGCGTTGCAAGGTGAATTTGATCGCGCTGAACCCAGGACCGGGAATTGACTTCGTAACTCCGGAGGTGGAGCGGATCATGGAGTTTCAGAACATTCTGCGCGCGGGCGGGATTCCGGCGTTCGTGCGGCGTCCGCGGGGACGGGACATTTATGCCGCATGCGGACAACTCAAGCGTACGGTTGAGATTGCCACATCACCGGCACTGTCGAGTCCTTTGGCTTAACCGGAGCGGACTCGGTGACGGGCAGTTCCACACGCAGCAGCACGGTGCCATCGTCACGCCGCTCTTGTGAAATCTGACCGTGGTGCTCCTGCAGAATGCCCTGACATGCGCTCAGTCCCAGACCGTCTTCGAGATCGAGCGGAGTTGCCGCGCCGTCGGACGATGGAGTCACGGGCACCGCTTCCGTCGCGATTTGCACTATGGAAATTCCCGCCAGTGATTCGGTGCTGACGGTCATGACCCGGCCGCCGCGCTCGTTCAGCACGTGCAGGCAGTTGGCTACGAGTTGCAGGCAGACCTGCAGCAACTGATTGGAATCGCCCAAAACCTTGGGCAATGCCGGGTCAAACTTGGTTCGAACTTCGATGCTTAGCGCCTTCCACTGGGGCTGTGTGAGCTTGACGGCCGTGCGAGCCAGCGTATTCAGATCGACGGGACTCTTGGGCGCGGGGGCCTGCCGGGCGAAGCTGATGAGGCTAGCGACCAGAGACTTCGTGCGACGAACATACTGTGCGATCTTTGCCGCCAGCGGTTGCTGCTCCGCCGTGAGGTGCGTGCTCAACAGCATCTCCGAATAACCGAGCATGGCGGTGATGGGGTTGTTGAGTTCGTGGGCTGCTCCGCCGACCAGCTGACCAATCGATGCCAGCTTTTCCGACTGAAGAATCTGTGCCTGCAGGCGCTGCAGATTGTCAAAAGAGTCCTGCGACTGGTCGAGCAGGTGAATCAGTTCACGGTCCAGTAAATGCTGGCGCGCGAAGACCAGCAGTCCCATCAGGAATGCGGCGGCCAGCGTCAGCGCCAGCCGAAACACGCGAATGTGCGGCGAGACGGCGTTGTCTGACATGGCCCAGGCGGCGAACAGGGGCAGCGAAAAAACCGCAATCATGCTGCAGCGCGCGATCCATACACCGTATACAGTGGAGGTTTCACGGGTATCGGCTTGGGGCTCAGCCGCCTTGGTGCTCAACCCAATCCAGGTGAGCCAAGCCATCGAAGCGGCAATCGGAATATCGTAGAAACCGCCTGTGTAGTAGACGTTTCGCGTGATCGCCCAGTTTGCGAGCGCCGAGCCCAAGGTGTAACAGAGGCTCATGCCGAACAGTCCAGCGTAGAGACTCCTCCAATGACCTTTGGTGCCGGCCCAGCACGCGAACAGGCCCGCCAAGAGCGCTATGTTCTCGGCGATATACACGGAGTTCAGATTGCGATCGTAGGCTGCAACGTCGGCGACGACATATTGCCAGGGCATGACGATCAAGACATAAAGATAGAACCACCACACCAGCAGAAGCGCGAAATCGAGCCGACCGAGCCGCGCTGCATATTCGTCACGAGGGGCATGCGGACGCAAGGCCAGAGCGGCCATCAGCGGGACCACATGCAAAAAGAGCACGACATCGAAGACACAGAGGTCGGGCACTTCGCGGCGCAGCACCACTTCGTAGTAAGTCCAAAAGATTTGATAGCTAAGCCAGAAAGTAAGGCCCAGGGCGATGAGCGACCAGAACATCCGCATGCGGCCGCGAGAACGGAGCGTTAAACAAATGAAGGCTATCGCAGCCGAAGCCAACAGCAGAGTGTCGGTAATATCGCACAGTGCCGCCAAAGCAAAAGATTTGGGCAGGATGAGCGCGCCCACGATTAGGGTCGCCAATATGGCAGCGACCGCTCCGAGCCACACTTTGTTACGCTTGCTCAAGACACTCCTCTGCAGGCATTTTAGACGCGATCGGGGGGCGCCATTGGTTACTGTAGTAACCCATGCGTGGTTCGGGCGATCGGATACAAAAATGCGTGGGCAACGTGTGCACCAAACCCTCACTTGCTGGTAAGCTTTTCTCATTCAATAATATGCAGCTAAGCCGCCACGACGTCCGGGGAGATGGACGCGATTGAATCCGCTGGTTGAGCGCTACCAACATTCATGGAGACTGAGAATCCCGCCTGATCCAGGGGAAACCCGCCGGATTGAGCGCTGGCTGGCGACTGCCCGGGTGTTTCTGGCAGTTGCGACGCTGGTGGCGATCCGAATGGATCCCACTGAGCTGGGGAACTCGTGGGCGGCGTACGGCCTTTTCGTATTTTATTTGGCGAATGCGATTCTGATCCTAATGCTGCTCAAGCGCAGGCAGCAATCGACCGCTGGCTTTCGGCTGCTGGTGCACGCCGGGGATGTCGCCTGGCCTGCCCTGATTTCAATCTTCGCAGAAGGACCGAGAGCGCCCTTCTATCTTTTCTTTTTTTTCGTTCTGGCGGCGGCTGCGTATCGCTGGGGACTTTGGGAAACGCTGGCGACGGCCGCGGCGGAAGTTGCGCTGCTGTGGATTGAAAGCTTCGTGCTATTGCACTTGCACCTGGGACCAGGCGGCGCTTTGCCCTGGCCGGTGCTAAATGGGCTGCGCGTGAGGGTGCCTGAGTTCGAGCCCCAGCGACTGTTCATGCTGTCGGTCTATCTGCTGGTGATGGGTTTATTGCTGGGATATCTGGCCGAGCAGCAGAAGCATCTGCGGGCGGAGAAGGCTGTGATCACCGGTACGCTGTCGCAGGTGAGGGTGGAAGCCGGCCTGACCGGGACGATTGAGCAGATTTTCCACGAGGCCATGGCGATGTACGGTGCGTCGCGAATGCTGGTCGCATCGCAGGAATCGCACAGTCATCGGGTTTTTGTGGGCGAGTTGAACCGCGCAAAAGGACCCGGGCCATCGGAGTTCCGTTGGCTGGAATCAGGCTTGCGCGACGCGAAAATTTATCTGGACGATTTTCCCGGCGACGTCTGTTACGCCTCGGTCAATCGGGATCGATGGACGACCCTGGCATTGGACGCGACTGGTCACGCGATCCCGGTGGTGAACCTCGTATCCATTTCTCAACTGCGACAAATCCAGACGTTTGACTCGATGGTCACCGTTTCGTTCTTGTTTGGAGGAGAGTGGAGAGGCCGCGTATTTCTATTCAACCCGGTGTGGCGGGGAGAGAAGCAAGAGGAACTGCGCTTTCTGCTGGATCTGGTGCGACAGGTCGGCCCAGCGGTCTATAACGTTTATCTTCTGCACCGGCTGCGGCGCCGCG
>Ga0210388_10004741_pt1 | contig 10630 bp, 12 predicted proteins | sample IncBWC19OmetaG_FD_155485 | JGI IMG/M metagenome (GOLD analysis project Ga0210388, IMG submission 155485) | Forest soil microbial communities from Barre Woods Harvard Forest LTER site, Petersham, Massachusetts, United States - Inc-BW-C-19-O ...
GAGCGCCAAGCGCTCGACTGGAGAGGTCCATGAAGCTGAGCGCTCGCAATACCCTGCCCGGAACGATTCGTAAGATCGATATGGGAGCGGTGAACGCCGAGGTGACTATTGAGGTTGCTCCGGGAATCACCATTGTGTCGATCATCACCATCGATGCCGTGAAGAACCTGGGGCTCAAGGAAGGCCGGAACGCATACGCGGTGATCAAGGCGTCGAGTGTGATGGTGGGTGTGGATTAACGGAATTTCGGCAAAGTGAGGCTCGTTGTGAAACAGGCGCGCGCTGGGAACTGGCTGTTCGGGGGAGTCGGGGCGGCGCTCGCCACGACGCTGGTGGTTGGGTTTCTGAGTCTGGGCGGCTTGCACGCCGCAGAGCGGGCTACCGCGGTTCCCGCCCCGGGGGTCGATAACGCACTGGCGTCCGGTCCGTTGCAGACGGCGGTCCTGTCGGGCGGTTGTTTCTGGGGCACCCAGGGTGTGTTCGAGCACGTCAAGGGCGTTCGGCAGGTGCTGGCCGGCTACTCCGGTGGGGCGGCGTCGACCGCCAGTTACGAGACCGTGAGCTCCGGGACCACGGGGCACGCCGAATCCATCCGCGTTATTTTCGATCCCGCCGTGGTGTCTTACGGGGAGATTCTGCGGGTGTTCTTTTCGGTCGCCCACGATCCCACCCAGTTGAATCGGCAGGGACCTGACGAGGGCACGCAGTACCGCTCGTCGATCTTCTTCGCCGACCCGATGCAGCAGAAGATCGCCACGGCCTACATCGCGCAGTTGGACCAGGCGCACGTCTTCTCCCGTCCCGTGGTGACGCGGGTCGATCCTCTGAAGGGTTTCTACCCGGCCGAGGGCTATCACCAGGACTATCTCGTTCGCAACCCGCACCAACCGTACATCGTCTACAACGATTTGCCGAAGGTTGAGAACCTGAAGCGCGTGTTTCCCGACATCTATCTCGACAAGCCGGTGCTGACTCGGGACAACAATGTGACGGGCGAAGTCGCGGCGACCCTCGGGAAGTAGGCGATTGGCGGGCGCCAACACGCCAACTAACGCTGTCGGCGGCGACGCGGCACTCGAGCGCGGTCAGTCCCTCAGGTAGCGCGTTCGAGGCTCGCGCGATCCCATTTCGCCAGTGCAGCCGCGGCGTCGTAGGTACTCTGGAGAAAGCTCGTCAACGCTTTCTCCGGGTTGGGTTGGGAGCGGACTGCCTCATACGGCAGGATGAATTCCGAGACGTCGCGGTTGTAAGCGGCTTCCGCCGGCAGGATGCGCGCTTCCTTGAGTCCTGGCGGCTCCGGTGCCGCGTAGGCATAGAAAGCTGCCGATTGGATGGGCCCACTACCGGGCCAGAAGCCATGACTGATCACTTCGTGTGAATACGCCTCGCGCGTGATCGGGTCGGCGCCGGGCCGCTCGGGCGCCTTTCGTCCCGAGAAGCGGGTGACGGCCAGGTCGAAGCTGCCCCAGAAGAAATGCACCGGGCTGCACTTGCCGACAAATCCCGCCCTGAATCCCTGCATGACGTGCGCGGCCCGTAACAGGATCTGCCAGAAACGATGCGCGTAGACGGGGTCGTAAGTAGCGTGCCCGGTATCGAGCTCGAAGCGGGTGGGGTTGGGGACTTCGACCGGCAGCGTCGAAATCTTCACGTCAACACCGAGCTCGTGAAGCATCTCCATCGTGTCGCGATAGAACACGGCTACTGACCGCTCCGACAGCGGAATGCTACGTGCGCCGCCATCCGAGCACCGCGCGACCAACTCGTGGTTGATGAAGTCGAAAGTCATGTTGAGAGTGTGACCCTGGCCGTACGGCATGACGGGAGTGGCGATGCCGCGCGAGGTGACCAGGAAGGCGATATTCCAGAAGTGGTTCACCCGCGGCGTCAGCGCCAGGCAGACCTTCCCCACGATCTGGGTCCACATGTGCAGCGTCGCGTAAGTGTCACGCCACAGCTCGAGCGGCAGTTCTGGCCACGGTTCGTTTTTCATGACCCTGCTCCGATAGGTATCACCCATAGCCAGCTACTTTACACGGCGGATGGGCCGCCATGCGCCAGTCCGGGGAGCTGTGCCACGAATTCTGCAATCGCACCGCGCACGATGGGTGCGATGAGGTTCCGTGCTGACGGTGAGCGCAGGTCGTGAGTGAATTCCAATTGCGCTCCGCGCCCACGGGCGCCGCGGTTGCAGATGTTCAGGGGATTGCGGCCGGGATATTTGTGGCCGGTCGCTGCGACAAGCAGGCCCGCTGCCTCGAGCGTTGCGCTGAGGAGGGCCGACAGCTCGTCGTCGAGACCGCCAGCATAGATCTGCGATGACTCGCCTTTGCAGCCGTGCACGGCAAGCACGACGGCATGGCGCGCCGCGAGCGCAATGCACCCGGGGTGATCGAAGTTGTGACTGGTGATATGCAGTTCCCGGTTGCGGCCGCGCGGTTTCAGGCCATTGAAAGCAAACAGGCTGTAGTCAGTGCCGGCGATGAGGTCCGCCAGCTCCGTCGTGCCGTTCTCGATGCTGCCGCCGTGGGGCGCGACAATCAACACTGCCGATTCCGGCCGCTCGCGCACCGTCGTGTTGTAGTCCGTGCCGGCGATCTCTCCGCCGGCTTCGAGCGCTGCGAATGAGGTGTACTTGTCCCTCATTCACTATAGCCATTTGGCCTTGCGTAACAGGTAGAACAGGTAGCCATCGAGTGCGGCCATGACGCCCACGCAGACCGGGTAGCCGTAGCGCCAGTGCAGCTCGGGCATGTCCGTGAAATTCATGCCATAGATACCGGCTATGAGAGTGGGAATCGCCACGAGAGCCGCATACGCGGTGAGACGCTTCATGGTCTCGTTTTCCTGCATCGCTATCATCGACAGGTTCACCGAGGTGGCCGACGTCACGGTGTCACGGTTCGACTCTATCATTTGGTTGAGGCGCTGCAGGTGGTCGTAGATGTCGCGGAAATACTCCTTCAACCCGGCGACCCGTGCCGGTACCCGCGCGCCAAAAAGATTCGATACGCCCTCGACGAGCGGCGCGACCGCGTGTTTGAGCGTCATCAGTCGCTGTTTCAACTCGTAGAGCGCCTGGATGTTGGCGCGCGCCTGGCCGTCGACGGTGAAAATCCGTTTCTCGATCTCCTCCAGCTGGTCTTCGAGCTGGTCGAGAATCGGGAAGTAGCGGTCGACGACCGCATCCATCAAGGCGTAGAGCACATAGCAGGATCCGTGACTGAGCAACTCCGGCTCGGCCTCGCAGCGCGCGCGCACATCATCGAATCCCTTCTCGACGCCGCTGCGTACCGACAGAATGTAGTTCGGGCCCGCGAAGATATCGACCTCTCCGACCCGCAGGTCTGGCTCACCCGGCTCGACCATGTGCAGGACGGCGAACAGTAAGTCGCCGTATTCCTCGATTTTCGGCCGCTGGTGACCCTGCTGCGCGTCCTCGACGGCGAGCGGGTGGAGGTCGAACTGCTCGCGCATCTCTTCCAGGAGCGCGATATCCCGGTCCCGCATGGCCACCCAGATGAAGCAGCCCGGCCGGCAGACGTAGCTGTGGATATCGGAGGCCGGGATCTCGGCGACTTTTTTGCCATTCTCATACGCGACGCATTTGATCAACATGGACGGCCCGTTTTTCCTGAATTTACGCGGGCTTGAGTCTAGCCTCGAAGTACGCGTTCCGTCTTGCGCGCGGTGGCCGCCCGTGCCGATATACTGCGGGTGCTCGACGGGTGTCGGGAGCACGATGGTGAAATTACTCACATGGCCACGTGCCGGTGCTGCACTCCTGGCGCTGGTCTTTTCGGGCGCCCTGCAGAGTGTGTGCGCGGCGCGAGACGGAGAACCGAAGCTCGCGGATGATGAGGCCATCGTGCTTTGCAGAGGTACCTCGTCGACAGTGCGTACTGTGGAGTACTGGCGCGTCGGCACGAAGCGCGGGTTCGACGTCTCGATGCGCGGGGGGTTGACGCCGCAGGTCGTCAAGGCCGGGCGCTACTACCTGCACACCTATTCGACCATCTTCCGGAATGTCTTCGCGCCGAGATTCCCCGAGCCCGCCGGCACCACCGCGACCTTCGAGGTCCCTGCCGGAAGTGTCACCTACTTGGGTGATCTGACGGCGGCACCCGTCCGCGACTTCCAGCGCCTCAAGTGGAATTTCTCCGTGGTTCTGCGGCCCGAGACGCTGCTGGAAGCGCAGCACGCTTTTCCCTGGCTGCGGAAACATCCCCTGTACGTCTCCAAGGACGGTGGCGAAGCGGTGCCGGTGCGCTGGTCGACAGACCCTGCGCCACCTCCAATAGTCCCGGGAGAGCAACGCTACGGAAGTTACGGACCGTCCTCCACAACGCCCGCGGGGCAGGTTAGGATGGCGCGAGCGGCCACACCGCCTTGAAACAGCAAGAGAGCGCCCATGGCCGCATTTCAACGTGAGATTCTCGTACGGTTTGGGCACTGCGATGCCGCCGGCTGGGTGTTCTACCCGCGTTACTTCGAGATGATCAGCGATTTTGTCGAGGACTGGTTCGAGGAGGGGCTGGCGGCGAGCGCGCCGGGCCTGTTCCACCACAAGCAGTTGTTGACACCGTCGGTGCATTTCACGGTCGACTTCATCAAGCCGACACGTTACGGCGACCGCCTCACCTTCAATCTCTGGACCGTGAAAGTGGGACGCACCTCCTGCGAGCTGCGCATCGAGGCCTCCCTGGGCGGCGAGCTGCGGATGCGGGTGAAGCAGGTGTTGGTGTTCATTTCATCGAATACATCGCGGGCAACCGAGATTCCGCCCGAGTTGCTCACCCGGATGCAGCGCTTCGCGGCCGAGCCGGGTCCGGCGCACCAGGATGCCACCCAACGCGTCAGTAACCCACCGTGAACCTTGCGCGGATGTGTTTCGGGTTCTCGATCTCATCGAGCATGGCGACCGCGTAGTCCTCGTAGGAGATCGAGCTCTTGCCGTCGGCTGCGGTCAGCAGCGTGTTGTCGGCGAGCCGGAATTTCCCGGTCCGCTCGCCGGGGCCGAAGAATGCCGACGGACTCAAGTACGTCCAGTCCAGGTCTTGCACGTTTCGTAGCGCGTCGAGGAACGCCTTGGCGGCAGAGGCCTCGGGCTTGTAGGCGGGCGGAAAATTCGGTGTGTCGAGCAGAATCTGTCCGGGGGCGATTTCCAGGCTCGCGGCTCCTCCCACCACGAGGAAGCGTTTAACGCCGGTGCTACGCACCAACTCGATGAGCGCCTGCGAATCGATACCCTGGAAACGCAACGAGCTGATGATCGCATCATGACCCTTGAGAAAGGGCAGGAGCATATCGGGCTTGGTCACGTCACCCCTAGCGGGCGACAGACCCGTGCGGCGTGTCAGTTTCGAGGTGTCCCGCGCAATCCCGGTCACGGCGTGATGGCGATTCAGCGCTTCGTTCACAAGGCGAGTGCCTACATTGCCAGTGGCACCGATGATGGCGATTTTCATTGGCATTCCTCTTCGTTCGTCGCCGAGAATAAGACTGGTATGCGCCGCTCGGCAAGCGGCCCGGCGGCTCGAGGCTGAGCTCGGCGCTAGTACATGGCTGGTTCAGCATTCGCTCGGCACTGCCCCAACGGTGGGCCTCTGTCGGTGCGAGCGTTAACAGGGCGCCGAATAGCGCTTCCGGTACTCGGCCGGCGTAATGCCGACGTGACGGGCGAACGTTCTGCGCAGCGTGTCGGCATTGGCGAAGCCGCATTGTGAAGCCACCTGTTTGGGAGCGGCATCGCCGGATTCCAACAACGCGCGAGCCGCCGTGACACGCGCCTGTTCAACCCATGCCGCAGGTGTGGTTCCTACCTCGTGTGTGAACAGTCGGGTGAAGTGTCGGGCGCTCAGGCCCAGGCGTGCGGCGAGGCTCGGGATGTCGTGGGGCAGGCCGGGGTTCGCCACGATCCAACGTTGAACCTCCTGCAGTCCCGACCGGCCCGTCGGTGCCGCTGTGCCGTGACGGCTGAATTGCAGTTGGCCGCCCGGCCTCTTGAAAAACATCACCAACTGCCCCGCGACTTTCAACGCAACATCCCGCCCCAAGTCCTCCTCGACGAGCGCGAGCGCCAGGTCCAGGCCGGCCGTGACCCCGGCGGCCGTTCTGATTCTTCCATCGCGGACGTGAATCGCATCCGCGTCGATGATGACGCCGGGAAATGCTTGCGCGAGGCGTGCAGCGACCGCCCAGTGCGTCGTGACACGGCGACCTTCTAACAGCCCCGCCGCCGCGAGGAAGAAGGCACCGCTACACACGGACCCATAGCGACGCACCGTCGGCACGGCCTTGCGCAGCCAATCCAGGACGCGCACATCGGGTGTCGCTTCCGCGGCGTTGGGGCAGCCGGCAACCAACAAGGTGTCGAGTTTCTCTGGCATGCGGTCGCCGACAATGAAGTCCGGCAGGAGCCGCGCACCCGAGGAACTGCGGATCGGCCCGGCGCGGCTGCCGATGATACGGAGCTGGTAAACCTCCGCCGCGACCTGGGCGTTCGCTTCGGCGAACACGTCGAGAGGGCCGCAGACGTCCAATAACTGCACGCCCGGCAATGCGAGGATCGCTACGTTTCTGGGTTTTCTCATGCTGCTCACCGGCGTCCGCTGCAGCCCGTAAATGTCCGAAAATGACGTGGTCCGTCCATTGAGGACAGGATAGCCGCCCGCCTAGAATTTGCCAACCCACCCGCAGGAGCATCGACCATGACACTCTCGATCGAAGGCGTAAGCATCCCCAACAGCAAGCTGGCGGCCGAAGTGACGGAGCTGGTGCGCGATACGGCCTCGCCGTTGCTGTTCCAGCATTCGAGCCGTGTTTATTACTTCGGCGCGTTGGCGGGCAAGCGGCGCGGACTGGGCTTCGATCCGGAGTTGCTATATGCCGGAGCCATGTTTCACGACATGGGCCTCACCCGCCGGCACAGCAGTGCCACCGAGCGATTCGAGGTCGACGGAGCCAACGCGGCGCGTGAGTTTCTGCGCAGCCACCACATCAGCCAACAGGACATCGATGTCGTGTGGACGGCGATCGCATTGCACACCACGCCGGGTATTCCCCAACATATGCACCCGGTCGTCGCGTTGGTGACCGCGGGGGTCGAGATGGATGTGCTCGGCCTGACTTATCCCGAGTACACGGCGGCGGAGCGCGAGGCAGTGGTTCGCGCTTATCCCCGCACTGAGCACTTCAAGGAAGACATCATTCAGGCGTTCTACGACGGTATCAAGGGCAAGCCGCAGACCACGTTTGGCAATGTGAAGGCGGATGTGCTGGCGGATAAGGATCCGACGTTTCAGCGGACAAATTTCTGCAGAGTGATTCGCGAGTCGCCCTGGCGCGGCTGAACCGGGCGGGCGGGCACATCCGCCCCTTTTCGGGTATTGCGGGAACGCGCCGTGTGCCCGCAAAGTGCGCGTCCCGCAAAGGCAGGAAGCGCGTGATGACCCTGAGAGCTCGACAAGTCCGACACATTCTGGCCGGCTGCGCTGCCGGTCTGCTGATCAGCACAGTTGCCCTTGGGGCCGCCGCATGGCCCGATACCCCGGCTACCCGTCTCGAAGCTCTCGCCTTGCTGGAGACCTTGAACGCCGACCTGCTCAGTAATGACAGCGCTACCCTTACGCTCGACCGCTGGTGCGAGGCGCACAAGATGGCGACGCCCGCGAAAATCGTTGCGGAGCGTGTGCAGGGTGATGACAAAGCGCCTACGGACGAAGTGAGGCAGCTTCTCGGCGTATCCGCCACCGATCCGGTGCGCTATCGCCACGTACGGCTGCATTGCGGCGAGCACGTGTTATCGGAGGCCGATAACTGGTACGTGCCGGCGCGCCTCACACCCGACATGAACCAGGTGCTGGATACGTCCGACACGGCATTCGGCCGGGCTGTTCAGGCATTACATTTCCATCGGCGCACACTTTCGGCACGGCTGCTCTGGTCGCCGCTCCCGCAGGGATGGGAGTTGGGGGATAGCTTCCCGAAAGGTAGCAAGGGAGCCCTGCAGATTCCCGCGCAGACCATCCAACACCGCGCCGTCCTTGCGCTTCCCGACGGGACTCCGTTCAGCCTCGTGGTCGAGACCTACACCAACGAGGTGCTCAGCTTTCCCAAACCGCCCCGGCCGTAAAATGTCGCGTAGACTATCGGCCCAATGCACACGATCCTGGTGTTGGGCGGGTACGGATTTTTTGGCGAACGGATTTCCGAGTCGCTGGCCTCTGATTCTTCCGTGCGGCTCCTCGTGGCGGGCCGCCATGCCGCCAAGGCTGCGGCCCTCGTCGCCCGCCTGGGCCTTCCCGCGGAGCGGGCGGTGGTGGTCGATGCCAACGATCCTGGCTTGGGCGCGCGGCTGCAGGAGCTTCGCGTCAATACGCTCATCCACACCGCCGGCCCTTTCCAGGCGCAGAAGTACACCGTGGCGACTGCCGCGATCGCCGCGGGTTGCCACTACATCGACCTTGCCGATGGGCGCCAGTTTGTCGCCGGCATCGAAAGTCTCGATGCTGCCGCCCGCGAGCGTGGCGTGACGGTCGTCAGCGGGGCGAGCTCGGTGCCCGCACTCTCCTCGGCCGTTATTGACCGCTTTCTGCCCCGATTCAAGCGGCTGGACTCGATAGAATTCGGCATCAGTTCCGGTGCGCGGGCGCCGGGACTGGCCACCGTCAAGGGCGTTTTCAGCTATGGCGGCAAGCCGTTCCAGGAATGGCGCGACGGCGCCTGGCGCACCACTTACGGCTGGCTGGATCTGCGGCGGCACTTGTTTCCACCGCCGCTCGGTGCCCGTTGGGTGAGTAGTTGCGACATTCCGGACCTGACGCTTTTTCCCAAGCGCTATCCAACGGCGCGGACGATTTCCTTCCATGCGGGGTTTGCCAGCGGGTTGGGGCACCTCATCGTGTGCGGTCTCGCGGGCCTGGTGCGCGCGCGGCTGCTGAAGAATCTGACGCCGTTCGCCGTACCGCTGAGCCGCATCAGCCACTGGATCGAGCCGCTCATCAGCGACCAGGGTGGCATGTTCGTGGCGCTCGCCGGCGAAGGGCACGAGAACAACGGGCTTTATGTCAGTTGGAACCTGCTGGCCCGCCAGAATCACGGTCCGTACATTCCCTGCGGAGCCGCGATCGCGCTCGCCCGCAAGCTCGCCAATGGTGGAGCAGTTCCCATAGGCGCGATGCCGTGTGTTGGCCTCTTGACCGTCAAGGAGTTTCTCGCGCCGCTGCGCAATCTCGATATCAGGGAGGTCGTCGAGTAGACTAGCGCTGTGTTTCCCACTCCAGCAGGTCATGTCATCCGAGTCTTCATTCGTGGATCTTTGGCGCAGGCCCTGTTGGCGCTTGTGGGACTGTGTGCGGCCGGTATTGCGGCCAGTGCTGGTGTTGGGGCCAATGCCGGTGGCGGGCCCAGCGCCGCTACGGCCGCTGGGCCCGTGCATTACGATCCGCTGCAGACTTTCGCGCCGCTCACAATGCCTGAGCCCGTGAACCGCTACCGCTCTTCCAACGGTGCGCCGGGGCCGGACTACTGGCAGAACCGGGCGGACTACGAATTGCGCGCGCAACTCGATACCCAACACAAGGTGCTGAGCGCAACCGAGATCATCGTCTACACCAACCACAGTCCCGATGCACTCACGAGCCTGTGGATCCAACTTGATCAGAACCAGTATCGCCGCGATGCGCGCGCCCTGGCGGCCGACGAATTGGTTCGTAAGGAATTCACGGACGGCTACAGCCTCGACGAAGTGGCGATCGAGGTCGACGGACACCGCTCGAAAGCGGACTATGTCGTGTCCGATGCGCGTATGCAGATCAGGTTGCCGAAGCCGATACCCCCGGCAGGCGGCAAGATCCGGGTGCACATCCACTATCACTACACCATACCAGGGCTCTTCGGTGGCCGTACGTCGTGGACGACGACGAAGAACGGCGAGATCTACGACATCGCGCAGTGGTATCCGCGCATGGCCGTGTATGACGATCTGCACGGCTGGGACACGCTGCCGTATCTCGCGCAGGAATTCTATCTCGAGTACGGCACGTTCGATTATTCCGTCACCGTGCCGTGGAATATGTTGGTCGCGGGAAGCGGCTCGTTGCAAAACCCCGAGCAAGTGCTGACCGCAACCCAGCGGGCGCGACTCGCGCAGGCGCGCAGCAGCGACAAGACCATAACCATCCGATCCGCCGCGGAGATCGGCGAGGCCGCGAGCAGGCCAACGCCAGACGGTACTGCGACGTGGCGTTTCCACATGGACAACACCCGTGACGTGGTCTTCAGCGCGTCACGTGCCTTCATCTGGGATGCCGCGCGCATCCAATTGCCGGACAACGGCAGCTCCATCGCCATGTCCTTCTATCCGGTGGAGAGCGCCGGGGATGCTGCCTGGGGGCGCTCGACCGAATACCTGAAGCACTCGGTGGAGGATTTCTCGCGCCGCTGGTTCCCTTATCCTTATCCGGCGGCGGTAAACGTTGCCGGCGGATCCTCCGGCATGGAGTATCCGGGCGTTTTGTTCGATGGCATCGAGGACAAGGGCAAGGAGTTGTTCTGGATCACCGCGCACGAGATCGGACACACCTGGTTCCCGATGGTGGTGGGCTTCAACGAGCGGCGTAACGCTTGG
>Ga0210388_10004742_pt1 | contig 10628 bp, 9 predicted proteins | sample IncBWC19OmetaG_FD_155485 | JGI IMG/M metagenome (GOLD analysis project Ga0210388, IMG submission 155485) | Forest soil microbial communities from Barre Woods Harvard Forest LTER site, Petersham, Massachusetts, United States - Inc-BW-C-19-O ...
GGATGTGGCCTTCCTTGTCGATCACAAACCCTGATCCCTGGCCCTCCTGCGGCACCAGCCCGTAAAAGAAGTCGAAGGTCATGGCGCGCGAGGTCACGTTCACCACTGACGGAATATTCTTCCGGTAGACGCTGATATTGTTCTGCTCTTCGCTGTCGAGCCCCTCGCCGCCGGAGGCCTCCGTGATCTCCACCTGCGCAGGGTGACTGAACCAGCCTGCCGGATTCGAGCCGGCCGACTTCGCGTTCGAACGCCAGGTCGTGAAGTAGAAGAACGCGCCGGCAATTACCAGCGCAAGGATTGCAGGTCGTATGAGTCTCATAAGTTCAAACCCTCAGGGCCGCGGGCCGGATCCAAGGAAGCCCGCACTTGATTCTACGTTCGATTCTAAACAATGTTCCATCGCGCGGCACGCGCCCGCCAGTGGGCTGCTGGCATTCGTGTTAAGCTAGCGGGCAATCTGAGGTCATCCCCGCCCGCAGAAGAAGTAGAAGTGGAGGTTCGGCATGGCCCGTTTATCCCCATTCTGCCTTCATCGCGCACTCTATGTCGCGGTCGCGTTGTTGTATTGTGGCGGACCTCAAGCACCGGCCTGGGCGCAGAGTGAAGCGCAGACAAGCACGCCACCTGTGGGAACCATTCTGATCGACTTCCGTGACGGTGGACCAGCGGCCGGGGCCTTGATATTCGACCCAGAGGGCAATCTGTACGGCACAGCCGGGTATGGAGGCTATGCAGGCGACGGCTTTGTGTTCCGGCTAAAGAAGGGCCCGACTGGCGCTTGGAAGCAGGACATCTTATACCAATTTAGGGGCGTCAGTGGCGGAATGAACCCTATTGGTGGCTTGACGCGAGATGCTGCTGGCAATCTCTACGGCACGACGGTATCCGGCGGTAACCAGAATCAGAGGTATTGCAACGCTGGGGTCGGTGAAGGTTGCGGGTTGGTCTTCGAATTATCGCCGACGACCAGCGGCGAATGGCACGAGACTGTGCTTTACGAATTTACTGGTGGGGAGGACGGAGGTTTTCCTCAAGCTGGGTTGGTCGAGGACGCAGCCGGCAATCTCTACGGAACGACGCAATACGGGGGCGATTCCGCTTCAGGTGTGGTGTTCGAGCTGACACCCGTTTCCGGGGGTACCTGGAAAGAGAGCGTGCTGCACACCTTCGTAGGCGAAGACGGTCTATATCCCGTGGCCAACTTAGTTATCGACAAAGCCGGAAACCTGTACGGTACGCCGCCGCGGGGTGGCGACCCGTACGGATGCGGCGTCGTCTTCGAAGTCTCCCCAAGTTCCGGCGGAAGCTGGAACGAGACTGTGCTTCACAGCTTTAGCTGCGGCTCAGACGGCGGCCTCCCTTTAGCGGCAGTGACCCTCGACGCTTTGGGCAATGTATTCGGCACGGCCTTTATGGGGGGAACAGCGGGCGTTTGCTCGAGCACACAAAGCGTCGGATGCGGCGTGGTATTTGGACTCTCGCTGACATCTTCTGGCTGGAAGGAAAAAGTGCTCCATTCTTTTACGGGCGGGGACGAAGGCGGCGGACCGCAGGCCAGCGTTGCTCTCGACGCGGCCGGCAGTGTTTACGGCACGACTGTTGCCGGTGGCCTGAGCATCTGCAGTGCTGGCTACGCGGGATGCGGCGTGGTCTTTGAACTTAGATCCGGCGGAGGCGGCACTTGGGAAGAAAGGGTTCTCCACGCATTTAGGAACCGCAAGGACGGAGCGGATCCGGTTACCGGCCTGGTCTTCGACCCGGCAGGCAATCTTTATGGCACGACCCTTACGGGCGGTTACACCACCCGATGCAATTGCGGTGCGGCGTTTGAGATTACACCCTAGAGCGAGGTTGGCTCCTAAGCTGCGGAGCGCAGCTTCTCCCATACCTGCCGCACTTGCTCTCGCGTCTGATCGAGCAAGCCGGAGTTGTCGATAACGTAGTCGGCGGCTTTGATCTTTTCTGATTCGGGGAGTTGCGCGGACATGCGGCGCTCGACCTCTTTGCGCGCTGTCTCGAGATCTAATTTCTGGCGCGCGGCGAAGCGGGCAACCCGCTGCTCGTCGCTGCAGGTGACTACGATCAGGCGGTCGAAGCGTTTCGCTGCGCCCGCCTCAATGATGAGCGCAGCTTCTACGATGGCGATGGCGTGGGGATCCTGCCGCCCCATTTCTTCCATCCACTCCTCCTGGCTGCGCAGCACTGCCGGATGCACGATGCGGTTCAACTCTTGAATTCGCGACGGGAGCGCAGACGGCCGGGCGTCCGCTGCGGAAGTAGCTGTTCCAAAGGCAGCCTCCGCCAGCTTTGCCCGGTTCACGCTGAGGTCGGGATTGAGAATTGCGCCGCCGAAGTGGCGCACCACCTCGTTGTAGACAGGTTGCCCTGGCAGCATCAGTTGGTGGGCAATGCGGTCGGCCTGGACAAGACGGGCGCCGAGGGAAACGAATATCTCACCGACTACCGATTTTCCCGAAGCGATGCCACCGGTGAGGCCGACCTTCAGCAAGCGGCCTCCCGAAGAAAAACGTTCACCATAGAGGCACAGAGGCGCCGAGAAAACCAAAGAGAGAAAAAGCGAGAATTTCTCTGTGATTCTGTGCCTCTGTGGTGAAACACTTTCATTTGCTCGTTAGTTCCGGCATCCGGCGGACCCTCCGCAGCTTCGCCGCTTTCAGCGTGTTGTACATCAGCATCGCGATCGTGAGCGGGCCAACCCCGCCGGGCACCGGAGTCAATGCTCCTGCCACTTCGGCGACTTCGGGATGCACGTCGCCGACCAGCGCCGATCCCTTCTTCCGGAAAGTTTCTTCGCGCTTGGCGTTGCCGGCCCAGCCGCTGGCTAACCCGCCGCCAAATAGCCGATGGAATTCCGCAGGATCCGTCACTTTGTTCATGCCGACATCGATCACCGTTGCGCCCGGCTTCACGAAATCGCGGGTGATCATTCCGGCGCGGCCGATCGCGGCGATGAGAATGTCAGCCCGGCGGCACACTGACCACAGATCGCGGGTTTTCGAATGACAGACCGTGACCGTGGCGCTCGCATTCAGCAACAGCATGGCGGCGGGTTTGCCCACAATGTCGCTCCGTCCAACGACGACGGCTTCCTGCCCCGAAATGGGGATCTCGCTGCGCTTGAGAATCTCGATGACGCCCGCCGGCGTACACGGAGCCAGGCCGGGGCGCTGGGTCGAGAGTAGGCCAACGTTGACGGGATGGAATCCGTCGACGTCTTTGGCGGGATCGACCGCCATCAGAACCTTCTTCGAGTCGACGTGCGGGGGCAGAGGCAACTGCACCAGGATGCCATCGATCTCGTCGCGCCGGTTCAAGTCTTCGACCAGAGTCAGCAGTTCGGCAGTGGTCGCGGCTTCAGGCGGTGTGTGCTGCTCGCTATAGACGCCAACTTCTTCGCTGGCCTTGACCTTGCCGCGCACGTAAACCTCCGACGCGGGGTTGTGGCCGACCAGGATGACGGCGAGGCCGGGACGCACTCCGGCGGAGGTCAGTGCCTTCACCTCCGCCGCTACCTCGCTGCGGATGTCGTTCGCGATCTTGGTGCCATCGAGGATTCTGGCGGGCATTCGGGCTCCGGGCTTCAGCTTTCAGGCTTCGGCTAGGAAATCTTACACTGTCGGTGCCAGTGAGGAAATCGCTCACCACAGAGGCACCCTTCGGCTTCGCTCAGGGCAGGCACCGACACGGAGAAGACAATTCGCCCGGAAACCCACCGACTTCCGATTGATGCGCGACGTTACGATTTTCTTTGTGCCTCTGTGTCTCCGTGGTGAATTGATTCTTGCCTGGCGTACAATTCCCATCATGATTGCCAAGGACCTGCTCGAAATCCTCGTCTGTCCGGCGTGCAAGCAGGCGCTCGAGTACCGGGAGAATCCCGAGAGCTTGAAGTGCAAGCATTGCCACCGGGTGTATGCCGTGAAGGACGACATCCCCATCATGCTGGTAGACGAAGCAACCGTCGAGGCTTAACCGCGGCACGGCCGCCGTCCGCCTTTTGATCCCGAAGCCGGTTCAGTAGTTAACCGCCCGCCCTGGTGGCTTCAATTCCTATATTCGCTTGAGCCCTGACCCTTCCGGAATGTGTGTTTTCCCTGGAGGCTCGCAATCCCGGAAAGACGCGCATATGGAATGCCGGTAACCATTGGGTATTCCCGAAGTTTGTTCCCGGAATGACACTCTGTGTCAGTTTTCGGGACGGCGGGGTTACTAACGGCACTTTTGGGAAGCGAGGCGCGCTGATAGGGTTGGGTGCAACTTCACAGATTCACTGGTGTTAATGAATCTAAGGCAGCCTGGTTTCCGTATATGGAACTAGAGGCAGTTGCGGCAACTAAATTGCATGCAACTTGCATGGCTGCCGATGAGTCTAATAGCCACAAGGGTTGAAGGTCGGAGTCGGAGGTGATGACGGCCATGTTTGAAAACGCGATGAACGAGAGAGTCAATAACGACAAAGACAGGTTCACCATGACCGAACTGGCGGCCTTGCGCAGCGATTTGCTGCAGGGCGGCATGATCGATTCATATGAGGCTGCCGAACTGCTGCAGGTTTTCCTGATGGGCCGTGGTTACGGCGTCTCGCCCAAGGCGGCGCTGGATGCGGCGGGCCGGGTGGAGATGGCAGGGTGTGCCCTGCCGGTCCTGCAGTATGAGTTGGAGAACCTCGCGATGGTGATGTAACCGCCGCACGCGACGCGGGCCGGTGACCCCGCTGCGCAAACGGGAACAGGGATGAGACTTGATGCGAGTTGAGATTCCGGTTCTCAGCGGTGAGACAGAGATTTTGACATTCTGGATCGGGCTGATCGAAACAAGATAGACCGAACCAGTTCCACGCAAAGAGAGCCGGGCCAACCAGCCCGGCTTTGTGGTTTTTTGGGGTGCCAGGCGGCCTTCATCGTCTGAGCGTCTGAGCTCGATCGCTCTAATTCCAGTGATGCGAGTGCGACCAGATTTTCTGGATGTCGAACTTGACGCCGCGGCAGAGGTATATGGGACGGTTTTCTTCGTCCATGCCAAAGCGCTGGTAGTGCTCAAAGGGTTGAAACGACGTGCAGTTGTCGCGCACGTCGTTGAGATCCCACTGAATCACGATCAGGTTCTTGTAGACCTGTGCCGGCGGGCCCCAATACCAATGGTTCTGGTGACGCGAGTATGCGGTCGGTAGGCCGTACTGCGGGCCGAACAGGTTGATCGCGCCGGCTTCGCCGTAGTTGCCGGCCCAGATACCCGTCTGGGCACGCTCCTCGGGCGGCAGCGAGTTGTAAATGGCAGCGACTTCACTTACCAGCTCGGGCCATCCGAACTGGTCGGCGACGGGTTGCGGCAGCAGCGACTCGTGCTTCACCTCAGCTTTGGCAGGCTTGAAGCCGATGGCGGTTTGATAGGCGAGCAGTCGCTCGGGCGGCAGCATCCAGGTGACCAGCGGAAGAGTGGGGATGGAAGCGAGCACGATGACGACGACGACAGCAGCGCGTGCCGTTGTTCTTGTTGAGGCCGCGACGTCCGAGAGCCAATGCTCAATCACTACCGCGCCACCGGCAAACAGCATGGGATAGATCGGAAAGACGTAGTAGTTCTTGGCGTGCGCGACCTCCATCAGTACGAAGAAAACAACGAACGTCAGGCCGAGCACGCGCCACCGGCGGTCGCGGAGAAACCAGATCAGGCCAGCCAGCCAGACCGGCAACAAGATCGGGTGCATGTCGATGATCTGCTCTTTAACGAATGCCAACGGGCCGAGCACGACGTTTTTGCCTTCGCGGCGAACGTTCTCCAGATCTTCAATCGTCGGGAAGTGATGGCGGATTTCCCAGATCAGGTTGGGGAGGAAGACCACGAGAGCGATGGCCCCGGCGATCCATATCCAGGGACGTGCAAACTCTCGGCGATGATGCGTCAGCAGCAGGGCGACGGTCACCGCGAATCCGAACGAGAGCGTTGAGTGCTTGTTCTCGAGACCAAGTCCTGCAAGCAGGCCAAACCACAACCAAAGCCGCGAGTCGCCGGTGCGCAAAATTCGGGCGACCACCCAGATGCAGCCCATCCAGAACAGGGGCTCGAAAGCGTTCATGGTGAGCAGGCTATCCGTCACCAGTACGGCCGGGCAGAGCAGCACCGTGAGCCCGGCGAGAAATTGGGCGTAGCGGCCGCCGCCTAGGTCGCGCGCGATCAAGATGGAGATTGCGATCAGTCCGGCCCCGGCCAGCGCAGAGAGAATACGCAGTGCGGCCAGGGACCCGCCCATCCAGAGAGCGATTCTCGCGTAAAGGGCGACGAGCGGCGCAGCATCCACATATCCCCAATCGAGATGACGCGCCATGTCGAGGTAATAGAGTTCGTCGCGGAAATAGCCGTAGTGCCGGACGCTGGTAAAGATGTGCAGCAGCAGCTTGGCGGCGCAGAGGCTAATCAGGATGCCAACAGCCAGAGGCGGAAGCGCCGGAACACGGCGTTCCTGATTTAGGGGATGGTTTAGGGGATCGGAGGTGCAAGGACTGACATCCATAACCAGAAATCTGCCTACTTTTTCTTCGCGACCGCCGCGGCGCGCGCTGCGCGATCTTGCAGGGCTAAGGTTACAACCTGCATCATGTCGTCCTGGGGCGCGGGCTTGCCGGTCCAGATCTCGAACTGGCGGGCGGCCTGGTGGACGAACATTTCTATCCCGGGGATGATTTGCGCGCCCCGCTGCTTCGCCAGTTGCAGCAGGCGCGTTTCGGCGGGATCGTAGATCATGTCGAAGACGTAGCGCGCGTTGATTTCTTTTTCCTGCAGAGGAGTTTCACGCGTGTTGCCCATGCCGACCGGCGTGGCGTTAATAATCACGTCGAAGGAGTACTTCTTCAAGTCGGCGCGTTTGATCGAGCGCGCGTGGGCGCGCCGGGCAAGCTTCTGCGCGGGGGCCGCGCTGCGGTTCAGGATAAAGACTTCCGCTCCTCGTTCTTTCAGGCCGAAGACTGCGGCGCGGGCTGCGCCTCCGGCGCCCAGCACTAGAATCTTCGCGTCCTGCAGGGTGGTCAGGCGGCGTTCAAGGGGGCGGACGACTCCGGAGGTGTCAGTGTTGAAGCCGTAGAGTTTTCCGTCCTGAGCGCGGACGACGGTATTGCAGGCGCCGATCTTCGTCGTGTGCGAGTCGGTGTTGTCGAGGTGAGGAAGAATCGCTTCCTTGTACGGCATGGTGATGCTGAGGCCGTGGATGGGAATCTCGCGCACGCAGTTCAGCAGGTCTTTGAGAGTCTTGGCGTGCAGGGCGAGGTAGACAGCGTTGACGTTCTCGCGGCGGAAGGCCGCATTCATGATGGCGGGTGACAAAGAGTGGCTGACGGGATCGCCAGCGACACCGTAGACGCGCGTGGCGGCGTCGACGGTTTCGATGCGGTAGACGCTGCGCAGTTCCTGCGCGGTAGCCTGGCCGGGAGCGGTTTCTTCTCCGGCACTCGCCGAGGCAAAGGTGAAGACGCTGCCGGCCCGGACCCCGAGCACGCGGCTGATGATGCCTTGTTCGCCCATGCAAAGCCCCACCAGAGACTGGTTGTCGGCTTCGCGACCGAGGAACTGGATCATGGAAACGTTGTCCGAGAGAGTGGCGGCGGTGCTGACAACTTTGTAGAAGTCGGCCGGGAATGCGCGCATCTTTTCCAGGGTTTCGTCGAGCTTCTTCGTCCCCCGGAAGTCGTGAAAGGAAAGAATGAGAGCGGAGCGGTTCCGCAGTTTCTGCAGTTGCGCCGGCTTGCACTTTAGTGCGGTTTGCAGTTCGACATCGACCAGTTGGCAGCCGATGCCCGAGGCTTTGGCCAGGATATCGAGCTGAGAGGCGATGGAACCGCGGAATTTACCTCCGCTGGCCACTCGCCGGCAGGTCGCGATCACGACCGTGCCGGGGTGGGTATCGATAAAATGCTTGATCTTTGGAAGCGCGAGAGCCGGCTTCGAAAAGTAGTCCAACCTGAACTCCAGAAAGGAGTTATCGCGAATCAGGGCCTCGGCCTTCTCGACCAATTCGGCAGGGTCTGAAGAAGTGACCGCGACACACACCCGGGGCATACGCAGAGGCAGCAGGCGAGGCGGATAAGTCTTGGCAGCAGAAATCATCTTTTAGTGATAGGCCGTGATAGGTTCGGCGCGAATCTTACAGGGGCTGAATTCCAGATGCAACAGGGATTCACAAAATGCGTGAAAAACCTATTTCCCCAACCCGGCTAACACCCTCGTAACCTTGACCCCCTCTTACCCCCTTGTTACCGTCCATTTGAAGCCTAGCTTCCGTGCATTTTGCTGGAGAAGGGGCTGCTGGTGTGTCCGTTCTCGGAGGTAACATGAAGAAAATAGGACTGTTAGTGTTGTTGGTCGCGGGCGCAGCCTGGGCCCAATCGGCGGCAGATGGGACTGCAGTGGAGACGAACGCCCCCGCGGGGACGATTGTGACCACAGTCAACTTTCCGACGCAGCGGGTGCAGATGCCCACTTACGCGGATGTGTACTGCGCGGGTTTCATCAACCGCCAGACCCTGCCTGATGCCAACTATGTTGTTGGCGGGCTGGAGACTCCATCAACCACCAAGTTCGTCAGGGGCGATGTCGTTTACCTGAAGGGTGCCGGCTACACTCCGGGAGCGGAGTACGAGATTATCCGCGCTCTGCGCGACGTCAACGAGTATGAAATGTTTCCCGGCCAGAGCAAGCTGCTCAAGGCCACGGGACAGCCGTATGAAGAAGTCGGCCGCGTGCGAGTGATCGATACGCGCAGCAAGGCCGCGGTGGCGGAGGTCGAATACTCCTGCGAACCCGTGAACCCTGGAGATACGGCAATTCCATTCGCCGAGAAGTTGATGGTGCCATTTCACGCGCCCATTCGTTTCGACCGCTTCCTGCCCACCGGGAGCAAGGTTTCCGGACGCATCATCATGGGAAAGGATTTTGACGCAACACTGGGAACGGGCCAAAAGCTTTACTTCAACGTGGGAGCGAACCAGGGCGTGAAGGTTGGCGACTATTTCCGCGCCGTGCGGAGCTATGTGGCAGACCTGCGCGATCCGGTGGATTCACTTTCGTTCATGGCATCTGTCAGCGAAGACACACAAAAGAAGCAGCCATCGTTCGATCCCGGCCTGTTTGAGAAGGGCAACGGCCCGGTGATTCACGTTCGAGATCTGCCGCGGCGGGCCGTAGGCGAGATCGTCGTCATCGGAACCACGCCTACCACGTCAACCGGAATGATCGTGTTTGCCATGGAAGACGTGCACGCCGGCGATACCGTGGAACTGGACGACCAGACGCAGTCACAGCAGTAGCCTCTCGCAAGCAGCATAAGGGAGAATCAAGCCGGGGACGGGAAGCCGTTCCCGGTTTTGTTTTAGGGGGTCTTAAGTTTCAGGTGATAGGTCTTAGGCCCAAGACCCAAGACCCAAGACCCAAGACCTAAGATCCTGACTTGCCACTGCCCTCTCCGAATACCTCGGCGGTGAACGCTTCGATGGTTGCGCCCTTTTGCCATGCGTCCAGCGATAGTCCGGCCTTGCGGCAGGTTTGCTCGAGAAAGGTTTTGCGGTCCCAACCGCGCTCGACTGGGACTTGGGGCAGGAGCAGGCCCCGGCGGCCATGCTGGCTGATGAGCAGGCCATGGCGGCCGACTTCGACCTCTTCGGCCTGAATCGATTGCGGGGGCGAGAGGACGCTCAGCTCAATTTCAAGTTGATCAGCTTCTTCCCGGGTTACGGGCGAGAAGCGGTTGTCGTCGAAAGCGGCGGCGCGGGCCGTCTCCGCCACAGCCCGGTAGACGGAGCAGGTGGGCAGCACGTAGCCGACGCACCCGCGCAAAGTCGCTCTCTGCCGATCTGGTCCCCGGGAATTTCCCGGCAGAGCCTTCGGGGAATCATGGCGCAGGTAGAGCGAGGTGAAAACGCCGCGGGGTTCGGCAAGGTGCGGAGTGGGAGCTTCGAGAGGGAGCTGGCGCTGTTCGAGCGCGGAAGAAATGGAATCGTGCGCCAGGCGAAGCAGCAGGGTACGTTCTTCGCAAGAGAATTCGCCTTGATCGACCTCCGAGCCAGCGGCGGCCGGCGACGAATTATGCGGTAGGGGCGACATCGGCATCTGCCGGTCGGGGCGCTGGCTTGGGGCGTCGGCTGAGAATGAACGCTCGCCGGCGGCGCTTGGACACACGCCGGTCAATCTTCGACCAGAACGCGGCGAAGTAATCGATGGCGGAAACCAGCGAAACGCAGACCACAAACCAGATCGCAACGTAGGCGATCCAGTGCACGGGGAATACGAAGTTTCCGTAGACCGGCCATTCCTTCCAGCGATGATCAAGAATCACCGCGACCACGGAGACAATCTGCACCACCATCTTGAACTTGCCCAGTTCACTGGCCTCGATGGTGAAGCCGCCAGATGCGGCGATCGAGCGCAACCCGCTCACCAGGAACTCGCGGCCTATGATTAGCACCGCGATCCATGCTGGAACCAAGCTGGGATTGAACTGCACCAGCGTAACGAATGCGGCCGCGATCAAAAGCTTATCGGCCATGGGGTCGAGCAGAATGCCCATGGTGGTGATCTGTCCACGCTTGCGCGCCAAATAGCCGTCAATGCCGTCGGTT
>Ga0210388_10004745_pt1 | contig 10621 bp, 7 predicted proteins | sample IncBWC19OmetaG_FD_155485 | JGI IMG/M metagenome (GOLD analysis project Ga0210388, IMG submission 155485) | Forest soil microbial communities from Barre Woods Harvard Forest LTER site, Petersham, Massachusetts, United States - Inc-BW-C-19-O ...
GAGGCTCACGCCTTTTTCGCGAGTCGCCGGCCGCTCTCATCACATCCAAACGCCTTTCGATCTGTTAGGAGACGATTCTGTGGCGATCAACGTTCGAGATTCTCGAATCGCAGTGATGGGAGCAGGCGCAGTCGGCTCGTATTTCGGCGGGATGTTTGCCCGAGGTGGTGCTCGCGTCACCCTGATCGGGCGCCCAGCGCACGTGGAAGCGATTCGAGCCGGGAAATTGTTCCTGGATACCGTAACGTTTCAAGAACGAATCGCACTCGATGCGTCTACGGAGGTTTCGGCGGTGCGCGACGCGCAGTTCGTGCTTTTCTGCGTGAAGACCCTCGACACCGAAAAGACTGCGCGAGCCATCGCGCCGCACCTTGCGTCCGATACGATTGTGATCAGCATGCAGAATGGCGTCGACAATGTTGCGAGGATTCGCGCTGCGGCGGGAATCGACGCATTACCTGCTGTTGTTTACATTGCTGCTGCGCTACCGGAGCCCGGGCACGTGAAACACTCCGGACGTGGCGAATTAATAATCGGCGAATACGCCAGCGCCAGCGAGCCACCCGCGGGAAACCGCGCGCGGCTCAATCGTCCGGAAATGGTCGCGGAACTTTGCTCAGCCGTGGGAGTCCCATGCCGCGTCTCGCCGTACATCGACGCCGACCAGTGGACGAAAATGCTGATGAACTGCGCGGGAAATGCCGCCACTGCCATTGCGCAGACCAGCTTCGCTCACTTGGCGCGAAATCTTCAGGCGCGAGACGTTATACGGATTGTGATCGATGAGTGCGTCGCAGTGGCGCGCGCCGCCGGAGTGCAATTGCCGGATCTAGATTGGACCGAAAAGGGCGTGAAGAACGCGGAATCGCTGGGCGAAGCTACGTCTTCAACCGCGCAGGATATTGCTCGCGGCAAACTGACCGAAATCGACTCGCTGAACGGCTATATCGTACGTCGCGGAAAAGAACTCGGAGTGCCTGTCCCTGTGAATCTCACCCTCTATGCGTTGGTAAAATTGATCGAAGAAAGCGCCGCGAAACGCGCTCGTCCCGTCGCTGGATCTGCCTGACTTGCGATTTTATTGATCGTTCGGATTGCGGAAGCGGAACGGAATGTGGACCACGGCTTCAATGTCAATCGGCACACCTGCGCGTGTACCCGGTCGGAATTTCCAGCGCGCCAACGCATCCGTTGAGTATTTGTCGAGCTGGGGATCAAGCTTTCGCACGATTTGGATGTTACCGACCGACCCGTCTTTGCGAATGATCGCGTAGAGAACCACTTCGCCATCGATGTGCTGATCGATCACAGCCTGAGGGTATTTCGGATCCACCTTATCGATTGGGACAGGGCCCGAAAGCTCACCCTTGTTGAATGCCGGTCCCTCGGGCGGTGCCAATTCCGCGCAGTTGAAAATCCAGCTTCCCGCGATGCTCGTTAGATTGGGCATGTTCACGCGAAGTGGCAAAATTTCTTTGCCGGACAGAATTTTTTCGGGCGCGACGCTCGGGTCGAGATGAGTGACGTCGACTGTAGCGCGGTGCGATGCGCTCATCGGTTCAGAAGAAGGCGCGAGTTTCAGATTCAACTTACCTGCCGGGCGCGTTCCAGCTGGAGCTAAGCCGCCATTGCCCGCACCAGTATTCGAACCCCCGCTGACGCTTACGCCGACGGGCGACGAATTCTTGCCATTGCCTCCGCCGCCGCTGCCGTGCGTTGCTCCGCCCGCTCCATTTGTTCCACCGGCGGATTCTGAGTTTCCACCTGCGCTGCCGTTTCCATCAGCGCCGTGCTCTGCGCCTCCGGGAACGCCGGGCTGCTTGCCATCAGGGGAAATCGCAATTCGCGCCGCCGAATTTCCTGAGGGGACGTTCACGTCTGCTGCAGGCGGAGCGGGATTGGCCGAAAGTGCGATCACGCGATGCAGGTCCGCGTCGCCCGCCGCTGCCGCGCCGATTTCAGGTGCCGCGCCCGCGTCTTGATTCGTTTGATGGCGCGCGTTTGCTGCCGCTGCGGTTGACATGGGAGCAATCGGCATCTGAGGTTGTTGATTCACGAGTGGAGTCGAAGTGATATTCAATGGGCCGGGATTCTTCTCAGCGTTTGGAATTTCCGGGGCTGCAACGTCTTGGGTCGCGCGGTTACGCGCGCGCGGCGCTGCCGCCGTAGGAGAGATTCTAAGCTGAGGTTTCGGAGGAGCAGGGGCAGCCCACGCCACGATGTTGGGAAGTGGTGTATCGATCTTTGGCGGTGCGGACGGCGCGTCGGGTTGAATCAAAGTTTGGCGAGGGTGAGTAACCTGAAGCGGCTCGGAAAGTATTGTTTGCCGCGGATGAAAAGCGTCGGCACCAACCTGCGGTAGCGGCTTCGCAGGATCACCCGGCGGACTCGGCTTCGATGCCGGACCGGGCAGTGAAATCTGTGGCAAATCTTGCGCTGGCAAGTAGGTCAGTTCGAGGTGTATGGGTGCGAGAGTATGTTGCGTCGCCGGTAAAAACCCCCAGATGGGAAGGATTAGAAGAAGCACAATCGCGACATGCCACAGAGTCGACGCTGTAAAAGCCCACCCCGAGAATTTCCCTTGCACCCATTCCATTCGAAACGATGAGCCGCCGGAGCTCTTGGATCCCTTCGGAACACGCGGGCCTGTGAAAAAATCGCGCACACTCGTGCGAAATTCCCGCCACGGCGATTCCCAATCGACGCCCAAATCGAGTCTGGGCAGGCGCGAGTGTGCCGGCAACTCCAGCAGTTCGATCTCGTGCTCCGCTCCCCTTTGTGTGACTGTCGGCATTGTCCTGGTCATTATACCTGCGAAGCAAAATGCGGCCGCGGAATTGCCGGGACGCGAGCTGGGTGCAAGATGAGATGCGCCGGACTACGCAGCGGCTGCCAGCCGGTAAAAACTTAGTGAGGAGTCCCCCTGCTCGAGAACTCTGCTGCATTCGAGCCGCTCGAAGCGCTCGGGTAGATCAGTCGAATCGCGGTGCTCTACGATTACGATGCCCCTCGGAGCGACCAGGTGCGAGGCATCGAGAAATTCCAGTACACGCACATAGTCTTCCTCTTTTTCGTAAGGCGGGTCGAGAAAAACAAAGTCAGCTGCGAGATGTCGAGCCGCTAGCTTTTCAAGCCCGCGCACCGCGTCCGCTTCAATCACTTCGACTCCGCCGCGAATTCCGAGCGAGTCGAGATTCTGGCGAACGAGCCGCGCGTTGGCCGCGTGCGATTCGACGAATATCGCCTCGCGCGCTCCGCGGCTGATTGCTTCGATGCCAATCGCCCCCGTGCCCGCGAAGAGATCAACGAAAAGAGAATCCTCCACCGATGCTCCAAGCACATTGAAGAGCGTTTCGCGCAAACGGTCGCTCGTCGGGCGCATGCGCAGCTTTCCCGGGCTCTTGAGAATGCGGCTGCGATATTTGCCTGCGATCACGCGCACGATTTATCCTGCCTACCGCTCCGGATATCGGATGGCTTGGTTAGACTAACCGACCGCCGCGAGTTGATAGCGTTTCTGCCAAGCCGGGCTTACAGATTCCACTTTCGCGACGATTTCGTTTGCCTTCGCCGGGTCCTCTGCAATCTCAAAAGCTTCCCGCCGCGCCATCTCCAGGAGTTCATGGTCGCGCAAAGGCTGCGCAACGGAAAAGGCAGCGTCGCCATGTTGCCGGGTCCCAAAGAATTCGCCAGGGCCACGCAGTTTCAGGTCGCGCTCAGCTATCTCAAATCCGTTCGACGTGGCGACCATTGCTTCGATTCGGTCGCGCGCGTCACCGGTGATCGATTTAGGCGCAACCAGGATGCAATGCGACTTCTCCAATCCGCGTCCGATTCTTCCGCGAAGCTGGTGAAGCTGCGCGAGGCCAAAGCGGTCGGCATGCTCGATAACCATTACAGTCGCGTTTGGCACGTCGACGCCGACTTCAATCACAGTTGTTGCCACAAGAATCTGCAGCGCTCCGCGACGGAATTCGTCCATCACTCCGTCTTTCTCTTCATTTTTCAGCCGTCCATGAAGCAATCCGACTCGCATCGCCGGGAAGACATTTTTCGCGAGGCGTTCGAATTCCGCGGTCGCGGCTTTCAGCTCCTGTTTCGATTCCTCGATCACGGGGTAAAGGACAAAGCCTTGCCGTCCGCGCGCCACTTCTCGTCGCAAAAACTCCCACACGCCTGGAAGTTGCGCTTCGTCGGTCCAGCGCGTCTCGACGGGCGTGCGTCCCGGCGGCATTTCATCGATTACGGATAGATCGAGATCGCCATATAGTGTGAGCGCGAGCGTGCGCGGAATCGGAGTTGCCGTCATCACCAGCACGTGCGGCGAAGCGCCTTTTTCGATGAGCCGCTTGCGCTGCAGCACGCCGAAGCGGTGTTGCTCGTCGACAATCACGAGTCCCAGCCGCTTGAATTGCACTGGGTTTTCGAGCAGCGCGTGCGTTCCCACGATCAATTGTGATTCGCCGCTTTCCACTCGCTTAAGTACCTCATCTCGTTCGGCACGCTTCTGTCCACTCACGAGTAATTCCACCCTGTAGCCTGCGGCGCCGTCGTCCGTGCGTCTCGCCGCATCCCCGATACGATTGAAAACGCGCCGCGCAGACAAGAAATGTTGCGCCGCGAGAATTTCCGTAGGCGCCATCAAAGCTACCTGGTAACCATTCTCGATCGCGATCGTAGCGGCCTCGAATGCGACAATTGTCTTGCCGCTCCCCACGTCGCCTTCGAGCAGCCGGTGCATCGGATACGGCCGTTCGAGATCGCCTGCAATTTCCGCGAGCACGCGTTTCTGCGCGGCAGTCGGCTTGAACGGCAGAATGCGCTTGAGCGCCTCGCGGATTGTTTCTTCGCGGACGCGCATCGCTATCCCCGGCCGCCGGTGTTCCTGTTGGCGGCGCAAGGCGAGCGCGAGTTGGTAATAGAAAAACTCTTCAAAGATCAATCGAATCTGCGCCGGGCTACGGCAACTGTTCAGCAATTCGATATTTTCATTTTTTGGTGGAAAATGCGCATAGAGCAGCGCGTCGCGCCGCGTAGGGAATTTATATCGCTCGCGAATTGCAGCGGGAAGCGGATCGGGCACGTTCCCGTCGAAATCATTCAGCACCGAATAAATAATGCGGCGAAGCATTCGCGAACTGATGCCGCCGATTGCTTCGTAGATGGGGACGATCCGCCCGACTTCAGTGGAGTCGGTGGGGGCGGCATCCGCACTTCCGATCAGTTCCATTTGCGGATTCACCATCTCAAGGCGCCCCGGCCGGTAAGGGTCGGCGTCCACTTTTCCGTGCATCACGAGCCGTTGCCCCTGCTTGAACTTTCCTTCGAGGTACGAGCCGTGAAAAAAACGCGCGTAGAGCGTGCCTGAGCCATCGCGCACCGCGATGTGAAACACGCCGCCGCGCCCGCGAGCGAATCTCACCGTCCCGCCGGCGTTTGCCACTTCCACAAGGATTGTATGCGCCTGGCCGGGAATAATTTCGGCAATAGGCGTGAAACGAATGCGGTCCTCGTAGCGAAAAGGCAGGTATCCGAGGAGATCGCCGACAGTTGAAATTCCGCGTTCCTCGAGCGTGGCAGCCCGCTGCGGACCTACGCCGCGAAGATATTTCACCGGGTTTGAGAGTGAGATGGTCATGCGAGCGAGTCCGGCGCGGAAGCGGTGGCGAACAAGCCGAAACACACTTCAAGCTTATACCATTTGTTTTTCGCGTGTGAACCGAGCGATTCAGTTCGAGCGATTGACGAGTCCGATGCGTTTGCGGGTTCTCAAAAAAACACCTCGGACCGCACGCCCTCGAGCCGAGCGGCGTGCGGTCCGAGGTAATGAGCTTTCGTTGGCCTACTGAGACGCCATGTTGCCGAACGCGGTGCCAGCTGTGCCGGTTGCAACAGTCGTTCCATCTACATTTACCTGTTGCCCTACAAGCACCGGTCCCGTCGGCGTTTCAAACAGCAGACCGCCAACCGTCAGGTTGTTGCCGTTCGTCAAGCCTGTGAAGCCGCCTGTCACGCCCGTGAAGCTCGTGGTGGTTCCCGTGTCGACGTTTACGATCTGGGTGCCGTTCGTGGTGAAAAGTCCATTCAATCCGTTTACCGTGAAACTCTGATTGGTTGAGTTTAGCGAATTGATCGTTCCCCCGAACTGCGTCGGAGCGAGCATCACTTGATCAGTCGTCAAGGTGCCGTTGGCGCCGCCCGTGCCCGCTGTGAAACCAGTGGAATCCAGAACCACGGATTGACCTACGGCCACATTGTTGATTGAGGTGAAGTTCAAGCCTGCGGGAATCGTCTGGCCATTGGATTCAACGCTAAATGCGGCAGTAGTACCCGGATTCACGTTCACAACTTTGCCGACGCTGACGTCCGAGTTCGCCGTCGCGAACGCCGGAGTCACGCTCGTGATGACCACCTGTATTGAATTCGTATCCGGATTCACGCCGATCACCGTGCCTTGCACGCCTTGCGAGATTCCGTTCTGCAGCGAGATGCTGCTCACGGTAGGGGTTGAACCTGCTGCGCCCGTGGTCCCGAAGTTGAGGCTGACGATCTGATTCTTCTGGATGCAGGCAAACGTGTTCGCCGTCGTGCAGGTCGTACCCGTGTTGAAATTGTTAAATGCGGTGCTGTTCGCAACTCCAAGCGTGAGTGGCTGGCCAGTCGAAGTATCGGTAACGGTAAATTGATTAGAACCTACGGCGGTCACTTGCCCCGTCACATTTGTGAAGTCGTTCAGGTTGCCCGTGGTCGCGTTCGTAGTGGTGTTTGTAGTCACAGTGACGCTCGGTGCGATCGACAGAGTTCCATTCGCGTTTGCGATCGACTCCGAACTATTGAAGTCCAAACCGATGTTCACGGGCGTGCCGGATGCCAATGTAATCGGGAACGGAGAGGTGGTTACGGTAGTTGACGTCGGATTGAAAGTGGGAGCTAAGGTGCACGTAGTGGTAAGCGTCCCGGCCGGAGGACAGCTCGTAGTTCCGTCGGTGAACGTCGAGTTTGAATTGTTGAGCACGGTCATCGATGCGTTCGCAAACGTAATCATAATGCCGCTATAGGTTCCCGCCGGAGCTGAGGTGCTCGCGAGAAGCGAGTTCATAGTTTGAAGATCGGACAAGTTTACGGTGACGGGAGACGAAAGCAGCGACACGGTGCTTTGGCCTCCGGTACCGCCCTGAAGAACGACGCCCGTTATCTGCACCGTGAACGAGACAATGGTTAAGCCCGCTGGCGGTTGATCTTGGATTGTGAGTACGACAGGAACATCGTTGGCCGTCGGATGGTGACCGTTGCCTCCGCAACCTGCCATAAATGCTGCCGCGATTGGAACAAACGCTAAAATTGCCATTACTTTGCGCACTGAAAAGCCTCCTGGAAAATTTGAACAACGGCTACACTTTGCGCTTTTGCACGATGCGGGAAGAATCGAGAGAAAGGCGTATTCGAGATAACGAGACACACTGAAAAACGATGTGAGAGCTTGGTATTGAGCCTTAGGACTTTTTCGGGGCCCGATCTCGAGCTAGTTAGTCACTCGGGCTGACCTTCCAGCTGCTTCGATTGATCCTGACCGACGCTCATTGGCGCACACCGTGCAATATCCACAAGCGGAATTGCTTCGAATAATTGTATCCAAGCGAATCGGCTCCGGCTCTCTCTCGTAACTACCTTGGATACAACGTGATGCGGCCTCGCCGCATCCGATTGAGAGGCAGCACAGTGGGGCAGTTGTCCGATAGTGGGAAATCCGCGTTCACGGGTGCTCACCAACGGCCACTCAGGCCGTCTATCCACCCGGAACCTGCAGAAAGGGCAGAGGCCGACACCAGCGGCAATCGCCGTCCAGATCAGATCGGGTCTCCGATCGGATCGAGAGCAGGCGAACCGAAACCGGCCGCAAACACCATGGGGATCAGCGTCGCACTCGACGGAGATGCGCGCCAGGCAGCGGCGGCAAAGCTTGCTGAAGAGCAGGCGCTAGTTCGGAAAGCGCAAGCGGGCGACCGCCTTGCTTTCGAGGACTTGGTGCACCGCTACGACCGCGAAGTTTTGCGGCTGGCCTTGAATCTGGTTCACCGTTCGGAAGATGCCCGCGACATTTATCAGGAAAGCTTCATGCGGGTTTACAAGAATTTGCACCGCTTTCGATTCGAGTGCAGTTTCTACACCTGGCTTTATAGGATCGTAACGAATGTGGCGCTCGATCACCTGCGCCGCCGTACGAGTCGCCGCGAGGATCAGGCGCCGGTGCCTGAAGAAGCTGAAGGCGGAACCCGGGATTTCTTCGATCGCCAGGCGGAAGTAAGGCCGGCAGCAAACCCGGAACGAAGTCTTCTGGGCCAAGAGCTAGGGCAACACATTTCAGCAGCGTTGACGCGGCTTTCTCCACGTGAGCGAATGGTCTTCGAGATGAAACACTATCAAGGCTTGAAACTCAGGGCGATTGGCGACATGCTGGGCACTTCAGAAGAAACAGTAAAGAATTCGCTGTTCCGGGCGACGCGAAAATTGCGCGCGAGCCTGGATTGCATGCGGTAACGGATTTGACTCAGACAGGACGGATAAGAATGCAGCAGTATCGAAACGACGACAGCCCGAATCAACCTGGTGGAGAACAGGCCTGCGAAGAATTTGATTCGCGCCTGGTACTTCTCGCAGCGGGAGAATTAACGCCCGACGAGCGGGCGGATGTAGCGGATCATTTATCACACTGTGTTCGCTGCACGGAAACGCTTGAACGCGAACAGGAATTGGTGGATTGCCTGGCAGAGAGTCGAGTAGAACCCGATGCAGCGCTTCTGGCAGCTTGTCGCTCAGGACTCGAAGATGCCTTGGATCGCCAGGAAGAGAGCAGTTGGGTTCGCCGACTTACAAGGGTCTTTGTTCCCAATGGAGCGCTCGCGCCGCGCCCGGCCTGGAGCGCTGCACTCCTTGTAATGATTGGGTTTTCCGTCGGAATTCTTGGCCCACGCTTTCTTCAACGCCCCGCTACAGTCTCTGTCGATCCCAACGCGATTGCTTCCACGGATTCAAATGGATCGTCGAGTATTTCGGCCGCGCCTGCGAATGAAGGCGGAGTCGTGCCGGTCGATCTTCACACTGCGCAGGTGGCTGGAATCAATGTGATGCCCTCGGCCGGCAGCGAGCCTCCGCAAGTGGAATTGCAGATGCGATCGCAGCAGCCCTTCCGCGTGCAAGGCACCGTCAACAACAACGATGTGAAGAAAGTCCTGCTCAATATTCTGCGCAACAACGACCGGTTTGATCCCGACGTGCGACTAAGCGCCGTGGAACTTCTGCGCTCAAAAAACAACGATCCCGAAGTGCGCGAAGCCCTCTGCCATGCTGTTCACACCGATAGCAACGCCGCAGTTCGCCTGAAAGCCCTCGAAGCGCTGAACGGCGCCGAACCTCAGGATCTCGTCCGGCAGACTCTACTCGATGCGCTTGTGGACGACCACAACCCCGGCGTGCGCATTGAAGCGATCAATGCGCTTCGAAGCATGGCCGCGGAGGGTAAGGTTTCCGCTGACGAGCACCTGCTTGCCGTGCTGCGCGAGCGGATGCAGAAAGATCCAAACACGTATATCCGGCTTCAGAGCGCGGCGGCCATTCGCGATCTGGGGCCGCGCGAAAAATTCTAGGCCATGCGGAGCAAAATGCAGAGCACTCGTCGCTCGCGATGTTATAGCGTTTTGCTAAGCGCGCTGATTCTCTCGCTCGCGCTTTCGTTCCCGAGCCCAGGAAGCGCGCGCGAGAAGGACCCGACGAGCACGTCCAAATCCGGCCCTCGCGTTACCTCCCAGCTGAATGGCTCCGTCGCCACCAAAAACGGGCAACGACTGCGCCTCATCATCGATCTCGGCAACATCATCATCCACACCCAAAATACCAATCAAGTTGAATATCGCGTACGCCTCGAAGCAGACGCATCTCAAAAGGATGCGAAGCTCCTCTTGAAGAGTTTTTCGATGAACGGTCACGAAACGCCCGACGGCGTTTACCTGCGGGGCCAAACGTTCGGACGTCAATGTAGCGGCCGGCTCTGGGTAACCGTCGAAGTGAACGTTCCCAAAAACTACAATGTGGACGCCTCAACCGGCGGCGGAAATATTGAAACGGAAGACATCAACGGCCGGATCGCGCTCGCGACTGCGGGCGGCAACATCCTGTCGGGAAATGTGGGCGGGCCCGCGCGGCTGACGACCGACGGCGGCCACATTACGGTTAAGAATGTAGCAGGCGATCTCGTCGCCACCACAGGCGGCGGTCACATCACGACAGGCGCGATCGCAGGCAACGCGACGCTTCACACAGTTGGCGGACACATCCGTGTGGCGTCCGTCGAGCATCAGGCGCGGCTCGAGACGGGCGGTGGAAACGTCACACTTGAACATTCGGGCGGCGAGCTTGTTGCATCAACGGGCGGCGGCCAAATCGATGTCGGTGAGGCAGCTGGACTTGTGAAGGCACGAACGGCCGGCGGCGGTATTCGCGTCGTGCGCGTTTCCGGACCGACGAATCTCGAAACCGGCGGCGGCAGCATCTACCTGACTGAAGTGGACGGCGCCGTGAAAGCATCCACCGGAGCTGGCGGGATTACGGCGTGGTTCGTTTCTTC
>Ga0210388_10004746_pt1 | contig 10621 bp, 8 predicted proteins | sample IncBWC19OmetaG_FD_155485 | JGI IMG/M metagenome (GOLD analysis project Ga0210388, IMG submission 155485) | Forest soil microbial communities from Barre Woods Harvard Forest LTER site, Petersham, Massachusetts, United States - Inc-BW-C-19-O ...
AAAGCAACACCTTCCTCCACGAATGGCGTGGACAGGGAATTGGCCACCGAAGTCAGCAGCTGCCACTTCAGGTACACCTTCCAGTCTGCCAGCGGCGTCTGCTGCATCTGCCGGTCGACTTCCGCCAGGAATTTCGGCTGGTCCACATTCAGGTCAACGTCCGTTGGCAGTTGCTTGTGCTTGAAGTAGCTGACCCAGTCCACATGCGGAGCCATCGCCTGCAGTTGCGCGAAGGTGGTGTTGTGATCGGTCGCCGCCGGATCGCGCAACGCAACATTGTCGAGCGTCGCTTCCGCCAGCTTCGTCTCCATCGCCATGATTGTCTGCGCTGCGCTCGCGGCGGATTTCTGGTCCCAGCCCGCCAGCTTGAACATGGCGGTGACGTGCGCGATATATTTCTCGCGCGCTTCCTTGAACCGCGGCTCAGCTTTCAGGTAGTAGTCGCGGTCGGGAAGTCCCAGGCCGCTGGCGCCAATATCAGCCAGCATCCATGTCGGCTTGTGCGGATCCTGCTGGCTCCCAAGCGCAAAAGGAACGTCCACCAGAATGTCATGCATGTCAGCCATCACCTGCTGTATGCCCGCGACGTCGCCGGCCGCGTCAATTTTGGCGAACCACGGTTTGATCGGGTCCATACCGCGCGCGTTCACCCGCGCCTCGTCCATGCAAGCGCCGTAGTAGTCGCCGATAATTTCCGTCGCGCTGCCCTTGGGCACGCTCTTGTCGGACGCCGCCGCTTCCAGAATGTCTCGCAACTTGTCCTTCGAAGTCTCGCCCGCCTGCCAGCGCCTGCTCCATCGCGGCATCGAAGCCGGAATCGGATTGTTGGCGCGCCAGGTCCCGTTGGCGAATTCGAAGAAGTTATCGCACGGAGCGGCCTTCCGGTCGAGATCGCTCAACTCGATGCCATGCATGGAAGTGTCTTGCGACCAGGTGAAGGGTGCCGATAAAAGCATCAAAACGAACAGGAATCGCAGTGAATTTTGCAGAGTACGCATGAATTTCTCCCGGGGATAGAAGCCACGTGCGGAAAGCTATTGTAGATCAGACACGGGAAAACGCGCCGCCGAGATTAGACGAAGTCCCGCAGCTTTCGAGCGCGCAGCTGAGAACGAGAGCTGAGAACTGAGAACCGAGAGCTGAGAACTGAGAACCGAGAACTGAGAACTGAGAACTGAGAACTGCTCTCCCCTAGCCGCCGGCTTTGAGTTCCGTCAGCACTTGCTTGGCGATTTCTTTCAGGGTTTCGAACACTCCCACACCCTGGAAGGCGACGGCTTCGATGATCGGTTCGTTCTTTCGGCGAAGTTCGGTGGCGAGCAGGTCGATGGGCAGAATGTTGGGCAGGTCGCGCTTGTTAAGCTGCAGCACGTAAGGAATCTTGTTGAAGTCGTAACCATGCTCTTTCAGGTTCGACATCAGGTTGTCGAGCGCTTCCACGTTGGCGTCCTGGCGTTGTTCCTGCGAGTCAGCCACAAAAACGATCCCGTCCACTCCCCGCAGAATCAGCTTGCGGCTGGCATCGTAAAAGACCTGTCCGGGCACGGTATACAGGTGGATGCGGGTCTTGAACCCGCGCACATTTCCCAGGTCGAGCGGCAGAAAGTCAAAGAACAAAGTACGCTCGGTTTCGGTCGCCAGCGAGATCATCTTCCCCTTCTGCTGGTCCGCGGTTTTCTGGTAAATCACCTGCAGGTTCGTGGTCTTGCCGCCCAGTCCGGCGCCATAGTACACGATCTTGCAGTTGATCTCGCGGGCTGCGAAGTTGATGAAACTCAAGGCTTTCCTCGAAATGCGGAACACCCTTCCGGGCGCTTCCGCGCACACCAGTGTCCTTATGGAGGCTCGCGGCTTTTATATCACACGGGACCTACCGCACGCAGGTTACTCAGGTGACCCCCGGCTGGAGCCCGGTCCGGCTCCGCCTCGCAACCCCTTATTTTCAGCGGCATTAGCAGCAGGAGCACTAATGGGCCGACGGAATCGGATAATACCCGTCCTTGGCCGAGACCTTCACGTCCTTCTTGTACACCACCACTTCCACGCTCCGGTAGGCCGCGCTCCCAGTCGCAGCCTTGGGGACATATCCCAGCGTGTACTGGTTCCGCGCCTCGGATGTGATCTGCGCGTACGCATCTTCCATCGCGTTCCGCGACAGTTCGTTGAAGACCTGTCCCCCACCCGTTGCCGCAGTGTACTTCGGAAGCAGATTGTTGTACCCCTGTCCCTTCAAGTGGATTTTCTCCACCTGCCGGAACACCGGCAGCGCCCCGCTATCGAGCACCACCGCCTTAACCTGGATGTCGCGCGTCTCCAGCACCTTCAACACATCCGTATAGCTGGCCTGGCTGCCCAGTTCGCGGCCGTCGCTGATGACAAAAATAACTTTCCTTCGGGTCCGTTCGCGTTTACCCAAGTCGAGCGCCGCCCGCAGGATGGCGTCATTCAGCACATGCGCCTCTCGCGGCGGCGTATTCACCGGCTGGATGATCGGCCCTCCCACCGGAGCTCCATTCACCGTCGGTCCTCCCGGACCCAGCGGCCCACCCAGCACCGGCGGCCCATTAGCATGCCCGCGCACCACCTTGAGTTCATTCAGCGCAGCCGTCAATCTTTCCGGCCGCCCGGTGAAATCTGTCACCTGGCTGACTGTGCTGCTGTAGGTATAAAGAGCGACTTCATCGTAGGGGCTGAACGCTCCCACCAACGAAGAGTAGGTCTGGTTCACCTTCTGCAACGCCACATCCTGCATCCCGATATCGAGCAGGATCGCCACCGACAGCTCAAACGGATCGCTGGTAAAGTAGGTCAGCGTCTGCGGCTTGTTGTTCTCCAGCACCTGGAAATCCTTAGGAAGCAGGCCATCGATCCGCCGCCCATCGGAATTCTTCACCATCACCGGAATCTGCACAAAGTTCGCCGAAACCGAAATCGTGTACAGATCCTGCTTGGGATTGATCTGATTTCGCGGGCTTGTCCCCGGCGGTAGCGTTTCAATCGGATGCATCGGCGGCGGGGCCGGTTTTTCATCGTCCGGCAGCTTGGCATTGTGCGATGCCGGTTCATCGGGCGACGTCCCTGGCGCGTCCGCCGGAAACGCCGGCTTTGGAACCGGCGGCTGCACCGTAGATGGTGCGTCCGGAATATCCTGCGCCTGTGCCGGAGGTTGGCTAGGCGTCTGCGTCCCGCCCGACTGTGCCCTCAGCGCCCCAGCTGCCAGCAGCACCAAACCCAGCCCGAAAGCCATCAGCGTGGCTCCCGCCTGGTTCCGCCGCCGTCGATTTCCCTCTCGCCGAGCCATCCCGTTTCCCTCGCCCTGGAAAAATCCCATTTTCGTACCCTCTTGGGATGCCTGAACCCACCCGTTTGGTGCATCTAAGTTACAGGACTAGACTAACAAAATTACCCCAATCGAATCGCCAGAGAGGCCGGATGACGAAACTTGTTACTCTTCAGCGCCGAACCCTGCCCTTATTTCTCCTCGGAATCTTGTGCGCCACCGCCGTTTCCCAGCAGTCGCCTCCGCAGCCGCCCGCCTCAAACCAGCAGCCCGCCGCCCCCGACCAGACCTCCGAACAGTCCCAGGAGCCCGCTGCCACGTTCAAGATCGGCGTCAACGTGGTGCAGCTTTTCTTCAACGTCAAGGACAAGCACGGCGCCCTCATCCCAAATTTAACCAAGGATGATTTTCAGATTTTCGAAGACGGTTCGCAGCAGACCATCAAATATTTCGCCGCCGAGGCCAACCTGCCCCTCACCCTCGGGATCCTCATCGACACCAGCGGCAGCCAGCGCAACGTCCTCGACATGGAAAAAGAAGTTGGCGGAGCCTTCCTGAAACAAATTCTCACTGACAAGGATGAAGCCTTTGTCATCGATTTCAACGTCGATGCCGACCTGATGCAGGACTTTACTCGCGACGTCCACCGCCTGCAGGCTGCGCTCAACAAAGTCAAAATTAATTCCGGCGTCACCATGCCCACCCTCCCCGGCGCTGGTGGAGGCCCTGTCCCTACCGCATCCAGTCCGGGCACCGTGCTCTATGACGCCGTTTATCTCTCCGCCCACGACATGCTGGCGAAAGAAGTCGGACGCAAGGCCATGGTGCTGCTCACCGACGGCCAGGACGAAGGCAGCCGGCTGAAAATCAAGGACGCCATCGAAGCCGCCCAGAAAGCGGATGCCATCGTCTACGTCCTGCTCTGCGCCGACCGCGGCGGCTACTTCAGTCAGGGCATGATCTACAGCGGCGAAGGCGAAATGCGAAAACTCACTGAGGCAACCGGCGGCCGCGTCATCAACGTCGGCAATAAATTCGACAAACTCCGCGAAGCTTTCGATCAGGTCGCCAACGAACTGCGCAGCCAGTACAACATCGGATTCACCCCCACCAACACCAAGCTCGACGGCACCTATCGCAAACTCGAAATCAAAAACAAACAGAGCTACAAAATTCAGGCCCGCGCCGGCTACTACGCCGGCCACAAACAAGACTAGCCCGCGTCAAGCAAGCCTTAGATCGTGTGGAGCGGGCACTCCTGCCCGCTGCTGTTGCTCTTGGTCTTGTTGTTGCATTTGCTTTTTGCTCTTGCCTCTTGTTTTTTGCTCTTGCTCTTTCCTACTGCTCTTGTCTTTACCGGACCCCATCCACCACCCCACCCAAGACAACTCCCCACCTTTTGAGTTAGAACAATAGGAAAAGGGGCGTCCGGGGAAAGGCTCACTATGAAGAAAATTATCGGACTTCTCGCTTTCAGTCTGCTGCTTTCTCTCTCAGCTTTTGCGCAGCATCGTGAAGTGGGTGGAGCACGCCCTCCCGCTCACGGTCCCGCGCCGGTGCGCACGCCGCATCCGGCTCCGCCGCCACACTTCAATGACAAGGTCGGTCATCCCGACGCTCCCCACGTCCACAACAACGGCAAGTGGATCGGCCACGACACCGGCCGCGACGATCCCCACTATCATCTCGATCATCCTTGGGAGCACGGTCACTTCACCGGCGGTTTCGGCCGCGGCCACGTCTGGCATCTGGGAGGCGGCGGTCCCGGTCGGTTCTGGTTCGGCGGCTTCTACTTCAGCGTCGCTGACTATGACCTCGGCTTCTGCGGTGACTGGCTCTGGAATAGCGACGATGTCGTGATCTACGAGGACCCCGACCACGACGGCTACTACCTGGCCTACAACGTCAGGCTCGGAACCTACGTCCACGTGCTGTATTTAGGGGCATAACAACCGAAGTCGGAGTCCGACGCGAATCCGGGTGCCCCATTTCTCGCGCGTTCTCGGCGCGAGAAGTGGGGATTTCCCGTTCCGCGTAATCACCCTTCGCGACCGCCGAACACTCCCGACGTATAATGCTGCGAGCATTTCCCCGATAGCTTTCATGTCCGAGTCGCCATCGTCCGACCGCGTTCCCGCCAGAACTGCATCCGCCGTCCTGGTATTTGGTCTTTGCTGCCTGTTGTCGACGGCGCGTCTGGTGATCGACGCTCCCAGTCCAAGAGACTCTCCCGGCGATATCGCGCGGCGATCTGACCAGCGTTTCTCCGCGCTGAAAGCCGCGCTGCCGGAACGCGGCGTCGTCGGCTACATCGGCGAGCCGGAAATCCCCGCTCTCGCCGACTACTATCTCGCGCAGTACGCTCTTGCTCCTCTCGTGATCGATCATTCCCCGAATCATCCACTGGTCATCGGCAACTTTCCTGACTCTTCCTCAAAAAATGCGCTGCCGAACGATCTGAAATTAGTAAAGGATTTCGGCGATGGCATCTTGCTGTTCGCCAACCAGGTCTCCGCCATTAATAAGGACGAGCAGTAAATGGCGTTCACTCTCCCCGTCTTCCTCTGTCTGGCTTCAGGATTCCTGCTGGTGAGCATAGGATGGCAAAGCTATCGATCCTTCGCGGATCGCGTATTCGTCGGATCTTTGTCGGCAGGATTCGGCCTGGGAATTTTCTCGGTCGTCTATTTTCTGTCGCTTCTATTGCGGTTCACTCATCCGATCCTGGTCGATCTCGCTGTGTGCGCCGTGCTTGCAGGCGCTTTCTTGCTCTTCCGAATTCGATCCGCGCCAGCGACTGCGGGAGATGCAGAACAGAATCATCGCCAGCCGCCATGGCTTCACCGCTTCGCGACCGCAGCTTTTGCCATCGCGCTCGCCGGCGCTCTTTATTCCGCAGCGATGCGTGTGCTGGCCTATCCTCACGGCGACGGCTGGGATGCCTTCTCCATCTGGAATCTGCATGCCCGCTTTCTGTTTCGCGGCGGGAGCAATTGGCGCGACGGATTCACATCCTTGATCCCGTGGTCGCATCCTGACTACCCCCTGCTGCTTCCGGCCGACATCGCTCACTTCTGGACGTACCTTGGCCACGACGCCCCCGCGGTTCCCGCAATTATCGGATTCGTCCTCACCTTCAGCACGGTCGGACTATTATTCGCAGCACTCTCCCTGCTTCGCGGGAACCTGGCTGCGCTGTTAGGCGCGACCGCGTTGCTCGCAACCCCTGCGTTTGTCGAACTCGGCACTGCGCAATACGCCGACGTTCCTCTATCCTTCTTTGTGCTCGCCAGCATCGTGCTCGTCTGTCTTTATGACGATCGCCCTTACAACGATCAGCCTGCTTCTGATTCACCGCCCGCCGGCTTGCTGGTCCTCGCGGGTTTCGCCGCCGCCTGCGCCGCCTGGACCAAGAATGAAGGTCTGCTGTTCCTGTGTGCGATTCTGGCGGCGCGTTTGATCACGCTGACGCGCCGACATGGTTCCACAAACTGGATCGCGAGCGGGCGACGTTTCCTGCCTCTGCTCATTGCCGTCGTGCCTGCGTTTCTTTTGATCGCGTTTTTCAAACACTCCATCGCGCCGCCCGGCGATCTTTTTTCCGATCCCTCCACCACGCTCCACAAGCTCGCCGACCCAGCCCGCTACTGGGCCATCACCCGGTGGTACTTCAAAGGATTTTTTCGCTTCGGCCGCTGGCTGCTGGTTCCCGGAACGATCCTGATGATCGGTTTCTACTTCGCCTGCGGAAAAGAAGAACACGTAGAGCCGCAACTCGGAATCCGCACTTCGGTTCTGGCGCTGGCTCTCACGCTGGCGGGATACTTCGCCGTCTATCTCATCACCCCATATGACATCTACTGGCACCTTCGCTTCTCACTCACCCGCCTACTCCTGCAACTCTGGCCCAGCGCGATCTTCCTCTTCTTCCTATTAGTCAAAGTCAGCCCAGTTAGAGACTCGCGCGGTGCCACTTTGCCCCTCCCGCTGTCTTGAATGTCTCAAAATGAACCCTATTTCGGCGGTTTCCAGAGATTTTGCTCCTCTTGTACTTGACTTAGGGTCAAATCCTTGTAATAACTATTCGGTCCATCCGGACGGGTTTGGGGGTGTGTTAGTTTGGCAGAAGTTAGACTTCAAGAGGGTGAATCCCTCGAGAACGCTCTGCGCCGCTTCAAGCGCAAGGTGCAACAGGAAGACATTATCAAGGAGGTCAAGCGCCACTCCTTTTACCTGAAGCCCGGCGAAAAAAAGCGCGTCAAAGCAGCGCTCGCACGCAAGCGAGCCCGCAAAAAGACTCGCAAGGAACAGGACTGAACAAATCTGAAGTCAGAAAGAGCCGCTCCTTCCCGGGGCGGCTCTGCTCAATCTGGCCCCCACCGCGTTGAGCCGCAACTGGGACAATTTCATAATCATCTATTCTTCCGGCATCCAAAGAACGATAGTTTGTAACCACGTGCCGTTCCAGGCGCGTGACGGGCCGAGTCCAAGGGGTAGTACGAGGGGGGATGTAACAACCTGATTTTCTCCGTACCGCTGCTGCTTCTTTCCCCGCAGCTGGGCGTCTGAAAACGGGCTGAAGGGAGCCATCCTCAATGGAATTTCAGGACAAGGTGCTGAAGTGTATCGACTGTGGTGGTGACTTTGTTTTCACTGCCGGGGAACAGCTTTTCTTTCACGATAAGCAATTCAAGAACGAGCCCAAGCGCTGCAAGGCTTGCAAGACCAAGCGGATCTCGATCCTCGGCGCACCTCCTGCGCCCGGCCAGAACTACCGTTACACCAAGGTCGAGACCCAGGCCACCTGCTCCGGATGCGGTAAACAGACCACCGTCCCCTTCCGCCCCACCCAAGGCCGCCCCGTCTTCTGCCGTGAATGCTTTCAGTCGCGGAGGACTGCGGCTTCGGCTTGATGGGGGATAGGCGGCGGGCACGGCATGGTGTGCGCTAACATGGGAACGTGCCGGGATATTACGTAGAGAATTTTGGTTGCCGCGCCACCCAGGCGGACGGCGCCGCTCTCGAACGCCAGTTCGAGGAGCGCGGTATTGCTCGCGCCTCAGCGCCAGCGCAGGCTTCGGTTGTAATCCTGAACACCTGCACGGTAACGGCGGCGGCGGATCAGGATGCGCGGGCGGCGATCCGGCGGGTGCGGCGGCAGAATCCTGAGGCGGAGATTGTGGTCACCGGCTGCTATGCGCAGCGCGCTCCGGAAGAGATTGCGGCGCTGCCGGGCGTGAGCCTCGTCATCGGTAATTCACACAAGCATCAACTGGCGGAGATTGTCGGCGCCTCTCGTGTCGCGCCGGGTACCGGTATTGGTTGGCGTAGCGCTTTCAGTGCTGCGGAAAGCTTTCCCACGCCCGTCGTTAGTTCGATAGTCGCTTCAACCGTCGCTTCGGCCGTGGCTCCGGCTGCGGAGGGGATTTCGTTTGTCCCGCTGGCGAGTCTTACCGCCGTCGAACGCCGGGAGCCGGAAGCCGGAAGCCCGATCTTCGTCTCCGACATTTTTGCTCACACTGAGTTGCTGGCTGCGCCGGTATTTGACGCGGCTGGAGATTCCCATGAGAGCGAGCGCACTCGGCCCAATCTCAAAGTGCAGGACGGATGCGACAATCGCTGCTCATTCTGTGTGATCCCGTATGTGCGCGGGCAGAGCCGGTCGCTGGCGATGGACCAGGTCCTTCGTGAAGTGAACGCGCTGGTCGATTCAGGCTTTCGCGAAGTTGTGATCAGCGGCATCAACTTGGGACGGTGGGGACGGGAAGCCGGCTTCGGTGGCGGCTTCCGGCTTCCGGCTTCCGGCTCCCGGAAAACACATTTCACGTTGAGCGGATCCCGGAAGCCGGAAGCCGGGAGCAGGAAGCCGAACTTCGTTTCTCTGGTTCGCGCCATCCTTGCCGAGACCGCTCTGGAAAAGCTTCGCCTTTCTTCGGTCGAGCCGATGGACTGGACCGACGAATTGATCGCGCTGGTGGCATCGTCTCCACGCATTGCGCGACATGCGCATGTGCCGATGCAGTCGGGGAGCGACGCGGTGTTGCGACGCATGCATCGCAAATACCGGCCGTGGCATTACCGGGAGAAGATCGAGAAAATTCGCGCCGCCATGCCGAACGCGGCAATCGGCGCCGACGTGATGGTCGGATTCCCCGGCGAGACCGACGCTGAGTTTGAATCCACGCGCCGACTGATCGACGAACTGCCGTTTACTTATCTGCATGTCTTCACTTACTCGGCGCGGCCCGGAACTCCGGCGGCGCAGATGTCGAATCAAGTTCCGGTGCACCTCGCCCGTGAACGCAACCGCGTGCTGCGTGACTTGGTGGCCGAGAAAAAATTGGCGTTCATGCGCGGCTTCGTCGGCAAGACGCTGGAGGCGATCACGTTGAGTGTCGCCGGCCGCAATGACGAATGCGAGTTCACCGAAGCGCTCACCGACAATTATCTAAAACTGCGCCTATGCGGACGACACGAGGCGAATCAGTGGATGCGGGTCGGAGTTGAAGATGTCGTGGATGGGGCGCTGGTAGGCGCGGAAGCTTCAAGGTAGGATTTTGTTGTTCCGCCTGCGCCGTCGACAGCATCGCTTCCCACTCCTTCGGCTTCGCTCAGGGCAGGCTCTTGCAAAGAACGCAAGGATGGGGCACTGGCACCACTTGTGTTTTCGGTTCGCAAGGCTGGGTCACGCTGGCCGTGAAGGCGGCTCTCAGGGCTGAAGCGCGGGAGCATTTTCAACGACCTAAACGGCACGAGTAAAACTCGTGCCCTTCCCGTTTTCGTTTGCGCGTCGGGTTTTTCGGCGGCCTGTGTCGTCCTCTTACATGTTTTAGGCGTTACGTTTTCAGGCAATCGCCCGGAGCTGCGGGTTCTCTCATCGGCAGCGACCCGGCGGTGGAAGCGCCGGGGTATTTTCGAATGTCCCGGCGGGGCAGGAGCCGCAGCGGATTTGGTCCCCTTTGGCGCGCGACAGAGATGCGGGGGCGCTTTCTTTCGCCCGGGTGGGGCTGGGTTGTCTTGCCGGGATTTTCCCACGGCTTACGCCGTGGGCTTCATGATTTTCCCACGGCTTACGCCGTGGGCTTCATGATTTTCCCACGGCTTACGCCGTGGGCTTCATTCTGTCGCCGCTTCGCGGCTTGCGGTCGGGGTCGGTTTTGCGGTCTGCCGTCTTGAATGCTGCGGGGGCGTTGTTCGGGGGGTGGGACTCCGAGCGGCATCCGGCCAGGAGGAGGTGCCAGGCTTCTTTGTAGGGGGCGTATTTTTGGATGGGGCGGTTGGGGTTGAGGTAGAAGTGGCCGCGGAGCGGGGTGATGATTTTGGCGGGGAGGATGTACCAGA
>Ga0210388_10004749_pt1 | contig 10620 bp, 10 predicted proteins | sample IncBWC19OmetaG_FD_155485 | JGI IMG/M metagenome (GOLD analysis project Ga0210388, IMG submission 155485) | Forest soil microbial communities from Barre Woods Harvard Forest LTER site, Petersham, Massachusetts, United States - Inc-BW-C-19-O ...
CGCGCCCGGCAAGAAATCGCGGCTTCAGGTCGAGGTCCGCGGAACAGATGAAAAGCTCGGACTCGTGGTCGATAACTTGACGCCGAACGTGCTGAAATTTGCGGCGGGCGATTCGCAGGAAGTCCTTACGAAGGGCGGACGGGAAAATGCCGCCACGATCGAAGTGCGCGCGATCCGCTCGGGAGACTATTCGTTTCGTGCGCGCCTGATTGCTGCGCCGGATACGGCGATTGCCTGGCGTTATTTATCGGCGGCGGCGGCGCTGGCGCCGCAGGATCGGCAGGGCGACATTCGTTTGATGGCGAAGCGCGTGCAGCGAAAACCGCGAGACGTGTCGGACGTGCGCGCGGAGATCGCAAAAGTGGTGACATCGACGATCGACGGAGATTTCCGCACGCTCCTGCAGGCCGCGTGGCAGGCGCTGTAGCCGGCGGCGTGGATTATTCCGTGGCGGCGCTTTCGAGGATCTTCAGCGCGGAGTCGGGCAGCGCGCCTTGCGACATTTGCTCCAGCGAGTTGCGCACGCGCGTCATTTTGCCGTCGGCGTCCTCGTAGCTTTTCTGCGCGTTGCGAAGATGGGTGCCGAGCTTGTCGTAAACGTCCGCGAAGTTTTCGAACTGCTTCGTCACTCCCGATATTTCCGCCAGCAGATGTTTGGCATTTTCCTCGATCTGCCGCCCCTGCAGGCTGATGGCGACCGCGCTTATAATCGCGAAAAAAGTATTCGGCGAAACCGGCAGCACGTGAATTCCGCGGCAGTATTCCTCCAGCCGGCCGTGCTTTGCGTCCGTGCTCATCAGCAGCTCGTAGTAGATGCTTTCCGACGGCACGAACATCAGCGCGTAATCGAGCGTGCGCTCGTCCTGCAGAATGTATTTCTCGGCGATCGCGTCGGCGTGCTTGCGGACGGCGGTGCAGAAATCGCGGCGCGCGTCGTCGTTGTCGTCGGCCAGCCGGCGGTAGGCATCGAGCGGGAATTTCGAATCGACGCACAGCAGGCGATCGCCGTGATGCACCACGGCGTCGACGACCGCGCCCGTCGAGCCGAACCGGTATTGTGTCGAATAGGCGGACTGCGGCAGCGCATCGGAAAGCATGGCCTCCAGCGCGATTTCGCCCAGCGAGCCCCGTGTCTTCGCTCCTCCGAGCACGGACTGCAGCGTCTGCGTGGCCTTGGAAAGATCCTGGCTCGTCTGCTGCATCTGGCCGACTTTTTCGCTCATCTGCACGAGCGCGTCGGTGGAGGATTTCAGCTGCTTGGAAACCTCATGCTGCGCTTCGCTGGCGAGCTGGCCGCTGGCGGCCACGCCGGTTTGCAGCTCCGTGCGGACCTGACCCAGCTGCTGCGTCACGGACTGCATCACGTGGTTGAGCTGCCCGGTAACGGCTTGGAGCTGCGCCGCGAGCGAAGCCTGCATCTCCTGCCGCGTTGCCGAGAGCTGCTCTTCGGAGCGATGGCTGGCGGCGCGCAGCATCAGTGCCACGATCACGATGCCGACCGCGCCGGCCGCGAGCCACACGATGGGATTTGCGAGCATCTGCCGCTGAGACCTTTCTGTCGTTTGAGGCTGCTTCCACCACTCTAACGCGAACGCGTTTCGATTGTCATCCCGGGCGATACGTGCGTTGGGCGGTAATCCTGCATGTCGTGACCAAGGAAGGAAGCGAAGCGTCTCGACAAATCGGCGAAAATCTTGAGCTGTCATCCTGCCTGCCCCGACGAACGAAGCGAGCGAATTCGAAGGATCTCTCCTGGATCGATCAGTTGACAACCATGTCAGGTAGAAACGAATTCCGCAGCCCAAGATAGACGCCGCGCGGGCTGAAACCGCGTGGACGTTTCGCTATACTGTCCTTCCGAGGCGCGGTACCCAAGTGGGAAGGGAGAGGTCTGCAAAACCTTCATTCGTGGGTTCGATTCCCACCCGCGCCTCCATAAAAAGCCCTGATAAAATGGCGCACTTTCTGTACACAACCGACAGGTAGGCAGCTATGACTGTCGCCACTAAGAAAGATGTGACACGGCTTTTGCTTCGCGTCGAAAGGCCCGCCTGTTGGGGGCGTTTGAGAGCGGCTTGGGGCCGAGCGCTTTTTTAGCGACTTGATCGAACGTGAGCTTTGGATAGTCGTATGCCGCGTCGGAGGACTGCGCAACAAGTTCGATTTGTTCGAAAGTCAGTTTGGATTTCGACGCCATGGGCACATCCTACCACGCGAACTGTTCTTAGGAGTCGAACCCGCTCACTGGCCTCGTGGTAAACTCGTGCATGTATGGCGGACTTTCCAGGAAGAGAGCCACCTCGGTTCGGGATTGGAAGTTTCCTGTTTATCGTCGTGTTCGCAGTCATCCTTTTGCTGCTCGCCCAAAGCATGGCGCGTCACCGCTTCCATGTGGGTGGCCGGATCAACCGGAACGGCACCCTCAGACAATAACGGGCCATTTCGCTGCTTCAAGAATTTCCTTCACCTTCGATTTCCGAATCACATGCCGTGAGGCTATTATCTTAGCCACACGAAATCGGGCGACCGGACGAGTGTACCGGACCTATCCGCACTGATTTGGATTTTCCGAAGTGGCGGAACGGGTTTCGGATCCGAAATAGACCGCATTCGTTCTAGCGATTATCGCTTTTTCGCGTTTCCCGCAACTGAATCCAGAAGGAACACATAGTTCCGAAACAAAACAGGAATACTGTCGTCAAAGCCATGGACAGCATCACAAGGTACACTCCAACGTTATCCCAATAGGCATGAAGGAAGTTTCCGTACAGAAATGGTACGACACTGCCGGCACTTGCCAGAAAAGCCACACCTGTGTAAATCGATCGGCGTTTCCACCGCTTGATATACAACTTGAGTTCTGGTCCGATTGCGCTTCTTCCAAGTTCGCCGTATGACATCGTTTCTCACTATAGCTCAGGTCAGGGTTAGTCGTGCCGGGCGCCAACAGCGACTTACAAGTGCTCAGCGAACAGCAGACGCAACAAGAACAAGTCGAAGAGGATGCTTTCGACGCTGCCGACGCAGCGGGAGCAGCCGAAGAAGGAGCGGAGGGGACGGCTCAGGATATCTGAGAAGACAAACCGCGGTGGAACGCTGGGGCTCGCGACGGTCGATGGAAAACCGGCCGTACACATTCGATTCTGTCAACCGAGGTAACGGACATGGGAATCCACGATGGATGGGACCCGCCGTCGGGTTCCTCGGCCCTTGAGGCCGTCTCAACCACCGAATCGCGAAAAGCTGAAACTATGCCGGGAAGAGAATCCTTTCGATCATCTCGCGGGATTGGCTTGCGGGATCCTTCACTACTTCGCTCGTCGAGTTGATCATCATTACATTGCGATCCGCGGCTGAGTACGCCGGCCAGAGTGGGAAACCTTTCGAATTCGGATTCCCTGTTGCGGCGAATGCAGCCCACGCGCTGCTCACTCGTTCGCCCAGCGGGAAAATATCTGGCGCGCTGCCTGTCAGCTTTTGCACCAGCGGGTCGCTCACGTTATCGAAGACGAACGGCATTTCAATTGTGTGCGGCGAGCGGAGCTTGCCCTTTAGGATCGGCGTCTCCCAGGTGAATTCGTAAACGAACGTGGGCGCTTTGCCCAGGGCGGCGCGACGTTCGGCAATCTTGGCGGTGAACGCTAGCGTGGGATAGGCGCTCGCGATCAGGAAGTATAGACCCGTGGGATTCTCGTTTGGGTAATCGCTGCGGAACGCCTGGATTGCGGCTTCGGCGCGATCGCCAAGGAGAGATCGGATGCGTTGGTGCAAGCCGGTCTCGCTGAGTGTGAAGGCCGCGAGGTCACCGGCGGCGAAAAGCGTCAGTTCGGTGCGATTGAAACCAATGAGAACCGGCACATCCGCGGAGACTTCCGGCGCGACCGGATCGAAAGGATTCTCGGGAAGCGATACTCCGTCAACGACGGGCGAGAAGCCCGCGACCATCCCGGGTATGAAGCCGCCGAGTTTGCCATTGACGGCACCCTGTGCGGCCATGATGCGATCGAGAGGCAGGGACTGAATAGCCGTGACGCCATCAGGCTTGACGCCGAGCTCGGCTAGGACCGTGTCGCCGACTTTTGTCGCGTATTGGAGCGAATTCATCAGCACGCCCGGGCCGCTTTCGATCACGGCTCGATCGAAAAACCCTTTGGCCGGGGGCATGGCGAGAAGCGTGGAGACTTTTTGGCCACCGCCGGATTCCCCGAAGATGAGAACTCGGCCTGGATCGCCGCCGAAATTAGCAATGTTGTCGCGCACCCAGGCGAGCGCAGCGACGATATCGAGCATGCCGACGTTGCCGGAGGCCTTGAACAAGTCGCTGGCGTGGCCGAGGTAGGTATAACCGAGTAGGCCGAGCCGGTGATTGATTGTGACGACTACGACATCGCCACGGCGGGCGAGATTCCCACCGTCATACAGAGGAGCGGAACCGGAGCCGGAGGTGAATGCGCCTCCGTGACACCAAACCATCACGGCGCGCTTGTGGTGGTCCTTCACAGCCGGCGTCCAAACGTTCAGAACGAGACAATCCTCGCCTTCGCCAATTCCCGCAGGATTCGACGCGGAAACCAAGAAATCCGCGCCGGCAAGTACGCCGGGCCCACCGGGGATTGTCTGGGGAGCCGAGTGGCCGTATTCAAGAGTGTCTCGCACGCCGGCCCAAGGATTGGGCTTGACGGGCGGCAGGAAGCGATTTTTCCCGGCAGTTGATGCGCCGTAGGGAACGCCCTTGAAAACGCTGATGCCTTTGTTCGTGGTACCGCGAATTTTTCCGGCGGTCGTTTCAACAACCGGCTGCGAATCGGCGGGCGGCCCGCCTGCAGCGAGAGCAACGTTCAAAGCCGAGCCTGCGAAAAGCTTGTGCATGAACGCGGCACCTCCCCCCAGAAGCGATGCTTTCATCAAGGAGCGGCGCTCGACGTCAATTCCCAAGCGTTGGCTCTTTGTCATTAGACTCCCATTTACGCTTGGGCCGATTCTAACCGAGTTTCAGTAAGAAGTTTCGATAATGCAGGCGGGCATGCGCGCCTACCGCATCCAATTGGACCGCGCGGATGTCGGACAGGAAAGTCGCTGGCATCCTCGAGAAACATGGAATTTCAGGTACGGCTGCGCGCGCCTTCGATTTGAATAATTTTGTAGGGAGTCCATCGAATCGATCAATTCCATTTAATTCTGTAGCCTCACAAACTCCACGAATCTTTGTCAGCGAGACACATACAACTGCGATTCCATCCGCGCCTCCATAAAATACCCCGGGGTCCGGGCCAAGCAATCATCAATGCATGGAACGAGCACATTCGGGCATTTCCGCAGAGCGAGAAACGTCTCATGGTCATCTCGTTTGTCGTTGCAGGTATCCTCATCTTCTTGAGTTATCCGCTTTGGCGCACTTTCGTGAAGTAGCAGCGCCGGTGTAGCGTCGCGTTATGGCGCACCGAGTCCTAGTAAGTCGGTAACTTTGGGTACCTGGACCCGCTTTGCCGGACAATCACGACGTCGGTGTAGAATATGGGAGAACTCCAACGCTCATGACCCTCCGTCATTCATTTCGGACGGGCTTATTTATCGTTTTGCTTTGCGGCACGACGGTGTGCGCACAGGAGTCCACGTGGAGATACGAACATCGCGCCGACTATCTTACGCGCCGCCAGTCGGACGACTTGATGATTGGCGGACACTACGTAAATCCGTTACCCGCAGCCCACGATGAGGGAACCCCAACGTTTACCGTCTCTTGTTCCGCTGGGCACGTGGACGCCATCGTTATCTCAACAGGCGTTGTAATTCATCATGAATTCGGTGCCTCGCCCAAAGTATACGCACAAATCGATGACGACAAACCGAAGTGGGACCGAGCTGACCTGGCAGTACAAGATGATTCCAAGACCTTAATTTTTGGTCCTGGGAATCGAATCGGCGGAATAGACATGCTCTTTGCAAAGAAAGTCGTCGTAACTGTGGAAGTTTATGGGGAACGGATCGTTGGGATGGAATTCGAAATGCCTTCCGATTCCCAGGAGCTTTACAAATACTGCGGATTTATCAAGGCGAAGCAACGTTAGGAAGGCTGTCGCTGCAAACCGAGCCGAATTTCGAAGGCTTTGAATCTCGGGGGTCAATCAGACCCAAGCCCGATCACAGGGTTACACTTGGGCCAACCAAGTACCATGGGAGAGAGTTTTCTTCAACTTCGCGTAATCTACGTGGACTTGCCGAATCTCATAGAACTCGGCGTCCGCATAGTCCACGGTGAGTGGTCGGCCGCGGCAACGGCTTACACGTCGCCGTCATTTTTCATCGAGAACGGCGAGGCACTTCTCCGGTGGATCGAAGCACCAAACGAGCCATTACGAATCGAAGCTGGTGCGGACACGGGTGTCGGCTGGATGCTATTGCAGTTTTACAAGATCGACCATGCGGGTCACGCCCGATGTGCCATCAAGCTCGCTACAGAAGCACGGACGAACAAGCCGCGTCCAGCAGAGACATCCCGGTTCGCCATCGAATTTCCTACGGAACTCGGATTGATCGAACGATTTGCGCTACAATGCATCGCACTCAACGACAACTTCAAGCGCGAAGCACGGCTCATCGGCTTGCCCCCAGGATCTCCTGCGGGGTCAAGTCCTGAATAGTCAAACTACCGCTGGACGCAATATCCTTTGTAATCCCAGTTTCGGCCTGCCATCTCCCGCGTCGTGCGCCGCGCGCTGGACTGCGGAACATTCGATAACACCCTGGTAAAGTAGTGCCTGGGTCGGCGCATCTCGGTTGTTGCAGCATAGTACGGTAGTGCACACTGGCGCGATTGTGTGTTGCTGTTATTGGGGTGAAGCGCCGCCGTCGGGATTTCTCTTGAGCACTGGCTGGTTCGGATCGGAATCCTGCTCGCTATTTGTGCCCGAGCTGGCGATGTCGTACACATAGCGTATGACGATCGGCGTATCGGATCGACCGTTGGCTATGTGCAGGGTTTCGAATAATTGTCGACCGTCTTGGGACAATTCGAACGTTCGGCTCATTTTCCCACCGAGCGGACTTCTTTCGTCCGACACAAGCCGGCTTCCATCCCAATGCGCCGCAACTTCCTGATCGCTGTTGTCCTTGAGCTTCTGCAACTTGCGCCCGTCCGTGTACAAGCTCAGCTTATGGAGATCGTAGTCCGTCACATCGATTTCGGGGTTTTTCAGTTCGATTGTCAGCAGTCCCGAAGGGTGAATCAACGGCTGCATTTTCGGATTGTCTTCAATGTCCGGTTCGGTGCTTTGTTGTCCGCCTGAGGGATAACCTCCCTGACGGCCTCCGCCCGGGTAGCCGCCCCCGGGGTAACCTCCACCTCCGGGGTAACCTCCACCTCCGGGATAACCTCCGCCTGGATAACCTCCCCCGGGATAGCCGCGTCCCGGAGCGCCGCCAGTGGTGCCGCTGCTTGGGGGTTCCGCATCTCGAACGATCTGCCGGGGATCATCGCTTTCATCGCGATTCAGCTGCCAAGACCCGGCAAGAGTCGTCCTCGATGGCTGTTTCGATGCGGCGGCAGGCTGGGGAGCCGATTGCTCCTGTGATTGGGCAAGTGAACCTGTGGCCGCATGCGCAGACAGATGCTTTGGACTCAGGAGCCAGGCGGCAATCAGGATTCCGCAAAAGAGAAGACCCGCAGTGGGCCGCAGTTTCGGGTTTGTCTTCAGTTTCAATACGACCATGGCTATCGACACGCTGTTGCAGAAGATGTGGTTCTCGGCGCTTTAGTTGCTTCTCATCAGGCTCACCCTCGAGTTCGGCGGGAGTTGCCTAGAAAAGCTCGCGCGGCGCACCGGGCGCACCAAGACCTTCTACGTGCGCGAAGCCATCCTCGAGCACTTGGAGGATATCGAGGACCTGTATCTTGCCGAAGGCGCTCTGGAACGCATCCGCGACGGCAAAGAACGGACCATCCCGCTCCGAGACGCCTTGAAACGTCACACTTTCATTCAATTGTGCCGTTTCACAATTTCGGTAAATTCTTTGTCTAGATGTTACGTACGACTCCGATTCCCATTCGCGCCTCCATCCGTTCTGCTTGTTTAAGGCCCGCAATGCGAGAATTCCAAACCAGCGCGACGCTAGTTGGCGGGCGGAACTTTCACGGGGAGCTCGGGGCCCCAACCGGAGGTGGCGCTGGTCGAGGCCATGCGAAGGACGGCGTTTACGGCATGGATTTGGCCGCCGTAGATCTTGAACGCCTCGAAGGTGACAAGCGCTTGGCCGGGACCGTACTGCGTGGTGTTTCCGAAGTTGAGATACAGCAGGACCATCCCGATGTGCGCGTCGACTGCCGCGACGCGGGCTTGGATGCCCGGATGCTGAATGATTTTTTGCGTTTTGATGTTCTCGCAGCCGGCGCGAGTACAACCGGCTCCCGCGGTATGGATGCCATTCTCGATGCGGTAAGCGTCCGAGGCAAACGGGGTGTCGACCTGGACGAAGCTGCCGACCTTCAGCCCCTGCGGGTATTTCATGGCAATTTTGATCGCTTCAGCGCGAGAATCGATTTCCGAGGCTGGCGGGACGAACGTCATTTGCTCGTTGCCCTTCTGATACCCGGCAGGATCGAATATCAGCGAGGATTTGTCGTGCGGCACGACCATCGTTTCGATCTCGTCGATCTTCCTGTCGCGCTCTTTTAGCCGCAAAGCGAAGAGCACAGGTTTATCCCCATCTTCGAGTACCACGGCTTGCGTTGCGGCCGTATGTCCCGCCACGTCGAGTATGTCCTGGCGATACGTGCCGAGGCCCGAGGCGGTGCGCCAGAGGCCGTCGCCGAGTTTCATGACCTCGCCGTTTTCCGTGAATCGGACGTTCGGTGCGACCGGCAGCGCGGCAGGGTTATGGCCGATCATGTCCTTCAAATATTGCGTGACCAAATCGCCCAGGCACTCTCGGTCGCAGTCTTTCGCGACGGCCGGCCGCACGGACAGCATCAGCAGCGTTGCGACGACTGCAGTGACGGCAAAAAGATTCTGGGTGCGTGATCGCGTCAAAGTCATGATTGCGGTTCCTCCGCGCGGAGACTCCGGGCGTCCCGGCATTCTTCGCATACTTCCGATTTATGTGCCCGACAGGAATTCTTCGACCTCTTTCATGGTGCTCAGCAACCCGATTCAGCGGCCTTGATCGGGAAAGTTCTCCCAGCCGGTAGGCGCGTTGTAAGGCACGCCGGAGTGGCCCAGGGCTTCAATCTCGTGAATTTTTCCGCCGGAAACCTTGAAAATATGCACGGCCACATTATCAAAGGGCTTTAAGTCCATCGTCTGGGACTCGATGCCAGGAACGCCGACGATTTTTTCGGTTGTCTGGTCCATCGGATGGCGGAACTGCGAAAAGCCCATCACCAGGCCCGTTTCCGGGTCGGCAATCATCACGCGGCGGGGCTCGATTCGCGGGATGTAGTCCATCACGTGGGTTTTCAACTGCGCGGCGCAGCCAAAAGAGCCAAGAACTTGGCGCGGGGTGGGATTGGCGGGCGGAGTATTGCCCGTGGTTTGCATCCCGTTTTCGTGGCGCTCGCAATCGGCCGCGAACGGCGCGTTATTGGCATCGGCGGTGGTGACGGCTGTGTAGTACGTGCCTGCGATCTTCAGCATTTCGGCTCGCGGGACGCGCTCGGATGGTGGAACCACGGCAAGCAGGCCGGGCCGCGGCGTCGCGAGATTTTTCAGGTTCTCCGGCTTCAGGTTTCCGGCCCAGAGATGTTCGGCGGCGACGATTTCGCCGTGGCGGATCTTGAGGCGGAAATCCGCTTCGATCGGTTCGTTATTGGCGCGCATCACGCACAGCAAGCCGACTTCCTCGGAAACCGGATCGGGTACGTAGACCTTGAAGGTCGTGGGGGGCGCATCGGCGGTTTTCCAAAGGCCGTCGCCAGGATGCATGGGGACCGTGTTTTCGACGAATTCGACTTGCGGCGAAAGCGGAATCCGCGAGGGGTCGTGGGAGATGAGCGCGGCAACATAGTCGTTCATTTCGCCGATCAGACAGGCGCGGTCGCAATGCGCCGGGAGCTTATTCGCCTCCGGCGCAGCGAAAAGCGGCGAGCTCGCGAAAAACAAGATGACAATCGCAGTAGATAGGTTCCTCAAACGCATTCTCCATTCCTTTCGGGCAGCATCCATTAGCCAAGTCCGCGCGCGCCACGATGCGGCTCGGACCACGCATCATACACTTTTCAGCGCAACAGCCGGGCAAACGGCCGGTCCCACATGGGCATCCACGACGACGACCTACGACGCGCTCGGCGGGCCCACCCACGTGACGGACGGCGGTGGCGGCACCCTGACCCACGCCTACTCGGGAAATGATACGTATCGGGTCGTTGGACCCGCACCAACAGGCGAGAACACGCAGCGAAAACAATTTGAATATGACGCGCAGGGAAGGCTTCCTTCTGTTTGCGAGGTGACCAGCCTCACCGGTCAACAGGACACGCACGTGTTACTGATCATTGGAGTAAACACATCACCTTGACTTCGCGGTGGCTGCGATCTAGAGTGAGGCCCCCTGCGGCAGAATCTGCCGCATTTCGAAGCAGAACACTAGGTTCCATGCTCTCGGCTCAGGGAGGCTCGTCGCATGTCC
>Ga0210388_10004750_pt1 | contig 10620 bp, 6 predicted proteins | sample IncBWC19OmetaG_FD_155485 | JGI IMG/M metagenome (GOLD analysis project Ga0210388, IMG submission 155485) | Forest soil microbial communities from Barre Woods Harvard Forest LTER site, Petersham, Massachusetts, United States - Inc-BW-C-19-O ...
GCCGCGCTGCACGCGCTCCATTCCGTGATCGGAGACGACGATGAGATCGATAGGCATGTGCAGCGCGTCGAGGCTGGATTCCAGGCGGCCGATCAATTCATCCACATGCTTCACGGCTTCTTCGACCTGCGGCGTGCCGGGGCCGAATTCGTGGCCGGCGTGGTCGACGTTTGAGTAATAGAGGGTGATGAAGTGCGGACGTTGATCGGCGGGCAGATTCAGCCATTGAATCACCTGGTCGATGCGCTTGTTGTCGTCGATCCTGTCGTCGAAGTGCAGATAGTAGCTAGGGCGTTCACCGGCGATCTCCGCCTCCGAGCCGGGCCAGAAGAAACAGGCGCTGCGCATGCCCTGCTTCTCGGCGAGCGACCAGAGAGGAGTGCCTCCGTACCAGGAGCCGTCGGTGACCGCTTTTGGATCGCGAAGCGCGTAGTACGCTTTGCGTGCAGGATCGTAGAATCCGTTGGCGACAATGCCGTGATGCTCGGGATAGAGGCCGGTGACAAGGGTGTAGTGATTGGGAAAGGTCAGCGACGGATAGGACGGAATCATGCCATCCGGCGCGCTGGCACCCTTCTGTCCCAGAGCCAGGATATGCTTCGCACCGTACTTCTTCGCGTAGTCATAGCGAAAGCCGTCGAGCGAAACCATGACGACGTAGTGCTTCTGCTGTTGTTCTGCGGACTGCGCTCCGTGGTCGTCGGTGATGACGGGTGTGATCTGCTGCGCGGCCAGCGCGGCGAACGATCCAAGAGCCAGAAGCGCCGCCACCAGGACCTGGCGGGATGATGAGAGCATGGGCAGTCCGACTCCTTTTGCGTCAAGCTTAAACGATGAATGGGTAGTTAGGCGCATCCGGAAGTGCGTGGAGGTCGTCGCCTCCACGGGTTAGGTAGATCCTGATGTGGTAGATGGCAGGGGTCTGTTAGTGAATAAAGAAGACCCAGGTGACGATGGCCACCCCGGCGGCCGCGAAGGCCATCCCCAAATACCAATAGGCTCGCTGGCGAGTGAGCAAGGTGATGGAGGTGATGACCAGACCGATCTCGAGGAGCGCCTCGCCAAGATCGAAGCGGTCGGCGTGCCGCTCGGACCTGCGAACTTCTGCTTCGAGTTCCTTGGCCTGCTTTTCTTCCTCGGCGAGATCCTCGTTCCATTTATCGAGGTGGGCTTTATAACCGTTGATGACCTTATCCGCCGCGGCCTGGTCGCGGATGGTCAGCGCGGATAGAAGATCGGCTGTAAGTCCGGTATCGTATTGTCGGTTTTTCTTGGCCTGGTACAGGTTCCACTGGTCGCTGGCCTTCGCCTGTTCAAGCACGGCTTCGGTGTGGGTGCGATGGCCAAGGACGGTTGTCACGGCGACCAGCACCGCGAGCACGCTCATGGTGAAACTTACCGGGCGCAGGTTGGAGTCATGCGCGGCGTGCTCGTGTTGTTCCTGGAGTTCCTGAGCTTCGTTTGCTTCCATACTGTTTTAAGCACTACCTTGATCTTCAGATTTGAGGATTGATTTTTTCGAATCGGAGCGCGCCCGATCAAGCCCGTTTCTTTGTAGAAATGAGCTGAACCAGATGGCCCACATTTTTGAGGTCTTCCAGCTCTGCCGTCTTGAACTTTATGCCGAACCTCTGCTCTGTGGCAACGAGCAAGTTGATGTGATTGAATGAGTCCCAGTCGTCGATGTCGGCTGCTGTAGTTTCGGGAGTCAATACGATGGATTCGTCGTCGAATATATCGCGGAATATCTCAGTTAGCTGGCTGTAGATCTCTTCTGTAGTCAATCGCACCTTCCACGGTTTTGATGAATGTAGTTGCCGGAGCGTACTCGCCGACTTCAAGCAGCCAACGCGAGTTGCCGTCTACTTCGCCGCTGACCTGCTGGAATCCCAGACGCCCGTAGTGGTCCTTCACCATTCCATTCTTGGCGGTGGGCAGATAAGTTCCGCGAACGTGACGAATATCAAGTGATTGTGCACAGGCAACGATCAGGTTCAGGGTCGCCTCCTCAACCTGCCGGCCGAGCACTCGGCAGCTCATCAGCCAGGTATCGAGATCGAGGGTTGCACCCGGCTGCACGCGACCGATGATGACGGCGATCATGCCATTGTCGCCGAAGCGGTCGGTGAGGCGGAGCTGCAGGGTGAGGTAGCCGGGATTGTCCATCATCGCCGCGACCTCGGCCTCGGTGTAGCGACGGGTGGTGAGATTGAACTGGTTGCTCTTATTGATGAGCTGCGTGATGCGGCTGAGCCCCACGCTGTCGAACGGTGACCAGTGCAGCTCCATTTGCAGACTGCCGAGGTAGCCGGCGAGATCGGTGGTCGTGTCCTTCATGCGCTCGCGCTCGGCGTTGGCCTGGTACTGCTGGGTGCGGGCCAGGTCTTCGCTGGTGAGAGTGAGAGCTTCGAAGAATCCGCCGTCGGAGATGGCATCGACGTAGAGGGCTGCATCTTCGGGCAGTTCCGGTACCGCAACCATGGGCAGTTCCTGGCGAATGAGGTTGCGCTCGAAGGGGTTGTCATCGGCGAAGACCAGCGAGTCGAGGCCAATGTTGAGGGTTTTCGCGATGGTGCGCAGGTTGGTTGCCTTGTCCTGCCAGTTGGCGATGAAGCAGGCAATGTCGCCGGAGCGCAAGACCATGTCAGGATGGCGCTCGAAGGGCAGCCGGGCGTTGGCCTCGTCATTTTTCGAACAGACAGCAAGAATGATTCCGCGTTCCGCCAGCCGTTTTGCATAGCGCTGGAGGGCTACGTGGGCTTCGCCTACGGCATTTCCCTGTCCGAGCACGATGCCATCGAGGCCGTCATCGCCGATGACGCCGCCCCACACCGTGTTGTCGAGATCGAGGACCAGGCATTTGTAGGATTTGCCGCGCAGCGTCGCGAGCAGGCGGCCAAGCAAGTCTCCGTAGATGTGTGCGATGCCGGGGTGAATCTCCTGCTTGGCGCGCAGCCAGAGCGTGGGATCGTGCCAGGCGGCAACGCCGGCGCGGCTGGAGTATTCATCGATGGCCAGCAGGTGAACGCCGTCTTCTTCCGCGGCGGAGCGCAGTGCGCTGTTCACCGCACTCAGAATCGCATTCGGCGAGTTGAAGAAACGATGTTCGTTGCTGCCGGCGACGCGAGGCAGTACGGGGAGCAGGGTCTGCTGGATGACGGTGCAGCCGGGAATCTCTTTGGCCATCTTCCAGAGGCGCCGCATGTCGTCGATGGCGGATTGAGCGGTGGCGCCTGCGCTGCCTGCCACATAGTTCGCGTCGAGGCTGAACAGGACAACATCGGGCTTGAATTGATGCAGACCGGATGCGGGATTCGCCAGCTCCTGGGTCATCATGGAGTACGGCGCTTCGTAGATATCGGCCCACACACCACGGCGGAAGGCTCCAACGCGAATAGATGGGATGAGGTGCGTGGTGGTGCAGGAGCTGAGAATCGCCAGCCTCACCGGCCGGGCCGATGAGAGACTGTCGCGGGCCGCGTCGGCATTCTGCTGCAGATACTTGTCGAGCTTCTGCGTGCCGATGAGGTCGATGCGAGAGTTGGCAAGAGCCAGCAGGTCAGCCGTCGCTTCAGCGAAGGGTTTCTGCTTTGCGGCCTGAAAATGTGCGTTCCAGTCGGTTTTGAGAGGCAGCCAAGACAGGTCGCGGAGCATTCAGTTCATTCCCAATCGGAGAAGAGTCCTATTTGCGACGGATCGGGGGCGGCTCATCGCTTCTTCTTGAAGATTAGCAATTTCGGGCTTCCTGAGCGAGCAAAGATTCCATGAAACATCGGACAAAGCTGAATTTGCGCGGGTTGAAGCCGCTAGAAATGGAAGATCAGGTCACTGGCAATGGTGAGCTGGCTCTGTCTTCTGCCACGGTCGTAGGCCTTGCGGTCCCAGGCGCGATCGAAACGCACTTCAGGACGGAGCTGCACTGTTGAGCCGAACCAGTGCCCGAACATGAGCGTATTTTCCGAATACTTTGTGTTGTAGCCGGTGCGCTGGCCCTTCTTGTCGTCAAGATAATCGCTGCGGAAGGACAGGAAACTGTGGGTGGAGAGCTCCTTCTGCACGTAGTTCACCATGGCGTATTCGGGCGCAAGACAGCGTTCGAGACCGGGCCGGCAGACGGCGCCGTTGGTGTTGGCCTGGGGCTTGATCGAGCTGAAAACACTGGGCACGTCGCGCTGATACATGAAATAGCCTTCTGTCGCAGTGTGCCAGGTCTTTGAGAACTTGTGATACCAGGTCGCATCGTACTGTTGCACATTGTTGTAGGCATACTTTCCGTTGTTGATGCCGTTCGCGCACACATAGAAATTGTTATTCACGGATTTTGTCGTATAGCTCACGCAGGCCGTTCCTGAGGGCTGCGCATCGCTGGTCCAGGGGGCAACGTCGTGGCTGGCGGTGAGGCCAAGCTGAGCGATCCATTGATCGCTGAGCTGTACAGTGCCGAGGATTCCGGTATCCGTGAAGGGATCGACAGAATAAAGCAGCGAGTGGCTGAAGATGTAGTTGTTCGGGCTGAGTTGTGCCTCAATGCCAGGAATGGAAATATATCTTCCAACACGGAGATTCAAACCTTTCGCCACCTGTGGAACGTAGATGTCGATATATTCGAGCGACGGATCGAAGCCGTACTGGCGGTTGTGATCTAACAGCTGGCTGCTGAAGTAGCCCTTGTCGGTTGTGTACCGATAATCCGTTCCATACATCGCGGTGAGATGGTAGCCGAAATCAACGTGATCGCGCTGCACGGAATTTGGCAATCGTTCGACATAGAGGACGAATTGATTCAGCTCGAAACGATTGGAATACAGGTCGTTCGCCACCGGCGAATTGTAGTGCGATGAGGTGCTGTAATTCACCGTGGGATCGACCCACCCATAAACTTTGGTTCTCCCCGTCGCTCCATCGATGGCCGTCATTAGCGGATAGCTGTTCGTGTCAGCTTCGCCAATAACCGGAGATCCTCCATAAGACCAGTCGGAGTTTGGGAATGGAGGCGAATCAAGAGGTGAAGGCAGTCCGCGCCTTGGCGGCGCTGGTCCCTGCGGCGCTGTTCCATCCCAGTCCTGGCGGTAGAAATCTGCCCATCGCTCGAAGAAAGTCCTCTTGGGCTGAGCTTTCGGCGTCGGATTATCGGGGAGCCCGGAAGCCGTCTGGGCCTGCGCCCCGCTGTGAGCACATGAAAGAAAGATGAGAATAACCGCGAGCGATAACGAACGGACAGCATTTCGGGGGTAGCCCATACCGTGGCCGGACATGATTCGTTCGATGCATCCATTCGCTTTCCGCAGAGTTTACACGGGCATATCAACGTTTCGGGGCGGACGCATCAACAGTTCGTTCCGCGTTCCCGAACCCTCGCGGCTCGATGATACGCGGATATCGCGCTTCTTACACCGTCTTCCTGCCGTGCGTCATCTTTGATGAAATGCGAATGAATTTCTTGAAGAACTGGATTGGGACGATGGAAGCGATGTCTCTCAGCGTGCGCGCATTTCCGCCGCCGGATGCATGGCTGGTGGAGAATCCTGCGCATGAGCTGGGAGAGACCGCTCTAGCGTTGACCGGGCCGCTCTCAAGAGGGTCGCATTAGCGGTGTCTTCGCTGAGTTCCCACGCCATGACGCCGCCTAAATGCTGCTCGAGCGCAAATCCGACCTTGAAGCGAATGGAGACTGGATCGTCGAACGTCCAGAAGGTGTCGCCGTCATAAAGCCACGGCGCCTGCGAGCGCGGATCACGATAAATCGTGAAGGGCAGGACAGCCGTTGTGGGGCGTTTGTCCGCAGCATCGACCGGCGTGCTGGGCAGATCTGTCGGCTGAGTCGCGTCATCCGCGCGTGCGGTCGAAGCCAATGTCTCGATGAAGCTGTAGGGTCGGTCGCCATGGATGGCAAGGCCCGGCTGGAAAAGGCCGTGTCCTTCGCTGCTCACCTGCTGCCATCCGTAACCATAAAACGGCATTCCCATGAGCAGTTGGCGGGATGGCACCCCGGCAGTCTGGTACGCGAGAATGCTCTTCTCCACGCTGCCGCCAGTATTGGAATAGAGCGGCGCCAGAAAGCCGGTTTTCGGATTCCAGGGACCGTTGTAATCGTAGTTCATGATCCCAATTTGATCGACGATGTGGCTCAGCGCAGCCATATCGACATCGGGATACATCTGCGGGGTTGGACCGACGGCAACCGAGAGCCGCAGACCCGGACGAACCTGATTCATGGCTTCGCGAAGCTGGGTAAGCAGCTCGATGAAGTTGGCCGCGTCTTCTGCTCGCGGATACTCCCAGTCGAGATCGATCCCGTCGAAGAGATTTGGATCCTCTGCCCCCGGGGCGAAGTGGCCGCGGATGAATCTGTCGATGCACGAGGCAACGAACGCGGAGCGATTCGCGGGCTGAGCGGCAATGGCGAAATCGGCGCCGCGGCCTTCGAGAGAGATTAGAATCTTGAGTTGGGGGAAACGATTCTTCAGTTCAGCGAGCTGATGCAGGTCGCCTCGAAAGGCGTTGGACGGATTGTCAGCGATGCCGTTGACAGAGTCGACCGCCGCGAAGGTCAGGTTGAGATCGGCATTGGGATCAGCGATACCACAACGGGCGCCGGTCACTGAGCCCTGGGAATAATTGATCTGGTCGAGCTGGGCGGCAGCTCCGCTGGTGAGCAGATTTTTCGCAAAGAAATGGTCGTACACGCCCCACTGTCCAAAATAGCCCACAAGGATTGGTCTCGAACCAGCCGGCGCGGAGACTGCAATCGCATTGGAGGAGATGCCGAAAATTGCGAGCAGAAGAGCGAACAACGTGGCGTAACGAAAGCCAAGGCGGGTTGAATCCACTACGGTCGAAGGCGGCACATTTCTATAGACGCGGCAACTGTGTACCGGGTGCAGAGGATGAAAACGCACAGATGAATTGTTTATTACTTCGTTTATTTCATGCGGGAAAGTCTCCACTCTTTGAGCTGCCGTCAAATCGGTATCTGGTTGCATCCAAACAGGCAGGTAATTCTGATGGCACGATCTGAGCTGGAATCGAAGATGCAGTTTGTGGAACGTGATATTCAATGGCCGCGGCCCTGGACCGCGTTCGCGACACAGCAGTGGTGGGAACAGTTGGCGTCATATTCACATTCGATTCTGATGTTGGATTATGATGGAACGCTTTCGCCATTCGTTCAGGACCGCATGGAGGCAACCCTCTATCCCGGCGTGGGTGATCGACTATTCCGGCTGGCACAGCATCCCCGCGTGCATCTCATTTTCATTTCCGGCCGCCCCGCCACGGAACTGGCTTCATTGCTGCCCAGCGAGCTTAAAGCTGAAATATGGGGAGCCCATGGGTGCGAACACCTTCTTGCCGATGGAAGCATGCACGTCGAACCCTTGACGCCGGCGCAGACTGCATCTCTCGGCTGGCTTGAGGACTCGATCGCAAACCGGGGTTTCCGAGCGGCGATCGAGAAGAAATCGGGGAGCCTGGCATTCCATACGCGCAGCCTCACAGACGACGAGGGGCGGCAACTGCGGGAACTGGTTCATATTCTTTTTGCGCAGCGCGAAGCAGTCGCAGGCCCATCTGCGGAATTGGAGCTGCTCTCTTTCGATGGCGGCATTGAGGTGCGAGGCATCGGCTGCTCCAAGGCTGTAGCCGTCGCGCGCATTCTCCAGAGTGAGCCTGGGGACGCGGCTGCTGCCTACCTGGGAGACGACCATACCGACGAAGACGCCTTCCGCGCGCTCGATGGACGCGGATTGCGCGTGCTCGTGCGCGACGAAGCTCGTGCGTCGCTTGCCGATGTCTGGCTGCGGCCTCCCGGCGAACTCCTGGCCTTCCTTGACTGCTGGCTGATGGCTCTCGCGGCGCCTCTGTCGGGGCCGCGCGAATGAACGTTGCATCCCAGCCGCGTCGTGGTCAAGCCGCGACGGCCGATAGCGTCAAAGCAAACCATGCTGCGGACGGACCGCGCTTGGCCGTCGCCTCCAATCGCATTCCAATTCTTTTGCTTCGGAAGACGGGCAGTAGAGCTAGCGACAGCCAACCGCAATTCGCGACCCTAATTCACTCCCGCAATCATTATAGAAACGAGAGTACACGGTAAGCCGACGATCTCATGTGGCGGCGCGCGTTGCGTTCAAGATGCACGAAGAGAACTGGAGGTAAGAAAGCATTACCAACGCCATTCTCCCCCTTTGCGGTTAGCGATAAAGTAAGCACCAGCGCCAGCAGCGTCGTTATATACTTCTGTCTGTCACTCCAGGATCAGCAGATTGATGTCTCCCCTCTTAATCGGCTGACCTTAAGTTCTCTATTTTCAAATTGAAATCGCCACAGCATGGCAGACGGACCCGTCAAACCACCACGCAGTGAGAAGCCCCAACGGGCGGCCGCGGGCGCTGCTCTGAGCAGCTCCACTAACAATCTCCCCGCCGGTCATACATCCGTTCCGCCGCCTCGTATCGGTGATACTCCGACGGTCGCGGGCCCGGACCCCTTTGCCACTTCAGCGGGCCAGACCCGGTCCGGCATGACACAGGGAAGTTCGTGGGGAACAGCCGCCGCCAACGGGATCTCCATCGAGCCCGGAACCGTCCTTGCGGCGCGGTACGAGATTCTCGATGTGCTGGGCAGCGGCGGGATGGGTTCGGTCTACAAGGCACGCGATCTCGAACTTGACCGCCTGGTCGCGCTCAAGGTTATCCGCCCGGAGCTGGCCCGAAACCCTGCCATCGTCGATCGCTTCAAGCAGGAGCTACGGCTCTCTCATCTGGTCACGCACAAGAATGTCATCCGCATGTACGACCTTGGCGAGGATGCGGGGCTGCGCTTCATCACGATGGAATTCGTTGAGGGCCGCGATCTGCGCTCCATCATTGAGGAGAAGGGCAAGCTTCCGCCCGATGAGGCGGTCGATATCCTGCAGCAGACCTGCCGGGCCCTCGAGGCCGCGCACGCGGTCGGCATTCTGCACCGCGACCTGAAACCCCAGAACATCATGCAGGACGCGGCTGGACGCGTGGTCGTCATGGACTTCGGCCTCGCTCGAACCATCGAAGGCGACGGGATGACGCAATCCGGCGCAATGGTCGGGACGATGGAGTACATGTCTCCCGAGCAGGCACTGGGCAAGCAGCTTGATCAGCGCTCAGACATCTTCGCCCTCGGCCTTATCTGCTACGAGATGCTGACCGGCAACATGCCGTATCGTGCCGAGAGCGCGCTCGCCAGCCTGATCAAGCGCACACGGGAGCGCGCCGATCCGGTTACTACGTACGACCCGGCAATTCCAGGCGCACTGAGCGGCATTGTCAGCAAATGCCTCGAGACCGATCTCGATCAGCGCTACAAGAATACCGGCGAAATCCTGCAGGATCTGGAAACTTGGCGCGGGAAAGAAGCCAGCGCATCGCTGCGCTTTCACGCCAATGTCCCCTCAAGTGGCCCGAGCGGCCGTTGGCTGGTTGCCGTTGGGGCGATCGCGCTCGTGGTTGCTCTCGCGGTCACCGGCGTGGTGGTCATGAAGCGGTTTTCCCACCCGCGGGTGGCGAATCAAGCGGTGCAGGGTCCGACGGTTTCGCTGGCGATCATGCCTTTCTATAACGCTTCCTCGGATCCGTCGCTTGACTGGCTCGGTTCCAGTCTCGCCGAGATGCTGAGCAGCGATATCGGCCATTCGGCCAACGTGCGCATGGTTTCACCCGACCGGCTGCACCAGGTGCTGCAGGATCTGCACATCTCGGGTACCTCGCAGGTGGATGTGGCCACTCTGCGCAGGCTGGGCGAGTTCACCAATGCGCAGACGATTGTTTTTGGGCAGTACGTGCGGGCCGGAACCGAGATTCGGATCAACACGACGATTCTCGACCTGACCAACGATTCCCGCAGCGAGCTGCAGACAGATGTTCCCCAGGAGAAAGAACTGCTTGCTTCGGTCGACAGGCTGGCGGGAGAAGTGCGCCAGCGGCTGGCTGCCAATCCGGAAATGCTCAAGGAGCTGCAGGCCCACTCCCAGCGTCCGTCCACAAATTCGGTGGAGGCACTTCGAGCCTACAGCGACGGCCTGCAGCTGGCGAGAAAAGGCAACAACCTCGATGCCCTGACGAAGTTTCAGGACGCGACCACTTCCGATCCTAATTTTGCTCTGGCCTTCTCTAAGCTCGGCGAGATGCACTCGAACCTGGGGCATGACGATCTGGCGGAAACGGCCTCCCGGCGCGCGGTAGAGCTCAGCGACAGCTTGCCGGCTCAGGAAAAATATCTCATTGAGGCAAATCACGCCCGCATCACCAAGGACACGCAGAAGGCAATCACCGCCTATGAGCGGCTTGCTGCGGAAAATCCAGCCGACACAGACGTCCAGTTCGCGCTCGCGGGATTGTACGAGCAGGTGAGCAATTTCAGCGCCGCGAAGCAGCACCTGGCAACGGTGCTGGCTAACGATCCGAAGAATGTTGCCGGGCTGCTGGCGAGCGGGCGCATAGAGATCAAGAGCGGCAACCCGCAGGGCGGCCTGGACTTTCTGACGCGCGCGCTCAGTCTGGCCATTCAACTCGATAACCAGGAGGAGAAAGCCGCCATCCTGCAGGCGACCGGCATCGCGTACGGCATGTTGAACAAGCCGGACGATGC